>Ga0209835_1000878_pt1 | contig 18220 bp, 18 predicted proteins | sample LakKivwa52mmetaG_FD_184138 | JGI IMG/M metagenome (GOLD analysis project Ga0209835, IMG submission 184138) | Anoxic lake water microbial communities from Lake Kivu, Rwanda to study Microbial Dark Matter (Phase II) - Lake Kivu water 52m metaG... | ecosystem: Environmental > Aquatic > Freshwater >...
GTAATTCCGTTCATGGTTCGAGAACCTCACCACGAACGGAAAACGACATGTTAAAAATCAATGAGTTAGCCGTTCGTCCTGAGCATGTCGAAGGGCGAATGGCTAATTGCGACACAGTCTCCGAGGGGGGAGGGGGGGGCTATGTGATTAAGCCGAGGATCAGTTCCGGTTCCTTTGGAATTGCCTATGTTAAGGATAGAGAGGATATCATCCCTTCCTATCAAAGAGTTCACGAGAGATATCCTTTTCCGTTGATTCAGGAATTTATTCCGGATGGGGGAGGGACATTCGGGATATCCGCCCTTTTCGATGAGTCATCGAATGTCAAAGCCGCCTTTGTTCATAAGAAATTGAGGATGTACCCGGTTCAGGGAGGCCCCAGCACTTTGCGTGAAGGGGTGGAGCATCCTCAAATCATGGAGCTGGGGCTCTCGCTTCTTAAGGTATTGAATTGGGTTGGCATTGCGATGGTGGAGTTTAAGGTGGATCCGAGAGACGGGATTCCGAAGTTGATGGAGGTCAATCCCCGTTTCTGGGGGTCTCTGCAATTAGCCATCTTCTCCGGCGTCGATTTCCCGTATCTCATTCTGAAAATGGCAAAGGGAGAGAAATTCGAGCCGGTGCTTCACTATACTGCTGGCAGGCGCAGTCGCTGGCTTCTATTCGGAGATATCCTCCATTTTTTCAACAATCCTGAGCGTTTTCATCTCCACCCCTCCTTCTGGGATTTTTTTGATCAGAATACCTGTTATGATATTATTTCAAAACAGGATCCGTTTCCCGTCCTGGGCGCCATGGCGACTTTCTTCACTTTTCTCTATGATCCGGAGATGAAACGATTCCTGGAAAGACGATGAACCCCATTCGGAATTAGGATTGCGGAATTGACAGGTCAAGGAGAGTAGTCGCAGCCTTCAGGCTGCGTAAAGAAACGCAGGCTAAAGCCTTTTAATGGGTGCGGCTACATAAATCTCTTTTTGGATAAGGCTATGAAGAATATTTTAACGGTGGATGTGGAGGACTGGTATCATATCTGTGATATTGAGCACATCCTTCCTCGTTCTGCCTGGGGGCAATGTGAGAGCCGGATCCTCTTCAATCTGGAGAAGATCCTCACCCTTTTTGGCCGGTTTAAGTTGAAAGCCACTTTCTTTGTTCTCGGTTATGTCGCAGAACGAAACCCAGAAGCGGTGGAAATGATTCATAGCGAAGGCCATGAGATTGCTTCGCATGGTTATGGCCATCTACAGGTCTATAAACAGACAAAGGATGAATTCCTAAAAGACCTTTTGCGGTCGAAGAGCCTGATCGAAAGCGTGACCGGAGAGAAGGTGATCGGTTACCGGGCACCCCAGTGGTCGATCTGTAAGGGGAAGAGAGATTCCTACTGGGCGCTTGATCTACTGGTCCGGAGTGGATTCCTCTATGATTCAAGTATCGCTCCGCTCAGGTTTATCGGGATTCCAAAGGCCCCCAACACACCTTACACGGTTTCCACTTCCCATGGAGAGATCAGGGAATTTCCACCGCTGGTCATGCCCTCTCTCCTTGGGAACCTCCCCGCCGGAGGCGGATGGGGATTGAGAATATTTTCCTACCGGAGCATCCGAAGGAGAATCGAAGAATTAAATCGTCAGGGCGATCCTGCCCTCCTCTTCCTCCATCCCTCTGATTTTGATGCGCATCGGCCTAAAATCCGCCTTCCCCGGATCAAACGATTTGTCTGTTATGGAAAGATTAAAACCACAGAGGAGCGGATCACCCGGCTCCTCAATGATTTTGAGTTTACAACGGTAAGGGAGGTTCTTATTGGATAACATCTGTGTTCTCATCCCTGCCTATAATGCCGCACGGACGATCGGTTCGGTGTTGGAGAAGGCGCGATCGCTTCATCTCGATGTGATCGTTGTGGATGACGGTTCCATAGATCATACTGGTAAGATTGTCAAAGAATATGGAGCGCATCTTCTGGAACATTCTCGCAACCTCGGGAAAGGAACCGCCCTTCGCACAGGCTTTAAATATATTCTCCAAAAAGACTATCAACTAGTCATCACGCTCGATGCTGACGGACAACACGACCCTGCGGAGATTTCATTCCTCCTTAACGTATTTCAGAGCGTAAAGCCCGACCTCCTCATCGCCTCACGGGCCGGGGAATTTTACAGGATGACCTTCCTTCGCCGGTTCTGGAATCGTCTGGGCGTCAAAGCAGTTGCCCGGCTCTGCCATGCTGATATCACGGATAGCCAATCCGGTTTCCGGCTGATCCGCACAAAAATCTTAAGAGAAATTTCATTAACCACCACCGGATTTGAAATGGAATTGGAGCTCCTGATCAAGGCTTGCAAAAAGGGGTTCGGTGTGTTATCCATTCCTATAAATGTTCCGAGGGTGGATGGTACGAGCTCCAGCCATTTCAGACCCGTGACCGATACCTGGCTTGTCTGTAAACTCTTTCTTCGAAGTCTGTTCTGGTGAAAAAGATGGATTTTTATCAAAAGGCGAAATTTTATTCCATTTCAAAATTTACAACAACCGCCCTTTCCCTTCTGGCCAGCGCCTCAAAGGAAAATCTGATCCGGCTTACCTATCTGGCCGAGAAGATTCCTAAAAAGGAAGCCTATCGTGAAAAGATCCGGTGGATACGGGCTCTCTTTGAGACCGATCATCCGGCCCTGACCATTGCAAGAAGGCTTCTCAAAGAGACTCATCCCCTCCATCGAAAGAAGATCATCACCAATTTCATCATCAACCAGCTTCTGGTGGGCACCAACCGAAGAAAGGCATTTGAAGAAGAGAGAGGGTTTAAGCCGCCCAATGCCATGCTCATCAGCCCAACGATGCGATGCAATCTCAACTGCTTTGGCTGTTATTCGGGCTCGTATCCGACCGAGGAGGAGCTTTCGTTTGAGGTGATGGATCGTCTCGTCGGAGAGTGCAAGGAGATGGGCATCTACCTGGTCATCATCACCGGCGGCGAGCCCTTTTTAAGAAAGGATCTCTTTGATCTCTTCGAAAAACATCCCGACACCCTTTTCCAGGTTTATACGAATGGCACCCTGATCGACGAGAAGATGGTCGAGCGATTCGTTGCCCTGGGCAATGTCGTTCCTTCGATCAGCCTCGAGGGAATGAGAGAAGAGACAGACGCACGGAGAGGAAAAGGTCACTTTGACCGGGTGGCCCGGATCATGGACTGGCTCAAAAAAGCAGGCATCTTCTTCGCCATTTCAACCACACAGACGATACGAAATTCAGAGACGATCGGAAGCGATGACTTTATCGATTTTCTTGTAGAGAAGGGATGCATCTTCCTCTGGAACTTCCATTATATCCCCATCGGTCGAGATGCAGACCTCAGTCTGATGGCCACCCCTGAACAGAGGGCGCGGATACGGGAACGGTTCGCCTATTTCAGGGCGACGAAGCCTTTGCTCATGGTGGACTTCTGGAATGACGGATGCCTCACCGAGGGATGCATTGCCGGAGGGAGAAAATACTTCCATGTCAATGCCCGTGGCGATCTGGAGCCCTGCGTCTTTTGCCACTTTGCCTATGACAACATCAAGGAGAAGTCTCTCATCGAAGCCCTTAACTCTCCTCTTTTCAAGGAGATGCGCTCCAGACAGCCCTTTTCGGACAACCTTTTCATCAACTGCCCTCTGATCGATCATCCGGAGCACGGAAAAGAGTTCGCCCTTAAATTCGCCAGATACTTTACTCATGAGGGAGCGGAGGGTTTTTTTACGGAACTGGCTCCGGCGATTGATGCCTATTCAAAAACCTACCGGAAGATGGCCGAAACCGCCTGGAAGGAGAAGATCGAAAGCGACAGTGATCAGACTCACACAAAAGAGAAAAAGGTTGCAGGTCAACATGGATGAAGGTCACCTTTCCCCATCTTGGCACGATGCACATCTTCTGCAAGGCGATTGCAGAGACTGCTCAGATTCCCTATGTTGTTCCTCCCGAAACCAGTCGTAAAACCCTGACCCTGGGTGCCCTCCATTCGAACGAGTCTATTTGCCTTCCCTTTAAGATCATCCTGGGGAATTTCATCGAGGCCCTTCAGTTGGGAGCCGATACGATTGTGATGGTCGGAAGCGGCCCTCCCTGTCGCCTGGGACTCTATGACCTTGTCCAGAAGGTGATCCTCGAAGATATGGGGCTTCGCTACCGGTGGCTGACGATCCCGCCCCGGTTGACCTGGCAGGCCATCTGGAAAAATTATGAGGAGACGAAGGAGTTGAAGAAGGAATTAAGCTGGAAGAATATTCTTCTCTTTCCTTACGGACTCCGTATGGGGTGGAAGAAGATGATGGCCTGCGAAGCGCTGGAAAAACTGGCGATGAAGGTCAGGCCGAGAGAGGTTCAAAAGGGGGAGACGCAGAAGCGATTGAAGAAAGCCCTTTCAGGAGTGGATGAGGCCAGGACTCTGCGAATGCTCGATGAGACATTGCAGAGAGGGACGACCCTGCTTCAAGAGACAGAGCAGGATTTTTCCCGGGCCCCTCTTAAGATTGCGATCGTGGGAGAGCTCTACACGGTGATGGATCCCCATATCAACCGGGGAGTGGAGCAGAAATTGGGTGAGCTGGGAGCAGAGGTGACTCGCACCTCCTGGTTTTCCACGCATATCCTGAGGAGCCTGAGAAAGAACAAGGCGGATCAAACCTCGGAGAGGATTCGATTCTTCGAGGCATCGAAGGCTTATCTCGGTTATGATGTGGGCGCGGAGTGCAACCTCTCCATCGGCGAGGCGATTGTGAGATCACAGGACGGATACGAGGGGGTGGTCCATCTCATGCCCTTTGCCTGTATGCCCGAGACCACTGCCTCCGGAATTTTGACCCGTGTGGGAAAGGATTGGGACATCCCCATCCTTACGTTGATTCTTGATGAACAGGAGATCGAAGGCCGCATCCAGACCCTTCTGGAAGCCTTTGTCGAGATGTTACAATGGAAGAGAAAGGCCGCATAGGCATTCCCAGGGCCCTGATGTTTTACCGGTATTTTCCCCTCTGGAAAGTTTTTTTCGAGGAGCTGGGCTGGAGGGTGATCGTTTCCGACGGATTGGGAAAGAGAGGGAAGCTCGTCTATTTTGAAGACAGCTGCCTCCCCATGAAACTGCTCATCACCCATTCGATGGATCTGAAGGAGAAAGTGGATCACCTTTTTATCCCGAGACTGGTCAGCCTCCACCGGTCCTATATCATGTGCCCCAAGTTCCGGGGGGCTCCGGATATCGTTCGCCTAGCCACGGAGAGAACCGTTTCGATCCTCGATGAAACAATCGATCTCAGGATGAGGGAACATTCGACGCTCCGAGCCTTGTTGAAGACCGGCAAGCGATTGGGCGTCACGGAAAAAGACGGGAAGAGGGCTTTTCAAAAGGCGGAGCGGTTCTTTTTAAATTTTCAGAAGGGATGGGAGGATCGGATCAATGGACTTCCTTTGAAACAGGTCTTTCATCTCGAATCTCCCGCACCGGCGAAAAACGAAGAAAAACCGTTCCGAGTGGCCTTCATCGGGCACCCCTACAATCTCTTCGATACGGATGTGAACAAGGATATCCTCTCTTTCGCCAGAAGCCTGGGGATGAGAATAATCACCCCGGATGGTCTTTCAGAGAAAGAGATCAATGCGCAGGTTTCAGAGTTTTCAAAGGAGATCTACTGGTCTTCGGGAAGGGAGATCGTGGGCTCCCTGTTCCATTTCCTTTCGGGAGGAGTGGACGGAGTTGTCTTTCTTACGTCCTTCAAGTGTGGCATCGATGCCCTCCTTCAGGAGTTCATCAGGAGGAGATTGAAATTAAAAGGAGGGGTTTCGATTCCCCTTCTCGTCCTCTCCCTTGATGAGCATTCAGGAAGGGAGGGACTGACCACAAGGCTGGAGGCCTTCAGGGATGTGATGGAGCAACAAAAAATTCGAAATCCGAAGCACGAAATTCGAAACAATCCTAAATGACCAAATTTCAAATGTTCGAAGCAAAAATAGTTTAAGACATTTGGATTTTGAAAATTTGAATTTGTTTCGGATTTCGATATTCGAATTTCGGATTTAGATGTGAAGGGAAGTTTGAAAAAACAAAAGACGATTTAAAAAAACAGGCCAAGGTATAATTTAAATGGCACTTTATCTTGGTATCGATGTCGGTTCCATTACGGCGAAGATGGTTGTGATGGACGAAGGAGATGGGGTTTTAGCGGAAGTCTACCTCCGTAACAACGGCCGTCCTCTCGAAACGATCCAGCAGGGATTGGAGATCCTCTCCTCCCGGTTAGGTGAAAAGGCCTCCATCGATGGGGTGGCGACCACGGGCAGCGCCCGGCATCTGGCTGCTTACCTCGTAGGAGCGGATCTCATCAAGAATGAGATCACCGCCCATTCCATCGCTGTGATCGATCTCTTTCCGGAGGCGAAGACCATCTTCGAAATCGGAGGACAGGACTCGAAGGTGATCGTCTTGAGGGAGGGAGTGGTCGTCGATTTTGCCATGAATACGGTCTGCGCCGCAGGCACAGGTTCTTTTTTAGACCAGCAGGCCGCACGGCTCGGTATCTCCATTGAGGAGTTTGGAAGGCTTGCTATGCAAGCTAAACATCCTGTCCGGGTTGCCGGACGTTGCACTGTCTTCGCCGAAACGGACATGATTCATAAACAGCAGATCGGCCATTCCGTTGAAGACATCGTCGGAGGGCTTTGTGACTCCCTGGTTAATAATTATCTGAACAACGTCTGTCGCGGCAAAGAACTCCTTTCTCCGATTGTCTTTCAAGGAGGGGTGGCCGCCAATGGGGGAATCCGGAAAGCCCTTGAGAAGGAGCTGGAAACGGATCTGATCATCCCGAAGCATTTCGGTCTGATGGGCGCCATCGGTGCGGCCAAATTAGTGAAGAGGGTGAAACCTGTCCGGACCCAATTCAAAGGATTTGAACTCTCCCGGAAATCCTGTTCGACCCGGGGATTCGAATGTAGTGAATGCGAAAATCAATGCGAGGTGGTCGAGCTCCTGGTCGATCGGGAGGTGGTTGCCTGCTGGGGAGACCTCTGCGAGAAGTATCGCAAGTCTTCCAGTGTGGTGTCTCAATAATCACTTTACAATCGGAAAGCTCAGGGCGAACGGGGTATGTAAAGAAGCGTTAGAGACACTACACTATTCCTATCGCCGGATAGTCTTATGGTCAACTGGAGTTAAGAATGGAGGAGCGCCACGTCCGGTCCTTAAACCGATTTATCTACCTTTTCCTCTTTCGATTCTGTTCAACCCTGATCCCTCGATCTGTCCAAAAATTCTTCAGTGTGGTCGTGGGAGATATCTTCTATCTCCTGATGAAAGAGACGAGAGGCCATGTCAGGGAAAATATCGAGGGAATAAGTGGGGGAAGGTGGTCGAAGAAGAAGGTCGATGCGTTGACCCGGAAGACCTTTCAAAACTATGGCCAGTACCTTCTGGACTATATGGTGATGCACCGCCTCCAGCCTTCCAATAAGGATCAATGGGTCGAAGAAGAGGTGGGAGGCCATTGGATGATCGAAGCTCTTCAAGGAGGGAAAGGGGCCATCTGTATCACGCCTCATCTCGGAAACTGGGAGATAGGAGGGTTGCTCTTCTCCTTTAAGGGAGGAAGGCTCAATGTGCTCACGCTGGACGAGAGGGATCTGGACACAAAATCTTTTCGGGAGGAGATGAGGAGGAGAAGGGGGATCAAAAATATTTATATTGACCCGAAGGATGATTCTCCGTTGGCGGTGATCGATGCGGTCAGGGCCTTGCGGGAGAATGAGATCGTGGCGATGTTAGGAGATCGAATCGAGACCCAGAAGACGATGGTCCTTGATTTCTTCGGAAGGAAGACCCCTTTTCCCATTGGGGTGGCGATTCTCGCCATGGCCACCGGCGCGCCGGTGCTTCCGGTCTTTGTGGTGATGGAGAAGAGCCGAAAATATCGAGGCATCATCGAAACCCCCATCCATTTCGATGCCACTGCAAGGAAAGACCGGGAAGCAGTCCTTCGAAACGGGATGGAGAAATTGATTAAAAAATTTGAGGAGTATATCGAAAAATACCCGGATCAATGGTATAATTTTTATTCTTATTGGAAGCAATAAAGGGTTCAAGAGGGCCAGTGAAAATCCACTCTAACCCTGGAACCCTCGAATCCTTGAATCCTATTTTTGTCAAAAGAGGAGAAACATGGCTGAAGCGAACAATGACCTGATCGAGAAGCTTAAACGACTGATCATTACGAGATTGAAACTTGCGGATCTGACGCCTGATATGATCGAGACTGACGCCCCCCTTTTCGGCGAGGGGCTCGGACTGGACTCGATCGACGCCCTTGAACTGGTCCTGGGCCTGGAGAAGGAATTCGGAGTGATCATCCCGGATGCGGAGGTTGGGAGAAAGGTTTTTCAATCCGTCAGGACCATAGTCCAGTATGTCGTGGATCAAAAAGAGGGTTTCTGAAAAAACATAGAAACCCCTAATCAGAGGTCGTTGATATAGGTTTCAATGACCTCAAAAAGAGATAGCCTAATGGGAAGGACGGCTTTCTGTTTTCCCGGTCAACTTCAAGAGAGGCCAACCCTAAAAGAAGACCACCCTCTGAGGAGAGATCCCCATTTTAAAGAATGGGTGGAGAGGGCTTCTCATCAGACCTCTTTTGATCTCCTCAGTTTTTCATTTAAGGGCGAGGAGACCGGGTTCAATCTCAAGCTACAGATAGCGACCTATCTTCTCTCGATGATCCACTTCTCCCGGCTCCGGGCAGAGGGGTGGGTTCCGGATATCATCACGGAACACAGCATGGGAATTTATGCTGCATTAGCCGCCTCTGAGGCGATCACCTTCGAGAAAGGTTTATGGATCACCGAATCGATCGGAAGGATTCTCGAAAGAGAGGGGACCTCTTCCGGAGGAGCCATGGCGAGCATCGTGGGACTTGCGTTCAGAGAAGTTGAAAAAATCAACCAGGACCTGAATGGGTTCGGTCTTTCCATCGCCAATTATAACGGTTCGAAGCACTTCGTCCTTTCCGGAAAAGAGGAGGGGATAGAGAAAGCCATTGCTCTCGCTCTTTCAAGGAAAGCCATCTCTGCCGCCCGGCTTACATTCAATATAGGGCTCCATTCTCCCAGTCTCTCCGGTTTAAGCGAGGAGATACAGGCTCTTTTGGAAGAGATAGAGATTCGGCCACCTAAATTTCCCATCCTCAATCACTGGACCGTCAGGCCGTTGAAGAGAGAGGAGATTAAAGACTTTCTCTCCCAGGAGATCGGGCAGCCTGTCTATTGGGACCGGTGTGTGGAGTGGCTGATCAAGGAAGGGATTAACCAATTTATTGAAGTGGGACATGGAGCCACTCTGACCAAATTGATTCGATGGATCGATCGGGAAGTGGAGGCTTTCTCGGCGGGAGATCGGCTATTGAATAAATGAGTCTTATTGAAATTGGCTTTATTAAACAGGTGGAACCTTTGATTTGAATCTTTTCTTATGGTGTCATTCCCGTGAAAACGGGAATCCAGATTAGCTTTTGTGCAATAAACCAAAGAATCCCTGGATTCCTGCTGGAGTTTATCCCGATAAAGATCGGGGCAGGAATGACATTCCTAATGGTCAGAAGGAAGATTTATGAAATACCACGAAACAACCATTCAGGTTCGATTCTATGAAGTGGATGCCTATGGAGTGGTCTGGCATGGACACTATGTGGGCTGGTTTGAGGTGGGCCGGAATGATTTGACAGAAAGATTTCATATGGGTCCCCTTCAACTCAAGGAGAAGAACCTTTTAGCTCCTGTGGTCGAATTGAATTGTGAATATAAATTCCCGGCCACTTTTGGAGAGTCCCTTCTCATTCAGACGACGATGGAAAGGACCGAAGTGGCGAAACTGATCTTTCACTATCGGGTCCTCTCACAGGGAAACGGAAAGGTGCTGGCCACAGGCTCCACGACCCATGTCCTCACCGACCCCAAGGGAAATTTGCTCTACCGGGTCCCTCCCGAGGTGCTCGAGAAGATTGAAGCCATGAGGAAATATTTGGAGGTGTGACTAACAGTTCGGAGTTGTGAGTTCGCCCGCCTGCCAAGCCCTGGCGGGCAGGGAGTTCGGAGCTTAAAATCCGCAATCCGCAATCCAAAATCCTATGAAGATTCTTCTCATTGATCCTCCTCATCGGCTCTTTCCGGGTCTTCGAATGTGGACCCCTTCTTTTGGCCTTCTTCAGTTAGGGGCATATTTGGAGAGGGAAGGAATAGAAGTCCAGATCATTGATGCGACCACGCTTACAAACTCCTGGAAGGATATTGCTTCTCTCGTTTCCACATCAAAGGCGGATGTGATCGGGATCACCTGTTCAGCCACAGGCCTCTCTCCTGAAGCGCTTCAGACCATCCACCTCTGCCGGAAACTTTCTCCTCATTCCTTCATTGTCGCAGGCGGAGGCCACTTTACGCTGATGGCAGAATCGATCCTTCGAGAGATGGAGGAGCTGGATTACATCGTTCTTGGAGAAGGGGAGATCGCTTTTTCCCAACTTCTAAAGAACTTATCGAGTGGAGATGATGGAAAGGTCGTTAAGGGAATTGCTTATCGGGAAAACGGAAAGGTTATCCAAAACGGAAGGCAGCCGATCATTCCGAATTTAGACTCTCTTCCTCTTCCCGCCTACCATCTCATTGATATGGAAAGCAACGCTTACTACTGGCACGGGATGGGAAGAAGGGCTTTCGGTCTCTCCACCAGCCGTGGCTGCGGGGATCGCTGTACCTACTGTTCCGAGACGAGGTTCTGGGAGGGGGTCTGGAGGGGCCGGAGCGGTAAGAAGGTAGTCGAAGAGATATCCTGTCTCTATCACCAACACGGAAAGAGCCTTTTCGTCTTTAATGAAAATACGTTCAACTGGAGCCGGAGAAGGGTAGAGGAGTTTCTCGATGAGCTTGGGAGGTCAGGACTGCGCATCCACTTCTGGTTTCAATCCCGGATCAAAGACATCCTTCGGGATGAGGATCTCATTCCGGAGATGAGACGCCTCGGCCTCTATGAGGTGATGCTCGGGATAGAAAGCATCCATCCGGATGTGCTCGATCGATATGAGAAACAACAGTCAAGGGAGATGGCACAGAAGGCGATCGATATCCTGAAAAAGAATGATGTTATGGTGATGGCCAATATCATGTTCGGGGACTGGAATGATTCCGAGGAAACCCTCAAGGAGGTTTTTCAATTTGTCAAAAAGCAAAGCGATTTTCTCGTCCTCACGATGACCACGCCTCTTCCCGGGACGAGATACTTTGAGGAGGCGGAACGGTTGGGAAGGATCCGGGAAAAGGACTTTGGGAAGTATGATTTCATGCATCCCATTATGGATACGAAGTTCTTATCGGCAGAGGAGGTTCATCGGCTTCATCAGGCTTATTTGAAGAAGTATTATACTCAACCGAGAATCCTTCTGGGGGGTTTCTTCAACCCGAACCCCTTCAAACGAATGGCTTACCGGCTGATTCTTCGGTATGTCTGGGAGAATGCAACCCAGAGGCCCTGGAGGCAACCGAATCTTGAAGAAACTAATGGTTCGGAGTTCGGAGTTCGGAGTTTGGAGAGATGATTCCGCAATCCGCAATCCCTGCCTGTCCGGCAGGCAGGCGCAATCCGAAATCGAAAAAGGTTCTCCTCATCTTTCCGAGAGAGAAGGGAATCAAATTTTCCAATGACACCTTCTATCCGTTTCCGATCCTTGGGCTTACTCTACTGGCCACACTTTTCCCAGAAGATTACCATGTTCAAATTGTCAACGAAGTGGCTGAGAGAGTGAACTTTGAGGCTAATGTGGATCTGGTGGGCATTACAGGGCTGACCTGCGTGATCAAGCGGACTTATGAGATTGCTGATCGTTTCCGGGCAAGGGGGGTAAAAGTGATTCTGGGAGGAGTTCATCCCAGTCTATTACCGGAAGAGGCAAAAGAGCATGCGGATGCTGTTCTGATTGGAGAAGCAGAAGGAATCCTGCTTCAACTCATCCATGACCTTGAGGCGGGAGAGCTTAAACCTTTTTATATAAATAGAGGCTGGTCTGAACTCAAAGGAGCGCCTTTTCCGAGAAGGGAGCTTTTAAGTAAACATCATCACTCCCTTTTCAAGACGATTGAAACGACCCGTGGATGTCCCAACCGGTGTGAATTCTGCTCGGTTCCAATCATCAACGGGAATCGTTACCGGCTTCGCCCCCTGGAGGAAGTCGACCAAGAGCTTTCTTCCATCATCAAGAATAAGGGGGAATATATTTTTCTTGCGGACGATAATGTGACTGCCAAACGGGATCACGCCCTCGGTCTTTTCGAGGTCTTCAAGCGCCATCAGGTTAAATGGATGGGGTTTACAACGATCCGAATTGCCATGGATGAGGAGGTGCTGAAAAAGGCCCAGGAGAGTGGATGCATCTCGCTCTTCATCGGTTTTGAATCATTGGTCCAGGGAAACCTGGATGGTGTTTCAAAACGGTTTGTCCCTGCAGGGGAGTTGGAACATCTTGTGAAAACAATTCAGGCCCATCGGATCGGCATTCAGGGAGCTTTTATCTTTGGATTCGAGGAAGATGATCCGACAATCTTCAGAAGAACGGTTGATTTCGTCCAGAAAAATAATATAGAGATTCCCACCTTTTCCATTCTTACCCCCTTTCCAGGGACTCCTCTTCGTAAACGGTTGGAGGAGGAGGGAAGGATCTTTGACCATGACTGGTCTCATTATGATATGAGCCATGTCGTCTTTAAACCGAAAAGAATGACGGTCCAGGAACTGCGAGAAGGTTACCTCTGGGCGCAAAAATATGTCTGCGCTCCTCGATCTATTTTAAAACGACTTTTCTTCGGGCCGAAACATCACTTTTTCCATTTTCTAATGTCTAATTTCGTCCTTCGCGGCGCCCAGATGGAAGTGATTAAGAGGATTAAGCAAGAAACATTGCAAATTGAAAAATGCAAAATACAAAATGCAAAATGAAGGCCAAAAGGCGTTTAGGACGGACGAGAGTGCTGGTCATTATTCGCGGTCACTCATTACTAACAAAAGTCGCTATGGTACTGCGTCAAAAGTTCTTTTACCCCGTTAGAAAGCCCCGCAGCTCTGCTGCGGGGATGGGGACTGTTTCCTTTTCAGCGAACACGGGGTTTAATGCCCCGTGTAAGCTTTCCCGTTAGAAAGTTGAAAGCTTTCTAACGGGGTTTACTTTGATTGTCATTCCGGGCTTGACCCGGAATCCAGACGACGTCCCGACGAAAGTCGGGAACCATCTTAAAGACTGGATCCCGGTTTGCACCGGGAACCCTGGATTCCCGCTGGAGTTTATCCCGATGAAAATCGGGGCGGGAATGACGGCTTCGGAACTAATGTAAAGAAGCGTTAGACGCACTACACTATCACCAATAAGCTATGAAAATCCTTCTCATTTCCGTCAATCGTGAACGAATGCCTGGTCCGGTTTTCCCGCTGGGGCTGGCATATATTGCCGGAGCGTTAAAAAGAGAAGGCCATTGCCTTGAGGCACTGGATCTCTGTTTTTCAAATGATGTCAAGGCCGATTTGAAGGAAGCACTGAACCGTTTTCAGCCCGAATTGATCGGGCTTTCCCTTAGAAATCTGGACAATTTGACCTATCCAGCTTCCATCTCCTACCTGAAAGAAGTGGAAGAGGTGATTTCAACCTGTCGCCAGTTCTCTTCATCAAAATTGGTTATCGGAGGTTCGGGGTTTTCACTGGCTCCCCAAGAACTCCTCGCACACTTGGATGTTGATTTTGGAACTGTGGGAGAAGGCGAAGACATTTTCCTCCAATTAGTCGATTCGCTTGAGAAAAAACTCCCCATCCCCTCATCTTCCCATCTCCTCACCAAGGGTGACACTCATTCCTCTGTGGTGAGTGGAGCGCAGGTCTCTTCCATCTTGACTCCCGACCGGACCCTCTTCAAAACAAAGCGTTACCTGGAGGAGGGAGGGATGTTGAACCTTCAGACAAAGCGAGGCTGTCCGTTTTCCTGCATCTACTGCACCTATCCTCTCCTGGAGGGTAAAAAGGTCAGGCTTCGAGAAGTGGATGAGGTGATTGAAGAGATTCGCCATCTTATTCAGGAACAAGGAACGGATTATATCTACTTTGTGGATGACATCTTCAATTATCCGGTTTCTTTCGCTGAGAAGTTATGTAGAAGGATGGTTGAGAAAAAAATCGAGGTCAAATGGAGCGCCTTTGTTAATCCAGGTTTTTTGTCGGAAGACCTTTTAAAATGGATGCTGGAAGCCGGATGTGCGGGGATTGAATTTGGGACGGATTCAGGTTCGCCAAAGATGCTAAAGAGTTTCGAGAAGTCTTTCACGATAGAAGATGTGGCTCAGGCCTCACAACTCTGCTCTAAACACAGCATCAACCATTGCCATTATCTCCTCTTCGGGGGTCCTGGCGAGGAAGGGGAGACGATTGTAGAGTCTTTCCAATTAATGGATCAACTCGACCCGACTGCGGTCATTGCCATGCTTGGCATCCGGATCTATCCGGGAACGGAGCTGGAACAGATTTCCCTCTCTCAGGCGATCATTAGAAAAGATACGAATCTCATCTATCCCCATTTTTATATTTCTCCTGGGTTAAAAGGGAGATTAGAGGATATCATTCGAGAAGAAGCCCTAAAGAGAAGGCAGTGGATTGTTCCTGGACTTGAAATCAACATCACACAGAACCTGATGGAACAAATCAGGCGGTTTGGGATTCGAGGCCCCCTGTGGGAACTCGTGGGAAGGATGAAAAGGCCAAGGATCAGTCCACTTCGGGACTGAAATGACAAATGACAAATGTCAAAGCTCAAAGTTCAAATGAATCCAAAATTTCAAATGACTATGTATGGCGACATAAATCTTAACCGGGTTGTCATTCCGGGCTTGACCCGGAATCCAGTGTTTTTCTGGATTCCCGCTGGAGTTTATCCCGATGAAAATCGGGGCGGGAATGACATGCTTTGTTGTGATTAATGTCGCTGTGTATAAAAATAGAGTTTTGAAATTTAGTCATTTGGAATTCATTTGGCATTTGGATTTTGGCATTTGAACTTATACCTCTGGGTTTGTATAGAGATTCCGGCTGCAATAATGCCAAAGTGAGGAGATGAAAGATGCTACTAAAAGATAAAGTCGCTATTGTCACGGGCGGAACGAAAGGCATCGGGAGAGCCATCTCTCTGCTCTTTGCAGAAGAGGGAGCAAGGGTGGTTGCCAATTTCTCAAAGGATGTGGGGGCTGCGGAAGATCTGATCAGTGAAGCCGAATCCAAAAGGTTGAATCTGGGTCTCTTTAATGCGGATGTCACTCAATTCGATCAGGTGAAGCAGATGGTGGAAGATGTCTTTGCCGAATATGGCAGAATTGATATATTGGTGAACAATGTGGGACTCATTCGGGATAATTTTCTGATGCTGATGAGCGACGAGGACTGGGATTCCTTAATGAAGGTGAACCTCAACAGCCTCTTCTATTGTTGCAAGGCAGTCATCCGAAAAATGATCCCGGAAAAAAGAGGGAAGATCATCAATATCTCTTCTGTGAGCGGGATTATCGGTACTTCCGGGCAGACGAACTATGCGACAACAAAAGGAGGAGCGATCAGCTTTACCAGATCCCTTGCACGTGAGTTGGGTCCCTTCAATATTCATGTCAATGCAGTGGCTCCAGGATTGATCGAATCCGAAGTCCTATCTAAAATGCCGAAAGAGAAGGTCGAAGCCATCATCAAATCATCCAGCCTCGGGAGGATGGGAAAGCCGCAGGAAGTCGCCCGGGCTGTACTCTTTTTAGCGTCCGATCATTCAGACTACATCACCGGTCAAACCCTCATCATTGATGGGGGAATTGTCTGAACAGAATGGGTTTTAGGGCCAGCAATAGGTTTTGTGTAACATCTTTTTACCCCGTTAGAAAGCCCCGCAGCTCTGCTGCGGGGATGGTGGTTGTTTCCTTTTACTGACCCAATCATTCGTCTTCCCACCCAAACCATCCCCAAGTTTTTAACTTTCACCCTCTCATACCTATTTGATGAAGTTGGACTCATGAGGAATAATCCCCTTCAGAACGGACAATTTTTGTCCAAAATCTTCATTTATGTCTAATTCATTTTTTAAAGATAAGAGAAGATCTTGAAATTTTTAAATAAATTATTTTTGTCTTGTGGCATATAAAATGCATAAATTCATCAAGAAAATTAGAAATTTTGGGGTCTAAGATGGTCATTTGTCCGCGATGTGGTATTGAGTACAGGGGAGGGGAGGAATTTTGTAGAAATTGTCAAGCCTTCCTTTTGATTGATGAAGACCCTGCTCCCCCAATAGAGAACGTAAAAGTTCAACTGATTTGTCCGATGTGCCAAGATCTTCATCACAAGGGAAACTATTGCAAAAAATGTGGCTCTCTATTGATGCAAGGAACTCCCTCTCGAGAAACAAACCTTCAACCATTGGAAAAAAAATCGATTAAAGAACAGTCAAAGAAATGGCTGAGGTTGTTTAAAGAAAAGAAAGCATTAGAAATCTGTTTAAGGAAATTGGAGGCGCAGAAGGGGAAAATCTCAAGCGATGTGTTCGATCCTCTGTCTGTTCGTTATCAAGACCGGCTGAAAGAACTCTTGCCTCTCCATCAAGAAATTGAAACAGAGCTCGATTTTGTTCGAAGAAAAGCATCGGAAGAAATCGATTTGTTAGAACAAGAGTTAAAAACCATTCAAAAAAGGCTTGAGGAATTTCGATTTCTCTACAAGGAAGCTGGGGTAACCAAGGCCGATTTTCTTAGAGAGAAGCATAAAATGAATAGGGATATTCGATCAAGGGCGAGAAATTTAAAAAAAAGCCGACAAATCCTCTCTCTCTTGCCTCTGGAGATGAGAGGAAGTATTGCCTCCAAAGGATTAGCAGAGACTCTCTTCCGGCCCTTTCCCCTGCTCATAGCGTGTGGTCTCATGATCCTCGTGGGTGCGGGAGGATACTTTCTCCATCAATGGTATTCTCGGTCCGACAAGGTCATTCCAAAAGAAATCGTCAATCCGCCTTCCACTCCCTCCTCTTCACACAGTCCACGAACGATGCTTGCAGACCAGGAGACCGGAAAAATAAAGTCTCTCTTCGAAACGGTCAGACAGGCAAATTTACAGCAGGACATTGACCTCTTCATGACCTGCTTCTCCCGTGATTTTACCGACAGGGAAAAGAAGCGGTTAGAGGCGCTTAAAACATGGAACCATTTCAATTACATCAACCTCTCCTACGATTTGAAGAAACAGATGATATCCGGTGATACTGCCGATATCCGGTTAGAGTGGCTGATAAAATCTTCTGAAAAAGTTGGCGGAAAACTGCAGGAGAACAGAGTCACGATAGAGGCCATATTGAGGAAGGAAAACGGCCGTTGGAAGATTCAAGAGATTAAGCCCGTAAGTTAAGCTTCCGAATGTTATAGGAGGGCAAATATGTTTTGCAATTATTGTGGCGCTTCCAATGACAACGATGCGGAATTCTGTATTAATTGTGGCGGATCCCTCAGTAAGCTCCGAAGAGTAAAAATGCTTTTTCACAAAAGATTGTTCAACACCGTTTTTTCGCTTCATAAAAATCCCTTTCTTCAGGTTCTCATTGATACCTCATTCAATCAGTTGGTTAGTTTTAAAATAATAAAACTTATCTATGCCCTATCCATTCTATTTGCTGGTTTTGTAGCCCTATCTTTCGTCATCGCAGGGTTTCGCACTTCACCGTTGTTTGGAATTTTTGTGCTCCTCATCGGCGCTCCCCTGATATTTCTTCTGATTGTACTTTATAATAGAATCTTTCTGGAAATGATTCTGGTCAATTTCCGAAGGGCTGACCATAAGATCCAGAAAGAGGAACAACCCGAATCAGTAGATAGCATCGAATGGAATATAAAAAGTAGCTTAATCGATGATGGGTGTCAGGCAACGGAAATACGGTTTAGATCTCCAGTCATGAAAGAATGAATGGGGCAAACCCTTATCCAACCTAACTATTCCCAGATCCCTTCAAGTTATTGCGTATAATGGTAAAGATTGTATACGGAGTGAAGTGAAACGGAATTCCGGATACAATCGGTTGAACGAAGCCGCGGCCCGATAGCTATGGGGATTTAATCAGGCAGCGTGCTTCTTACCGAAGTCTTATAAGT
>Ga0209835_1000879_pt1 | contig 18216 bp, 18 predicted proteins | sample LakKivwa52mmetaG_FD_184138 | JGI IMG/M metagenome (GOLD analysis project Ga0209835, IMG submission 184138) | Anoxic lake water microbial communities from Lake Kivu, Rwanda to study Microbial Dark Matter (Phase II) - Lake Kivu water 52m metaG... | ecosystem: Environmental > Aquatic > Freshwater >...
AACATTGCATCATTTGCTGGTCAAGGTGATCTTGCTACAGGCGCATCAAACTCTAAAACTTTAGTCGATACATTACTCACTGCACTTGGAGGTAACAACTGATGAACAAACAAACATTATTCCTCATTGTCAATGCAGTGTTGATTACATTATTATCTGTTGTCTTCCTCATCGTCTACCAAAATTTTATTCCAAAAACTGAAACAGACAAATTATTTGGTACAGTCGTTGTGCTTGGCGAAGAAGAAGTTATCTCAAACATTCCTGCTTTTGGAAACTATACCATTGTACACACGATGGCTGAAGCGTTCAATCAGCAAGGAAATAAAATTGGAACAGTATACAATGTGAAGTCGGTTTACACCTATTTCAACGTCAATGATCCCGGGATTGTTGAACTTGTTGTTGGTATCGATTTAGACAATAAAGTCACTGTCCAAATCGTCAATATCAAACAAACTTCAACCTACAATTCTGGTATTCAGCAGTATGTCGCTGACTATTTCCAAGGCTTCGGAACGGATCAAATCATTTTAATTCCACCGATGAACCTTGAAGAAGTTGGTGCTGGAGCAACTGCGTCACTTTCTACCGGTAAGGTGAAAGAGTTGGTTGCGATGGCCATTCAATATCACATCAGCCATATGAGAGTTGGTTGCAATGGCCATTCAATATCACATCAGCCATATGATGAGTTTAAGTGAGGTGAATCAAGCATGACAGAAGTCAAAAAAGTTCCAGTGAAAAAGGCACCAGTCGTCGAAACTGAACCTACGTTATGGGAGATTTTCACCAAAGGTATTTTGAAGGAAAATGGTATTTTCGTGATGGTACTTGGATTATGTCCATCACTTGCGGTCACTTCAACATTTGAAGGTGCCTTCGGAATGGGGATCTTGGTCATCTTGGTTTTAACCATGACCAATGCTTCAGTATCATTAATTCGTAAAGTTGTTCCAGATACCGTTAGAATTCCTGTGTATGTCATCATCATCGCAACTGAAGTGACGATCATGAAGATGTTAGTCGATGCATTCGCACCAGCACTCGCACAAGAACTCGGTGTCTTCATTGCACTCATTACCGTCAACTGTGTTGTCTTCGGTAGAGCAGAATCGTTTGCATCCAAAAACACAGTATTAAAATCAACACTTGATGGTATCGGTGTTGGTATCGGGTTTGGATTGTCACTGATCCTCATTGGATTCTTCAGAGAATTCTTAGGCACTGGCACCATCGTCTTAGGTAAAACACTGCCACTTGGATTTGAAGCAACATTATTTTCTGGTTTAGGTTTGAGTCCATACGCATTCCGCGTCTTGGTTCAGCCACCCGGAGCATTCTTAGTCATTGGCTTGATTTTAGCGGTGATTACAGTAATCCGTCAGAAGAAAGGAGCTAAGAAAGCATGAATCTACTCGCGATATTGATTTCGGCGATGATTGTCAATAACATCGTCTTGATGCAGTTCTTAGGTCTATGTTCATTCTTCGGTGTTTCGACGAAGATGAAATCGGTCATTGGTATGGGTCTTGCGGTCATTGTTGTCATTTTCTTGTCCGCAGTCATCACATACCCACTTTACTATCTTGTTTTGGTTAAGTTAAACATCACATACATTGATACCATCGCATTCATCTTGGTCATTGCAGCACTCGTTCAGCTGACTGAACTCGTGATCAAACGCTTTTCACAGAGTTTATATAAAGCGCTAGGCGTTTATCTACCTTTGATTGCGACAAACTGCGCCGTCTTAGGTGTTGCACTCACCAACATCGCAACCCCACAAACTTATGCTGAAGCCCTCACATTTGCTTTAGGCTCTGGTTTGGGATATGCATTCATCATCATCACATTCACAGCCATTCGTATGCGCCTTGATTCAGCCAATGTTCCAAAGGCGATGAAGGGTCTTCCAATTGCATTCGTGACAGCGAGCATCATGGCGCTTGCATTCATGGGATTGGCAGGTATCATCTGATGCAATATGTCATTATGGTTGCCATTTTAGGTGGTTTCATCGGACTCTATATCCTTGCCATGTACTTAAATAGCAAAGTTGCAGTGCCTGAGTCTTGTAAGGAAGCTTATCTAGAAGCTCAGAACTGTGAATCATGCTCTACAAAAAGCGGGAAAAGTTCATGTAACTTTAACTCGACGATTGAATTCTTAAAGGAGATCAAACTATGATTGAAGTTCTATATCCATTCATTGTCCTAGGACTCTTAGGGATTCTCTTGGGAATCATCTTATCCGTAGCCAAACAGTATTTGACTGTCGAAGAAGATCCAAGAATCGATCAAGTTGAAAAACTACTCCCAAATTATAATTGCGGCGCTTGTGGAACCCCAGGTTGCAGAGCGTTTGCTACTGGCATTTTAAACGGTGAAGTCAAGAATTTATCGAGATGCAAACCAGGTAAAGCTGAAAAGCATTTTAATCCTATTCTTGAATTTTTGAAGGATCATCCCAATGTGGATGGATCTAAAGTTGATGTGAAGATTTAGGACATTTGATGTCCTTTTCTTTACCAAAGATCATGCATCAGGAGGTAACTATGAAAAAAATAATGGTTGTAATGGTATTGACACTGTCAAGTTTCTTTTTGTTTGCATGCCAAAAGTCGGTGCAATTCTCGTACAGTTCATTTGATTATATGGATACCTATGTTGCACTCAATGGTATCGCAGAAAGTGATCAACAAGCTGAAGAAGTCATTGCAGAAGTTGAACGCATCTATGCTCTATATCATGAGTTATCCACTGGATACGAGCCTTTATCAGAAGGTTCTGAATACTTGGAAAATATCTATACCATCAATCAAAAAGTAGGACAAACGCTTGAAATTGATCAGGCATTGTTCGATATGATTGTGTTTGCGGAAGACATCAAGGCATTGACCAATGGTTATTTTGACATCTCGATTGGAAAAATTGTCGATCGCTGGAAATCCATTATTTTAGATCAAGACCCGATTGAAATCGGTTCGAAAGTCTGGATATTACCTAAGAAAATGTATGGTACTGTTGAAAGTTCATCCATGAATGGTACAAGAGAAGTTATTAAAGTCGTTGGTGATGAAATAGAATATCACATCTCAGAACTCGCAAGAGAAATGGATGAAACGAGATTCAATCAAGTCATCAGTCAGGTTGCATTAATCAATACAGACGACTTTTTAATTACACTCACTGAAGAAGCTGGGAAATACTATGTCCGTATTGATGGTGTTCATATCAAACTTGATTTGGGTGCGATTGCCAAAGGTTATGCGACACAAAAAGTTTATGAATATTTAAAATCCGTTCCCATCATTGATTTTTCTTTAAGTGCTGGTTCAAGTTCGATCGCTTTAGGTCAGAACCCAAATCGTGAAGGTGGTATCTATATCGTTGCACTCACGAATCCCTTAAAAACCATGAACACTGCACAAACTTATGGCAAGGTCTACGTCAAGGATACAACAGTGACCACCAGTGCAAATTACGAACAATTTTTCATGTATGAAGGTTTAAGATATCATCATATCATCTCACCGAAGACCAAACGTCCGATGCAATATTATCACTCAATCACCATGATTGGTCAGGATGCCGGATATTTGGATGCGGTTGCTACAGCGTTATATTCCATGCCAGAAATCGAATTAATCGCATGGTTATCCACGTATCAAAATTCAGAAAACATCGAGCTCGTTCGATTTAATCAAGATGAAACCATTACACCACACATGATCGATACAGTATTTGAGGAAAATTAACATGACCGAAATTAGGAACACATCCAAAAACAAAAGAGACGTTTTGTTACTTGTGATCCTTTTTCTGTTGGTTGGCGGAGTCTATCTCGTCTTTCAATTGTTTGCATTTTCAGGAGATCAACAAGTTGCAAACATTTATTACGGATCATCATCTGATCCGATTGTCACGATTGATTTCGTCAATTTTGAAGTGACCAAACGATATAACCAACCCGTTCCAGAAGGATATGGTAGTTTTCCTTTGATCGATTTAGACAATCAAACCATTACGTTACTTGGGGATTACACCATTGGTGGAGAAAGACAAATTGTTGTGATTAAATACACGTTTGCAACCGGAGAACACCGAGGTAGCGTTGAAATCATTGAAGAACAAAGTCCCAATAACATTTGTAGTCGGGAAGGAGTTTCCACTGGCAAACCACTCATTTGTCTACCGAATCGAATCCGCGTAGAATTCGGCTCAAACGACAGTGAAGACTTTGTCGTATAACATATGAAGAGAACACGTAAAATGACGTTATTGGCCAATTTTCTGGCCATTGCCATCGTCTTAAACATCATTGAATCCCAGATTCCAGTCATCCCAGTGCCTGGCGCTAAACTTGGCATCGCAAACGTCGTGACATTGATCGTTCTTTACGTGTATTCATTCAAAGATAGTGCATCACTGATGTTACTTCGCGTCTTGTTAGTGTCAATGCTCACCGGTAAATTGTTATCTCCGATTTTCGTGATGAGCTTGTCTGGTGGTGTTGCAGCAACGCTTGCCATGGGATTCTTTAAAAAGACAAATTTCTTTGGAGTACTCGGTGTGAGCGTCATTGGATCTGTTTTTCATTGCATTGGACAAATCATTGGCGGTATCTTTGTGATTGGCAGTACTGCGGTGGTGTTTTATCTCCCCATCATGCTCTTTTTAAGCATTCCAGCAGGTGCACTCACTGGAATCATCGCTCAACGCTTTTTAGTCATTTGGCAGACTTGGCATAACGAAGTCGAGAGTTAATTGTTCATTTTAAAAAATTTAGACTTGATTAACATGATTTGTAATGATATAATCATTGTGCAAAACTTACTATGACACTCGTCATGGCGGAAGGAGAAAAAGAAATGAAACCAGGCATACACCCAAAATATACAGTACAGAAGATCAAGTGCTCCACTTGCGGTCACGAATATGAAGTTGGAACGACTTCTCAGAATTTCCGCATCGACACCTGTGCAAACTGCCATCCATTCTACACAGGACAGCAGACATTTATCCAGGCTGCCGGACGCGTTGAAAAATTCAACAAGCGTTACGGTCTGAACGAGAAGAAGTAATTCAAGGAAAATACGTGATCACTCATCACGTTTTTTATTAAAAAAAAGACGATAAAGGGGACTCTGACATGTATCATACTTATAAAAACGGATTCATCGAAGTCGTATGCGGACCGATGTTCGCTGGCAAAACCGAAGAATTGATTAGACGTATCAAACGCTTAGAATATGCTAAGCAGAATGTCTTAGTCTTCAAACCGAAAATTGATACACGGTACGCCCTTGGAGAAATTGTTTCACACAACTTATCCAAGAAACCTTCCATCATCATTGAAAAAAGTGTTGAAATCTTGAGTTTCATCAAGCCTGATACAGATGCTGTCGTCATTGATGAAGTTCAGTTCTTCGATTCAGAAATCATTCAGATTGCTGAAGAACTTGCTGATAAAGGCATTCGTGTCATTGTTGGAGGACTCGATAGTGATTTCAGAGGAGAACCTTTTGGACCCATGCCTGAACTGCTTGCAAGAGCTGAGTTCGTGACGAAGTTAACAGCTATTTGTGTGAAAAGTGGATTACCTGCAACACGTACTCAACGCATCATCAACGGAAAGCCTGCGCATTATTCTGATCCAACCATCTTAGTTGGAGCCAACGAATCTTATGAGCCAAGATCGAGACACTATCATGAAGTCCCAGGAAAACCAACTGTCAAGCGCTAAATTCATGAAGGCTGCGCTCTTAGAAGCAAAGAAAGCCTATATGAAAGATGAAGTGCCTGTGGGTGCAGTGGTTGTCCATGATGGAAAAATCATTGCGAGAGCTCACAATTTAAGAGAAGAAAAACAATCCTTCCATGCCCATGCTGAATTTCTCGCTATGCTCAAAGCGACACGAAAAATAGGGAGCTGGAGATTAGAAGATTGTGAAGTCTATGTGACATTAGAGCCATGCCCGATGTGTGCTGGTGCCATGATTCAAGCAAGAATCAAGAACTTATATTATGCCGCACAAGATCCTAAAGCTGGTGGTGTTCAAAGTGTTGTGCAATTGCTCGATATTCCTTTCAATCACCAGATTCATGTGGAGTCAGGATTGATGGAAGATGAAAGTAAAGCACTCATCCAGTCTTTCTTTAAAAAACTCAGAGAAAAATAAACGAATTCCCCATCTGGCATCATCATTCAATCGTCACTTGCGAACCTGGTCAGGTCTTGACTGAAGCAGCCATAAGCAGGTAAACGATGTGGATGATGATGCCAGATGGGGATTTTTAACGGATGAAAACGCTATAAGCGTCATGAATAAAACAAGATAATGTTATAATGAAAATAATGGAGGAATGACCTATGAAACTGAATCCCAAAATTTATGCACAGTTGACACACGAGCCCTTTGCTACTCAGAAAATCAACGGAAAAATTGTCGAATTTCACTATTTAAACGATACACCTTATCTTTTCCAGTTTGCATCGAAAGGCAGATTTGCAATCTGGACATCCGATGGAAACAACTTTAAAGTATTGGTTGAAAAGAGATATTATGAATTACTTTCTGACTTTTATCTCCCAGAAGTGAACACCATTTGGCTTAACTTTTTAAGTAAGGTTGGCACACTCAGCAATAAAGTGAACAAGTGGTTCATGATTCCCTCACTCATCATGTATGTTGTTGTTGCAGGACTTGCAACATGGTTATTTCCAGATTTCACAATGGAAATTTTGATTGGTATGATTGTCTTAGTCATCATTGGTAACATCTTCCAGGGACGTTACTTAAACCAAAAAGTTGCACAGGAAAATCAAAACACACAGGATGAAATTCGTGATTATCTTGGTGTTGAACGGTTTAATGCCCTTGTAGAAAACCAATCCAAACATTATCAAGAGTATTTCAAGTTTGAAGAAGAACCTGTTCAAGAAACAACAGAAATCGTAGAGAAAAAGGAAGAAGAAAACGATGGAACAAAGAGCAATTAATGCCATTCGCATGCTGGGTGTGGATGCAATCAACAAAGCAAACAGTGGTCATCCGGGAATTGTCTTAGGATCAGCGCCGATGGCGTATCAACTGTTTACTGAACATTTAAACATTGATGTGAAAAATCCAAAATGGTTCAATCGCGATCGCTTCATCTTATCTGCAGGTCATGGTTCGATGCTGCTTTATGCCATCAATCATTTATCTGGATACAAGATTTCTATGGATGATTTGAAAAATTTCCGCCAAGTTGGAAATACGCCAGGACATCCTGAATTTGGTCACACAGAAGGTGTTGAAACTACGTCCGGTCCTCTTGGACAGGGGATTTCTAATGCAGTTGGTATGGCCATTGCTGAAACACATCTTGCAGCACGTTTCAATAAACCTAATTTCGATTTAATCGATCATTATACCTATGTCATTTGTGGTGATGGCGACCTTCAAGAAGGCGTCGCACTCGAATCCATCAGTTTGGCAGGACATCTTGGACTGGGTAAATTGATTGTCTTATTTGACTCCAATGACATTCAACTCGATGGGAAAGTCAATCTTGCCTATAGCGAACAACATAAAAACAAATTTGAAGCCATGGGTTGGCAGTATATCCGTGTTGAAGACGGTAATAATCTTCAACTCATCCATAAAGCCATCGCAAAAGCGAAGAAATCAGTGAATCAACCCACGTTGATTGAAGTTAAGACTATCATCGGTTTCGGTACCAGTGTTGCTGGTACATCGAAAGTGCATGGTGCTCCAGTGGGTGCTGAAGAAGCAGCTGTCCTCAGAAAGAATTTAAACTGGTCATATGATCCATTTGTTGTTCCCCAAGATATTTACGAACATTTCCGCAAGAAAGTTGCACTTCGTGGTCAACGCGTGCACCGTAGATGGAAAGCACTCGTAGAAGCATACAAACTTGCATATCCAAAAGAGTATGCACTCTTTGAATCTTTCGTACAAGACAAAGTGAATGTCAATCTTTCAGATTTCCAAGCTGATGTTCAAGGTGCGAAAGAAGCAACCCGTAATGTGAGTGGGAAAGTACTCGCAAGACTTTCTACCCAAAACTTGAATTTGATTGGTGGATCTGCAGATTTAACAGCATCAACGAAAGCCAAAGGTGCTGACGGTCATTACAGTAAAGATAACCGTTTGGCTAGAAATATTAATTTCGGTGTTCGTGAACACGCCATGGGCGCTATCGTCAATGGTATGGTTTTACACGGTGGACTTCGCGTATTCGGTGGTGCATTCTTTGTCTTCTCAGACTACATGAAACCAGCCATCAGACTGTCTGCCATCATGAATATTCCATCAATCTTTATCTTCTCACATGACTCGATTGCTGTCGGTGAAGATGGACCAACACATCAACCCATTGAACAACTCGCAGGATTAAGAGCCATTCCTAATTTAAACGTGATTCGTCCGGCTGATGCCAATGAAACACTCGCTGCATGGAAGATTGCGATGGAATCCATTGCCACACCAACAGCCATCATCTTAACCAGACAAAATGTGACCAATTATCCAACCACTTCATACGAAGGCGTCTCAAAGGGAGCCTACATTGTATCCCATGAACAAAACACTTTAGATGGAATCTTGTTATCATCGGGTTCTGAAGTGGATTTGGCTATCCAGGCTCAAAAACTGTTACTTGCAGAAGGCGTTGATGTTCGTGTTGTGAGTATGCCTTCAGCACACCTATTTGAGAAACAAACTCAAAAGTATCAAAAAGCAGTACTTCCAAAGCGTGCCAAGGTGCTCGCCATTGAAATGGCAAGTAGTCAATCTTGGTATAAATATACACAACACGTCTATGGTATCGATACATTTGGCGTGAGTGCACCTGCAGAAGTTGCACTTGAACTCTATGGTTTCACCAAAGAAAAAATTGCAGAATATTTCATCAAGAAAGTCGCATAACAAAGAAAGTGATCATATGATCTATGACGGTATCGTCGTTGGTGGAGGACACGCAGGCATCGAAGCTGCACTCGCCATGGCGCGCATGAACAAGAAAACCATTTTAGTCACAGGCAACCTGAACAAGGTTGCTTCTTTGCCTTGCAACCCCTCCATTGGAGGACCTGCAAAGGGTATTGTTGTTCGTGAGATTGATGCACTCGGTGGACAGATGGCCAAGAGTGCGGATCAAGGGCAAATACAGATGAAGATGCTCAATGCATCCAAAGGACCAGCGGTGAGAGCACTTCGTTCTCAAATCGATAAATTGGAATATCCAAAAATCATGTTAAAGGTACTTCAAAATACTCCAAATTTGGATTTGAAAGAAGCACTTGTTGAACAAATGATTGTTGAAGACAATGTCGTAAAAGGCATCATTCTTCAAGATGGGACAAGAATTGATGGAAAAACTGTCATCTTAACAACAGGAACATACCTATCTTCTAATCTCTTGGTTGGTCATGAAAAAACCATGGGTGGTCCACATGGTGAACCAACAACATATGGGATTTCCAAACAGTTAAAAGAACTAGGATTTGATGTCGTCAGACTCAAAACAGGCACACCCCCTAGAGTTGCTAAAGACTCAGTTGATTTTTCAAAGATGAGTTTACAACCTGGAGATCCTGAACCTTATACATTTAGTTTTGATGAGGTTTATTACCACAATAATCCAAAAGAGCCATGTTATCTCACACACACATCCAATCAAACCCATGACATCATTCACTTAAACTTAAATGAGTCTGCCATGTATGGGGGTATTGTTGAAGGGGTAGGTCCAAGATATTGTCCTTCAATCGAAGATAAGGTCGTGCGTTTCTTTGATAAAGAACGTCACCAAATCTTCATTGAACCTGAAAGCATGTCCTTAGATGAACTTTATGTCCAAGGATTTTCAACATCCATGCCACGACATGTTCAAGAACAGATGATTAGAACCATACCAGGTCTAGAAAACGTTAGAATTATTCGATATGCATATGCCATCGAATATGATGCGATCAACCCAATCCAACTGTATCCATCTCTTGAAACTAAAAAAATCAAGCATCTTTATTGTGCTGGACAAATCAATGGAACTTCAGGATATGAAGAAGCTGCTGGACAGGGTTTAATGGCGGGCATCAATGCTGCCTTATCAGTTTCTGGAAAAGATCCACTCATTTTGCATCGTCATGAAGCTTATATGGGTGTTTTAATTGATGATTTGGTCACGAAAGGCACTTTAGAACCTTACAGATTACTCACTTCACGCGCTGAACATAGATTGTTACTCCGTCACGATAATGCTGATTTAAGATTAAGAGATTATGGGTATAGAATCGGTCTTGTCGATGAAGTCACATATCAGAAATTTTTGGATAAGAAAAAAGCCTATGAAGATTTGATTGAAAAGGTTGGTGCATTGAAAGTCATGCCAACCAAGGAAAATAATCAATATCTTCAATCTAGAGGATCCGCGATCATCTATGAATCTCTATCTTTAGCTGAACTTTTAAAGCGTCCTGAAATGAACAAGACAGATATCAGATATTTTATTGATTATCCTTACTCAGATGATGCTTTAGAACAACTTGAAATCAAGATCAAATACGAAGGCTACATTCAAAAAGCCATGCGTGAAGCTGAAAAAATGTTACGTTTGGAAGATAAAATCATTCCTGAACAAATCAATTACCATCGAATCAAGAACATATCATCAGAATCTCGTGAAAAATTAAGTAAAATCAGACCTGCAACACTCGGTCAAGCATCACGTATTTCAGGCGTTAATCCTGCAGATATTTCTGTACTCATGGTTTACTTAGAATCAGGAAGTGCTCAACATGACGTTTAAAGACCATGTGAAAGATGCTATTGGCATTGAACTTTCAGAGGTTCAAGAAAAACAGTTCGAACAATACTTCCAATTTTTGGTAGAATATAATCAAATCACCAATCTCACCAGAATCGTCGAAAAAGAAGAAGTTTATTATAAACATTTCTATGATTCCTTGTTGATTGCTACAACCATGGATATGAATCAAGTGACATCGATTTGTGATATGGGATCAGGTGCTGGATTTCCAAGCCTGCCCTTAAAGATCATTTATTCACATTTATCGGTTACCATTGTTGATAGTTTGAATAAACGCATCACATTCTTAGAACAACTCATCAAACTGATCGATTTAAAACGTGTTTCACTCGTCCATGATCGTGTTGAGTTATATGCAATCAAACATCAAGCTTCCTTTGATTTAGTCACTGCAAGAGCTTTAGGTGATTTATCATTGATTTCAGAAATGGGTCTTCCCATGACGAAGGTCGGTGGTTGGTTTTTAGGTCTTAAAGGATTGAATTATGAAGATGAGTTCAATCAAGCCAAAAAAGGTATCGCACTTCTTGGAGGCACGATATCGTTTGTTTCCCACAAAGAAATTCCCTATGACTATGGTCACAGGGTCATCATTGGGATTCATAAGGAAAAACATGCAGAGGGATACCCAAGAACATTTGCTCAAATGACCAAGAAACCCTTGTAGTTATTGTAAAAACAAAGGAGAATGTATGGGTAAAATCATCGCCATATCCAATCAAAAAGGTGGCGTCGGAAAGACGACAACTTCCGTCAATCTGGCTGCTGCGCTTGCTGAACACAACAAACGAGTTTTACTCGTTGATTTTGACCCTCAAGCATCGACAACAACCAGTTTAGGCATTAATCGCAGCATGTTATACTCCACGATTTTTGATGTATTACTAGGTGATAAAACCATTTTTGAAACGGTCATTAAACTGCCTGAAATCGGTGTTGATGTTATCCCTGCAACCATTGAACTTGCTCACCTTGAAATCAGGTTGGATCATGAAGACAGAGAGTATGTTTTAAGTCATCGTTTGGCAGAGATTTCACCAGAATATGATTACATCATCATCGACTGTCCGCCTTCCTTAGGTCTACTCACGTTAAGTGCTCTTTATGCATCGAATTCTGTGCTCATTCCTGTCCAATGCCAGTTCCTTGCCATTGATGGATTAACACAACTCTTGAATACCATTCGGATTGTCCAGAAAAAGATGAAAGTCAATAATAAATCATTAGAGATTGAAGGGGTACTCCTCACCATGCTTGACAAGCGTACAAAAGCGGGTTGGGAGATTGTTCATGAGATCAAAGATTATTTCAAAGATGGTGTCTTTGATACCATCATCACCAGCAATGTTGCTGCGCAGGTAGCACCTACTTACGGATTACCCATTTTAGCATTTGCACCCAAATCACCAGCAGCAAAACTCTACAAATCTTTAGCAAAGGAGATTGTGGCAAACAATGAAAGAAGATAAGAAACCAAGATCATTTTCAGATTTACTCGCAGAACATCACGTGGATGACGTGCTTGAAGGTGAAGTGATTGTCGATATATCACTTTCTGAAATCAAGCCCAATCCTTTTCAACCCAGACGTATTTTTGATGAAGATAAGATCAATGAACTTGCTCAGTCCATCAAAGAACATGGCGTTTTTCAACCCATCATATTAAAGAAAGTCAAACAAGGATATATCATCGTTTCTGGTGAAAGACGCTTTAGAGCAGCAACTCAAATCGGATTAAAAACGATACCTTCTATCATCAGAGCCTATGAAGAATCTAAGGTTGCTGAAATTGCACTCGCTGAAAACTTGCAACGTGAAAACTTAACACCGATTGAAGAAGCGGAAGCTTATCGTGTCGTGATGAATAATTTGCATCTGACCCAAGCAGAACTTGCTCAAAAAATTGGGAAAAGCAGATCCCATGTCACGAACATCTTAGGATTACTCAATCTACCGGACGAAGTTCAAAAATTACTGCTCACTTCTCAAATCAGTATGGGTCACGCAAGAGCATTAAGCAAGATGGAAAACGAAAAGAAAATCATCAAACTAGCGCATTTAATCATCGAAAAACAACTCTCTGTTCGTCAAATTGAAGAACTCACAACCATCGAAGAAAAAACGAATAAAATCAAGCGAGAAAGACCTCAAAAATACATTACAGAAGAAAAGAAATTGTCTGAACATTTCGGATCCAAAATTAGAATCGATGACAAAAAAATTGTCATCTATGTCAAAGAAGACAAACTTGAAGAAACCATTGAAAGGCTTTTAAAGCCATGAAATACCAACTTGGGGACAAAGTCGTCACCAAAAAACCTCATGTCTGCGGATCTTTTGAATGGGAGATTTTACGCATGGGTGCCGAAATCAAAGCCAAGTGCACGAAGTGCGGCAGAGAAATCATCATGTTCAAAGCAGACTTCGATCAAAAAATCAAATCAGTGAAAGAACAAACCGCTTCATTAGGCTCCAATTAAGACCAAAACCCACAAATGACCGTGCGCATGCGTTGCGCACGGTTCTTTATTTCGAGTAAGACCTCATTACTACGTAAGGAAAACCATGAAAACAACTTTTTATGGTGAAAGTTGTTGCAATTTTTGAAGTGATACGATAGAATATAAAAGCAAGCCTAAAAATGGAGGGGTAGCGAAGTGGCTAAACGCGGTAGACTGTAAATCTACTCCCTACGGGTTCGGCAGTTCGAATCTGCCCCCCTCCACCATTCTTAATTGGACCTTGTAGAAAGAGTATTAAAAACTCTTGAGGCGTCTTGACAAGGTTGTTTTATAATGATAGAATGATTAGGCACGCCAGACAAGGCGAGCAAAAAGGTCTTTGAAAACTGAATGATGATGAGTGTATCAAAAAAACAAAAAAGAAGAGCTATTAACAAACAAAACATAAATTTATGGAGAGTTTGATCCTGGCTCAGGATGAACGCTGGCGGCGTGCCTAATACATGCAAGTCGAACGAATCACTTATAGTGGTTAGTGGCGAACGGGTGAGTAACACGTAGGTAACCTGCCCTTAAGACGAGGATAACCGTTGGAAACGATGGCTAAAACTGGATAGGAACATTGGAGGCATCTCTGATGTTTTAAAAGACCTAGCAATAGGTATGCTTAAGGAGGGGCCTGCGGCGCATTAGTTAGTTGGCGGGGTGATAGCCCACCAAGACAATGATGCGTAGCCGGACTGAGAGGTTGAACGGCCACATTGGGACTGAGAAACGGCCCAAACTCCTACGGGAGGCAGCAGTAGGGAATTTTCGGCAATGGGGGAAACCCTGACCGAGCAACGCCGCGTGAATGACGAAGTACTTCGGTATGTAAAGTTCTTTTATCAGGGAAGAATGACTCATGGAAAAATGAGTGTGACGGTACTTGATGAATAAGCCCCGGCTAACTATGTGCCAGCAGCCGCGGTAATACATAGGGGGCAAGCGTTATCCGGAATTATTGGGCGTAAAGGGTGCGTAGGTGGTTAATTAAGTCTTTGGTGTAAGTTCAGCGCTCAACGCTGTGATGCTAAGGAAACTGGTTGACTTGAGTGTGGTAGAGGCAAGTGGAATTCCATGTGTAGCGGTAAAATGCGTAAATATATGGAGGAACACCGGTGGCGAAGGCGGCTTGCTGGGCCATAACTGACACTGAGGCACGAAAGCGTGGGGAGCAAACAGGATTAGATACCCTGGTAGTCCACGCCGTAAACGATGAGTACTAAGTGTAGGGGAAACTCTGTGCTGTAGTTAACGCAATAAGTACTCCGCCTGAGTAGTACGTACGCAAGTATGAAACTCAAAGGAATTGACGGGACCCCGCACAAGCGGTGGATCATGTTGTTTAATTCGATGATACGCGAAGAACCTTACCAGGTCTTGACATCCCCTGCAAAGCTATAGAGATATAGTGGAGGTTATCAGGGAGACAGGTGGTGCATGGTTGTCGTCAGCTCGTGTCGTGAGATGTTGGGTTAAGTCCCGCAACGAGCGCAACCCTTATTGCTAGTTACCATCATTCAGTTGGGGACTCTAGCGAGACTGCCAGTGATAAACTGGAGGAAGGTGGGGATGACGTCAAATCATCATGCCCCTTATGACCTGGGCTACAAACGTGATACAATGGCTGGAACAGAGGGCAGCGAAGCAGTGATGTGAAGCGAAACCCAAAAATACAGTCTCAGTTCGGATTGAAGTCTGCAACTCGACTTCATGAAGTTGGAATCGCTAGTAATCGCGGATCAGAACGCCGCGGTGAATACGTTCTCGGGGTTTGTACACACCGCCCGTCAAACCACGAAAGTTGATAATACCCAAAAACGGTGGCCTAACCGCAAGGAGGGAGCCGTCTAAGGTAGGATCAATGATTGGGGTTAAGTCGTAACAAGGTATCCCTACGGGAACGTGGGGATGGATCACCTCCTTTCTAAGGAGAAAGGCAGATGCATAATCGCATCTAACATTTTCTAAAATATACTCATCATATTCAGTTTTGAAAGACTTTTTCTATCTTTCTAATGGGCCTATAGCTCAGGTGGTTTAGAGCGCACGCCTGATAAGCGTGAGGTCGATGGTTCAAGTCCATTTAGGCCCACCATTATTTTTAATCAATTACCAACACTTGGGGCCTTAGCTCAGCTGGGAGAGCGCCTGTTTTGCACGCAGGAGGTCAGGGGTTCGATCCCCCTAGGCTCCACCAAGAGATCTTTGAAAAGTAGATAATTTCTGTCGTTAAAGAAATGTAAGGTTAAGGAATGAAGGGCACACAGTGAATGCCTAGGCACTAAGAGCCGACGAAGGACGCAACTAACGGCGAAACGCCACGGGGAGCAGTAAGTACGCGACGATCCGTGGGAATCCGAATGGGGAAACCCACCACATGGAAGATGTGGTATCCAGCAATGGAGGGAAAACGCAGGGAACTGAAATATCTAAGTACCTGCAGGAAAAGAAAGTAAAAACGATTCTGCCAGTAGTGACGAGCGAACGCGGAAGAGCCAGACACTAGAATAGTTACAAAACCATAGATTAGGAGAACTGCGTGGGAAAGCAGACTAAAGAGGGTGAGAGTCCCGTATCCGAAAATGTATGGACTAGGGTGTCAAAAAGTACGGCGAGACACGAGAAATCTTGTCGGAAGATGCGAGGACCATCTCGTAAGGCTAAATACTCCTTAGTGACCGATAGTGAACCAGTACCGTGAGGGAAAGGTGAAAAGAACCCCGGGAGGGGAGTGAAAGAGAACCTGAAACTGTGTGCTTACAAGTAGTCAAAGGCCGTTAATGGCTGATGGCATGCCTTTTGTAGAATGAACCGGCGAGTTACGGTATCTGGCAAGGTTAAGCTTTAAGGAGCGGAGCCGAAGCGAAAGCGAGTCTGAATAGGGCGTTAAGTCAGATGCTGTAGACCCGAAACTGGGTGAGCTAGCCATGAGCAGGTTGAAGTTTGGGTAAGACCAAATGGAGGACCGAACCAGGGATTGTTAAAAAAATCTTGGATGACTTGTGGCTAGGGGTGAAATTCCAATCGAACTCAGAGATAGCTGGTTCTCCCCGAAATAGCTTTAGGGCTAGCGTTGGCAGTAAAAGTTTCATGAAGGTAGAGCACTGAATGTGTGATGGCCCCACCTCGGGGTACTGAACCCAATCAAACTTCGAATGTCATGAAATATGGCCAGCAGTCAGACTGTGGGTGATAAGGTTCATGGTCAAAAGGGAAAGAGCCCAGATCGCCAGATAAGGTCCCAAAATTGATGCTAAGTGGAAAAGGAAGTAGGGATGCACAAACAACTAGGAGGTTGGCTTAGAAGCAGCCATCCTTTAAAGAGTGCGTAAAAGCTCACTAGTCGAGTGACTCCGCGCCGAAAATGTACCGGGGCTAAGCATCATACCGAATCTGCGAATTTATGGATTTCCATAAGTGGTAGGGGAGCGTTCCAACAGCGGTGAAGCATGATCGGAAGGACATGTGGAGTGGTTGGAAGTGAGAATGCCGGTGTAAGTAACGAAAAGACAGGTGAGAATCCTGTCCGTCGAAAACCCAAGGTTTCCAGGGGAAGGTTCGTCCGCCCTGGGTAAGTCGGGGCCTAAGGTGAGGCTGAAAAGCGTAGCCGATGGATAGCAGGTAGAGATTCCTGCACTAGTTTGTAGACTGATGGAGTGACAAAGGAGGCTAACATCCGCCCCTTAGTGGATTGGGGACAAGGGATCGAGGTTGGCGTGTAGGCAAATCCGCACGCTACTAAGACTGAGATCCGGTAGGTAAAGGATGATGACGTCAAACTTTCAAGAAAAGCTTCTAGGGATAATCTATGAACTACCCGTACCGTAAACCGACACAGGTGGGTGGGTAGAAAATACTAAGACGCGCGAGAAAACTCTTGTTAAGGAACTCGGCAAAATGACTCCGTAACTTCGGGATAAGGAGGACTTTTAATGAAAAAGAAAAGTCGCAGAGAAAAGGCCCAAGCGACTGTTTATCAAAAACACAGCTCTCTGCAAAACCGTAAGGTGAAGTATAGAGGGTGACGCCTGCCCGGTGCTGGAAGATTAAGAGGAGATGTCAGGAAACGAAGCATTGAATTGAAGTCCCAGTAAACGGCGGCCGTAACTATAACGGTCCTAAGGTAGCGAAATTCCTTGTCGGGTAAGTTCCGACCCGCACGAAAGGCGTAACGATTTGGGCACTGTCTCAACAAGGGACTCGGTGAAATCAAGCTGCCGGTGAAAACGCCGGCTACCCGCGACAGGACGAAAAGACCCCATGGAGCTTTACTGTAGCTTGATATTGACATTGGGTGTAAGATGTACAGGATAGGTGGGAGACTGAGAATCTAGAACGCTAGTTTTGGAGGAGTCGACCTTGGGATACCACCCTTCGTGCATCTGATGTCTAACCCGCCTGAGTGGATCAGGGGGAACAGTGTCTGGTGGGCAGTTTGACTGGGGCGGTCGCCTCCCAAAGAGTAACGGAGGCGCCCAAAGGTACCCTCAGAATGGTTGGAAATCATTCGTAGAGCGCAAAAGCATAAGGGTGCTTGACTGCGAGACCAACAAGTCGAGCAGGGACGAAAGTCGGGTTTAGTGATCTTCTGGTACCGCATGGAAGGGCCAGGACTCAACGGATAAAAGCTACCCTGGGGATAACAGGCTTATCGCTTCCAAGCGTTCACAGCGACGAAGCGGTTTGGCACCTCGATGTCGGCTCGTCGCATCCTGGAGCTGGAGAAGGTTCCAAGGGTTGGGCTGTTCGCCCATTAAAGCGGCACGCGAGCTGGGTTCAGAACGTCGTGAGACAGTTCGGTCTCTATCCGTCGTGGGCGTTGGAGATTTGAAGGGAGCTGCCCCTAGTATGAGAAGACCGGGGTGGAC
>Ga0209835_1000881_pt1 | contig 18124 bp, 20 predicted proteins | sample LakKivwa52mmetaG_FD_184138 | JGI IMG/M metagenome (GOLD analysis project Ga0209835, IMG submission 184138) | Anoxic lake water microbial communities from Lake Kivu, Rwanda to study Microbial Dark Matter (Phase II) - Lake Kivu water 52m metaG... | ecosystem: Environmental > Aquatic > Freshwater >...
GAAAAATCTCCGGGCCCGGCGAACCCCCCCGGCACCCGGCGGGCGACCAAGTACCGCGGCATCCCTCTCCCTGCCGGTACACCCCTCCACCCCCGAGCGTGACAAGGAGGCAGGTTATGGAGTTTGACCAAACCCCCGACATCGTGACCACACTTCGCGCGCTGATCCGTCATCGTGGGCACCCGCGGCTCCTAATTGTGAGCCGGGGGGACTTTGAGAAACTCCTAGATTTGGACGGGTGGCTTGTGCCGTCCATCACTGGACCGGACGGCCTTCGGTGCCTCCACACAGACATTTTCCAGCACCCCCCACGCGGGCGGGTGGATGTTTCCGGTGAGCGGATCTTTGGGGAGTGATGATGGGCAAGGTGTGCGGGGAGGCCGTATGATCGCCGCCTTCTACGACCTCACGTGTGCCCCGCCGACGTGGGACTACGCGAAGTTCCTGGTGCGGGTCCTCCTGGAGCGGCAGGGGGACGAGCCGGTGACGGTGTGGGTGTTCCCCGGCCCGAAGGCGGGGTTTCGGGATGATCGGTTGCCGCCGGATCTCCCCATGCGGCAGCAGATGCTGGAGCAGGTTGTGCTGCGCTACGGGTCGCTGTACCCCGGCGTGGAGACGCGGTACGTGCCGGATCGGCGGGAGGCGGAACAGGTGTGGGCTGAGCAGACGCAGCAGGCCCGGCTGGTGTGGCCTGGGGGGTACACCCCGGCGGCCCCCCGGTCGCACTACCAATCGCCCCAGGTCCACCAGGAGATCGCGGCGGGGCGGCGGCGGCCGGTGCCCCTGCGGATCCACCCGGAGTGGCGGACGTGGGCGGATGGGGTGGTGGGGGGGCGGCGCTGCGTGGCCCTGGTGCTGCGGGAGTGTGCCTACTGGCCCTCGCGCAACTCGGACCTGTCGGCCTGGGCGGCGTTCGCGGCGCACCTCCGCAGCCGGGGCGTGACTCCCCTCATTGTCCGTGACACGTCACGCGCCTCGGAGCCCTTCCTGGACTTCGAGACGGTGCCGATGGCGAGTTACGACCTCCGGCTGCTGGCCGCGCTGACACAGGCGGTGGAGGTGAGTTTCTGGGTCCTGAACGGGCCGGGGGCGTTGGTGTGGTACGGGAACCCCGCGCCGTACCGGTGCCTCAAGCTCGTCACGACCGGGGCCCCGTGCGTCTCGCCGGACTTCCAGGCGGCGGCGATGATCGGCCCGGACGGGCGGTTGCCGTGGGCGACGCCCGATCAGCGGTTCCTCGTGCAACCCGACACCCTGGAGACGTTGACGGCGGCCTGGGATGAGTGGACGTGGCGGCCGATGCCGTTACGAGGAGACCACGCCGACACGTAGGGGCAGTGGGCGACGCCCGATCAGCGCTTCGTGTGGGAAGCAGACACGGCCGAGGCGCTGGTGTGGACGTGGGAACGGCGGGAGGCGACACGATGACCACCCATGACGTGGGAGACGTGATTCACCTTGGCTTTATTGAGGCCGGGTCCAAGATCATCGAACGCTCAGGGGGGCTGTTCGTGGTTCACCCGGACCACCCCGTGCAGGAGATTACGCTAGGTGGACTCATCCCCGTCGAGAGGATGACCTACCGTGACGGGGTGCTGACGGAGGACGTCGTGTCCCCTGATGTCACTTTGTCGGTGGGTGTGGTGCCTTAACATGGGAAGGGCGGTGCGGGGAATGGCTCAGTGGACGATGGACGCACTGAACGCGCTCCCTGTGGTCGGCGGGACCACGAGCCGCGTGGTTAGCGTGAGAGACGGGGTGCCCACTATCGAGTATTGCGTAGGGAGACAGGTGGTGTTCCCATACATCGAGGGGTCGAGTGACCCCATCGCATACACGGATAACGATGGTCGGGCGTGGATGGTGGGGCGACACAATGGGGTGTTGGTCAGGCAAGCTTTCTTAACGTAACAACAATCTGCCCACACCTCGCCTAGCTAGTGGGGTGCGAGCCACTCGGAAGGAAAGGGGTCTGACTGCGCGCAGGCGGTCAGGCCCCTTTTCTTTTGGGCAGCACGGGGGGTGTAGCTCAGTTGGCAGAGCAGCGGTTTTGTAAACCGCAGTGCGTGGGTTCGAGGCCTACCACCGGCTCCAAAGGACGATATGGCGCGAACCACCCGGACAAAGGCACTGACGGCGGCAGCGGGACCGCAGGTGTTCCGCATCCCGCACCTGTACGAGCCGCGCTCCTACGAGCGGCCCGTGCTGGTCGCCTACGAGCGGGGGTTTCGGCGCTTCCTATTGCGGTGGCATCGGCGGGCGGGGAAGGACCTGACTTCCCTCGCCTTGACGCAGCGGGCGATGGCGGATCGACCGGGGCTCTACATGCACATTTACCCCACGGCGGTCCTGGGGCGGTCGGCCTTGTGGCAGGCGCGGGACCGGGAGGGGGTGCCATTTCTCGACCGCTTCCCGGCGGCCTGGCGGGACGGGGATCCGAACAACACCGAAATGCTGATGCGCCTCAAGCCGTTGCCGGGGCAACCGGCCGGCAGCATGTGGAAGGTCGCCGGGGCAGACGACCCGGACGCGCTGCGGGGCCTGAACCCGGTTGGGGTGGTGTTGTCCGAGTTCTCCGAGCATGACCCGCGGTTGTGGGATGAGGTGCTCCCCCCGATCTTTGCGGAAAACGACGGCTGGGTCCTGTTCAACTTCACGCCGAAGGGGAAGAACCACGCCCACGCCGTCGAGCAAGTGGCGCTCGCCAACCCGGATCGGTGGTTCCTGTCGGTCCAGACCGTCGAGCAGACGCGACGGGATGCCCTCGGGGAGGACGGCTCACGCGTGGTCCCCGCTGCGGTGATCGCGCAGGAGCGGGCGGACGGGAAGCCGGAAGAGATCATCCAGCAGGAGTATTTCGTCTCCTACGACGGCTACCTGGAGGGGACGATCTACGGGGACCTCTTGCGGGCCGCCCGGCGCGAGGGGCGCATTGACCGGATCGGGTACGACGTGAACCTGCCGGTCGGGTGTTGCCTGGACATCGGCCGGTCGGACGGGACGGCGGGGTGGTTCTACCAGATCGCCGCCCGAGAGACGCGCTTTATCGACTACTTCGCGTGTCGGGGGAAGGGCGCGGACTACATCGTGCATCGGCTCAAGGAGGGCAAGCCGTACCTCTACGGCAAGATCGGCCTCCCGCACGATGCCGTCATCAAGGGGTTCACGGCCACGGAGTCCACGGAGGATTTCTTCCGGTCCCGGTTCGCGTGCCCGGTGGTGCTGGCGGACAAGATCGCCGTCCAGCAGGGCCTCGACGCCGTGCGGCGGGAGTTCCGGCTGTTCGCGTTCGACGCGGTGAAGTGCGACCTCGCGCAGGAGGACGGGATGCCGTCCGGCCTGGAGAGTCTCGGCAACTACCACCGCGCCAAGTCGCTGGCGACGGGGCAGGCGGACGGTGCCCCGGTCCACGACCGCCACTCGCACGGAGCGGATGCCCTACGGACCGGCGTGGTGGCGGGCCTCGGTCCGCTCGACTTCTACGGGCACGGCGCGGCGGACTGGCCCCGAACGGTGAAGGCCCCGGCGGTGCTGATGGGAGGACGGAGGTAGCGCATGGCCGCGAACGTGGAGCGCATCCTGGCCCGCTGGAACGCCCTCAAGGCAGCGCGGCGCAACTACGAAACCGAGTGGGAAACCCTCTCGGAATACTGCCACCTCGCCCGGCAGTTGACGCTGACCGGCGGCACGCCCGGCTCGCCCCTGACCGGCAAGGTGTTCGACTCGCTGTCGTTCACGGCCCCGCAGATCCTCGCGGCGTCCCTCCACGCGAACCTGACCAACCCCTCGACGCGGTGGGCCAAGGCAGCGATGCGCCAGGAGGACCTCCGGTCGATGGATGCCGTGCAGGACTGGAGCGACGATTGCTCCCTGCGGATGGACCGCGCCCGCTCGGCGTCCAACTTCACCAGCACCGCCGGGGAAGTGTACCTGGAACTGCCCGTGTTCGGCACGGGGGCGCTGTTGATCGAAGGGAAGCCGCCGGTCCGGTCGGTCCGGTGGGCCAAAGGGAAAGACGGGTGGGTGCCGACCGGCTTCCAGGTGTTCGCGGGATTCCAGTATACCGCCGTGCCGCTCGGAACCTACGTGATCGGCGAGGGGCGCGACGGGCGGGTGAACACGCTCATCCGGGAGGTCTCGAAGTCGGTCCATGCCTGGGCGGAAGAGTTCGGCGAGTCCCGCCTGCCGCCGTCGTGGGCCTCCCTCCTGCGCGACAAACCCGACGAGCAGAAGAAGTTGATCCACGCGGTCTATCCCCGCACGACGGACCTATGGGGCCAAGCGGCAACCGCCATGCCGTTCGCGTCGGTCTACTTCGCGGAAGAAGGGAAACGCCTGGTCTTTGAGTCCGGGTATCACACGTTCCCGTATGCCGTGCCGCGGTGGTTGAAGGCGACCGGGGAACTGTATGGGCGCGGCCAGGGGCACCTAGCGCTGCCGGACATTCTCATCCTGAACGAGCGGGTGGAAATCCGGCAGTGGGATTGGAAGATGCGCCTCAACCCGCCCCTGTTTCAGCGGCCGAACGCGGTTCGCGGGGACCTGAACTGGACGCCGGGTGGGCGCAACTACGTGGACCGGCCGAAGGAGGATATCCACATCCACTACCAACCCTCCAGTATCGCGGAGGCGCTGGAGCAGGAGAACCGGCTGGAGGCGAAAATCCGGTCCACCTTCTTTGTCGATCAGATCCTCGCGCTGCCCGCGCCGGCTGACGACAAGATCGGCGGGATGTCCCCCTACGAGGTCGCCCGGCGCATGGAGCAGGTGTTCCGGGTCTTGGGGCCGGTCTACGGCAACCTGGAGCCGGAGTGGCTCCACGCCATCGTCGCCCGCGAGTTCGATCTGATGTTCCGGGGCGGGGCCTTCGAGCCGCCCCCCGCCGCGATCCTGATGCGGCCGGACGCCGACATTGACTTTGTATTCGACTCCCCGATGTCCCGCGCCCAGCGGGCGGACGATGCGGCGGCCGTCGAGAGTGCCTTCGCCACCACCGGGCAACTCGCGCAACTCCTGCAAGACCCGGCGGTGTGGGACAACCTGGACGTGGACGAAGGCTTGCGGACCATCTACGAGGTGCGCGGCGTCCCCGCCAAGGTGTTGAAGGGGGCCGACGCCGTGGCCGAGACGCGGGCCGTCCGCCAGGAAGCCATGCAGCAGCAACAGCAGCAGGGCGACGTGTTGGCCGCATCTCAAGTGGCCAAAAACCTCGCGCCGATGGTCAAGGCGCAGCAGGGAGGGGCGGGGAATGCCGTGCAAGGGCAAGAAGGGTAAGCGCGGGAAATGAGTCGGCTCCTGGTGACGGTCGGCCTCTGGCTGGCGCGGTGTGGCGGGTGGGTGCCGGGCTACCGATACGAGTGGCCCGCGCCGGAACTGAAGCCCGCCTCCTGGCCGCACCTGGCGTCTCTGTACGCCAAGGCGTTCGGGCCGATCTTCACCGCCATCGAGTACCGGCCGCTGCGGATTGACATGGAGTACCACGGGTTCCTCTCCCGCAGCGTGACCGATGACGCCCTGGATGCCACCGGCCGGGTGGACCCATGCCGGATGAACGCCCACGAGGGACGGCGCACGTTCCTCCTGCGGATTCAGAGCATCGTGGACACCGTGACACGAGAAGGAGTGACCCCATGACCGATGCGACTACCGCGACCACCGAGACGGTGACTACCGCGGCCGCCGACTGGAAAGACGGACTCCCGGAGGACCTGAAAGGCAACGCGACCCTGGCGACCGTCAAGGATGTTCCGGCGCTCGCCAAGGCGTTCGTGGACACGAAGGCGATGGTCGGCCGCAAGTTCGACTTGTCGCTGCCCGACGTGCGGAAGGCGGTCGGCGTGCCCGACAACCCGGAAGCCTACACCCTGGACGTGGCGGAGGACCTCCAGCCGTTCCTGACGCCGGAGTCGGCCAAGGCACTTGCGCCTGCGTTCCACAGGATCGGCCTGACCGGGGCGCAGGGGAAGGCGCTGGTGGGGGAGTTGGCGCAACACCTCAAGGCGTCCCGCGAGGCCCTGACGGCGGAGTGGAAGAAGGAACACGATCAGTGGAAGGCCACGGTCGGGGAGGCGAAGTACGGCGAGCAGATCGCCGTGGGGGACATGCTGACGAACGCCGATACCGACCTGGGCCGCAAGTTCGACCCGGACGGGTCCGCGCGGGCGGTCCTGGAGTCCACCGGACTCCTGCACCACCCCGCCGTCGCCAAGCTGTTCGCGGCCATCGGGGCGGAGTTCCGCGAGCAGGCCAGCATCCAGGCCGACCTCGTGACGGGGGGGAAGATGACGCCCGAGGAAGCCAAGGCGGAGTACGCGGACATCATGAACAACCCGAAGAACGCGCGCCATGACGCCTTCCACCGGGGCGACAAGGAGGCGCACGCCTACGTGGACCGCCTCTACGTGCGGGCCTACGGGCAGAAGTCCGTGGACTTTTCCCCGTCCGTCTGGTCCACCGGGCCGAGGGAGTGACCGTCATGGCGATTGAGACGAAAGAGCAGAAGTACGCCGGGGTGGACGTGAACCACCCCAGCATCGTGTCGGCGATCAAGACGATGGTGAAGCAGGGACGGAACACCGGGGACATCATGCGCGTCACCGGGATGCCCCAGGAGGTCGTCCACAAGTATACGAAGGTGGTCCGGTAGGGCCACACCGCACCCCGGAGTACCGCACCCATGCGGCCCGGTGGGGGCAGCCGAAAGGCTGACGCACGCGCCAGCGACACGGCGCAGGCGAGGCCCCGCGAGGGAGTACCTCTCCGAACGGCGGAAGCGGGTCCGCCAGCGCACCCGCACTCTGTTCGCGCTAGGAGGAACTTCCCATGAGTGTCACCGCAAACCAGGCATGGGCGCATCGATTCAACGACACCCTCCATCTCGTGTACCAGCAGAAGGGGAGCCAGATCCAGAACCTCATCGACCCCGGCATGGTCAACCGGGATGTCCGGGTGGCCATCGACCACCACGAGCGGCTCGGCAACGTCATCGCGAACGACACGGTGGTCCCGTTCGCCGAGGTGGTCCCCCTGAACCCGGAGCATTCCAAGCGGGCCGTGCGGCTCCAGTCCAGCGAGGCCCCCGTGTGGGTGTCCGACGAGCACACCCTGCGCTCGATGGTGGACCCCCAAAACAAGTACCTCAATAGCATGGTGTTCGCGCTCGGGCGGCGTGCCGACAAGCACATCATCGACGCGCTGCGCGGGTCCGCCATGACCGCCGCCGTCACCGCCGGGACCGGGGCCATCACCTACGGCACGCAGGCGCTCGCGTCCGCGCACCAGATCGGCGCGGCGTCGGCTATCACCCTGGCCCGCATCATCAATGCGGCCGAACTCCTGTCCAAGGCGAGCGTGCCGAACGGCGCGGGCGAGCGGATTTTCCTCTACTCGCCGGGCCAGCTCCGGGACATCCTCGCCATCACCCAGGCGTCCAGCTCGGACTTCACGAAGAACCAGATCCACGACAAGGGCACCATCGACCGCGTGGAGTGGGAGGGGTTCCGCTGGATCGAGATCGCCGACGTGGTGGCCCCAAACCTCACCGTGTTGGACCGGATGCTGCCGGTCGTGTCCACCTCGCGGTATTGCCTCGCCTTCCATAAGGGCGCGGTGGGCCTGAGCATCGGGAAGGACATCTCCACCAAGATCGCCGAGCTGCCCGCTCGCGGCGACACCATCCAGGTCCGGGCTACCATGATGATGGGTGCCGTCCGGGTGTGGGAGGGTGGCGTGGTCCAGGTCGAGACGCTGGAGAACTAAGGCGAGTCCGGCGGGCGGGGGCAACCCCGCCCGCCTCACCTACTAGGGAGGAGCTACGCGATGGCAACCACGAGGGAGTCCACGAACTACGCGGCCCTGTTCACCAGCAAGTATCCGGGCCTGCCCAAGACGACCGCGGGCGATACCATGAAGGCGTTGCCGTTCTCGGTGACGGTGGTGTCGGCGTCGGCCACCGACGACAAGTATTACCTCACCGTCATCCCGAAGGGGGCGACGGTGGTGGGGCTGCACTGCACCACGGACGGCCTGGGCGCGTCGGCGGGGGCCGGCGCGACCGCGGAGATCGGCACGGCCACCAACACCGACCTGTTCATGGCCGATACCGACTTCGATGCCTCCAACGCGCAGGGGTCGCTGTCGCAGGAGGCCATCGGGTACGTGGCGACGGCGGACACTCCGGTCCTGCTGATGTTCGACGCGACGGCGGCCGTGGTCGGGAAGAAGGTGTGGGGCGCGATCTACATCGTTCCTGGCCCGTAGCATGGAGGTCTGGACTGCGGGGATGGGCACCTACGGGTCCACCTGGCAGGCCGGCGGCTACGCGGGGGCCGGCTCTGTGGCGTCCCTTCTCGGGACGTTGCAGGGCCGCCCCGCCCTCGTCTGCGGCAACGCGGCGGGGGTGTTCGAGGAGCTGGACGCGGCCAAGGCGCTGACAATGGACCGCGATCCGGTGGTGTTCGGGGTCAACGACGTGGGCATGTACCTACACCCGATGGCCCATTGGGTCTCGCTCCACGGCGACAAGTTCCCCGCGTGGAAAGCCGTCCGGTGGGCGCACGCCAAAGGGGAGGAGACGTGCCTGTACCACACCATGCCGCCCTTTGAGGCAGACGTAATGTGGGAGGCACTGCGTCCCGTATTCGCCCTCTCCGGGTATTTTGCCATGCAAATTGCGTGGCTCATGGGGGCGCGGCCGATCATCCTGTGTGGCTGTCCGGGGATGCAGGCTCCCAGGTTCTTCGAGGCGACGGCCCGCCCGGAGTTCGGGTACGGCAACGGCCCGGCGGGCAGTGACCATGCCATTCGGGAGCAACTAGAAAACGAGATGCGACGGCTCCCGGAGTTCAAGGCGGCGGTCCGGTCGATGTCGGGATGGACGGCCGAGTTCTTCGGGCGGCCGGAAAGGGGGGACTAGATGGCTGCGTTTGCGAGCATGGAGGCGGCGGAGACCCGCGCCAAGGCCAAGACGGCAGACGGGACGTGGGTGACGGCGCACTCGGCGCGGAACGCGACCGGGACGATTGCCGTCCGCGTCCTGCGGAAAATCGACATGACGGCCGCAACCGGCTACGGCACGTGGGCGGAGCTGACCGACGACGGCCACACCTAAGAAGGGGGGACCACGATGGGTCTGCGACCACGGCAAACTCTCACCATCGCCTCGGGCGGCACGTCGAGCGCGACCTTCGCGGTCCCTGACGACAAGACGCTCTTGGCGAAGATTCAGGCCCCGGCGACCCTGCCCGAGACGGTGACGCTTCGGTCGCTGGTGACGGGCAGTACCTATACCGTCGTGCAGGATGGCGGTTTCGATGTGACCATCGCGGCGGGCAAGTGCGTGCAGACCATTCTCGGCGGCGGCACGTACCAGCTCACCGCCTCGGGCGCGGTGGCGGCGGATCGCGCTTTCGCGCTGGACCTGTACGACCTGACGTAAGGGGGGGCCATGCTTTTCGGGTTTTTGGGAGCGATGCTCCTCTCGAACATACTGAAACCGAAACCCCCTCCCGCCGTGGATGACCGCGCCTCCCAGGCCGAGGCCGAACGGGCGCGACTCCAGGCTGCCGAGGCACGGCGGCGGGCGGGGCGGACCTCGACCATCTTCACCTCCGGCCTGATGGGATTGGCCGCCCCGGCCCCGCCGTCCGGGGCCAAGACGCTCTTAGGGGAGTAACGCTATGGCCGCGGTCGATGTCGTCAACGACGCACTCCGCAAGATCGGGCAGGGGACCATCACGACCCTGACGGATGGCTCCACCACGGCCGCGATTGCCAATGCCCTGTACGCGGGCGTGTTCCAGGAGGTCCAACGGCAACACGACTGGCGGGCGTTGCGTCGGCGTCTCACGCCGGTCTACACCACTACCACCCTGGCCTTCACGGGCGGGGCGCTTGGCGCGGACACGGCGACGGCCGCCGCCGCGCATTTCACCGCGGATGACGTGGGGCGCGTCCTATATGAAGTGGACGCGAACGGGGCGGACAAGACGGGCGTGTCCGCGATCACGGCCTACACATCCACCACCGTTGTGACCGTGAATACGACGGTCGTGTGGGATGACACCACCCCCGCCGCGAACCGCTGGAGGCTCTCCCCACACCAGGGATGGGCGCGGAACTGGACCTACGAGTTCGCCATGCCGACCGGGTGGCTCACGGTCCGCGAAGCGGCCTGGGGGTTCGACTTCGCCGTGGAGGCGGGGCGCATCCTCAGCAATACCCCGTATGGGTCCCTCAAGATCGCGGGCACGGTCTACAGTGTGGACGATACCGCGTGGGATGCCCTCATGCGGCAGGCGACCGTGGCCCGGATGGCGGCGATTCTGGCGGAGCCAATCACCCATGACCCCAAGATCGTCGGGCGGTGTAACGAAGAGTATGACTACCTCATGGGCCTGGCGCGGGCGCGGGACGATCAGCACGGCACGCCCGACACGTACCTGCCCACCTTCATCAACCGGGGGCGCTGATGGCTGCAATCAAGCCGTACCTCGCCAACCTCAACGGGGGCCTCCTGTCGCCGCTCCTGGCGGGACGGGTGGACCTGGCGAAGTACCAGAACTGCCTGAGCGTCGGGACCAACGTGATCCCGCTGGTTCAGGGCGGCGTGATGAAGCGGTGGGGGACGCGCTACCGGGGGACCGTCGAGAATGCGCCCCCCTACACCCTCACCCTCTCGGCGCTCGGGGCAGGCGCGGGGATCACGGCCACCACCTCCGCCGCCTACTGGATCGCCTCCGACGTGGGGCGCGTCATCACGGCCGGGACCGGCGTGGGCACCATCACCGCGATCAATACGGACGTGCAGGCGGTCATCACCATTACGGCCGACTTCGCCGCCTCCCCGATTGCGGCGGGGGACTGGACCATCACCCCCCGCAAGGCGCGGATGTTCCCGTTCCTGTTCTCGGCAGACGACGCCCACATCATCGAGTGCAACGCGGACGTGCTGCGCTTCTGGAAATACACGGCGGGGGTTCCGGCACTCTGCGCGTCCGGCGCGACGATTGTGCGGGTGAGTGGCACCGGGCTGACCGAAGCCTACCTCCCGAGCGTCCAGTACGCGCAGTCCGCCGACGTGGTGATCTTGGCCCATCCCAGCCTCGCGCCGCGCGAGATCAAGCGCATGGCGGCGGACGGGTCGGATTGGCTCGGGGGCGCGTTCGCCCCGGCGATTCCCGCCACGTACCAGGGCGGGCACTACCCGGCGAAGGCGGCCACCCTGTCGGCCGCGACGGTCGGGACTGGACGGACCCTCACCATTAACGACGCCACGACCATCTTCCTCACCTCCGACATCGGCCGCTTCGTGTCCTACCGGGGCGGGCGGGCTATCATCACGGCGCTGGGGGGCGCATCCCCGCACGCGGTTGCCACGGTCAACATCCTCGCCGCCTTCCCGGCGGTCGGGCTGCCTTCCGGGGCGTGGCAGATCGAAGGCTCGCCCGTGTGCAGCCTGTCCGCGCCGGCCGGGTGGGCGACCTACATCCCCCCGATGGGGCAGACGTTCACCGTGACCGCCTCCAATATCACGGGGGCGACCGGGCAAGACGCCTTCCGCGCGGAGGACGCCGGGAAGTACCTCGTGGCGCGGGATGGCATGTATTACATCCAAACCTACACCAACGCGCAGCAAGTCTCCGCCCTCTGTGTCCGGCCGCAGTCCGAGGCGGCGGACGCCGCCAACCGGATTGCCAACTTCGGAGTGTGGACCCTCCAGACCCCGGCGTGGACTTCGGCGCGCGGCTACCCCAAGGCGGCAACCTTTCACGAACAGCGCGCGGTTTTCGCAGGCACCTCCGCCCAGCGCAACACGATATGGGGTTCCCCCATCGGGGAACCGAACAGCCTCGCGGTCGGCACGCGCGACGATGACGGCTTTGCCCTGTCCCCCATGTCCGGCCAGGTCCCGACGATTGAGTGGCTCGCCTCCGGTCGGAAGCTGTCGGTGGGCACCACCTCTGACCCGCTGGCCCTGTCGGGCACGTCAGACGGCGGCATCACCCCCACTAGTTTCGACGTGAAGCCGTCCGAGTCCAACGTGGGCAGCGAGAACGTCCAACCCGCCCGGATTGGCGGCTCCACCCTCTTTGTCCAGCGGGGCGGTAGGGCACTGCGGGCCTACTACTACGACTACACCGTGGACCGCTATGTGGTGACGGACATTTCCGTCGAGGCCTCCCCGGTCCGCGTGGACGGGCAGATCGTCGAACTCTCCGCGTGCGACTACCCCGGACCGCTCGACGCGGCGTCGGTCGGCGTGGGCAATCAGCCGGTCGTGTGGGCGCTGGTCAACGACGCGGCGGGCACGCTCCTGTCCACCACCTACGACCCGACCAACAAGGTCAACGGGTGGGCCGCGCACACCCTGGCGGACAGCGGTATCGTGGAGTCCGTGGCGACGATTCCCCACCCGACGCGGGGCCATGACGAGACGTGGCTGATCGTCCGGCGGACGGTGGGTGGGCGGACCGTGCGCTATGTCGAGGTGATGGAGCAGGGGGCCACGATGGACTGTTCCGTGGCGGGCACGATGGCCCCCGGCACCTCCATCAGCGGCCTGGCCCACCTGAACGGCAAGACGGTGGGTATCCTGGCGCGGCGGTCCAGCGATGCCGTGTGGCGGATCTACCCCGACGCGACCGTGACCGCCGGGGCCGTGACCGTCTCGGAGCCAGTGGACGCCTACGAGGTGGGCCTGCGCTTCACCTGGACGGCGGCCACCGTGGCGCTGCAACCCGCCGGGGCGCAGAACATCCAGGGCGACACGAAGCGGTGGAAGTCGTGCCGGGTGCGGACCTACGCCACACGGACGCTCCTGGTGAACGGGGTGCGAACGCCGGTCGGGTACGCGGCAGGGGCAGCCTGGACGCTCCCGGCGGTGTTCACGGATGACGTGGACGTGCCAACGGTCGGCTGGACGGAGGCGGCCATTGTGACCCTCTCCGACAGCCTGCCACTCCCGGCAACCGTGTTGTCCATCTACGGGCAGGTTGAGGTGGGGGGGTAACATGGACCCGATCACGTTGGCGATTCTCGGGGCCTCCGGTGGACTCAAGATGTTCGGGGGGTTCATGGAGGGGTTCCAGGGCTACCAGGCGGGGAAATACAACGCCCGTATGGCGCGACGGGCCGCCGAAGAGGTCCGCATCTCCGGCGAGTGGGATAAAGCCCGGATCGACACCGAGGCGGGACGCGCCGTCAGTGCCTCCCGTGCCGCCACGGCCCGCGCGGGCGTGGACGTGACGCAAGGCTCCCCCCTCCTGGCGATGCTCAAGAGCCTCGACGTGGCCGAACAGGACAAGGCGATGGTCCGGCGCCGGGTCGGCCTGACAGCATGGCAGCACGAGATTGAGGCCCGCCATGCCGCCTTCATGGGCCGGCAGGCGCTAATGAAGGGGATCATGGGCGGGATCGGCGGCGGCCTGGGGTCGCTTGGGGACATGGCAAAGGGAGGGGCGTTCAAATGAAACTCCCGATCTACGAGCGTCAGGTCGGTGCCCCCGGTGCCCCATCGCCCGGGGGACTCCCGTATGCCTCCGCCTTCGGGGCCGGACTGCAAGACATCGCCCGCGGCGCAGACCGTCTCGCCGCCGGACTGTACGAGGTTGAGCAGAAAGCCGAACGCGCCCGCCAGGCCGTCGAGGCGGCGAAGCTGTCGGCGGACTTCGCGGGGTTCCTGGCGTCCGAGAGCGACAAACTCGGTCCAGACGTGGGGGACGCGGAGACGAACGAAAAGGCGTTCCGGTCTGCCGGGGAGGAGTGGATCGCTGGCCGCGTGAAGGCGATTCAGAACCCGGAGTTTCGCCAGCACGCCGAGGCGGCCCTGATCGGGAAGCTCACCACCGAAACGACCCAGGCCCGCAAGACCGCCTTGGGGCGCATCATTGAGCGCACCCGGTCAGAAGCCTTCGAGCGACTCGACGCCCTCCGGCAGCGCGGCACCCTCGAAGCCCGCCAGGAGGCGCTGGCGTTCAGCGAGGGGTTGACCGTGGCCGGGATCTTCACCGCCAAGGAGGGGGAGGCGGAGCGGCAACTCGTGGTGCGTGACAGCCTAGCGAATTGGTTTGCCCGCGAGTTGGACGCCGACCCCCGCGCGACCCTGGCGCAGATCGACACCAACAAGGTGCCGTTCCCCGTGACCGACGAGCAGCGCAAGACCATGCGGGCGGGGGCCGTCAGCCGGATCGAGCGGGAGGAAGCCAAGGCGCAGGCCGCCGAGAACGCCCGGTTGAAGGCGCAGGCCGACGAAGAGAAGCGCCTTGAAAAAGAGATGAAGCGGGACCAGGAGGCCACCGAGGATGCCCTACGCCAGAAGATGCGGCGCGGGGAGAGTATCGCGGCGGAGTTGGAGTTCATGGGGTCGTCCGGGACACGGGAACTCTCCCCGGAAGGCCAGCGGCGTCTCATACAAGAGTCGGACGCGCGCACAGCGGACCGCAAGGTGGAGTCTGTCGCTGCGACTGTTACGGAAGCCTCCATCCGCGCCCGGTCTGTCCGTGTTTCGCCAACAGATCGGACGTGGCTCCGGGCGCAACTCCTGGCCGGGAAATTGAGCGTGGCTGACTTCGATAAGTACGACGATAAGATGGTCCAGAATCTCAAGAGCGGCGAGGACGAAACGAAGGCGCAGGTCAACGACCGGCACCAGCAGGCCGAGCAGCGTGTGCGGGCCGGTCTGGGGATTACCGGGCTTCTTGACATGGTAGACCAGGGGAGACAGAAAGCCTACGACCTCGCCCTGGAGGAGTTGACTAATCGGTCGGCGCGATACGACGGCACGGAGGACCCGCTGTCCGTGGCGGACGAGATCATCCCGAAATACAAGGCGTACATCGGGGGGGACACTACCCTGAGCCGGGAAGGATTGGCCCGGGCCGCCAAGGCGCTCGACGCGCAGTACCAGCAGGGGCTCATCCCGGAGGGACGCTACCGGGCCGAGCGGTCCCGGTTGCTCGACATGGTTCCGCAGGCCCCGGTGGAGACGCCCCCCGCCCCGCAATCGTCGCAATCGCCCCGGAGGCGCTAGATGGCAACCCCCGAGCAGGACTTTCTAGCCGAGGCAACCGCCCGCGATGCGGCGACCGAAGAGGCGGAGTGGCAGGCGCTCCTCGCGTCCGGGCAACCCCAGGCCGCCGCGCCTCCAGGTGAGGATGACCCTGGGGTGGTTCGGGGGTTCCTAGAGGGCCTGACACGCGGAATGCGCGAGACTCCAAACGTGTTCCGCCCGATGGCCGAAGGGGAGGATATCATCGCCCGGGCCGGCGAGGTCCCGGCGCTCCCGTTCACGATGGCCTTCAACGCCGTCACCGAGGGCCTGGTGGGGGCGGGGGTCATTTCCAAGCGGACCCAGGAGCAGCTCGGCCATACCATGATGGGGGCCATCCCCGCCATTATGTCACCCGTCCGCCCCGTAAAGGGAAAGGCCGCGAAGGGGGCCAAGGCCGCCCCGGAGCCGGTGGCTACTGCCGCGCCCGACGCCCTGCCCGGTGTTGCGGGCGAGTCCCGCGTCAACGTCGCCCGCATCGATACGACGGCGGAAGTCAAGTCCGTGATTACGGAGATCAACGCCCGCAACGCCGAGCGGTTAGCAGAACACCGCAAGACGCAGAGCCACGAGAAGACCATCGAGGGGGCCAAGGCGATCACGGTGGAGGAGGCGCTGCGGCTCCCCGAGACGACGGCGACCCTTCCGGAAACCATTACCCGGCTCCGCGATGTCCATGTGGCGACCGCCGAAACTCTGACCGACGTGGCGAAGGCGACGGTCAAGGGCGACAAGGCCGCCGCCGCCAAACTGGTTGACACAATCACGGTGGCCGCCGAGGTGGACGCCCGGCTAGACACGGGGAAGCGGAACGTGGCGCGCGGCCTGGAGGCGATGAAGATCCAGGCGGAGGGGGCCCGTGCGCCGCTGACTGCCGAGCAGATGGCGCAACTTGCCGAGCAGACCCGTGGCGTCGCCGCCGACCCGGCGGTGTTGGCGCAGAACATCCTCAACCTGAAAGACACCGCGTCCCGCATGGCCTACGCCCGCCAGTGGGGCACGTTGGCGCGGTCCGGGATGAACGCCGCGCATGAGTTGTATATCAACCTCCTCCTGACGCCAATGTCGCACGCGGCCAACTTCATCGGCAACGCTACCATCGCCACCAATGCGATATGGGAGCGGTTCCTGGCCGCCTCCATGCCGATCAAGGGGCGCGAGATCACCTTCGCGGAACCCTACGCGATGATGACCGCCCTCCCGCGCGGCCTAGTCAACGGGATCAAGGGATTCGTCCGCTACGGCATGGATGACGCCTCCATGAGTAAGATGGACTTCGCGGACCCCAAAATCGCCGCCGCCAAGTTCGGCCTGGAGGGGACGCCGCTTGGGGCGGGGATTGACCTCGCCGGGAAAGTCGTTCGCGTCAACACGAACCTCCTGGGGCGCGGGGATGCGCTGTTCAAGGGGGTGGCCTTCCATGCCGAGATGGAGACGCTCGCCGTGCGGGATGCGATGCTCCGGGGCCTCAAGGGGAAGGAGGCCGCCCGGCACATCGAGTATATCCGCGCCCACCCGGAAGAGTTCCCGTCGTTGGTGGAGTCGGCCAACAAGTTCAAACTGATCCAGACCCTCCAGGACCCGATGGGGCCGTTCGGGGAGGCGGTCAGCAAACTCCGCGAGTCTGTTCCGGTGGTCGGCTTCACGGTCCTGCCGTTCCTCAAGACCCTCAACCGGATCGGCGTCTACGCCGCGCACCGGACCTTCCCGATGAATGTCCCATCGATCCTGTGGGGGGAGATCGGCGCGGACCTCGCGGCAGGTGGGGCGCAGCGGCAACTCGCCCTCGCCAAGATTGCGAACAGCGCGATCATTACCTCCGCCGCCGCGTACTACGCCAGCGAGGGCCTCATTACCGGCGCAGGACCACGCGACCCCGATATGAAGCGGGCGAAACAGCAAGAGGGGTGGCAGGAATATGCTGTCAAGGTGGGGGACAAATACTACAGCATCAGCCGGCTTGACCCCTTCTCCTTGACGCTCGGCACCATCGCCAACTTCGTCGAGATTGCCGCCGAAGTCCCGGAGATGCAGGCCGACGAGTTTGCCATGGCGATCACCTTAGCGATGGCGAAGGGAATGGTCAACAAGACCTACATGGAAAACGTGGCGAACGTGTTTGCGGCGATTGACGACCCGTCCGCAAAAGCGCCACAGCTTCTCAAATCCGTTGCGACCGGCCTTGTGCCGGGCGCGGTGCGGCAGGTGGAGCGCATTATGGACCCGGCGCTTCGGGAGGCACAGACACTCTTAGAGGCGATGCAGGCTGGCGTGCCTGGGTACAGCAAATACCTGCCGCCCCGCCGCTATTTGAACGGGATGGTGCGCGAGACGCTCCCAGCGCTCGGACCGGACTTCCTCTCGCCTATCTCTGTGTCAAGCGTGACGACCGACCCGGTCGCAAAAGAGATTGTGCGCCTTAAAGTATCCCTCTCTATGCCATCCCGCGTGATCTATGGAACACGCCCGCCCCGGACCCGCATGGAACCGCAGACTGCCCGCGAGGGGGTGGAGTTGACCCCAAAAGAGTACGACCGCCTCGTGGTGCTGGCAGGCAACGAGTTGAAGGTAGACGGGAAGGGTATGTGGGACCGGCTTGGTGAGTTGATCCGGTCGGGCGAGTACCAGCGGCAGAGCGACGGCCCGGATGGCGGCAAGGCCACGATGATCCGCGCGGTGGTCCTCGCCTACCGGGAGGCGGCGGTGGCTCAACTCATCGAGGAAACCCCCGAACTCCGCCGGGCGGTAGAGGGACGCATCCGGGATCGGGTCCGGCGGTTGACACCGACCGACACCACTGACCTCTTGTCCACCCTCGGGAGGTAACGATGCCACGCAACGCGGGACTCGTCCCCTACCTCAAGAAGCCGAGCCGAATGCTGGCGCGGTGCAGCTTCGAGACGGGTACGCCGGTCCACAATGGCCGCACCCCGTCCGCCTTCACCACGGCGGTCACCAACCGCTACGCCACCCCCGCCGTTGGCGCGGCCCCGCTCAACGTCGCCTTCCAGCCGTTCCCCGGCGACATCCTCTCCTACTCTCGCGGCGAGCTGACTGGCTTCATCGCTGACACCGCTG
>Ga0209835_1000883_pt1 | contig 18121 bp, 17 predicted proteins | sample LakKivwa52mmetaG_FD_184138 | JGI IMG/M metagenome (GOLD analysis project Ga0209835, IMG submission 184138) | Anoxic lake water microbial communities from Lake Kivu, Rwanda to study Microbial Dark Matter (Phase II) - Lake Kivu water 52m metaG... | ecosystem: Environmental > Aquatic > Freshwater >...
GGGCCCTCAGCATGGTCATCCGTTATTTTGACGGCGCCATCCCGACCCCTTCCTCGCTGAAAGAGATTGACCAGCGGCTTCAGGATGTCTCCGGAAAGGTTCTCGCTCAACTCCCCATCCAGATGAACGATCTCGCCTTTAACAAAGCGCTGGTCACACTCTGGGAGATCGTGAGCGCTTCGAATAAGTATGTCGATGAGACCGCTCCCTGGTCTCTTGCGAAAGAAGAGAAGGATCGACCCCGCCTCTCCACTGTCCTCTACCAGACGCTGGAATCACTCCGCATCACCGCCCTTCTCCTGGCTCCCTTTATGCCCTCGACTGCTGAGAAGATGTGGTCCCAGCTCGGGATGGAAACCAATCTCTGGGAACAGCGCTTGGACGAAGGCGGAACATGGGGGGGCTTGAAACCGGGAAAGAGGGTCGCCAAACCAACGCCTCTCTTTCCGAGGATCGATGCTTCGAAGATCGGTATCGAATAGAAGGTTATCCGATTATCAGGTTATCAGGGGGTGGTTATCAGGTTGTCAGAATATCAGGTTAAGAAATCTTTTTTCACGTTTTCCTGATATCCTGGTTTCCTGGTATCCTGCATCCTGATTCCCTGATGACCTGATAGCCTATAAATTAAGTTAATGAAAAAACCCCAACCCCTCGGTTCAATACTGGCACAGACCCTCAAGGGCCTGCAACTCGAAGTCCCTTTGAAAACCTACTCCATCTGGGGCGCCTGGAAAGAGATCGTGGGAGAGGCAATCGCTCATCAGACGCAACCCCGCGCCATCCGGAATCACATCCTTTTCATCGATGTCTCCCATTCCACCTGGATGCAACAGCTCCAATTTCTAAAACCAGCCCTTTTGGGAAAGATCAATGGTTTCCTGGGCGAACCCTTGATTGAGGACATCCGATTCAAGGTGGGGAAAATTCCCGCGGCAGTGACTCCGCTAAGGGAGAGGAAACAGGAGAGAGAGGTAAGACTTGACAGAAAAACGATTGACCAGATCGAAGGACTCCTTCAGAACATCACCGATGCGGAAGTAAGAAAAGGATTTAAGGAACTATTGATGAAGAGCGCCATATTGGAACAATCGCGAAAGACACCAAAACAGGGAAATTAATTCCCGTCCATCCTTATCTCAATCTCGATTCGGTCTTTCTCAATTCTTTGTCCAATTCTTCATTGGTCCACTTTTTGATCTTATCTCTCGCCTCCCCCAGTCCGAACCCCTTTTCATCGGATAATTGGCTACAATCCAGGTCGCAAAAATTGTTATTGATGAGACATTTGGAATGATCATAAAATTTACACAATTTCTCTAAAGACATCTTCATCCCTCCTTTTCATCAGAGATTTCTGAAAGGTTCTTTAAATCTCTTGCCGGAAAGTTTGGCAATAAAAAACCCGTGGCAAATATAGACCACGGGTTCCGAAAGATTTCCTCCGCTTCGGCAACTCGGCTATCCAAGGGATTTGCGGGCAAATCCACCCAAGAGACTTTTGGCTATCAGCTATTAGCCAAGAGTAAGAACCTCTTTGGGGTTCTTCTTGGACCCGTGGTTTTCCGCCCCACGATTACTCGTGGTTTGGCTTTATCGACGTTATGAATGATGGTTATTTTTTATCAATAATCTAAATGCAATCCAAATGCCAATCAATTGAGTCCCTATTTTGCTCACATTTGCCCGTAATCGATTGAAATTGAATTGAACGAGTTCAAAAATGAGATTTTCCGCCATCTCAGGACATTTTTGAACAAAGCTCATTCTCTATAAATGAAGAAGCGACAAAATTTTTGCTTCCCAAATTTTTTAAAAGGGGGTATATTAAAAGTGCAAAGTTGCAATACGGATATGTTTTAACCCCAACGAATACCACAAAATTCAACCCTTGGGGAGCAGAAGAGAACCTTTAGTGGTTCAATATTTACAAAAATATAGAAACAGTATAAAAAGAATGTTAGCCCATAAAATGAAAAGGGGGAAGGTGGTATAGTAGAACTGAACATTCGTTATTACATCGATCCAGAGACAGGACTACCTCATATTTACGGACACGATGTTGAGGAAAAAGAGGTGGAGGAGGTTCTTTTCAGCCCAGGAGAGGATCGACCGGGTCGAGAGGGATCACGAGTTGCAATTGGATAGACATCAGACGGACGTTATCTTAGGGTCATATATGTTCCTGATCCAGAGCCACATAGTGCTTTTGTGATTACAGCGTATGAGTTACGAGGCAAGCCATTAATTGCGTATCGTCGCCGCAGAAGGAGAAAGAAAAAATGAAACAAAGTGGATTTCCACCAGGATGGGATGCTGAACGTGTGAAAAGGGTTTTGGCCCATTATGAATCGCAGACTGAAGAAGAAGCTGTTGCCGAGGATGAGGCTGTATTTGAAGCTTTGGGACAGACAGTTATGGAAGTTCCAACAGAAATCGTGCCGGCAATACGGGAGCTCATTGCAAAACACAAAGCGGCCTGATACGGGCTAACAAATAGAGAGAGGCAAGCGTGAATAGTCCTGCCTTATATTGGGACAAGTGCCCGTCGCCTTACCCCTGGCGTTGAACCTGTAGAAAAAGAATTTTCGAAAATTTGCTGTCAATAAAATCAAATACTTACAATTCTGAAAATAGCCGACCCCGGGCTTTTTCTACAGGCTTGTTGGGCGTCATAGAAGGAGCGACTTATGGCCGTGCGGGTCTTAAGGTTGGGTAGCCCTCGAATCGAAGGCGAGGGAACGCGAATCGGCACAGTCCGCCGTCCACCGAGGGGCGTTCCGAAGTCCGAATTCGCGTCTCAGAACTGGTACGACGTTTGGTATCCAAATCTCTCGCCAACCGCGGAAACCGTGAAGCTTGGTCAAGAGGCGAAAAGCCCAGCGCAGTGGCGTGCTTTTGCAAAGAAGTACAGGCGCGAAATGGGTACGCCGGAGAACAGTCGCACTATTGAGCTGCTGGCGGTTCTTTCGCGTCATGCCAATTTCTCTGTTGGTTGCTACTGTGAAGAGGAGTCGCATTGTCATCGCTCGGTTCTGCGCTCGTTGCTTGAAGAGGCAGGTGGAGATGTCGCTTAGCAAATGATTTATGGGGTCACCCATTTCCTTTATAGGCGAGGGTGACTTGTAAGATACCGGCTGATATGGAAAAGGTTTTAATCTTTTTAAATCCCACCTTTTTTAAGGTTTCGTTCTGATTAAAATTGAAGAAATTGAGGTTTCCTCTTTCGAACAGTTTAAAAAAGAGGAGTGAAATCATCCTGGCTTTCCCTGATACGTGAGGGTTGAAGTCTGCAATCACCATCCTTCCTTTCTCTTTTAATGCTGAATAGGATTGTTCGAGAACACCCAACCTGTATTTCTCAGGAAGTTCGTGGAGGGCGAAGGAGGTAAAGATTCCATCAAAACGGTTCTGTTCTTCCCATGGCCGGGTCACATCTTTTTTTAAAAAGATTAAATTCCCCGATTTCCCGTATCGCTCTTTTGCCACATCGATCATGCTCTGGGCGATATCTATTCCTGTCACTTCACCTTCTTCCCCAACCGCCTGCAAAATCCAGGAAGCAACCCTCCCCGTTCCTGAACAGAGATCTAAAATTTTCTCACCCCTTTTAGGTCCAAGAACCTTCACCGCCTTTCTTAAAAACTTCGTATAATTTCCAAAGGTGAGGATGTCGAGCAGGAGGTCGTAGTAAGGAGCAAGTTTTTCGAAGATATCGATCCGGTGTTGATTCAATGTCAAATGTCAAAGCCCGCACGAAGTGATGAACCGAAGGTGAATCAAGTTCAAATCAAGCCCAAAATTCAAATGTTTAAAGAAGGTAGCTTTGATATTAAGGGAACCTCTAATAATTCCAGATTCGTCACTCCGGTGAAAACCGGAGTCCAGTAATATCAAGACCTTCTGGATTCCGGCTTTCGCCGGAATGACATTTTTAGAGGCAGCCTTAAGTCATTTGACATTCATTTGGCATTTGAACTTTGATATTTGGAATTTCTAACTTTAGGCTTTCCCCAGTTTAATGTTGGCTCCATCCTTCACTTTCAAAAAGACTTTCGGGTCACTCAATACCTTTCCAAGGATATTGACGGCGCTGGCCGCCCGGATCTCATCACCACGGCTTGCCGGTGTGGGACCGAAAAAGATGCAGAAGGCATGGCCGGTGGGCCAGTATCCAAGCTCGCCGGAGGAGACCACTTCCCTTGCTCCCTGCTCCAATCCGGTCCTGACGGGGATGGCAAAATAGACCTCCTCTCCCCAGGTGTTGATCTTCGCTTCAATGGGCAAGGCCTCCCAGATCAATAGAGCTGTTTTAGAGTCATTCAGTTCGGCTTCAACTTTAATATCTCCGACAAGAATGTTAATCCTTTTTTCCATTCCCTGCTCCCAATTCTTCAAGAGGAGAAAATTCATTATAAAGCATTTCCTTCTCTCCGAACTCGGACAGACTGTTTGAATAAAAGAGAATGTCCCGTTCCATCTTTGCAGGCCCCCCCCTGGAGGATAGGAATTGACGGGTCTGGGACTTCAATAAAAAGAAACCGAAAATGACCAGAACATAATTGGAGAGTTCTTTTCCCGCCACATAAAAAAACCGGGGATCGAGGCCAAAGAAGAAGTACTCTTCGATGAGAAGCCTGGCGCTGTTGATCAGAAGGCCAAAGGCAAGAAGCAGGAGGAACCTTCTGACCTTAACCGTATTCCGGGATAATGAGAGAAGGTGCTCGTCGTAGGCTTTTTTGAAGTTCTTCCAGCTTTCCGAAAGATTTTTCAGAAGCTCGTGATAGGTCTGCTCATCCTCTCCGAAAACCTTCAAGCGAACCTGAATGTCTCCCCGAAAATGGAGATACCGTTTCAACAGCTCTTCCCTCTCTGAAAGGTAGCCCTGATTTTTTTTAAGCCCCCGATAGAGAACAATGCCTATGCCGACCAGAAGAAAGAAGGAAATCCCCTCATTCAAATATTTGATCCACATCGCTCCGCTCATCCCCGTGAACAGACTGTGTCGCAATGAACCGTTCGCCCTTCGAGAACCTCAGGACGAACGGTTAATCAATTGGATTCGTTAAATTCGCTCTCATTCGTGTAATTTGTTTTGTTACTTACAAACGGTTGATCAGGCTGGCCATATAGCCTGCACCAAACCCGTTGTCAATATTAACCACGGTAACTCCTGATGCGCAGGAGTTTAACATCGCCAACAATGCCGTGATTCCTCCAAAGCTGGCACCATAGCCGACGCTCGTGGGAACAGCGATCACCGGCTTATCAACCAGCCCTCCCACTACGCTGGGGAGCGCCCCCTCCATCCCCGCCACAACAATGAGAACCCGTGCCTCATCCAGCCTTTTCTTCTGGGAAAGCAACCGATGTATCCCTGCCACCCCGACATCATAAAGAGTCTCCACACGATTGCCCATGATCTCCGCAGTGACAGCCGCCTCTTCAGCCACCGGGATATCGGTTGTGCCGGCGGTGATCACGAGGATCGTTCCTTTGCCTTTTAATTTGACCGGATGGGTATGGCAGGTCAAGACTTTTGAAAGAGGGTAGTAACGGCTCTTCAAAAAAACCTTTTTGATCGTTTTTGCTTTCTTCTCTTCGAGGCGAGTGATGAGGATGTTCTGGCCTTTCTCCTTCAATCCCTTCATAATTGAGAGAATCTGCTCGGGCGTCTTTCCTTCCCCCCAGATCACCTCCGGAAAACCCTTTCGAAGGCTACGGTGGTGGTCCACCCTTGAATGGCCCAGGTCTTCAAAGGGAAGCGACTTCAACCGGGCCATGGCCTCATCAATCGAAGCTTTGCCTGATTTCACATTTTTTAAAAGATGCTCGAGTTTCTGTTTATTCATCTTTCTTGAAAACATTCTATTCAGTCCACTGGCCAAAAGTCAAGGGAAAGCCCAAGAGGGTAGTAATGCCTCAGTCACGGGGAATTACAAAATTCCTGATAAAAATTTAATTACACCCGATAGGCGGGATATTCCTGTCCCGCCTAATCTGGACGTAGGGTTAGACCTGCAGCAGGCCCCGTCTATCGACTCCTACTATCAATGGAATGAATAGCCCCCCATAACAGAGGGGTTACAAACAGCAAACAACTTATTGATACTTTTCGATAAACCTTTCGTCTTGACTTTGGTATCCTCCTTAAGTATAGTAAGTTTCATAGAATCCCAGCCAAACATATTTGAGAGTTGAATCCTATGGAGAGCCGTCAGGGAAGCCTTTCAGGGGAAGGGAAAGAGAATGAAGCCATTCACAGGATTCTTGTGAGGATTCTCGAAAAATGGCGCATGGAAATCGGGGCTGTCGAGGAGGATTTAGAAAAAACGATCATTCTTTCTTCCGAAGGCGTTGAACGGAAAGAGATATCTCCACCTTCCAAACCGGTTAAAGTCATGGAAGAAGCTCTCCCCGAAACAGTAATCATCCCCCTGAAAGAGAATAGAATCGGAATCTCTATCTCATCACCTGCGGTAAAATCAAAGGGGGCGGATTCCATTCAAAAGCCTGAAGAACCCTCCGGTAAGGATGAGTTTCTGGAGGAAACCGTCATTCTTAAAGCGGGCAAGGTTCGGGAAAAGGTGAATGAATAGTCTTGTTTCCATCGAGCGTTTAACCGATGAGGTCCGAACGATCTATCAATCCGACCCAGTGAGGGCGGAGAGATTGATGGAGGCCTATCTCAGAGAAACCCTTAAAGAGCACTCCCCTGACGAACGATTCACCCTCCTCGAAGAGCTGGCATACCAATTTGAAACCGTCCCCGCTCCGGTGGCGCAGGACGTTTTTTTTGAATCGAAAGAGTTTTCCCGGCTCTTCTCTCTCCTCTTAGGAGAAAAGGTCTCCGCTCCGGATATCTCCTCCACTGAACTTCTGGAAAAGTTGGCCCTCTCTTTAAACACCATCTTTGACACTCTGAATGAGATGATCCGGGTCATCGACACCACCCTGTTGGGGAAAAAGCCGGAACTCGAAACGATCCGGCACATCATCGGCTCCCATCTCGAAGGCGAGGCTCGAACGGACTCCCTCCAGAATTACCTCGCCCGAATCCAGAAGGCCTTCTTAATCTCCCATAAGGCGTTTCAAGAGGCGGCCCAGGCCAAATTCGGCGAAATCCTGAAAGAGCTCGGCCCCGAACGGTTTGAATCGGAACCCATGGGAAGATTAAAAATAGGCCCCCTTCGGAAAGCCGAACTTTTCGAAATGTATAAGGAGAGATTTCAAACATTTAAGAAGTGGTTTGAATCTGGTCGTTTTAAGGAAGAAATGTTAAGGGAATTTGAAAAAACCTGTCAAAAGCTCTATGATGCCGACCGGAGGTAAAATGATGAAAAACTATAGAATATTGCCGTGCCTTCTTCTATCCGCCCTCCTCCTCTGCTCCTGTGCGACCGTGGTCGTGCCCCCGAGATGGGAGTATGAACCCAATGCCATTCGCCTCAACCTGAAAAGCGATCCCCAGCTCAACCTCTTTCAGGGAAGGGCTCACACGCTGGTCTTATGCGCTTACCTCTTAACCGATCCCAATGAGCTCAACCAACTCGTGGACGAAAAGGGAGGGCTCGAGAAGCTCTGTGAATGCACCAAGTTCCATCCCAGCGTGACCAATGCGAAGAGACTTATCATCCATCCGAATCGGGAATACAAGGAAACTCTGGACCGGGCCGCAGGCGCAAAATATGTGGCGGTCGTCGCAGGGTATTTTAAGCTTCAGAAGGAGAATGTGGTCAAACTCTATTCGATTCCGGTCGTGGATGAGAAGAAGGGCAACACCCTCTATCAGAAACCCGGGGTTCTTACGATCGATCTCCTTTTAGGATCGCAACAGATCCAGGAGGTCAAGCCTGTTTCCGAAAAGAAGTGAAATCTTGAGAGGCAATCCTCCTTCCCCGCTTCAAAAAGCGGGCTTTCTAACGGGGTAAAAAGAATGGACATCCAAAGACCGCTCTTCTGGCATCAGGGACTCTTCCTTCAACCCCAGCACTTTCAGCTGTTGGATCTCTCTTTCCAATCCCTGCTCGCTCCTTTTCATCATTTCATGGGGCCCCACTTCTGGGGAACAGGTGAGCTCGAAATCCAGAAGGCTGGCCTGGGAATGAGGTCTTTCAATCTCCTGAAAGGCGCCTTTCTCTTCCCGGATGGAACCTATGCTGTCTTTCCAGAAAACGGCATCATTGAAGCCAGGCCCTTTGAGGAAGCATGGGTCGAAGGAGGAAAACCCTTCACCGTTCTCATCGGTTTGAAAAAGTGGAACCCCGCGGGCGAAAATGTGACGGTCGTCAATAAATTGGAAGACCTTTCAGACGTCACGACACGATTTGTCACTACACCCGATCCTGAAGAGGTGAAGGACCTCCACTCCGGCGGCCCTCTGGGCCGGGTAAAAAGGCTCCACTACCTTCTCAAAATCTTCTGGGAAACCGAGAGAGAGCAATTAGGAGATTATGTCCTGATTCCAATGGCTCAACTCGAAAGAATGGGCGAAGAGATCAGGCTTTCCCAACGCTTTGTTCCTCCCTGTCTCACGATCTCCAGTTCAGAGCCTCTCTTCCATCTCATCAAGGAGATCAGGGATCAACTCGCCGCGCGGGCTCATCAGCTTGAAGAGTATAAGAGCCAGCGAGGGATTCAGACGGCTGAATTTGGCTCCAGAGATATGGTTTATCTTTTGGCCTTACGGTCCCTTAACCGGTATGTTCCCCCCTTCTTCCATGTGACCGAAGTCCAGCAGGTTCATCCCTGGGCAGTCTATGGCATGTTGAGACAATTGATCGGAGAGCTCTCCTCCTTTTCGGAGCGGATCAATGTGATGGCCGAATTGGAAGATGGAACCCGCACCCTTCCCAATTACGATCACCGGAATTTATGGGAATGTTTTTCTGCGGCGCAGGAGGCAGTGATCCTGCTTCTCGATGAGATCACCGCAGGGCCTGAATATGTCATCCGTCTGGTCTACGACGGCACCTATTACGCCGCTCCTCTGAAGCCTGGCATTTTCGAAGGTCGCAATCGCTTCTATCTCGTCCTCAAGACAGAAGAGGATCCCAAACTGGTCCTGAAGTCGATCGAAGCCATGGCCAAAATGAGCGCCCGGGAGCACCTGCCCATTCTGATCGCCCGCGCCCTTCCAGGCGTCGGATTGGAGCACCTCCCTGTGCCTCCCCAGGAGCTTCCCCGCAGGGCGCACTCCGTCTATTTTTCTGTGAACTATCACAGCGACCAGTGGGCCCTGGTGCAGAAGAACAATAACATCGCCCTTTACTGGGACAACGCTCCGGAAGACCTCGAGGTGGAGCTGATGGTGGTGGGAAGATAATAAAAGGGATGATTTTGAGAAATCCGAAATTCGAATATCGAAATCCGAAACAAATTCAAAATTCAAATTACCAAAATTTGGGAATCAGACACGTGCTTCAGCTCTGAGTTTCGTATTTTGAAAATTTGGATTTGTTTCGAAATTGGTATTTCGTGCTTCGAATTTTATCTTTACCGAGGAGTTACCCATGCATCTCACAGACGCTTTTATGGAACTGGTAGCTTATGTGGTCTATTTCGTCAAAACGGTTGGAGCCAAACAGCCTCCCTATGATCAGGCAAAGACCGATATTCTGCGCCTCCTCACCCAGAGCGAAAATGTGGTCAAGAGGGGCCTCTTCTCACAGGAGGATTATGATCTGGGCCGGTTCATGATCTGTGCCTGGGTCGATGAGACTATCCTCAGCTCTGCGTGGAATCAGAAAGCTCAATGGCAGAGGGAACAGCTTCAACGTCTCTATTACCATACCCTCGACGCTGGTGAAGAGGCCTTTGAGCGATTAAATGGACTGGGCCTCCACCAGAGAGAGGTCCGCGAGGTCTACTATCTCTGCCTGGCCCTGGGATTTAAAGGCCGTTTTCATCATCCCGGAGATGAGCATCTCCTCGAACAGGTGAAAACTTCCAATCTCAAACTCCTCCTTGGCAGTTCGGTCGGCCTTCCCTCCCTTGAGAGGGCAGAGCTCTTTCCGGAGGCTTTTCCCGTCGAAGCCGTGGAGCTCGGTCCGCAGAAACAGAAGTTTCGCCTCTCGCCCTTCACCATCGCCTGTCTGGCCGGACCCGTCATCCTCTTTGGCCTCCTCTTTCTCATTTACCAATTCGCCCTTAGCGGAGTGGGCGAAAATTTTTTAAAGGCGGTGCCCTAAATGAAGACTTTCTTCTTTAAATATCTGAAATATGGGCTCATCGCTGTTGCCCTCTGCCTGGCTATCCTCCTGGTCTTCGCCCTGGTCTTACTGCTCGACTGGCCCTGGTGGATGGGGTTCTTCCTCCTGCTGGTCCTCATCGGACTGGGAATCGGTTTTCTCTTCTTGCGCAAGATCTGGCTCAAGCGCAAAGAGGAAAGATTCGTCCAGCAGGTGATTGAACAGGACGAGTCCAATCTCAAGGCCATTTCTGGAAAAGAGAAGGATGATCTCAAAGAGCTTCAGAATCGCTGGAAAGAGGCAATCGATGCCCTGAGGGGTTCCCACCTGAGAAAATACGGAAATCCCCTCTATGTGCTTCCCTGGTATATGGTCATCGGAGAGAGCGGTTCCGGCAAGACCACGGCCATCACGAGCGCCCGTCTTTCCTCTCCCTTTGCAGAGGTGAGCCGGACGTCGGGCCTTTCTGGAACAAAGAATTGCGATTGGTGGTTCTTCGAGCAGGCCATCATTCTCGACACGGCCGGAAGGTATGCCATTCCCATCGATGAAGGCCGGGACAAGGAGGAATGGCAGAAGTTTCTGGCCCTGCTCATCCGCTACCGGAGGAAAGAGCCCATTCACGGTCTCATCATCTCCATTGCCTCTGACAAACTGCTCGAAGGCCAACCCGAAGTCCTCGAAGAGGATGGAAAACAGATTCGGCGCCGGATCGATGAGTTGATGCGGGTCCTCGGAACCAAATTCCCCGTCTATGTCCTGGTGACCAAGTGCGACCTGGTCCAGGGCATGACCCAGTTCTGCGACCAGCTTCCGGACAAGAGCCTCGATCAACCCATGGGATTCATCAACCAGGATCTGAAGACCGATGTAGCCGCCTTTCAGGAGCAGGCCTTCCAGGCCATTGGCGAGCGGTTGAGAAATCTTCGGATCCTGATGATCCATCAACCCGGAGCAAAAGGCGTGGATCCCGGACTTCTCCTCTTTCCCGAAGAGTTTGAAAATCTGAAGAAAGGCCTCCGTTCCTTTATGAACGGAGCGTTCAAAGAGAACCCCTATCAGGAGACGCCTATCCTGAGAGGGCTCTTCTTCAGCAGCGGCCGTCAGGAGGGAAGTCCTTATTCCCACTTCTTAAGCGCCCTGGGTTTAATCGGAGAGAAGGAGGTTCTGCCCGGAACAAGCAAGGGGCTCTTTCTCCACGATCTCTTTGCTAAAATCTTCCCCAAAGACAGGGGCATCTTCGCTCCCACCAAGCGGGCTCTCCAGTGGCGTCTGCTGACGCGAAATCTTGGCCTGACCGCCTGGATCGTTCTGATCGTCGCCCTCTGCGGTCTGCTCAGCTTCTCCTTCGTCAAAAATCTGAAGGTGATCAAGGATGCCCGAGATGAATTTGCGAAACCCCCGGTATTAAAGGGCGAGGTCCTTGCGGACCTCGTCACGATGGACCGGTTCTGCCAATCGATCCTCAAGGTGGAGGATCAGAACCGGGGCTGGTGGATTCCGAGATTCGGGTTGACCGAAAGCAAAAATGTGGAGATGGGGCTCAAGGCTAAGTATTGCAAGCAGTTTCAGACCGTCTTTTTAGCCTCTTTCGACAAGCAGATGTCAGGGACGCTCGCCACCCTGACGATTACCACGCCGGATGAGACGATCGCCCAGTATGTGACCCACCTGGTCAGGCGGATCAATCTTCTCAAGGCCCGGCTCGAAGGACAACCCTTTCCAATCCTTCGGGCAAAGCCCCAGCCTTCCTATGAACCCATGCCGGTCACAGCGGATCTGAAGACGATCTCCGAGATGAAGATGAAGTTCGGCCAGCTCTACCTCTATTACCTGGTCTGGCGCACGGATACCGGCGAGATCAACAAGGAGATCGCCATTCTTCAGGCCTGGCTAAAAGATCTTCTCTCCACGAAGAGGACGAACCTTCGCTGGCTCACTCTCTGGCTGGACAGACAGGGAACGATTCCATCCATCGGGCTCAGGGATTTCTGGGGAGGGAGTCACTCCCTCGCCGATGAAAATTCTGTCGCTCCTTCTTTCACCCGGAAGGGAAAAGAGGCGATCGATTCCTTCGTCAAGGAGATCGAGTCAGCTCTTCCTGATCCACTTCTCCTGGCCAATCAGAAGACCGACTTTGAAAAATGGTATCCCAATGTCTGTTTCGATGGCTGGCAGAATTTTGTGGCTTTCTTTCCAAGAGGAGCGGAGCGGCTAAAGGGAATTAAAGAATGGCAGCCCGTGGCTTCAAAAATGGCAACGGACCAGGGCCCCTACTTTGCCTTCTTAAACAGAATCGCCACAGAACTTGAACCCCTTCTCCAGGCGGAAAAGCTTCCCTTCTGGCTCCAGCAGGTCTATCATTTCCAGGTGGTCAAGGTCATCAGCAAGACCCAGAAAGAAGGGGGGCTGCTCGATAAGGCTGCAGAAGAGGCAAGAAGATGGATCGCTCAATTAGAGAAGACCCTTGGAAAGGAAGCGGGACAGGCAGAGATACAATCCCAGGCTGCCAAAGCCTATCTCGAATATATCAACGGTCTGACCGCCATTGCCCAGACCACATCCTCCAGGCCACAGGCATTTCAGATGGCCACCCAGGTCTATGGCGAGGATTTGGCCACCAGCAAATCGCCTCTGATGGCATGCGCCAATTCGCTCAATCGATTGAAAGGTCTGATGATGAAAGGGAGGCCCACCGAGGAGATCTCCTGGAAATTAGTAAGCGGGCCTCTCGATTTCCTCTGGTACTTTGTCCGCAGAGAGACCGCGGGTTATCTTCAGGCCCAGTGGGAAGAGAAGGTCCTGGGTGAAGTCCAGGGAATGACAAGTCAGCAGGCGACCCAGCTCCTACTGGGGCCGGATGGCCATGTCTGGAAATTTATGAAGGGACCTGCCGCTCCTTTCGTATCGAAGACTCCGAAGGGCTATGCCGCAAAAGAGCTCCTCGGAGGAGCCATTCCCTTTGAAGCCTCTTTTCTCACCTTCCTGACCAAGGGAGCGCCTGCTCCGGCCCTTGCGAGGCAGAATTATAATGTGGTGGTGAGAGGGCTTCCCACAGGGACCAATCCCGAGGCAAAGCTCAAACCTCACAGCACGAAGATCGAACTCCAGTGTGCGGGCCAGACCCAGAGCCTTGTCAATTATAATTATCCGGTCAGCAAGACTTTTCAATGGTCGATGGAGACCTGCGGGGATGTCCTCTTCCAGATTGAGGCGGGAAACCTCGTCCTGACAAAGAAATTTATCGGTAATCAGGCATTCCCCGACTTTCTCCAGGAATTCAAGGAGGGACAGAGGATCTTTTCGCCCGCTGAGTTTCCCAATGAAAAGGCCGCACTCGAAGGCATGGGAATAAAACATATCAAGGTCAATTACCAGTTCGGCGGAGATTTTCAGGTGCTTGTGGGGCAGATCAAACCCATTCCAGGACAGGCGCCCGGAAATATTGTGAAGGCCTGGGAGGAATGAGCGTGAACTCTTCCTGGCAATGGTCTGCATTCGGAAAGCACCCGGTGGCCGCGGACTTCTTCAGGCTGGGTGAGGACGCCCCTCTGCTCAAAGGTTTTGCCGACTGGGTGGAGAAGGGATATCAGGCGCTGGTCTCTAAAAAGACGCCCTCTCAGGGCCTCCATGCCTGGCGATTCTGGGCAAGAGGTTCACAGAAAGAGAATATCGCCTGCGGAGTGGTGAGGGACAGCTCTGACCGCGTGGGCCGTCCTTATCCCCTTCTGATCATAGGGACGGGCCTGCTCAATGGCTGGGAGGATCACTGGGACCTCATGCCGTTTGCCTGTGAAAGAACCTGGGATCAGATCGAATACCTTTCGGCGTTCGTCACGAACGACCTCAAAAAATTGGAACAGGAGGTTTCTCGTATCAGGCCTCCCCATCCCGGATGGCCCGATTTTGAAATGAGGAGGAAGGACCTCAAAGAGATGGAAAAACAGGTTTCCTTCGGTTCGGATCAGGCAGAGCTCATCCTCGATCTGGAGATGAACTCCAACCACGATCAACTGACGCAGGTGAACCTCTATCACACCCTGATCAGGAACCAGATGAAAGCGGTTCCCAATGTGATTTTTATGGGAGGAACTCTGGACAGAACTTGCCTGGCTTTTTTCAGGCGACCCCTTCAGACAACCGATTTTATTCAACTATGGTCTGTCTCTATGAAAGGATAGAGCGTGAGAAATGGATCTTGAATCCTTAGGTAAATCACCCATCAGTCAGGATCAGCCGACGGGCGCCGATGTGCGGTTTGAACCGGCCTTTGAAGAACTCCAGGCGGAGGTGGGTAAACTCTCCTCTGTCTCAGGGCCCGGCAAAGTCGACTGGGGCAAAATTACAATACTCTCCTCTGAGATCCTTGCGGAAAAATCAAAAGATCTCCTGGTTGCAAGCTATCTGACGGTAGCCCTCATCTATCATCGCCAGATGGAAGGCTTTGCCATCGGCTTGAAAATCTATCACGACCTCCTCCAAACATTCTGGGATCGCCTCTTCCCTTTAAAAATGAAGGGTCGGGCTGGCGCCGTCGAGTGGTGGACAGAGAAGGCAGAGATCGCCCTGAAACAGATCAAGCCCGGAGCCCTTTCTCTTGAGCGGATGAAATCCCTCGAGGAGACTCTTCAAAAGGTTGTGGATTTTCTGAGCCAGCATCTGGAGGAGCCTCCTTCTTTCCGCGCACTTCAGGATCAATTGGAGGACCTCTCCCCTCCCCCACCTGAGAAACCAAAAGAAGAGCCATCCCCTCCGATAGAGAAAGCGGTCCGCAAGGAACCCGAAGTGGTTGAAACCATAGCCACCGAGCAGGATGTCCAGAAATTTTTAAACACTGGATTTCAGAAAATACGTGAAGCCATGTCCTTCCTCTTGCAAAAAAATCTCTCCAATCCACTCCCCTATCGTTGGTCGAGGATCATGGCCTGGTCAATGGTCGAGACGCTTCCTCCGGCAACCGACGGGAAAACCCGGATCCTTTCTCCTCCTGCCCAGACTAAAAATATCTTTACTGAATTGAAAAACAAGGGGGATCATGAGGGGATCATCAGGTCAGCAGAGGGAAAACTTCCGCAATTCATTTTCTGGGTCGACCTGAATCGTCTGGTCTCAGAAGGTCTGGCTAATCTGGGTGAGAATTATCAGAGAGCAAAAGAGGTTGTCAACCAGGAGACGGCTTTCCTTCTTCACCGGCTTCCCGGCTTGGAAAACCTCTCTTTTTCCGATGGAGCTCCTTTTGCAGATTCTGAAACGAAACAATGGTTAAAAGAGATCACCCTGAAGGGAGAGGGATCTGAAGAACCCTCTTCAACGCCCGCCTCCCTTGGCATCCCTCAAGATAAAAATCTCATCGAAAAGGAGGTGGAGGCGGCACAGGCATTGATTAAAAAAGGCAAGCTTCTGGAAGCCATCGAGGGGCTCCAGCAGAAATTTCAACAAAGCCCATCCCAGAGGGAGAAACTGCTCTGGCGTCTTGCATTGACCCAACTCCTGGTCAAGAACAAACAGGTTAAGGTGGCCCTTCCCCATCTTGAGCAGATTTTAAAAGACATTGACTTTTACAGGTTGGAGGAATATGATCCTGAATTAGCTATAAAAAGCCTTAAGGCGGTCTGGATCGGATTCTCCTCCCAATCGGATCAGCCGTCAAAGGAAAAGGCCTCCGAAGTGTTACAGCGGATTGCAAAACTCGACCTGACAGAAGCGATTCGCATAGGAAAAACCTAAACAATGAAAATGGTCCATCGGTCACGGTTAGGGTTAGGAGGCCCGTATCGTTTAGCGTTAAAGGGTAAGGGTAAGAGTTTAAGACGATACACGTAACCCATTCACGAAACGGGCATCTTAACCTTTACCTTTTGACCCTTGACTTTTATCTTCCAACTAAAAAGAAAGGAGGGAACTATGCCGAAAGAAGCATCCGTTGCTCCAAAGGAAAGAATCAACATTGTCTATCGTCCGGCCACAGGGGATGTCAAAGAGGATGTGGAGCTTCCTCTCAAGATGCTGGTCATGGGCGACTTTACCGGCAAACCGGATGACCGGACGCTCGAGAAAAGAGACCCCATCAACATTGACAAAGACAATTTTAACGAGGTCCTGAAAGCCCACGGTCTCGGTCTGAACATCACGGTGCCCAACCGGCTCTCCGGAAAGCCCGATGAGGAGACCACGGTGAAGCTCCAGATGAAATCGATCAAAGACTTTGACCCCGAGTCGATTGTGAACCAGGTTCCTGAATTGAAACGTCTTCTCGAACTGAGGGAGGCCATGCGGTCTTTGAGGGGCCCTTTGGCCAATGTGCCCGAGTTCCGGAAGAAGGTCCAGGAACTGGTTAAGGATGAAACCACTCGAAAACAGCTCCTCAAGGAGATGGGGATCGGAGAATAGGAGACTCAGAAAAACTACTTTTCGTTCTCTGATTATGCACCTGCCTGCCGCAGGCAGGGATTTTAAAATATGATTCCAGAGATTTCTGCAGTTTCCGAAATCTCATAAGGAGGGAGATGTATGGCTGAAGAAAGAGAAAAGGCAGCCGTGTCTGCCGAAGCGCAGGTCCTGGAAAAACCCTCTCTGTTGGAAGAGATCATTCAGGCCACCAATCTTAAACCCACAGACGAAAACTATTCGGTGATGAAGAAAGGTTTGGAGGCCTTTCTCGCCGGGCTTCTCGAACCCGGCAAGGAAGCCGTCAAGGTCTCTAAAGCCGTTGTCGATGACATGATCGTGGAGATCGACAAGAAGATGAGCAACCAGCTCGATGCCATTCTTCACCATCAGGAATTTCAGAAGCTTGAATCGGCCTGGCGCTCGATGAAATTCCTGATTGATAAGACCGATTTCAGGGAGAACGTCAAGGTGGAGATCCTCAATGTGAGCAAAGAGGACCTTCTCGACGACTTTGGTGATGCTCCGGAGATCGTCAAATCAGGCCTTTATAAGACCGTCTATACGGCGGAGTATGGCCAGTTCGGCGGCAAACCTTACGGAGCCCTGGTCGGTAATTACGAGTTTGGAGCAGGCCCCCAGGATATGAGGCTTCTTCAGTATATGGCCAGTGTCGCCACCATGGCCCATGCCCCGTTTATCACGGCAGCCAGTCCGACATTTTTTGGAATCACCAATTTTACGACGCTTCCCCATCTGAAGGATATCAAGTCGATCCTTGAAGCGCCCCAGTATATCAAATGGCAATCCTTCAGGGAGAGCGAAGATGCCCGGTATGTGGGTCTCACCCTTCCGCGATTTTTACTCCGCCTGCCCTATGGTCCGGATACCCAGCCGGTGAAAAGTTTCAACTATCAGGAAGATGTTTCAGCCAGCCATGACGATTATCTATGGGGCAACTCCGCCTTTGCCTTTACCTCCAGGCTCACCGACAGTTTTGCGAAATACAGGTGGTGCGCCAATATCATCGGGCCCTCCTCCGGTGGAGCCGTAGAAGACCTGCCTCTCCATCAGTTCGAAGCCATGGGAGAGATTCAGACGAAGATTCCCACGGAGGTGTTGATCTCTGAGAGAAGGGAATTCGAACTGGCTGAAGAGGGATTCATTGCCCTGACCATGCGAAAGGGAAGTGACAATGCGGCCTTTTTCTCGGCCAACTCATGCCAGAAGCCGAAGGTCTTTCCAAAAACAAAAGAAGGCCGGGAGGCGGAAACCAATTACAAACTGGGTTTGCAGCTGCCCTATATGTTTGTCATCAACCGCCTGGCTCACTATTTGAAAGTGATTCAGAGGGAAAACATCGGATCCTGGAAGGAACGGGTGGATCTCGAACGAGAGCTCAATGACTGGATCCGTCAGTATATTGCCGATCAGGAAAGCCCCTCTCCTGCCGTGAGAAGCCGGAGGCCCCTGCGTCAGGCGCGGGTCATGGTCGAGGATGTGGAGGGAGATCCCGGCTGGTACAGGGTGAGACTGGAAGTGAG
>Ga0209835_1000884_pt1 | contig 18111 bp, 14 predicted proteins | sample LakKivwa52mmetaG_FD_184138 | JGI IMG/M metagenome (GOLD analysis project Ga0209835, IMG submission 184138) | Anoxic lake water microbial communities from Lake Kivu, Rwanda to study Microbial Dark Matter (Phase II) - Lake Kivu water 52m metaG... | ecosystem: Environmental > Aquatic > Freshwater >...
CAATATAACCAATTAATCGTCAGACGCATCCGAGATTTGGGTGTTTTTGCCTCTCTTGTTCATCCTGAAGATTTATCTTCAATGGATTTAACAACTGTGAAAGGGTTCGTTTTGTCGGGTGGACCGAATTCAGTGTATGAAGCGGGCGCACCAACATTAAACAAAGAAATACTATCACTTGATCTACCCATTTTAGGCATCTGTTATGGGATGCAGCTCCTCGCACATCATTTGGGTGGAAAAGTCGAAAGTCATGAAAAGAAGGAATATGGAACAACAGATATCCATATCCATCACAAAAATCCCCTCACTAAAGATTTACCAGATGATTTTAAAGTCTTCATGAGTCATGGCGATCAAGTGAAAAAACTTCCCAAAGACTTTATATCTTTATCTTCATCATCATCAACGGATCATGTCATGATGATGCATGAGACTCAACCCATCTATGGCATCCAATTTCACCCTGAAGTGAGACACACAGAACATGGACTGAAAATCATTGACCATTTCATCTCACTTTGTGTATCTGAAAGAACTTGGTCTATTCCACACTTTATCGAAGAAAAAGCCAAGGAAATCAAAGAAAAAGTCGGAAATGGTCATGTGATCTGTGGATTATCCGGTGGTGTTGATTCATCGGTTGTAGCTGCACTCCTCAATCACATCTTAAAAGATCAATTTACACCGATTTTTGTTGATCATGGACTTCTTCGACAAGGTGAAAGAGAACAAGTCGAAAAGACATTCAAAGATGAGTTTAAGATGAATCTTGTCACGATAGATGCGAAAAAGCGATTTTTAGACAAACTCGCAGGGATCAGTGATCCTGAGGCGAAACGTAAAATCATCGGTATAGAATTCATCAGAGTCTTTGAAGGCGAAATCAAGAAACATCGTGATGCAGAATTCCTTGCACAAGGCACTTTATACACCGATGTGATTGAATCTGGAACCAAGACTGCACAAACCATCAAGAGTCACCATAATGTCGGTGGACTTCCAAAAGATATGAAGTTGAAACTGATCGAACCACTGAATACGTTATTTAAAGATGAAGTCAGACAACTTGGATTAATCTTAGGTCTTCCAGAAGCCATCGTTCATAGACAACCTTTCCCAGGTCCTGGTCTTGCCATTCGTATTTTGGGCAATGTCACAGAAGATAAAATCAGAATTGTCCAAGAATCAGATTACATCTTGCGTGAAGAAATCGCATTACATGGTCTAGATCAATCAATCTGGCAATATTTCACAGTACTCACACCCCTTAAGACCGTTGGTGTCATGGGAGATTCTAGAACCTATGACCACGTCTTAGTCATTCGTGCAGTCACTTCAATTGACGGTATGACAGCAGATGTTGCCCATATTCCATATCCAATCTTACAAAAAATATCGAACCGAATGACCAATGAAGTCAAAGGGATCAATCGAGTGGTATATGATATCACTTCTAAACCTCCCGGAACGATTGAATGGGAATAAACAAGTAAACTGAACACCTCTCTTCTACCATATGTAAAGGGAGGTGTTTGTTATGTATATGGTTAAAGAAATGCCGGAAGAAGAAAGACCCAGGGAAAGACTCATTAGTCTCGGTCCTACTGCATTATCGAATGAAGAATTGATTGCGATTTTACTTCGAACAGGGATGAAAGATATGTCAGTCTTAGAACTTTCAAAGAAAGTGCTCTATCATCTTGAATCGTTTGATGATTTGAAGAAATTAAGTGTGTTTGAACTCTTGAAAGTGGATGGCATCAAAATCGCGAAAGCCTCGACATTGATTGCTGCCATTGAACTTGGAAAAAGATTATCATCTGTCCACCGGTCAAAAAAAGAAACAATCAAAACAACTCAAGATGTCTATTTTCTGCTTGAACCTGAAATGAGTCATCTCGAACAAGAACATTTTGTCGTTATCTTTTTAAACATTAAGTCAGAAGTGATTACCTATGAAACGATATTCAAAGGCACCATTCATCAAACACTGATTCATCCTAGAGAACTCTTCAAAACTGCGATTAAGTTATCCGCAGCAGCAGTCATCTTTGTTCATAATCATCCAACAGGAGATTCGACACCAAGTAAAGCAGATATTGAAGCCACTGAAGGACTTAAGGATGCATCCCGAATCGTTGGTATTGATTTAATCGATCATATCGTAATCGGAAAAAAGGAATACTATAGCATCCGTGAACGAAGAAAATACATCATCTAAAAAAAAGCGGTTGCCCGCTTTAAAGTTTTAATTTCTTCAATATGTTTTCTTGGTTGATGATGACAATCAGCAATACAATCAGTATGTATGTTGAAAATGAAATACTCGTCACCACAGGCATTAAAAGATTTACATAGACTTGATCAATGGTAAACTTCGCATAGATGAGCAATATCACGAGTAAAAACGATAAAAATAAGCTCATACCTGGCAATGATGATTCTTGACTTTGAGGATCTTTAGCATTTAAACTCTTGATTAACTGTGCAATCATTGAAGAAAGAATCAAGATCAAGACAATTTGGATCAGCACTGATATCAACATCACTGTGTTCAAGAATTCATGGTTATTCAAGACATATCCTGATAAAAAGACATCAAAACTATTGATTTGCTGAGATGCGATGAGCAAGGGTTGACTTTGATCAACTTGATTTTCAAAGATATCAATGATAGATTGAAGAGAAAATACTGCATCAATACTTTGATCAAGTTGATTGTTTTGGACAAAACTTGGTAAATACTTAAGCAATGGCTCTTGGTCATTGATCACACTCACTCCAATCGCAGGCATGATTTCATAATGTGTATCAAGTCTTACCTCAAATAGACTATTGAGTGAAACCATAAGCAAGAAATAAAGAATGACTTTACGAATCAAATAACTCATCTTAAACTTTTGAGTAGATCTAGCCCAATCAAAGACAAGTGATGCTAGATAACCCCATAATGCGATTGAAAATAGGGTCTTTGAATAATTCGTCATTGAATATCCAGAAACATAACCGAATATTCTGAAAAGAATCATGCCGACTAAGGTGATCATCACCAGTCTTAAAAGTTTAGGTTTAAGGTCTATTTTAGATGATTGAGTCAGTGCTTTGATGGTGACATACATTAGATAAACGATATAACCTAAAAATATGGATATGTAAATGGTTGAAATAAGATAAAGTATGAGCGGTAAGAGTTGCTCATCTCTCAAAGCTGAAGATTGATACATGATGAATGGATTCATTTGATTCATATTGGATCGAATACTTTCCTGCATACTGAAGGATTGATTTTCAAACCATGAATAGCCCATATCCAAATAGGATGGAACGATATAATTAATACGTTCAGAGTGATCATCGACCATATCTCTGATTGAACTAGGACTCGTATTCTCAAAGATGAATGGGATGGAAGCGAGTAGATCGGTTGAATTGAAATCGATTTCAATTTGATCTGGATAGGTTTCAACGATATGTGTCAGTGGCACACGTCCGATGGTTGCAAAAGAAGCAAGAAATAGAACTAGAAAAAAAGCGAGATGGATAAATAAATAGGCATCCCGGTTATTCAATGTTTTCAAATAGGGTCTAATGCGATCTGTATAGACCTTATCAGCCTTAAAAATCTGTTGTTTACCACAGTGGTTACAATACATCGAACCTTCAGGTATTTCCTTGTCGCAGTGAATGCATCTCATGATATCCCTCCCAAGAGTGCTTATAATAAGATTATACATAATTGAGATTGAAAACACAATTTTACATCAAACTTTTGCTCAAATCGTTTTTCGATTTAAAAATAATGATATAATCTCATTAAGGAAGTGATCATATGAAAAATAAAGAATCTACCAAACTATTCTGGTACGCCATCTCGATTGGTTTCATCATCCTGTTCATGCTCATCTTACTCTCATCGGTCCTAGATGTCGGTGACAGATTAAGAACGATTCATCCGTATGTGGAATATGGTTTTTATGGTTTAGCGCTCTTACTGATTTATTTCTTAATCTTAAGACCCGTTCATATCATCTTGTTTTCACCGACATTCTCTGTCGAAACAACACTGGATGATGCTTCTAAGAAAAATTATCATGTCTATAAAAGAGTTGCGAAACGCTTATTGTCATTTGAAGATTTACCTGAAGAAGTGAGAATCAATCTCGAGGATGCCATGAAGGATCCAGAAGAACTGAGAAAAGTACTGAATCATGCATTTTCTCATCACATCAAGAAGAAGATGAATCAAGTGATTAAGAAGCATGCGAAAACAGTGATGATCTCAACTGCCATTTCACAAAATGGTAGACTCGATTTCTTTACGGTTATCGTTGTAAACTTACGCATGATTAAAGAATTAGTCACCATGTGCGGTTTCCGTCCAAGTTATGCGAATTTAGCGAAGCTTACAGTCAACGTATTCACAACAGCATTGATTGCTGAAGGTTTGGAAAACATGGATATTAATGATTTACTTCCAACATCAACAGTGAATACTTTAGGCGAAATGCCATTTGTTAAGCCTGTTTTATCTTCAGTGATGCAAGGTGTTTCCAATGCCTTATTGACATTGAGAATCGGTGTTGTCACCCGAAAATTCTTATTCTCAGATGCCAAGGAAATCACGAAAGAACAAATCAGACGTGGTGCTCTCCTAGAAGCTGCGAAGATGATGCCAGCAGTATTTGCAGAAGGTTTGATGATATTGCCAAAGAAGATTGCATCACTGTTCAAAAAGCCAGAAACAGAGAAAGAAAACGATTTAGATAACTAAGTGCTGAACGGCACTTTTTATTTTTTACGTGATTTTCCTAAATAATTATATTTAAGTCTTGCAAAAGATGACTATAATGGGTAAACTATATTTGTTAGGTAAAGAAAACCTTTACAATTTCATCACAAAAGGAGAATAGAGAATGAAAAAGATTTTATCAGTTTTAGTTCTTCTAGTCGTAGCTGCAGTATTAGTAGCTTGCGGTCCTAGAGAGTATGAAATCGCGATGATCACCGACTCCGGAGACATTGATGACCGTTCATTTAACCAAGGCACTTGGGAAGGCATTGTTGAATTCGCAGAAGAAAACGACAAAACTTACAAGTACTACAGACCTTCTGATGTTACATTTGATGACTATGTATCTGCAATCGGATTGGCTGTCGAAGGCGGCGCAAAGATTATTGTTACACCTGGTTTCTTATTTGAAAACAGCGTTCACAAGGCTCAATCATTATATCCAGAAGTCAAGTTTGTCTTGATTGATGGCGCTCCTCATAACGTTGCAGACTGGGGAACCATGGCGACTTATGATGAAGCAGCTCCAGATTTCACAATCGCTGACAACACACTTTCAATCTTCTTCCAAGAAGAACAATCCGGTTTCCTTGCAGGTTATGCTACTGTTAAAGATGGCATCAACAGCGTAGGATTCATGGGCGGCATGGCTGTTCCAGCCGTTGTACGCTTTGGTATTGGTTTTGCCGCTGGTGCGTATTATGCAGCACAAGAAAGAGGACTCACATCCTTTACTTTCAATGCTGACTATTATGAATACCTAGGCACATTTGCTCCATCCGAAGCAACAGTCATCAAGGCTGGCGCTTGGTATACTGCAGGCGTACAAGCAATCCACGCTGCAGCAGGTGGTGCTGGTAACTCAGTCATGACAGCTGCTCAAAACGCAACCAACAAATGGATGGTCGGTGTTGACGTTGACCAATCTAACCTGAATGCACGCGTTCTGACTTCAGCAATGAAGGGCTTAGCAGTTGCAGTTCAAGATGCTCTTGAAGCATTCTATGCAGACGATTTTGATGGTGGTGTTAGTATCACTTTAGGTGCTGCTGAAGGCGCAGTCGGTCTACCAACCGCTGAAGATTCTTGGAGATTTGCTTCATTCACAGTTGCACAATACAATACCATTTTGACTAAGGTTTCCAATGGTACAGTCGATGTTCCAACATCTGACACAGAACTTGCAGCATTCATTGCAGCACTTGGCTTCCCAGCGAATGCAGCACTGATTGACAAAGTATAAACCTTAAGCATTTCGATTCAAACATCAGCTAGTGTATGGGGAAAGTGATCAACTTTCCCCATATTTCTAACTTAAAGGAGTAACCCCTATGAACTATAAGGTAGAGATGAATGATATCACAAAGAAATTTGGTTCATTAGTCGCAAACGATCAAGTGACATTGAAAGTCAAGCCAGGAGAAATTCATGCATTGCTTGGTGAAAATGGCGCTGGCAAAAGCACATTGATGTCAATTCTTTTTGGGCTATATATAGCTGAAAAAGGTGAGATTTTGATTGATGGAAAGAAAGTTTCGATCCAAAATCCAAATGATGCCAATCTTTTGGGTATTGGCATGGTTCATCAGCACTTCAAACTCGTAGAGACTTTTACGGTGCTGGATAATATCATTTTAGGCGTCGAAGAAACAAGCAAAGGACTGATCAATTATGATCATGCAGTCGAAAAATTGACACTTTTAATCAAGACTTACCATCTTAATGTCGACTTGAATGCATTCATCAAGGATATTACTGTGGGTCAGCAACAACGTGTCGAAATTCTCAAAATGCTATATCGTGACTCGGACATCATGATTTTTGATGAACCCACGGCAGTCCTCACCCCCCAAGAAATCATTGAATTGATTCATATCATGCAAAACTTTGCCAAAGAAGGCAAAACCATTATTGTCATCACACACAAACTCAATGAAATTAAAGCAGTTGCTGATCGATGTACTGTTCTTCGAAGAGGAAAATGTATTGGAACTGTCAATGTGAAGGATGTCACGATCGAACAACTGGCTGAAATGATGGTCGGTAGAGAAGTCAGTTTCTCAGTTGACAAACCTGAAATACAGGCAGGATCTACGTTATTTACAATTGATCACTTAACTGTCAAAGGCAGAGGTCGTCATGCGGTCACCAATTTATCGCTTCAAGTCAATTCCAATGAAATTGTTGGCATCGCTGGTATTGATGGCAACGGTCAGACAGAACTTATTCATGCAATTACTGGTCTCTTACCCATTGAATCCGGGAAAGTAACCTTAAACAATATTGATATCACAAGAATGCCCATACGTCAAAAATACGAAAAAGGCATGTCTCACATTCCAGAAGATCGTCAAAAACATGGCATTATTCTCGATTTTGATCTCCAAAGTAATCTTGTACTTCAAAACTATTATCAACCCCATTTTCAAAAAATGAGATTTTTGAAATTTAAGAATATTCAAAAATATGCTGAAGAATTGATTGAACGTTTTGACATTCGTAGTGAACGTGGTTCAAAAACATCGGTTCGCCAGATGTCTGGAGGCAATCAGCAAAAGGCGATATTAGGCCGTGAGATTTCCAGAAATCACAATGTACTCATTGCTGTTCAACCCACTAGAGGTCTGGATGTCGGTGCAATCGAATACATTCATCAACGCCTGATCGAAGAAAGAAACAGTGGTCGTGGGGTCTTGCTGGTATCACTTGAAATCGAAGAAATCATGAACTTATCCGATCGGATTCTTGTCATGTATGAAGGTGAGATTGTGGGCGAACTGGATCCGAAAAAGACAAATATCAATGAATTAGGACTCTATATGTCTGGAGCAAAGCGAGGTACTACGCATGCGTAAACCATTGAAGTGTCCTCTCGTATTGAAGAATATCATCGATAAAATTCGCAGTGTATTCAAGATAATTTTCAGTTTCATATGGAAGATTCTAAAAAAAGTATTGATCGTGATCCGTCCGAGTCTGATTGCCATTGCAGTCGGTTTGCTGATTGGTTTGATCATCATGTTGATTTTCAACCCATATGATGCATTTCCTGCCTTAATGACACTGATTTTGGGTGGATTCAATGGCGGACTAAAAGGCATTGGCGAAACACTCGAACTTGCTGCACCTATCATGCTGACGGGTCTTGCGGTTGCATTTGCGTTTAAGACAGGTTTATTCAACATCGGTGCATCAGGACAAATGATGATGGGGGCTTATGTTGCCATTCACGTCGGCGTCAGATGGACTCTACCTTCAGGTCTGCACTGGATTGTAGCTTTACTATTGGGGATGACTGCAGGTGCAGTCTGGGGTTTGGTACCCGGCATTCTCAAAGCACTTAGAAATGTGAATGAAGTCGTATCATCCATCATGATGAACTATATCGCTGGTTACTTGTTGATTTTCCTCATTCAAAGAAATGTCTTTCTAGAACTCGAAGCTCGCTCGAGATATGTCCAAAGCACGGCAGTATTGCCGTCACTCCAATCCGTATTTCCTGGGTCTTCAGCCAATATAGGGATCTTAATCACGATGGTTGTCATCATCATCGCACATATCATCATTCATAAGACGACCTTGGGCTTTTCACTGAGAGCCGCTGGTTTCAGTTTCGATGGCAGCAAATATGCTGGCATGAATACCAAATTGAATATCGTGATTGCGATGACTTTATCAGGGATGTTTGCAGGCCTTGCTGGTGCTATTTCATTCCTTGTCAGAGGTAAAGCCATCAATACAGCATTCGTTATTTTCTCTCAAGGTTTCGATGGCATATCGGTTGCATTACTTGGGCTAGGTGAGCCAATAGGTGCACTGATTGCCGGTTTGTTCCTTGCAAATCTCCGCATGGGCGGATTCTATATGCAGCTCTATTCTTATGTCCCACAAATCATCGACATCATTGTTGCTGTCATCATTTATGCAACCGCCATTTCGATTGCCATTCAAGCATTATTGAAACATTATGGCGAGCGTTTAGGTGTGTTCTACAGAAATCGGATTAGAGATCCATTGCGTGTGTTCTACAAAAAACGGATTAGAGATCCATTCAGCCAATGCATTAAAAAAAGAAGAGAGAAGAAGTTATCCAAGAAGGAGGCTAAATCCTAATGGAAATTATCTATCAATTGATTCAAAGTACTTATTTGGGTATGACCGTCTTGTTGATTGTTGCACTTGGTGGTTTGCTAGCTGAACGTAGTGGTGTCACCAACATTGCCTTGGAAGGCATCATGATTTTCGGAGCATTCATCGGTGTTTGGGGTATCAAGATTTTTGAACGATATCTAAGTCGTCCTTCGATACTGTTGATGATCATGATCGTTCTATTGATCTTGATTCTATTGATCACCATACTTCCAGAATATCGATATTTGAAAAAGAAACATTCAACAGACAAAGAATGGAAAGAATTTAAGATCGCATCCGTTATCAAGGTTTCGATTGCAGCTGTTGTTCTCTTGATTTCTATCTTGTTGACAATGGTTGTTCCTAATATCGCTACCAACCCTCAAACCATCTTACAATCCAAAACGCAGATGATTTTGATCATGGGACTCACGGTTGGTGGTCTGATTGGCGGATTATTCTCGATGATCCATGCGTATGCATCCATCTATCTCAAAGCCAATCAAGTCATTTCAGCAACCGCTTTGAATCTGTTCGCACCAGCATTTGCTGTCTTTACAGCACGCATCTTGCAAGGTGGACAACAGATTTCCTTCATGTCTAATTTCATGATCAACAAAGTGCCTCTTTTAGGAGATATTCCCTTGATTGGAGACATTTTCTTCAAGCGTAATTATCTGTCATTCTATTTTTCAATCGGATTGCTCATACTGCTATCGATTCTAATCTACAAGTCCAAATTTGGATTAAGACTCAGAGCATGCGGTGAGAATCCTCATGCTGCAGACTCCCTCGGAATCAATATCTATAGACTCAGATTCAAAGCAGTTACCTTATCCGGTGTACTTGCAGGCATTGGTGGTGTTTCCTTTGTCATCTCGACATCAACAGAATTCAATGTCACCGTCGCTGGTTTCGGATTCCTTGCGATTGCCGTCCTGATTTTTGGTAACTGGAGTCCCAAAGGTATAGTACTTGCAGCGTTATTCTTCGGTTTCATGAGAACGATTGCTTCATCATTCTCGATCATTCCTTTCTTGAACAGACTAGGAGCACCAGCTGAAATCTACAACATGATTCCATTCATTGCAACACTCATTATTCTAGGCTTCTTCTCAAAGAATTCTAGAGCACCTAAAGCGCTTGGACAAGTCTACGATCAAGGAAAACGATAAATATTTCTTTCAATTGGGCAGTTTCTACTGCCCTTTTTCATCAAAAAAGGTCTTCCATCACAATTTCACACTTTAAAAAGTTTATGGTTGACTTTTTAGCCTAACTACGTTAAAATATCTATGTTGTACCACATAATAAAGGTCATAAATGCAGTCATGCTACCTGATTAGTGAGTCCTCAATCAAATTTAAGGAGGTAAGAACATGTACGCAGTCATTATCACAGGTGGTAAGCAATTAAAAGTTACTGCTGGTCAAGAAATCTATGTTGAAAAACTCGATGTCGAAGCTGGTGAAAACTATACGTTTACAGAAGTCCTGATGGTGGGCGGAGAACAAACCGTTATCGGTACTCCACTCGTTGAAGGTGCGACAGTTACAGCTAAAGTTGTCAAGCATGGACGTGGTCCCAAAATCATCGTCTTCAAGTACAAAGTTAGAAAAAACTATCGTAGAAAACAAGGACACCGTCAAGCATACACCAAACTCGTCATTGAATCCGTATCACTATAAAAGATATGATTTCCTCGACATTCAGTTATGCAGATGGAAAGCTTAATAAAATTTTAGTGACAGGTCACGCCAACTACAAGAAGCATGGCGAAGACATCGTGTGTGCCGCAGTCTCTGCCTCACTCATCGTCACAGCGAACGCAATTGAGCATTTAGGGTTGAATCGATCAATCGATTTGACAGTTCGAGATGGATATTTCCAGTTGATTCTCAAAGAAGAAGAGAAAACCATTCTTGGCCTTTTAAAGAATCTGGAATATACACTCACTGATTTACAAAAACAATATCCAAACTATATGAAAAATCAAAAGGAGGGATAACCCATGTTAAAATTAAACATTCAGTTATTCGCATCGAAAAAAGGAACAGGTTCTTCACGTAACGGTCGTGACTCCCATTCCAAACGTCTGGGCTTGAAACTATCCGATGGACAGTTTGCAACCGCTGGCTCGATCATTTACCGCCAGAGAGGAACGAAAGTTCATCCAGGCACGAATGTGGGACGCGGAGCTGACGATACGCTATTCGCAACCGTCACCGGCTATGTCAAGTATGAAAGATTGGGCCGTGACCGCAAGCAGGTATCAGTTTACGAAGGATAACCTAGTTATCCTTTTTTTGTGTAGAAAAGAGGTGTCAACATGTTCGTAGATGAAGTCGTCGTTGAAGTATACGGCGGACGTGGTGGTAATGGTATTGCTGTTGCCAGACGTGAAAAATATGTAGAAATGGGCGGCCCATGGGGTGGATCAGGCGGTAACGGCGGATCTGTCATTTTTGTTGGTGATGAGGGCAAGTCCACCTTACTTGATTTACGCTACCAGCGTCATATCAAGGCGAAAAATGGTGAAAATGGTAGAACCAAAGGACAAGACGGTGCTTGGGCAGAACATACCTACATCAGAGTCCCACTTGGAACTGTTGTCTATAATGAAGATAAGTCCGTTAAAATCGGAGAAGTCACAAAACACTTAGAAGAATTAGTCGTTGCACAAGGTGGTAAGGGTGGTCGTGGTAATGTTGCACTTGCAACACACAGAAATCCATTCCCAGAATTTGCTGAAAATGGCGATGCTGGCGTTTACCGGAAAATCAAAGTGGAATTGAAAGTGCTTGCGGATGTTGGATTGATTGGATATCCATCAGTTGGAAAATCCACATTGATTTCAGTCGTTTCCAATGCTAGACCAAAGATTGCTGAATATCCATTCACAACACTTCAACCGAATCTAGGGATGGTTCAAGTCGGAGAAGAATCCTTTGTACTGGCTGATTTACCTGGCTTGATTGAAAATGCGCATCTTGGTCTCGGTTTAGGAATTCGTTTCTTAAAGCATGTTGAGCGTTGCAGAATATTCCTTCATGTCGTTGATTTAACCAGAGATGATCCCTATGATGATTATTTGAAAATCAATCATGAACTTGAGATGTACAACGAAGAGTTGTTAGATCGTCCTCAAATTGTCGTAGCAAACAAATCGGATATGCCAGATAATGAAGCAAAAATCGAAATTCTAAAATCCAAGATCCCACATCCAGTCATGGTGGTATCAGCTCATCAGATGAAAGATATCGATAAACTGCTCTATAAAACACTCGAAGAACTCAAAAAAGCACCGAAAATTGCTGAAGTCGTCAGAAATGATATTAAAAACTATACGATGGAAAGTGCAGAACCTGATTTCTTCATCACGAAAGTTTCAGATGGTTACGAACTCTCAGGTGCAAAACTCAAAGTTTTATTCGAACGCACTGATTTCGTAAGACCTGAAGCTGTTAAGCGCTTCGCAAGACAACTGAGAAGTTTAGGTGTTGATGATGCCTTACGCAAGGAAGGCGCAAAAAACAAAGACATCATCCATATTTTCAGTTATGAATTTGAATTCATTGATTAAGGGCTCAGCCCTTTTTCTTTTATCAACAAAAAAGAGGGTTTCCCCTCTTAGGTTAAATGAAGCATTCTCACTCTGGAATGATGCGATTTCTTGAGGACTTTCGATTCTTTCACGAGAACTTTGTTTTGAGTTGCCTTCGTATCTAAAGTGAAGCGTTTCAAATGAATTTGGATGTTTCTCAGTTCAGACTCACGTTTTATGTTCATCCGCTTGATAACTTCAGCATGATCTCTACGTTTTTCTAGATCATTTTCGGTAGCTTTCATGATCATCTCTTCAAAATGATCTGACTTTTGTTTGAGTGCCAGTAGATTTTTTTCATAGAGTGCCTGATGTCTTGCCAAAATCACTTGATTCTTCGTATCAATGGATTCTTCAAGCTGTATATGATTCTTTTCAGCTTGTGCTTTTTGTTGATCCATCTGGAATACCCATTTCCGGTGTGCTTCATCCAAGACTTTGACCTTTTCTTCATGTTCATGTCGGTATTGCAGAGCGACTGAAATCTGGTTTTCATTCAGTAATTTAAGCTCACTGGACTGTCTGTTCATATTTTCAGTGATACGCTGCTCAATCGACTTTAAAATCGCATGTTCTGTGATGAGTTTCTTGTTGTGTGAAACTTTCTCGAGTTCTAATCTCTTTTGGGTTTTTTCTTTCAAATTATGCGTCTGATGATTTTGTTCCTTCAAGCGTTTTTTATTTTCCTGAATGGTAGATTTCATCTGTAACGAATAATTGTGATTCAGACTCAAAATGAGTGCTTGAGTTGACTTCTTGAATCCTCGCATCATCAAATTCTGTTCACGTTCATTCATCACATAGAATTTAAGCATCAAATTCAAGAATTGCTGTTGCTTTTGATTCATAATCTTCTCATACTGAAAGAAATGACGATTGAGTTTTTTGAGCGTATCTGTGAGAAACAGATCCGTCACATACACTTCACTTGATAATGCATCAAAAAACATAATCACATGATCAGAAAAATTCTTGATGTCTTGTGCATAAGACTGATAAATTTTTTGATTATGGTTCAAATAACGGTAGAAGACAGAAGCTTCCTCATGCTTGTGATGTTCAAGTTCTTTTTCACTTGATTGTTGTTTAGCAGTTAGTCTTTCGACTTCTTGATCCAGTGGAACAATCAAACGATGTTTTTCATCAATCGATTTCTCGATTCTGCTTAAATTTTGTTTGATTCGTTTGATTTCATGCTCATGATTGGATACTAATTTCAAGTTTTCTTTCAAGTCTTGATGCTTATGTTCGCTCTTTAATTCGTTATTCTTAATTTCAAGTGTGATTTTATCCAGTTGATTGATGAATGCATGATTTCGCTCAAGCTCGGTTTGATTTTGGAAAAACTGTTCTTCAAGACTGCGAATATCTTTCAAAATGGTGCTCTTTTTTTCTTCAACTTTCTGGATTTCTTGAGCATAATAATTCATCGTATCTTCATGCTTGAGCATGGATTTATATCCTGTTAAATCTTCAATCTTTTTAATATAAAATTCTTGATCGACCGATTGAAAGTGTTCAAGTACCGAAATCATGGATTTCGACATCTCAATCACCAGTCGTTTCAAAATCGTAATCGTGCCTTTGAGTACTTCTGGGTGAGATGGCAAATGATAAAGTTCAGAAACTGCGTCACGGTATGCGACATGATTAAAGTAAAGTGTACGATTGAGTGCCATGAATGCTTCAGTATGCTTTTGATTGTATTCGAGTTCATTTTGATAAATAGAAAGCATTCGGTTGGCTTTTTCATTGGATAATCGGTGCTGGTTTTTATATCTGGCTTCGTTGACAAAGAAGATGCGTTTACGTTCCTCAGTCTGTGCTTCGAGTTTGATTTCATCTAAAGTGAACTTGTTATTCAAATAACTGGTTTCGCGCTCAGCTTCCAAAGTAATCGTCTGAGATCTTAAATTGGTTTCAATCATTTCCTTTTGTCTGGAAAGGATGGATTGATTCAATTCAATGCGTAATTCTTGTTCATTCAGTGCATAATCTTTTCTAATTCTTTCTTTCTCAAGTTCAAGTTGTGTCGCAGTGTTCAATACTTGCGTATTCGCATAATAAAGCGCTTTAGCCTTGTCTCTTTCCAGTTGGATGAGTGCTTGACTGAGTTTATAATCATCTTCAATTAAAGTTTCTTGATGCTTGTAAGTTGCAATTGAAAAATGGGCATCATTACCAAGCATGTTGAGTTCTCTTTCTTGAATGGATGCTGCAATCATCAATTGATATTCAAGAGGTAGAAGATCTCGATTTTGATTGATATTTAAAACATCACGCTGATATTGAAAGTGAACTTCTTCGAGAGCAAGCGATAATTCAGAGGCTTTAATGTTATGGTTGTAGTTCAAATCAATTTTGGCAGATTCTTGTTTTTTCTCATATTCATAGAGAATTTTCTTACTTCTCCACTCATTGATTTCTCTTAAGTGCTGTAAATCATGTTCATAGAGTTTACGTTGCGATTCATGCTTTTTGTTTAATATGTCTTTATTGGTTCTCATGATTTGACGATTGAGATCATTGTCTAAAGCGTTTAATTTCTGAGTGAGTGTGGTATTCATCTTGTTGACTTCTTTTTCAGTCTCCAAAGATTTCATCTCATCTCTCATCTTACGAGAAGTGATGAGCTTTTCTTTCTGAATGGTTTCACGATAAGCAGAAAGCTTACTATTGAAGAGTGTGATGTTTTCATTACCTTCATGAATGATACGTTCTTTTTTAGCTTCATATGCACTCTTTTGAACATCAAAAATCACGTTGAGTGATGTCATTTTTTCTGTATAATTTTGAAGTGCTTTTTTCTGTGCTTCTTGATAGGATTCTTTCAAATCTTCGATGGATTGCAAGATTGGCTTCATCTTTTCTTGATGTTCTTTTTCAAGAGTTGCCATGACTGATGTATGCTTTTTCTTGATTTCGCTAATCTTTTTATTGAGTGCAATCGATAATTGTGTATATGAATTCTTGATGGTCAGATAGTTTTCGTCGTTGATGATGTTTTGTTTCTGAGCATCTTCTTTAATGACTGAAAGTTTTAATAGTTTTTCATCATCGAGAGCTTTAAACTTTTGGTCTAAATCGAGCGTTGTCCTGTCATAAAGTTCAGCTTGTTGCGTTGTTGATAGTTGTTTTTCATTTTCGATTTCCAAACATACTTCAGTATAACGTTTTCTGATGTCAGCCATGACTTTGGCAATCATGGATAACTCACGTTTGGATGTGTTATCTGCTGAATCGAGTTCTGCTTTGGCATCTAGTTGAAGTTGATTCAATCTTGTTTCGATATCTTCAAGCTCTTCTTTTAAATTCGCGTTTAAAAGATGCGTTTTCTTCACTTTTAATTTCTGACTTTTTTCAACTTCAGATTGATTTTTTTCGACAATCATCTTGAGTGATTTTTGAAAATTCTCAATTGCTTCAGCATAAGACTTATTGATGGATAATGATGTCTGAAGGTAGTTTTCCTTGGTTTCTTCATGTGTTTTTTCAACTTGAATAATCATCGGATTGACTGAACGCAAAACAGCTGCCAGTTTTTTATAGACTGGCAGATATTTCTTATCAACATTGAGTTGTGTCTTCAGTTCAGTATCAAATACTTTGATATAGTCTAGTTTTTGAATATCCATCACATCCTAGAGTAATTATAACATAATCACCCAATATGATAGAAAATTCAATCGAAAAATGCTATAATCTAATGTATATTGTCTAAGGTTGGTGAAGCGTATGTATGCATTCATAGAAGGTATCATCGAAGAGGTTAGACCCAGTCACTTGGTCATCCAAAATCAGGGGATTGGTTATCTCATCATTTCTCCAAATCCCTATTCATATCATGTTGGTGAAGTGGTTAAAATCTATACACATCACTATGTGAGAGAAGATATCGACAATCTATATGGTTTTAGAAGTCGTGAAAGTAAGGATTTATTCATCAGACTCATTGGTGTTTCTGGTATTGGACCCAAAAGCGCACTATCCATCCTAGCGACCGATGCCATCAATGACATTATTTTGGCCATTGAAGAAGGTAATGTCAAATATTTGACCAAGTTCCCAGGTATTGGCACCAAAAGTGCTCAACAGATCATTTTGGATCTAAAAGGCAAACTCGTTGATGATGATACTGAATTGTTGCCATCATCATCTTCCGATGTTGAACAAGCACTTTCTGCACTGGGATATTCCAAGGTAGAAATCAAGAAAGTCATGAAGAAACTAGATCCTGATCAAGCAGTTGAAGTCATGATTAAACAAGCATTACAAATGCTCATAAAGTAGGTATCTATGGATAAAGAACGCATTGTCACTGCCATGTCCATCAAAGAAGATGAAGATCAATCCCTTCGTCCACAACGCCTAGACCAATACATCGGTCAAGAAGACATCAAGGAAATGCTTGATGTCTATATTAAAGCTGCACTGAAGCGTAAAGAGGCACTTGATCATATTTTACTCTATGGTCCCCCAGGACTTGGAAAAACCACACTCGCACAAATCATCGCCAACGAACTTGGCGTACAAATTAAAATCACATCTGGTCCAGCCATTGAACGCAGTGGCGATTTGGCCGCTGTTTTGAGTTCACTTTCTCCAGGTGATGTCTTATTCATCGATGAAATTCACCGCTTACCCCGTTTCGTTGAAGAAGTTCTCTATTCAGCCATGGAAGATTATGTCTTAGATATCGTGATTGGAAAAGATCATGATTCTAGATCGATCCGTATTGATTTACCACCTTTCACTTTGATTGGTGCAACCACAAGATTTGGTGATCTATCTGCTCCACTTCGCGAACGATTTGGTGTCGTTTTGAGATTATCGTATTACACCGTTGATGATCTGATGAAAATCGTCAGACGCACAGCAAAGGTGTATGAATCCTCCATTGCTGAGGATGCCGTGATTGCCTTAGCAAAGCGATCAAGAGGTACACCGCGTATTGCAAATCGGTTATTCAGACGCGTCAGAGATTTCGCAGAAATCATCGGTGATGGCGTTGTGACTGAAAAGATTACGAACCATGCTTTGACCAAATTAGGCATTGATTATAATGGATTAGACCATACCGATTACCGTTATTTAAGAGCAATCATCGAACGATTTGCAGGCGGTCCAGTCGGCATTGAATCGATATCTGCAACCATCTCAGAAGAGATCATCACCGTTGAAGATGTGTATGAACCCTATCTTCTGATGGAAGGTTATATCAAACGTACAGCTCGAGGTAGAGTTGCTACTCAAAAGGCATATGAATCTTTAGGCATCAAATATTATAAAGGACTTTTTGACGATGAAAGTAAGTGATTTCGATTTTGATTTACCCAAAGAATTAATTGCACAACATCCCTCAGAGAAGCGTGATCATTCACGACTGATGGTTCTAGATCAAGACAAACAAACTATTTCACATCATCATTTTTACGACATCATTGACTTACTCACACCTAATGATGTCTTAGTCATCAATGATACCAAAGTGATTCCTGCAAGACTTTTAGGTACAAAAACAGAGACTGATGCACTCATTGAGTTGCTGCTTTTAAAGGAAATTGAACCCAACATTTGGGAAGCG
>Ga0209835_1000885_pt1 | contig 18097 bp, 15 predicted proteins | sample LakKivwa52mmetaG_FD_184138 | JGI IMG/M metagenome (GOLD analysis project Ga0209835, IMG submission 184138) | Anoxic lake water microbial communities from Lake Kivu, Rwanda to study Microbial Dark Matter (Phase II) - Lake Kivu water 52m metaG... | ecosystem: Environmental > Aquatic > Freshwater >...
GTTGTAAGGAACCAGGAGCAGTAGGCGACCCTCTCTATCTCGATGTAGTAACAGCTTTGGCCGAGGCTGGCCGTAGCATTAAGGTACTATCAGGTCGTTTTGGCCTTTCCTCTAAGGAGTTTACTCCTGCCATGGTCAAAGCCATCTATGAGAACATGGAAGACTCTCAACCACGCAATCATTTTACCGTAGGCATACAAGATGATGTCACCCACTTATCACTTTCCTACGATCCTAACTTCTCTGCCGAAGACTCTTCTGTACACCGTGCCATGTTCTGGGGTCTCGGTGCCGATGGTACTGTAGGTGCCAACAAAAATAGTATCAAAATCATTGGTGAAGGTACCGACAATTATGTACAGGGCTATTTTGTATACGACTCTAAAAAAGCTGGCTCTGTAACTGTTTCTCACCTTCGTTTTGGTAAAAAGCCTATACATAGCGCTTATCTTGTTAACCAGGCCAGTTTTATTGGTGTGCACCAGTTTGACTTTCTCGAAAAGTACCCTGTACTCAAGGCGGCGCTGCCAGGTGCAACTTTCCTCTTAAATGCTCCCTATACACCAGAAGAAATCTGGAATCATATTCCCCAAGAAGTCCAGCAAACCATCCTCGATAAAAAAATCAAGCTCTATACCATTGATGCCTACAGAGTAGCCCGTGAAGCCCAAATGGGCGGACACATCAATACTGTCATGCAAACCTGCTTCTTTGCCATTTCCGGAATTTTACCTCGCGAAGAAGCTATCGATGCTATTAAAACCGCGATCAAAAAAACCTATGGTAAAAAAGGTGAAGAAGTTGTTAAAACCAACTTTGCCGCGGTTGACCGTACCCTCGCCAATCTTTTTGAAGTCAAATTTCCAGCTACCGCAAATAGTGGCATTGAACTTCCTGCTGTTGTCTCCAGTAAAGCCCCCACCTTTGTTAAATCAGTATTAGGCACCATTATTGCCTACCGTGGCGACGAACTTCCAGTCAGTGCATTCCCACCCGATGGCACCTTCCCTACAGGCACATCACTCTGGGAAAAGCGCAACATTGCTCAAGATATACCTGTTTGGGATCCCGAAACATGTATACAATGCGGTAAATGTTCCATTAACTGTCCCCACGCCACTATACGGATGAACTATTACGAGGCGGATAAGTTAAAAGGAGCTCCAGCATCCTTTAAATCTGCTCCTGCCAAGGGTAAAGAATACGAAGGTCTCCAGTACACCTTACAAGTCGCCCCTGAAGACTGTACCGGTTGTGGACTCTGCGTAACTGCCTGTCCTTCCAAAAACAAAAAAGAACCTCGCCTCAGGGCCATCAATATGGCACCTCAGATTCCATTGCGTGCAACTGAAAAAGAAAACTGGGAGTTTTTCAATACCTTGCCCACCCTAGACCGCACCAAAATTAAGGTCAACAGTGTCAAGGGTTCTCAATTACTCAAACCTCTTTTTGAATTTGCCGGTAACTGTTCTGGTTGTGGAGAAACACCTTATCTCTCTCTCATGACTCAGCTTTTTGGCGACCGCACACTTATTGCCAATGCTACTGGCTGTTCTTCTATATATGGCGGTAACCTGCCTACTGTCCCCTATACAAAAGATCAAAATGGCCGTGGACCAGCCTGGTGTAACTCTCTGTTTGAAGACAATGCTGAGTTTGGTTTAGGCTACCGCCTAACACTCGATCAACACCGTGCCTCAGCACTCCGTCTGGTTCAGGAGCTGTCTTCTGTTATCGGAGAAGATCTGGCAAACGCTCTCAGCACTGCCGATCAATCAACCGAAGCCGGTCTTGCCGATCAAAGACAACGCATCAGCGTGCTTAAACAAAAACTGCAAAACATTTCTACACCCCAAGCCAAAGACCTCCTTTCACTGGCCGATCAGCTGGCTCATAAAAGCGTCTGGATTGTTGGTGGTGATGGTTGGGCTTACGATATTGGCTATGGTGGTCTGGATCATGTTTTAGCTTCAGGTAGAAATGTCAACATACTCGTCCTCGATACTGGTGTTTATTCAAATACTGGAGGTCAATGTTCCAAAGCAACTCCCCTAGGAGCCGTTGCTAAATTTGCCTTTGGGGGCAAAGCTTCCCCACGCAAAGACCTAGCCATGATGGCCATGAGTTATGGCAATGTCTATGTAGGACAAGTTGCCATGGGAAACAACGACGCTCAAGTCATCAAAACTTTCCTTGAAGCCGAAAGCTATAATGGGCCTTCACTCATTATCGCCTACAGCCACTGTATAGCTCACGGTATCAACATGGCTAAGGGTACCGAAAACCAGAAGGCGGCGGTCCAATCCGGGTTCTGGCCTACCTTCCGTTTTGATCCACGCAATGCGGCAAAAAACCAAAATCCTCTTACACTCGACTGCCAAGCTCCAAAAATTTCCGTTCGCGACTGGGCCTACCAAGAAACCCGTTTCAAAATGCTCACCAAAATGGATCCAAAGGCCGCCGAACTGCTTATGCAAGAATCGCAAAAACAAATTCGCGGGCGCTGGGACTTCTACGAACAAATGGCTTCCATGCATTATGGAACCCCAGGCACCATGCCCACCACACCAGAAACCTCAGCCCCTAGCTCTGAAGCTTAAATCAAAGGAAAGGAAATTCCATGATAGATTTATCCACCAGTTATATGGGTATACCCCTGCGACACCCTATTGTCGCAGGTGCCAGCCCTCTGTCTAAAAATCTTGATAACATCAAAAGTCTTGAGGACGCCGGAATTGCAGCGATTGTGGGCTACTCCATCTTTGAAGAACAATTCCAGTTCGAATCCGATGAGCTCGACCATTTTTTAGGCCGAGGCAGTGAAAGCTTCTCTGAAGCGCTCAGCTATTTCCCTCAACACTATGAGTACAACCTCGGCCCCGATGATTACCTGGAACATTTACGCAAAGCCAAAGAGTCGGTTAAAATACCGCTAATAGGTAGCTTGAATGGTTTTTCAAGTGGTGGTTGGGTCGATTATGCCCGCAAATTAGAACAAGCTGGTGTTGATGGTATAGAACTCAATGTTTATTACTTGCCCACCAATCCCTTGCAAAACCCTCGGGAAGTAGAACAGATATATATTGACATCCTCAAAGATGTTAAATCAAAAGTAAAAGTACCTGTTGCCATTAAGCTCAGCCCATACTTCAGTTCTATGGCCTATATGGCTAAACAACTCAGCGATGCCGGAGCCAATGGACTGGTTCTTTTTAACCGCTTTTACCAACCTGACATCAATATAGAAGAGCTCGAAGTTGAGCCTAAAATCGAACTCAGCGTTTCTTCTGAAAAACGCTTACCCATGCGTTGGTCCGCCATACTCTATGGACGCGTACAATCTGACATTATCACGACTTCAGGCGTTCATAATGCCAAAGATCTCATTCAGATGCTGATGGCAGGTGCCCGGAGTACTCAGGTGGTTTCAGCACTCCTGCGCAATGGGGCCAACTGGATCAACCACACCCTTACCGAAGTAAAAGAATGGATGGAAGAGCACGACTATCAATCCATGGGTGACATGATCGGAACCATGAGCCAAATTAAATGTCCAAACCCTGCTGCTTTTGAGCGGGCCAACTACATGAAAGCTCTTAACAACTACAAATAAATATTTGTTCTCTCTCACAAGAGCACCCTATGGAATATATACATAGGGTGCTCTTTTTTTAGAAAGTACTGGGTACTTTTAATTTTTAAAAAAAACCGGTTTCGGCGTTGGCGAATTTAGCGCCATCCTTGTGCCTTGACCTTGAAAGGCCGAGAAAAACTTTAGGCTTCAAAACACCAAAACAAATGTTTAACTTTTTGCGTTAAGAATTACCAGATAAATAGTCATTCAAGAGAAAGCGTTCGCTTAACCAGGGTTTTTAATTTCGGCCCGCATAGATTCTGGTTGACCTGTGGCATCCAATACACTGCGCCATAAATCGCTTTCCAGGTCAATTTTTTTGCGTTTTTTTACCGCATCTTCAATGGGTAAAAGGGTAAAGTGCCCATTCCAGTTTCCGATTATAAAATCGGTACGGCCAGCCATAGTGGCATGTACGGCATTTTGCGCAAGCTGGTTGCAAAATTTACTGTCACTGGCATTAGCCGGTGCACTTCTGATAATATAGCTTGGATCTATATATCTAATAGAAAAGGGAAACCCTTCTTTTTCAAATTGTTCCCTAATCGCTTCCTTAATATATATGCCAATATCATGGTGCAGTACATTTCCGGAAGCGTCTTTTACTTTTTCCATTTTTTCAAAATTACTCTGACCTGCGCCCTCAGCGATGACTACCAGGGCATGTTGTTTGCGCTGAAGCCTTTTTTTGAGCGTTTTGATAAAACCGCCAGGGCCTAACAGATCAAAATTCATTTCGGGTACCAGAACAAAATTTACATCAGGAACAGATAGAGCTGCGCTTGCTGCTATAAAACCCGAATCACGACCCATCAATTTTACCAGGGCAATTCCATTATAAGCACCCTTGGCCTCATTATGGGCATCGCGTAAAATACTGTAAGCCATTGAGAAGGCAGTCTCATAACCAAAGGATCTTTCTATATAGTTAATATCATTATCAATCGTTTTAGGGATTCCGCAAACGGCGATTTTTAACCCACGCTGTGCAATAATTTGAGCAAGTACATGCGCTCCGCGCTGGGTACCATCACCGCCTACAGTAAAAAGAATGTTGATATTCATGCGCTCCAGTGAATCTACTACTGCTTCACCATCTTGTTCACCTCGTGAAGATCCTAAAAAACTACCACCCTGATTATGAATGTTATCAACCAATTCGGGTGTCAGGTCTACAATATCATGACCAAATTCGGCAATAAAACCTTCGTAACCATATCGAATTCCAACTACTCGGTTAACTCCATAGCGGTTGAACAACTGAAAAACTAATCCCCTAATTACATTATTTAGGCCAGGACATAAGCCACCGCAAGTGACAATAGCTACCTTAGTTTTTTTGGGATCGAAATAAATTTTTTCATGGACACCAGCCATTTCGAAAGTGAGAGGTTCATTCCCATTTTTTATACAGTCCTGGAAATACTCAAGAGTATTGTGAACTATTACGCGTTCATCACCACGCAAGAACATCTTGAATTCTGACTCGCCCTTTTTAAAAGTTTTTAGGGGATTATCAATAGTACAAGGTCCCAAAGTTGATACATTGAATTCTTTAGGCATATTCTTCCTTTATGATTTTTAGGGTTTTTAGGGTTTTTCCAAGTATAATGTATATGTTCAGCCTATACATAACACATACATTATTCGAGGAGAATAGTATTCACCCCACCAAATAACCTTAATTTTACATACATACTTTTAGAAATAGTGTAACAGATCACTAGGCACCTAAACAAATTTTTTAAAACGCATATTAGGCCTTTTAAACAATCCTTTCAAAAATTATTTTTTATGCTAGAGCCCGCAGATGATTTTCAATTTTTAATGCCATCGGATTAAGTATTTGATTTTCAACAAAAATATGATCTTTGAGTGACTGTTCCATATGTATAATTCGGGTATAGATAAGTTTTACAACAGGACACTCATCACTTAATCGGGAAAAGTTATTGCTAAGATCTTTAAAGCTGAGCATTTTTTTTTCTGCATAAACATGTTCATGTTCGAGCCTATCAATAAGGTCTTGAATGGAACCTCCGGGCAATACAGGTAAAGGCTGGGATTTTTGAAAGCAATAATCTAAGAAGCGCATGACAGGAAAAATATTTTCTTCCTCGGTGTTCATGTGGGCCTGTGTACTTAAGGCCAGTTCATGATAGGCCAGATGAAGATCGGCATAATCGGCAGAAGTTTCGCCATGATTTTCTAGAACTATTTGAAATAATTGTTCGATTTCGCGCAATTCTCGAGACAAAGAACGGTGAAAAACCTGCTCTATCCTTTCAATTAGCCGAGAAAGGCAAGGCGCCTTACGCCAATGGGCCATGGAATCTTGCTGTGTAGGGGGGAGTGCATTAAGCAGGCAGGCTCGTATTTCTGAAAGGGAAAGATTTTTTTGTTGCGCAAGAACTTCTAGTGGAAGGGTACCAAATCGGCATAAGTCAATATTTTTGTTTTGTAAATATTTAAGTAAAGGCAAATAGCGAACAGCTACTTCTATTGTCAACTGATTTGACCAATTTTCGGGAAGGTATTCCATAGAGGAGCCAAGGCTTATTTTAACAACCCTGTTTAATTGACCCTGATTAATGCTCTGGCATGGGATAGCCCAGAATTAGAAAGCAGGAAGGTTATATGGATTGTCTGGTATAAATGTAGCCCTAAACCCTACAAATAGCCATGAAAAGCTTATGACAGAATTACAATTTTAAGCTTCTTTTTTTAGAGGGCCGAATGGCGGCGAATTTCGCCATCAATCAGATACAGAACATCAGAAACTATATTATTTGCGTGGTCGGCAATGCGTTCAAGCTGTTTACTGACAAACATCAGATTAATCCAGGTTTCCAGTTCTTCGGGGCGCTGGCATATAAAGCCTTTCATATCCTCTGAAAAGGCCTTGTAAAGGGCATCAACTTCATCGTCCCGTTTTTGCACTTCCAATGCGAGCTTGCGGTCTAGGTTGATTAAACAATCCAGGGAATATCTGACCATTTGTTTGACTTTCTGTCCACACTCCAATAATTTTTCAAGTTTATCCCTGGCCAGTTCCCGATTCACATAATCAAGCCTCTCAACTATATGCGCGCACATATCGCCCATCCGTTCGAGATCATTATTTATTTTTAGCATGGCTATAACAAAACGAAGATCCTTGGCAACGGGTTGATGCAAGGCCAAAATTTTCAGGCATTCTTCTTCAATTTCAATTTCCGCATAATCGATTTCTGATTCTACCCTCAGAAGCTCCTTGACAATCTCGGGATTATCTTTTTCAACTAATTGCAAAGCCCTGTGAATATTTTCTTCTACCCGGGAACATACAGACAAAACACGGCCCTTTAATTTTTCCAAGTCCCTAAAAAGATGCATACAAAGCCCCTTCCTTTTTGAAGCTTAACCAAATCTGCCAGTGATATAATCTTCAGTTTGTTTCTCTACCGGATTGGTGAACATCTGTCCTGTTTCACCTAATTCAATGAGCTTACCCTCATAAAAAAACGCAGTATTATCTGATATGCGCGAGGCTTGCTGCATATTATGAGTAACGATAACTATGGTATAATCCACTACAAGCTCACGAATCAGATCCTCAATACCGGCAGTAGAACGAGGGTCAAGGGCTGATGTTGGCTCGTCCATGAGAATCACTTCTGGATTAACCGCCAAGGCCCTTGCTATACAGAGGCGTTGTTGTTGGCCGCCTGAAAGTGAATAGGCACTTTTTTTTAAATCATCCTTGACCTCATTCCAGAGAGCAGATTTTTTAAGGCAATCTTCCACCAAATGATCAAGTTTATCTCTTGCAGTGATCCCCATCAATTTAGGGCCAAATGAAATATTGTCATAAATACTGCTGGGAAAAGGATTGGACTTCTGGAAAATCATACCCACCTTTTTTCTAAGCTCCACCGGGTCAATTTGCTTTTCATATATATTGACTTTATCAACCTCTACTTGTCCACTGATCCGCACACCTTCAATAAGTTCGTTCATCCTATTAAGGGTGCGTAAAAAAGTGGACTTGCCACAGCCACTGGGGCCAATGAAGGCTGTTACTTTTCTCTCCAGTATATCGAGGTTGACATCAATAAGGGCCTGTTTGGTACCATACCACAGATTTAACTGGCGAGCACTGATCTTGATTATTTGTTCCATAGATACATCCCTGTTTTTACGGGGTTCAACAGTTTGGGTTTTCATTGGCGGACAGCCCGCTTTCTAAGTTGGTACCGTAGCCAGATCGCTGAAAAATTAAGGGTAAATGTAAGGATCAGAAGTACTAGAGTTGTAGCGTATTGGATACCTTTGGTTTCCTCCACATTGGTGGATTGGGTTGACATGATATATACATGATACCCCAATTCCATAAATTGGCTATGTAAGGCATGAGGGAGTTCAGGTAAGAAATAGGCGGCACCTGTAAATAAGATGGGAGCGACTTCTCCGGCACCCCGACTAACAGCCAATATAGCCCCCGTAAGAATACCCGTAATGGAATTGGGTAAAACCACTTTTGTAATAGTTTCCCACTTGGTCGCACCCAAGGCTAGGCTGGCATCCCTGAGTTCGCGTGGGACTGTTTTTATAGCTTCTTCAACCGATACAATAACTACAGGTAGAGTAAGCAGGGCCATAGTGAGTGAGGCCCACAAAATATTAGGCTGTCCCCACTTGATTGTGCCGGGATTAAAAAGCGAGTCTAAACCAGAACCGGCAAATTGGATAAAAAATCCCAAACCAAAGAGTCCAAATACTATGGCAGGTATACCGGCCAGGGTGTTGACGGCAAAGCGGATCAGGGGCGCAATTTTATTTTTGGAACTGACAAATTCGCACAGATATATAGCAGTGACAGTACCAATGGGCACTCCCACCACCGACATGATGACTACAAGCAAAAAAGTACCGATAATAGCAGGAAAAATCCCACCTTCAGTCATTCCGCCTTTGGGGCTGGCAAAAATAAAATCCCAGGATAAACTTCCCCACCCACCATAAAAAATAATCCCCATGATGATGAGTACAGCAGCGACCACTGAAAAAGCGGCCACCCCAGTTGCCCAGGCTAGGGAATTACCATAGATCTTTTTTTTAAGTGCAAAGGAGAACATGATTTAATTCCCCCTAAACTTCTTCATCAGTTTTTGACGAACAAAAAATTCAGCAAACAGATTGAGACTGAAAGATATGATAAAAAGAAGTATGCCAATGGCAAAGAGCACATTATAATGAAAATCTCCAAAAACAACTTCCGCCATTTCTGCGCCAATAGTTGCTGAAAGGGTGCGTACTGGTTCAGAAAAATCAAAGGACATTAGAGCTGCATTGCCTGTAGCCATAAGCACAATCATAGTTTCTCCAAAAGCCCTTCCAAAACCCAAAAGAACCGCTGCAAAAACTCCTGGTATGGCCGCAGGCAAGATCACAAACAACGAGGTTTCCCACTTCTTGGCACCTAGGGCCAGGCTGGCCTCACTAAGTGATTTTGGCACTGCCGTGAGGGCATCTTCAGAAATAGTGAATATGATAGGTATTACTGCCAGGCTCATGGCAACCCCGCCAACAAAGGCATTAAGTCGGTACTCAAAGCCAAAAAGTGATTGAATGGCAGTCGCGAGTACTGTTAAGGCAAAAAAGCCAATGACAACAGAAGGAAAACCTGAAAGAATTTCAATAGTAGGCTTCATCAATTCTTTGCACCACTTGGGTGCGAAAGTATGTGTATAGAGCGCTGCCAGTATAGCTATGGGGGCAGCAAGTAAAATTGCAATGAGGGTTACCTTGAAAGAGCCGGCAAACAAGGGCCACAAGCCGTATTTGGGCTGATCTGATATGGGCTGCCAGTCCTTGGCCAGAAGATCACTGGCTTTACTGACATGTAATGCATGCTTGTCTTCGGTACTGGGATTTTCCAGAACTCCGGCATCTCCTTCAACCATCTCGGAGCCGTATGTTTCCATTTCCTCTAAAGGTGCGGCTTTGAAGGCGGCTACCTCGTGACTTCGATCCTTGAACAGGGGCACGGCCTCACGAAACACAAAAATAAAAATAAGGGCTATGAAGGTCAGGGATATATAGGCCGTGAGGGAAACCATTCTTTCGGCAAACCATTCTCCCGGACGAAACTTTTTTTTAAGCAGCAGTTTTTTATCCATGTCCAGAAATACCCTTCTTTTTTAGCACAATAAAATTAGAAAGATACCCGGAAAATTCCGGGCACCACAAAGCCAGTTATCGTATTGGGAAATATCCCACTTTGGTTACAATAGATTGACCTTTATCACTCAGAATCCAGTCTATAAATTGCTTCAATTCGCCGGTGGGGCGGTTTTTGACATAAAGGTAGAGAAAACGGGTAATGGGGTATTTGCCCGCCTTGACATTTTCAGCTGTAGGCTCATAACCCTGACTCTTTTCATCTTTTTTGACTTTAATAAGACGGATACCCTTGGCATAAGCTGCGCCTCCATACCCAATTGCCTTGGCGTCTTTGGAGACAGCATTCACTACCGCGGCTGTTCCAGGCATGGATAACATTCCGGCCATGTAATCTTCACCCTTTAAAACAAAATCCTTGAAGTAAACATAGGTACCGGAATTGTTTTCGCGACCGTAAACAATGATTTTTTCATCGGGTCCGCCCACTTGTTTCCAGTTGGAAATTTTACCAGTATATATATCCTTAATTTGGGCAAGGGTAAGTTCCTGTATAGGGCTTGATTCGTGTACATAGACAGCCAGTCCGTCACGAGCGACTTTGATTTCAACACCCAGGGTCCCGTAACGCTCCTTGAGTTTTTCCCTTTCGGTGGGTTTTATGGGCCGGGAAGCATTACATATATCGGTTGTACCGTTAATGAGGGCTGAAATGCCTGTACCTGAGCCGCCGCCAGTAACCTGGATTTTAGCTGAGGTGTTTTCGCTCATGTATAGCTCGGCCCAACGCTGAGCCATGATAACCATGGTATCCGAACCCTTGACGGTTATGGCGGCCTGCATGGGGGCTGCAAAGAGGGACGATGCAGCCAGCACACTTATCACTTTTTTTAAAATCTTATTCATTAGGAATCCTTTTTTGATGTTTAATTGACTTTAACTGTACTGTTTTTTGAGGAGTCTAAAAACTGTTTATTAAAACTTATACTGGAAACGAAAGGTGACAACATCATCATCCACATCTTTGGAGAAATTTTTTGCCAGATTTTTGCTACTTAGGGCAGGTACTTTTTCGTTGATAGGATGATCATAGTAGAGGCTCAAGCGGACACTTTCATTGAGAAAATAATTGACTCCCCCGCCAATCTGGGTGCGGGCCATATCTTCTTTGGAAGCAAATTTTTTACCACTGATGTCTTTACCTTCAAGATGTGTATTGGGATCAAAAGACTCATAACGGACAACAGTTTGGAAATCGTTACCTATATTTTGTACATAGGTGACATAGTATCCAAATACATTGCGCAGATAGGCATAGCCTGAACCACTGTAAAGATGGTTGTCACCGTTATTGGTAACCCAGTCACCCATGCCCATTTCGGCACGCAAAATCGCACCACCCAGACCCACTATATCGTAGTAGAGCTGAATGTCGGCACCAATAAGTGATTTTTTAAGGTTTTTAGCAAGATTTCCGCGACTTATTACTTTACTTGAATCAACATCCATGTTATAAACGGTGTCTTTACGACTTTGAGAACGACCGTATAAAAAGGAGAAACCTCCGTCTATTGAGAGACCCAGGTCATAAAGGGGAACTTTAAAACCTGCACGACCAATGAGAGCCTTGTTATCATCATTTTCAGCACTGCTGCCATTATGATTAAAAAGTCCCGCTTTTAGATTAAATTGACTGGCAAGGCCTTTGGGAGGATTGACAGTGATCAGAAAACCGTTATCCTTCTCATCTTTAAAAATGGATCTTTCAAACAGGCTTCTTTCCATGGTTTCCATACTGCTGGAGCTGTGCCCAATTTCGTAACCAAAAGGTATGTCTTGAATACCGGCTTGCAAACCGATGGTATTTATCCAGGGGTCAATAAAATTTGCATACATATCATTGGTACGCGCCCCACCCTCATTAAATTGAAATTGCATAACATAGGTACCAAATTTTCCATTATCATAGGCAACCTTGAGGCGACCGCGCCGGACTTCAAACTTACCTTGTTGTAGCGAATTACCTGAGTTTTGCTGTGCTGTATCAAAGGCATATACTGCCTGTACCTGGGCCAGACCTGAAACCTTTATTTTAGCCAGTTTATCGACCGTGTTTTTAGTTTCCAGGTAGCTTTCATTTAAGCCTTCAACCTGGCCCTTGAGTGAACCCAGTTCTTCTTCAAACTGTTTTACCTTGTTCTGATGTACAGAATCCTCGGCGGTTTGGGCAAAACCCATTGCACTTGCCAAAACTATTAGAGTACCTGCAGTAAATTTTTGAATTTTCATTATTCCTCCGTGGGGTTATCCACGCACAAAAATGTATGAAGCAATTGTTAGAGTTGCGTTAGGAGGAGTAATTTTCTCAAATTTATTTTGCCCATTTTTAAGATTTTAAGTTTTTATAGTTTTGGGTTTTAAGGTTTTAAGGCTTTAGGTTTAATTACCCTACCCTACACCTTAAGGACTAACTTGAATTTGCTCTTTTTTATCCCTTTCTGGGGTTTCCCTAAATCTGGTGTTAACTCTGTAATTAACAGTTATGAAGGTTTATACAACACTTGTAATCAAAACCAGTACCTGCTTAACCTGCCACAGATTTTTTTCTGTTATTATATTTCCCTGAAGAACACTTACCCGCCCCGCTCTTCCTTCAACCCACACAACATTGAGTCATAAACAATATATCGAGGTTTTCCTGACTTCCCTTAAGTTGGGATTTACTTCTTTTGGCGGGCCTATGGCCCATATTGGTTATTTCCTGGATGAATATGTAAATCGCAAAAAGTGGCTCAGTGAAAAACAGTTCACTGATTTTGTCGCCCTCTGCCAATTTTTACCCGGGCCAGCCAGCAGTCAACTGGGAATATGTATAGGTAGTTTACGCGCAGGGATTCTTGGAGGACTTCTGACCTGGTTGGGTTTTACCCTGCCCTCGGCACTGCTTCTATCGGCCTTTGCTGCTTGGGTTAAAATCGGGTCTCTAGACCAAACACATAGGTTGCAGGGTCTAAAAATTGTTGCCCTTGTAATTGTCGCGCATGCCAGCCTGAGTCTCTGGAAAAAACTGGTCAAAGGAGGCTTCCTCACAAGCATTACGCTGATATCATTTTTTTTGCTCGTATTTTTTCCAAGTAACTATACTCAACTGGGTGTTCTTACCCTATCTGGCCTACTCGGGCTAACCCTATACCCAAAAAAAGAATGCCATCCTATACACAACCTCAACCTCCTACACACCCATTCGGTAAATCAAAGACTCAGCATCTTTTGCCTCTTACTCTTTGTCTTCTTCTTGTTTTTTCCACCTCTTTTTGGATACTTATATAAAAGCGATATTCTTACACTCTTTAATATTTTTTACAGATCAGGTTCTTTAGTTTTTGGTGGTGGACATGTAATTCTACCCCTCTTACAAAATGAACTCTTGTCACAGGAGCTCATAAACCAAAAAGCCTTTTTTGCAGGATATGGACTTACCCAAGCAATTCCAGGCCCCTTGTTTACCTTCTCATCCTATATAGGTACATATATATATGGTTGGTGGGGTGGTATCCTGGCCTTGTTTGCTATCTTTTTACCGGGCTATCTACTCATAATGGGAGTTCTGCCTTTCTGGGCTCGGATACAGAATTTTCCCCGAGCCTATACAGTCTTGAGTTGCCTCAATGCTTCTGTTGTGGGAATCCTCCTGGCAAGCCTCTATAACCCCCTCTTTACAAGCGCCATTTTATCCTTCCGGCACCTTATAGGGGCGGTAATTTTATTCTGCCTGCTGACCTGGGGTAAAAGCCCACCCTGGATTATTGTTTTACTGGGCTTTTTAGGTGGACTTTTGTTATAGGGCAAATATATAGGGACTGCTGAAGAACCAAACTTATTTACTACAAACCCTATAAGCTTTTTTTAAAATTAAGAGGTAGTTTTGTACCCCCTCTTATTCACTCTCTAGCTGATTTGTTTATTCACGAGCAGATACATAGCATAGAAATCGTAAATAATCTCACAGGATTAAAATTTTACACGCGTACAGCTTCATGCCGGTGTATATCACCATCAAGAAAGTAGCGGACATCACAGACAATATTATTGGCATGGTCGGCTATGCGCTCAAGCTGCTTACTTACAAACATCAAATTAATCCAAGTATCAAGCTCTTCCGGGCGTTTACGGATACAATTTTTCATTTCTTCAGAAAAGGATTTGTATTGAGTATCCACCTCATCATCCATTTTTTGGACTTCAGACGCTAACTTTCTATCGAGGTTGATAAAACAATCCAAAGAGATGCGTACCATCTGTTTTACTTTTTGACCACAGGTAAGCAAATGTTCTATATAGGTACGGGCCAGTTCACGGTTTACAAAATCCAGGCGTTCCACTATATGCGCGCACATATCGCCCATGCGCTCAAGGTCGTTGTTTATTTTAAGTATAGCAACCACATAGCGCAAATCTTTGGCAACGGGTTGGTGCAAGGCCAGTATTTTTAGACATTCCTCCTCAATTTCAATTTCAGCATGGTCTATTTCGTTCTCTACTCGCATCAGGTCACGTATCACTTCAGGGTTGTCTTTTTCAACCAATTGCAAAGCCCTATGGATATTTTCTTCAACTCGGGTACACACAGGCAAAACCCGTGCCTTGAGTTTTTCCATATCACGAAATAAATGCATTTTTAAGCTCCCTGATTTTCCGGTTTATCCAAACCTTCCAGTAATATAATCTTCTGTTTGCTTTTGCGCTGGATTTGTAAAAACCTGTCTAGTCTCACCAAATTCAATCAGTTTTCCTTCATAAAAAAAGGCGGTATCATCGGATACTCGGGAAGCCTGCTGCATATTGTGGGTAACAATGACAATGGTATAATCGAGTACTAGGTCTCTGATGAGATCTTCTATGCCGGCAGTAGAGCGAGGATCAAGGGCAGATGTGGGTTCATCCATTAAAATAACCTCGGGACCCACCGCCAAAGCCCGGGCAATACAAAGGCGTTGTTGCTGGCCACCAGAAAGACCCATGGCATTCTGACTCAAGCGGTCTTTTACTTCATCCCACAGAAAGGCCCGGCGCAAGGATTTTTCCACCAACTCATTGAGTTGTGTCTTGTTGCTCACACCATGGATACGCGGGCCATACGCTATGTTGTCAAAAATACTTTTTGGAAAGGGATTGGATTTTTGAAATACCATACCGACTGTTTTCCGCAGTTGTACTACATCGGTTGAGCTCTTATAAAGCTCCTGACCATCAAGGGCTACATAACCTTGCACTTTTGTTCCATCGATAATGTCATTCATGCGGTTGAGAATGCGTAAAAAGGTACTCTTACCACAACCACTGGGCCCTATGAGGGCAGTTACTTGTTTGGCTTTTATTTCAAGAGATATATTAAAAAGAGCCTGGGTTGCACCATAAAAAAAACAAAGATCGTTTGTTTTAATTTTTACAGGAAAGGTGTTGCTAGAAGTATTCATTTTACCACCGGAATTTTTTTCGGATACTAATGCGTAAATAGATTGCCAGCGAATTTACAGCAAAGACAATAAGCAATAAGACAAGGGCTGTTCCGTATTGCAAGGGTCTAACCTTATCCATATCGGGATGCTGTGTTGACAAAATATAGAGATGGTAGGGCAAGGCCATAACCTGATCAAAAAGAGACTGTGGTAATTTGGGTAAGAAAAAAGCTACAGCAGTGAGGAGGATAGGAGCAGTTTCTCCGGCAGCTCGTCCTATACTGATTATTGAACCTGTGAGCATGCCAGGCAAGGCATAAGGCAGAACATTAGTGTAGATTGTGGTCCACTTTGTTGCACCCAATGCCAAGGAGGCTTGGCGCAAATTTTGAGGGACAGCGCGGAGGGCTTCTTCGCTGGTTACAATAATGGTCGGTAAAACCATACAGGCCAAAGTAAGGCATCCAGCAAGAATTGATTGCCCCATATTGAAATAGAGCACAAAAAGGCCCAAGCCAAAGAGTCCATAGACAATTGAAGGGATGCCCGCTAAAGTCATAATTGAAAGGCGTAAGAGATTGTTCCAGCGCCCTTGACGCGCATATTCCGACAAATATACCGCAGTGGCCATTCCGACGGGCAGGGCTACAATTATTGTTCCGCTTACCAGAATGAAGGTGCCAAGCAGGGCAGGTAGAATACCACCTTCGGATCCTCCTTTAGAGGGAAAACCAGTTAAAAAATTCCAGGAGAGTACAGGAAAACCCTTAAAAATAATGTCTAAAAAAATATAGAGACTTACAGCAACCACTGAATAGGTAACTAAGCGCATAGCCCCGAAACATAGGGTCTCCGTAAAACTTGTTTTGTTAGGATGCGACATGAGGTGGGCGTGGGTTAGGTTTTAAAATTCTGATACTTTTTAAGTATGCGTTGGGAAAAGGCAACCAAAAGAAAAGTAATAAAGAGTAAAATCAACCCTACCCAAAACAGTGCACCATAATGTTCACTGCCCTGCGCTACCTCCCCCATTTCACTGGCGATGGTCGCTGTCATGGTACGGGCTGATTCAGTGGGAGAAAAAGTTAGAGCTGGTGCGTTTCCGGTGACCATGAGAACTGCCATGGTTTCACCAATGACCCTACCCATTCCGAGCATGACCGCTGCTACTATACCACTCAAGCCTGCCGGCACAGTGACCCGCCAGATTGTTTGCAGCCGTGAGGCTCCCAGAGCCAGAGAGGCTTGTTTATACAGAGCTGGAACTGCACGCAGGGCATCTTCGGATACAGATGTAATGGTAGGAATGGCCATAACAGCCAGCAATACCGCACCTGTCAAGGCGGTGAGTCCGGAGTTGAGATTGAATATTTTTTGAATTAAAGGAGCGAGCACCACCAAGCCAAAAAAACCCAATACCACCGAGGGTAAACTGGCCAGAATTTCAATAAGGGGTTTAAGGATTTCTTTTTCTTTTTCGCCGGCTATTTCGGCCAGGTATACAGCGATAACTATACCCAGGGGTATTGCTATAAGTCCTGCTATACATGTAACCAGAAAAGAACCAGTTATCAGGGGTAAGACACCAAAGGACGGGTCAAAAAAACTTACAGGTTTCCATTGCGTTCCGAGCAAGATTTTAATTCCGTTTGCTTGGGCAAAAAGAAAGGATTCCTTGAATAAAAAGTAAAAAACCAAAAGTACAACCAGCACACTTATGGAAGCCGCGCTGGCCAGTATATAACGGATTATTTTATCTTTTAACATGGGGAAAGTTAAATGGCCCGGGCCAATTTTACTTGACCTTTACATAACCGGTTTCAACCACAATTTTTTGTCCGGCCAATGACAAAGTAAAATCTATAAAGGTCTTGACCTGTCCTTGGGGAGCACCGTTTGTATAGAGATAAAGAAAGCGGGAAATGGGATAAGATTTGTTTAAAGCTGTCGCCACCGAAGGCATTACGGCGGGCTTTGTTTCGGAGGGCTTAATGGGTAAAGCCTTGATTTTTGATCCAGCTCCTTCGAGGTAACCCAGTCCAACATAACCTATGGCGTATTGATTATCCTGCACACCTTGCACTATTGAGGAAGTTGCCGGCATCAGCCTGACTTTGGGGGAGTAATCCTGTTTTTCCAGGACATGTTCCTGAAAATATATATAGGTACCACTGCTGGATTCCCGGGAGAGAGCAGTAATGGCTTTATCAGCCCCGCCTAATGCTTTCCAATTTGTAATTTCCCCACGGTATATTTTACCTACCTGAGACAATGTCAGTGCTTTGACGGGATTTTTTGGATGAACAATAAGGGCTAGGGCGTCTTGAGCCACTGGAATTTCGTGGACAATAATTCCTTTCTTTTTAGCAAGCTCTTTTTCTTTGGGCTTGATATCTCGGGAAGATGCGCATATATCAGTTGTTTTATTGATGATTGCAGCTATTCCCGTGCCCGAGCCTCCCCCTGTTACGGAAAGGTCGATTTGGGGATGGGCTTTCATGAATTCTTCGGCCCAGGTACTGACCAGATGCACCATAGTGTCGGAACCTTTAATAGTTATCGACTTGCCTGCTAAAAGCGGGGAAAAAAGGAGGAGGGCTGAAAGACCAAGGGTACGGGATAATTTCATGAATTTTCCTTTCAAAAAAAGGGTAAGAAGCTTGTACAGAGCTGCCTGAACCGGATTGGACAGGGAAAAACTTGCAGGGTATAAACCAAGATGCGAAAGAGTATCTTCAAGCAACCTCTAGATGAGTCTAAGGGGGCGAACTAAAATCAGGGGTAAATTTAGCTATTGTTTCAGGCATGTTTCTATAATATTTCTATTTGGTTTCATTTTTTC
>Ga0209835_1000886_pt1 | contig 18096 bp, 5 predicted proteins | sample LakKivwa52mmetaG_FD_184138 | JGI IMG/M metagenome (GOLD analysis project Ga0209835, IMG submission 184138) | Anoxic lake water microbial communities from Lake Kivu, Rwanda to study Microbial Dark Matter (Phase II) - Lake Kivu water 52m metaG... | ecosystem: Environmental > Aquatic > Freshwater >...
ATCTGTTTTACCTTCGTTCACTTTCAACAAAATATGCGCGCGCCGAATCACGGCTGCCTTATTTTGCCCTATCGAAACAATCGCTTTGAGTTTCTTCTTCTCGTTGGGTAGTAGGACAACATCATGTTTTTTCATGCCATCCATCTTACCCGCAACCCTACATCTTTATCAAGTCAGAGTACTAGTTCAAAATGCTAGCGAAACCTACATTGAACACACAGAAGTGCAGGGCAAATATAATGCCGCACGGGAAAGAGCCAGCAATTACCTGGCACGCAAGCTGAAGGATGCGATTGCCGAAGCAGAAAGCCTCCTTTCGGGTGAAGCGCAGGAATCCTTGCGCCAGCGGGAAGTGGGCGAAGTGGGCAACTTGCAGGTATTTGAGCAGGCACGGGCTGCGGTCAAGGCCGTGTGGACCGAAATCTGGCTGCTGCCTGCTGAAGCAATTCTCCGGACTCTGCAGGTCGAGCAGGCGAATGCCCAGGCTTTCCTGGATAAAATCAAAGCTGCCGAAGAACGTCGCGCTGATCTGCGCGTCAAATACCAGAAACTTGAAAAGCTTCTGGAAGAAAGCAAGCTGGATCAGGCCAAAGCTGATTACGAGAGCTTGCCAGGGGATTACAAGGTCGACCCGGAATTGGACAGCCTGTTCCGCACCCGAATCGAACCTTTTTTTGGCGAGGAAGACCACTGGAAAAACGCCCAGCGCCTGTTTGCAGATGGCAAGTGGAGCGAATGTGTGGCAACCCTGGAACATATTGCCTCTACCAGCCCGCTGGCTGAACCGGCGGCCGATCTGCGCATGCGCGCAGCATTAAATCAACTGCATGATTTAAGCGAGCTTGATGAAAACCAGAGTAATGTTCTTGTATATGAAGCCGTGTTGAAGCAATATGATACTTATGCCAAAGCCTCACAAAGTTGGCGGCAGGCCGATGAATTGCTTCAACGTAGCCGTGACCCCAAAATCAATCCCGTGGAACGTTTGCAGTTATTGAAACAGGCTGCCAGCGTTTACCCACAGCACAAGAAGCTGGAGCAAGAGTTACCTCGGGCGCGAAATGAAGCCTCCGGGTATCTTGCTTCAAAAATAAAAAAGGAAGTGGGTGACGCGAAAGCGTTGCTTGATGCTCATGTGAGGCTGGAGAAGAAAGATATCACGGCTTATATTACTGCTCTTGAAACTTTGCGTACGGCTGCCATTCCATTGATTTTGGCTGGCGCAACCGAACAATTGAAAGGTTATTTTGGGGAGTTGGATGAAGTACTCGCGCGGTTAAAACAAATACAATAATCAACATAGTTGAAGCCTTGGCATGCCCGGATATTTCTTAATCCCGAATATAGCCGATAAATGTCACAAAAGCAATTCGTTTTTTTTTACAATCAGGTGTAAAATAGTGTATTATTCCAATGATGCAGGGCGAGGGACATGACATTATGAAGCACGTTGCGTTGAGTTGTCTGATTTTGGCGTTGGCCAGTTTTTTCCTTCCTATGAAAAGTGTAGCTGCGCTTGATTATTTTGCCCCTCCTTTTCAGGATGTACAATGTGTCCCTTTGGATTTGGTTGTCCTGGTTGATCAAACAATTCCGACAGATATTGAGACTGAAACAGTTAAATGGTTGGTTGGTTTGATGGGATACGATGTGCTATTTAGCTGTCCAGATATTCAACATCGCATTTCCGTTATTTCCCTTAATGCTATTGAACCACAAAATCATCCGTTGGAGACGATTTCTCCGCAAAGGGGCGCAGGCTTAGATGCCTGGAGTACCCGACGAACAGAAATCTTATCCGCTCTTATGCCTGCAATTCGTCAACCGGCCCATCCATCCGGTGAGGCATATGTTACAGGTATCAAAAAAGCCTTTGACCTTTTGAGCGAAGCAGAAACTATTCCTGGGCCAGAACGTAAACAAGCTGTTATTCTGATTGTAAGCAAAAACGGATCACCATACTCAACCCCAAAAACATATGATCCTGTTGCAAAGTTGAACAACGATGTTATTCCATCATTGCTTAGATATAAACGCACAAAGTTTTCTGATCGTCCAGCGCCATCCGCTTGGTTAATTGCACAGACAGACACAACTTTTTCTGAGCTAGCTGTTGAGATTTCCAAAGCCTGGGGTCGTTTTTTAGATACAGATGATGAAGATGAAGCTGGTTCATATGTAACAATAAATTCAACATTTGATGCATCGCTTGCCAAAAAATTAGGTCAAATCTATTTGGAACTTAACCCAGGCGCCAATCTTCGCGAAGCATGCGGCAGTTATACTCTCCCCCCATTCCTCGAGAGTGCGCAATATTATATTTTAAAATCCAACGCTGATACCAAGGTGAATTTTACATATAGCTTGGAAAAAGATGGCGAGTTGCAAAAAATTATCGCAAGCAGAGATACTGCAACTCAAAATCGATTGTCGATCGACGCCAAAGATCAACCGGGGTTTGCCGAGTATTATATTTTTGATCGACCAGTCCCTGGCGAATGGCGTTTTGCAATGAACTGCAATCAGAACTATATGTTAGTGCACTATAACTACGCAATAAATCTACATGCAGAGGCTTTAAGTAAGAAGAACGAGTTGCCACAATACTATGAGCCAGGGCAAGTGTTTGATCCCCAGCGTCCGTTTTATCTCAAGCTAAATCTGCAGAATTTTTCGGGAGAAGTGATAGCTGAACCAATTGGTGATAACGTGACTTATCAAGGCAGTGTAAAGGGTTCATTAACTTTGCCTGATGCCAGTGAGCAGCCGCTGGGATTCGCATACGACTCTTCGATGAAATCATATGTATCGAGCCCGCCCTTGCCTGTCCACTTGGTAGGCATATATAAGTGGAACGCCACTTTTGAAGCTACCCAAGATGATGGTACCCCTCTAAAACTAGCCAGCACAAAAGGCCAATATGAGGTAGTGCGTGTGACCCCTATGTCGATAAAGATAGAAATCGCTGAGAGTCAATTCTCACTTCATAAAAATTTGTTTCTCAATTGGTTTAATCTCTTTGTTAATCCCTTGCAAGTGGGTGCCCGCTTGAAACAAAGTGATACCGATGCTTCGTTACCAGCGAACCAGATCTCCCAATCTGAACGCACATCAATGGTTGAGGCTGTATTGATTCACATCAAAACGGGAGAAGAACGTAGAGTGTGGTTGAAGCCATCCCTGACGGATTTATCACTGTTCGAAGGCGAGATTGGGGGGGATTTAGATAAACCAGGGGATTACCTTCTTACGGTCTCTTTTGATAGTGCTTTTGACGATATTCATTATCGCTTCTCCAAGAACAAGGATGAAATCACAATTTCTCGTACTGACTCTTTGGTTTCATCCCCCTTGAGTTTCTGGGGTTTCTGGGGGGCCGTTTTAATCGGTTGTGTTGCTCTTTTCGGTTATTCAATCTATAATCTTACCGCCCCTGTTCATAGCGGAACCTTGGCATTTTATCGTATCGGGCAACTCCATCCCATCTCAAGCGTAAGTATGGTAGAAAGTAGTGAGAATGCTGTTATTCAACAGCATTCAGAACCATTTACGGAGGTCAGTTTAAATAACTTGCGTAAGAGGGTTCGGCAAGCAAAATATTCAAGTGTTGAACTTTCGAAGATATCGCCCTTACTATTCCATATTAAGACCATGAGCATAAAAAAGGGCCCAAGAGATGGGAATGATAAGTCAGTTATCATTTCCATTAAGTCACAACAAAATTCTCCATCGAAAATTTATACGATATGGCGTGAAGTCCCCAGCGGAGATGGTGCGATGGCCGAAGACCAGTTGGATGGAACACCTCAAAAACGTAGACAACAAGAGATCGAAGGTGGTATTGTTATACGTTTCTTTGATAATTAATTGAGGGGTGTGCATAATTCAAAAACTGGCTTGTTTTTAGCATAGTCAGTGGCAGAATTTTGCAATAAACACCTTGAAAAATTATCCGTCAGTCAGTAAATTTACCTTCTTACTCATCGTCGCATCTCAAAATTGAGCATTAATGCCGCTGTTTTCAAAGAAAATCGATTTATGCACACCCCTCAATTAATTAGGATATTTTTATGCGCCCTAAAATAATGCTGCTTTTTATAATTTTTGTGTTTTCTATTTTTACGTTTGTACCAGCTTCTGCTTTGTCGACCAGTCCCTCTGGTTTTTCATCTCAAACAGACGAAAATGTTTCTTCAGATTGCTATGGTCTCGATATTATTTTTATTATTGACCAATCAGGGAGCATGAGTGGGAAAAACAACGCGCCTCCAAATGATCCTACCGGTCAACGATTTTATGCTCCCCGGTATGCGCTTGATTGGTTAGCTAACAACCGGCTTGGATTGTGTCCAAAGGCTATTCACCGTATGGCTGTAATTAGTTTTGGCGATGATGCAACCATTGATTTGCCACTTACACCCATTATTCCAAACTCACAAGATGATTGGGATCGTATTCGAGGCGGTCTTGAAGAACGAATTAAACCTGAAGATATGGGGGCAACCAATCCGCTGAGAGCCTTTGAAGAAGCGTATGCGATTATTAAATCATCAGAGCCTCTGGGAGAATTACCCCGCAAACGGGCTGTCATTATGCTTACAGATGGTTCACCTTGTGTTGGCAGCTTAGGTTGTGGCATCGAAGCGGATACCATGAACCATGACGCCTATAATGCAAGTTTTTTGAGGTTTGTCCAAAAAAATTTTGAGTTTTCTGATGCTGTTCGTAAAAGGGATGATGCGATTAAGAGAGCAGAACTTATTTACGGCAGTCTGGAAAATATTCCTCCAGATGAGCGAAATAATTTAGTTGATGAAAATCCGGTGCCTTCCATTGATTTAGAGACAAGCACTTATATTTACATTGTCGCAATGAATAACGATAAGATGTATTCAGTGCGAGATGGTAATTTGTTTACCCAAATTGCCACTGGCTTTGGTGGAGAGTTGCTCAACCTCAAGCAAAATCAAACGGAGATCCCGCGTGTATTTAATCAAATTATGAGTGGTTTGGCTGGAGTAACACCGCAGTTATTAAGTTGTGGTAATCTGGCCGTCCAACCATATTTAGCTGGGGCGGTGTTGGATGTTTATAAAGTTGGAGAGGATATTAGCGTTAATATCACACTAAATGGTCGTAGCCTAACTAAAGGCGCTGGGGATACAGATTTTTTTGGGGTAGTCGACTATACCTCATTTGGCGCCATCGAACATTACCGTTTTTCTAAACCTCAGGCCGGGTTATGGAAGGTGGATGCTAGTAACTGTGACGGGATTGAAGCATCTTTTATTCCTTTTGCGGCAAATGTATCAAAGATTGAGCCATCCGGCATCATCCCTCAATATGATCTAGATGGCCAAACATCAGACCCTCGCTATCCGTATCACCTGAGGTATCAAATATTTGATGCAGCAAATCCTGATATTGTTTTGGAACAAAACGAGATATATCCGATAGATATTAATGTCACTATTTCTGATCCAGCCGGAAAACAATTTACAACCAAATTGAATTTTGTTGATAGTAAATGGAAAAGTACAACTCCAATTCCCGTACATTTACTTGGAGAATATAACTTAAGTGTCACTGGTGTAGCACCGTGTTTAAAGAACCCAGACAAACCTCAAATTTGTCCGGAACCAACTTTTAAGGTTTTCGAAAATATTAGAGATAGTTATATAGTTGGCAATGTGTCCATTTTTAAAATCCTTATTAAAAATCCTCAAAATGGTGCAAATATCCCCTTACATGGGACTTTGTCTGAAAAATTGGAAATCCAACATCTACAAGTAGAAATAGAGATTGTTGACGAAAATAGTTTACCCATTTCTTATCAGAAGATTCTTGTTGATGAACCCAATATGGCGTTTGAGGCTACTCTAAAAGCTGAAGGCCAGTCTGGGGAAGAAAAACTCATGCTATACGTAGATCCTGAAAATTCTTCACATTTCTTAGGTGAGTTCACTAATTTACAAGAAACAGGGTTTTATCAGCTGCATGTGGAACTTGTGGGCAAGTATCAAAACGATAAATACAGACCTTTTGAAAATCCTGTTTCGATAAGATTTTCTCGAAATGACCCCATCTGGCAAAATCCCAATTTTTACCTGTTTATTCTGGCAATTTTCCTAATTGGGATATTCATCTTATTTGGTTATTTAATTTGGATGCGTACCAACCCAGTGCGCGGTCGGCTAGATTTTATAAACCCATCCGGAGATGTTCGCCCCGTTTCGGTTGCGAAAGGGCTGCGAATAGTACGTATTACAACTTTATCTGTTTTTGGGCTTAAGAAGATAGAAGTTCGCAATGGCGTAGGACGAGGTGGTAAACAGACTATTGAGATAGATTTTTATCCTAAAACGGGCAGCAAATTTCACAGAACATTACAAGACGGCTCTATGCCCGTTCCAATCAACAGTGATTGGCGGGTTCAATACATTTGGAAAAAACGCTAAATATCATCGCTTTTGTTTCTGAAAGGAGAAAAATATGGCACGACCAGCTATAGTTATTGGGCTTGGTGGTACAGGGCAATGGGTATTAACCTATTTAAAAAAGGATTTGATTGAAACCCATCAAGGAACGATGCCAGATAATGTTAAATTATTGTCTTTCGATACTATGCCAGAAGCATCTGTTGCAGCCAAGTTGGCATCAAGCGAAGGTAGTAAAAAAGATATTGCAGTAGGAGCAATTCGTCTAGAACCGAAAAAAGAATTTTTTGGTTTGACAGGTAATGGTTATCAATTGGGTGATCAGGTTGTTCGAGGACAGGCGCCGCATATTGGACATTGGTTCGATGCAGAATTTTATCGTCAACAACAACAACCTGCTCTGTGGGATTTAGCAAGTGGCGCGGGGCAAGTTCGACAATTTGGGCGTTTAGCACTATTTATGAAGATTGATGAAATTATTTGGAATAGTATCAGACAAGCATTCATGAGCGTGAAAGCGCAGGTACAAAAAGGTAACGAACTGGAAGTGATCATTATTGCATCGTTTGCAGGTGGTACTGGCGCAGGGATGTTTGTAGATACAGGTATTATTTGTCGTTCCCTTGCTGATATTGTCAGTAACAACTTGATTATCAGAGGATTTTTTGTCTTGCCTCGCGCTTTTACCCAAGGAGGTCAATTAGGATTAATGGATAACCATATGTTAGCGCGTTCTTTCGCAGCATGGCGCGAGCTTGAACGCTTTATGAATATTGGACCAGATTATGGTGCACCACGAGTGGAATATAAGCCTAATGACCAGAATTTATCCTTCAACCTATCTATTAGACCATTTGATCAATGTTACATTGTAGATTCGCGTCGCGCTTCTCATTCTTTAGAGAACATTTCCCCCGAACATGGAGTGCATCCTTCCATTGCTGATTTTATTAGTACAGTCATTGATGAGCAATCTGGCGTTATTTATACCCAGGATGCAATTAATATTGCTGGCGTGGCTCAAGCGCAAAATAAGACTATTGGATATTCTGCACTTGGAACTTATACAGTTAAGGTTCCTATTTACTATGCTATGCAAGAATATGCCTTAAGTTTTACTAGGGATCTAATGGAATTATGGCTAGCTCCAGAACGTGATGCTAATGGAAAATTGTTCCGACTAGCTACAAACCAAAATCGAGAGGCAGGCATTGGAACAAAGCAAGGTAGAGATGCTGCAATTGAGTTTCTGCAATCCCCCACCGGTGTACCACGACGTGTTGGCAAGAATGGTTCAACTATTGAACCCTTATCAGTTGGACAATCCATTGAAACGATACAGAACTCGATTTTCATGCCGCGCTTAGCGCAAGTTTATGCAATGCGACTCAAAGATGATGCTAAGGCTTTGGAGGGTGATGCCTTAGGTGGGCATACAATGACGCTGGATGGCCAGATAGACCCCGCAACTTATATTGGTGTTTTTTCAACCTTACCAACCGATTTTCAGAATACGCAGATTATTTATGAAAATCGTTCCAAAGCCATAGATCTAATGTTCATCAACGGTGAAGCACTCGCAAGTGTGTGGGATTTTGTGCCACCATCAAAAGAGTTTGGTGAGCACCCATCTGAAGGGCCGTTGCGCTTTGATCAACAAATCCCTGTTTTCGAAAGAACCCATTTTGGCGCAGGAGGTTCTCGGGGCGATTTTGGTGTAATGCTCGATCAGATGCGCCTATTCCAGATTGCACGTTTTCGTGACATGTTGCAACAGTGGACTTTGAATACCCTGAATGGTACATCTGCAAATATTGTTGATCAGCGCAGCGGAAAGCTAGGCTTTGTTATCGATTTTTATCAAGAATTGGTCAAAATTTGCGATTACTTTGCAGATTATATCGAAGCTGTACTAACACGCAGAGGTACTAAAGAGTTGAGAAATACTCAGATTGCGATTTGCGAACAGACCAAAGCAACGGTGTTGGATTGGGCAGAACAAAAATGTATCTTTTTCTTTGAACATCCAAGAGCGCATATTACTCAGCGACAATATTTGCAGGCCGTAGATGATATGCACACAATTATCAAAGATGATATGCTTTTATCGACACTATCACAAACAGCCCTTGAGATGCGAAAAATTGCCCAAATTGCTTTGGAGAATGCTCAAAAATGGGCAAATACTTTAGTGTTCGGAACTGATAATACTACAGGGGCTTATCGAACATTATTGAAGGAGCTTGACAATGTTCGAGCCACTCGGGTAGAAGATCAAAAAGCTGCCGAGACACAACTAATGCTCAAAATGAACGATTATGCACGTGTTAAACTACAAACTGAGATAGACAGACAGATGGAACGGTTCCAATGGGATATCGATACAACAAACGGATTTGGCATTTCTTGTTCTGTGCTTTCCCCGATTCGTCAAGTTGATGGTGACGGGAATATGACATATGCAAATCGCGCACAAGCTCTGAGCTTAGATGATACCGCTTATTCCCAAGAACAAAATGTGCGCCTGTTGTCTTCAATTGGTCGTTATGTTTATCGTGAAGAACCCGCAAAACACAGGATTATTGAAGAAATAATGCAGATTACCGATCCTAATTATGCAAACTATGAGGTATTTGCTCATGACGTTCAAGAATACAGCGAGCCCTTATTGGATATTAGTGCTGCTGCTAGCCAAACCAGTATCGTCAAATGGATGTACCTGAGACTTAAACATCAAGGCATTAGCAATCAAGTCACAGAATATGTTAATAATGTTCATTCCTGGTTGAAAGAACATACTTCTGGCGCATTATCAAATCCTAATAATTTGAAAATCGTGCCTTCTGAAAATGAGCACAAGATCACCATGATACAGCTATGGGACAATGTGCAGCAGTCTGACTTCTTAATCTGGAATGATCTTCAAAACGCGTATAAGAATCACATATTGAGTGGTACAGGCTATGAGAATGCTGCGCGGCTACACATATTCCCCGCTGAATGTAACGCAGCTTCTTACGAAAGCCGATTACCAACCTTGCTAAAACATAAAAATATTGGTCATCGAATATTTCATCCTCGTGTAGTAATGTTGCTGGATGATGACAAACGAACAAGCTTGTTTTTCCGATGTTATGCATATGGGTTTATCAAGCGAAGTGAGACGGAAATCGGTGAAAAGTCTTACTTTCTCGATGTTCCTGCAAAAAACCGCTTCATTGAGCAGTATGTGAATTTAACCAGGCCGTATGATCGCGAAGGAAATATTCGAACAGAATGGCCCTCAATTTTTGAGGTCATGAATGCATTCAATTTCGGAAAAGATATCAACAACCCACAGAATCAAATTGTCTGGCAGGATTTGCGTAATGTGATTGTTATCACAGAAAAAGATTTAAGATCTAGAAACGAACTTGAAAAGCGGATAACCCAAGAAATTGACAGAGGCTTGGTTCATGATTTGAGGCGAAGATCATCCGAAATCGCTACTGATGCGAAACGCATGAATCAAGTCGTACCTGTTTGGGGTTGGAGAAAAGGTCAAGAGTACGAAGATCTTGCCGATTTGGCCGAAATGATGTACTTGGAAGTTGTCAGAGATCAAACTCCGGAGTTACGGGATCGCATCCAATAAAACTGTTTTGGGAATTTGGCGCTATACATTCGTTTTGACAGGGATTTTGTATACACTAACATCTTTGTGAGTTGCATCTGTAAATGAGAAGACCTGAATAAATTACAGGTCTTCTCTGAGTTCAAGATATGAGTTATTTTCATTCTCCTAAAGAGTTATTTATTCCAGAAAAGGCTGATGTTCTGATACCGACATCAGATATATTTGATTTTGCTCCTACCCTGATTATTGGCATTGGGCCGACAGGTGAAGCGGCATTACGAACCTTGAAAAAACAAATTCTGGATAAATGTAAAGGGCAAAAGCCAAATAATGTTCAGCTTTTGTGGATAGGGTTGTCAGTTTCATCGTTGAATTCAGATAAAATGTTAGAATTATCTTCAGGGGAACGGATTGTACTATCTCCTAAATACGATGAGATTTTGCGTACTTTGGAGAGAAATCCTGATTTATCCCAAAGATTTGCCTGGTGGTTGGCAGGAAGACACCCTCAGTATCGCGGCCGAGCAGATGCTCGAATGGCTTTTTTTTGGGAAATCCAGTTCTTGCAAAGTCGCCGATTAGAGCAAATATTCAGCATGGCCATTCGGGATTTATCTTTCGGTTCAAACAACAAAATCCAGGTGTTTTGGGTAGCATCATTGTCGGAGCCTGATTCAGCCATGTTGCCAGATTTAGCAATGTTCATCAATCAATTTAAAGAAAAAGGGCATTCGATACCATGGCTTATCATTCCCCCATTGCGCCATGAATATGAAAAAGATCAAGCAAAAGCGATGCAAATTGCATCTTTACGAGAGATGCATCGCTTCATGAGTGGGCGAGAACAGTTTATCGATTATTCAGGTAACGGTCCATCTCAAACATCTCCTAACTCATTATTTAGCACTATTTTTGCTCTTGATGCCCCACATGCCTTGGATGCATTTGCTCAACAAGTTCTCGTTCTTACTGAGCCTAAAATATCTGCCGAGTTTTTGCAAACGCTCAATTTTGTGGGTATTGATGCGGAAAAATTTTCAATTTCTACAATTGCTTCTTTTACATATCTTTGGCCTATAGAAGATATGCGCCGTGTTAGTGCAATACGGTTTATCCAGGAAGAAATCGGTGCCGAACAACTTGAGCCTTCTCTGGACAAGGAAAAAGTTAAAAATTTCTTTTTTGATTCAACCAATGACTTGTCTGATTACGTGTTCCCTTTTAACTATCTTGTAGATACTGGGCGTGTTTTAGATTTAAACGTTAATGATATCCCCACAGATTTTGCCCAAGGTTTCCGTTGGCGATTGCAATTATATTTAAATCAAGTAGCACCTTCAGCGTGGAAAGCTCGCGATCGATTCGGGAGTGAAAAAAACATAGATCTGTCTGGTCCCGCATATTTGATTTTCGCTGATCGTTTTTTGGAGAATATTCTCGCAATTTTCAACGAAGCTGGTTCTAACTTAATGAGATTGAGAAACCAGCGCAACCAAAAATCGGTAGATACGTTATTTAGGATGATCGAGCCTCTACGATTTGTAGTAAAAGAATTTCGCGAACAGATTTTTGGTTGGAAAAAGGCCCGTGAAGATGTTAGTAGATCGCTTAGTAAAGAATATACTCTCGCGCTAGAATCACTGAAACAATCTTTGCAAAAAAACGAAGGGCAAGAACCATTATTGCATTACGATGAGCATTCAATAACAGATGCGACTGAGTCTTATTTTTGGGGATTCTATAATTCTCCATCAGGACAAACAGCTTGCGAAAACTTTCGCAAACGAATGGGATGGGCCTGGGATCAAGATGAACAGGGACGTGTTCGATTACGCTGGTATGCCTTGCCTATGAAGGTATCTAGCGTTGAATGGCGTCGCGGTTTGTTCACTATTCGTGATATTGAACGTCTGACTTCTTGCCTTGTAGATTTAGGGGGATATTTCACAAAAGCAGTTGCCGTCGATAAATCCATTTTTGATATTCTATCTGCCAAAGAACCGGAAGATGTTGTGAATCCGTTTCGCAGGGTCTCGCCAACCCTCGCCACTGATAGGGTTCCTGATGCTGCTCGCCGAATGTTTTCTTACCTAATTGGGGCAAAGCCGACCCTGTTGCAAGATTGGATAAGCCGTGTAGCTATGATGGGCTTTATTAGAACTTTGGAGTCTGCAGATAGCACCAAAATCACTTTGCTGAATATCGAACATAATTTGCCGATTAAAGCCTCCCATAAATGGTATGAAGCCCGTTCGTATTACTATAGGGATCCAGCTCTTCACGCATTCGTACAGGAACAAACAGCTGTAATCTTAGAATCACAAACTGTTTCTATTTCTTCAGAAATGTTTGGGCCACGTTTTGTCAGTTTGATGACAGATATGGATGCTTTCCAAGTTGCAATGGATTGTGTTTTTTATAACTGGATTGGGCAATTTTCTGATGATGAGGGCTCAGTGCACTGGTATATTCGCCCGTCAATGTTTGGGGCTGAGCCAATTTCGCTCAGCGATGGTTATTCAATCAATCCACATGATTTGGAAGGCGCTCTTAGTGCTTTTCTGTTCAGCCTTCCCTGGCAGAGTATGAACAACGCCCATCCTTTATCAAGATTTTTTGGAAACTTTAGGAAGACGGTAAATCAGATTAAGCAACTTCTTGAAAAAACCAACGACCAGAAGCTAAAAAAACGCAAAGATTCCTTCAAAGTTATTCAAGCAAAAATCAAAGAGTGGCAACGCTCTGGAAACCCGTTTTATCAGGATCTTGCAGTTTATCAAGAGTACCTTTTGAACAAACAAGAGACCGCTTGAAGTGATCAACGAAAAGTGAGGGAGCATGACCGAAACGACAAGCAATCGAACCAGTGTGAATTTAAACGGCATCGAAATTCCCCTCAAAAGGCTTTTAGGAGAAGGGCTAACAGCTAGTGTTTATCTTGGCACTTACCGGGAAGAACTAGTAGCGATAAAGATACTCAAGACTGATACGGTGCGCGAATATTTCCTGAGCGAGTATCAACATCTTGTGGCGTTGAGAAAGGGCTGGCAAAAACTCTTTAGCGATCCCAACAACCCAGAAATATTGCTTTACCCATCGCCGGTGCCTGATTATATAGCAGGTGAAATTCGGGAAAAAGTGGAAAACTTTCTAATTATGGAGTTTATTGCTGGGGAACCGTTGGATCATTGGCTGGAAATAAAAAATGTGCGTATGGAAGAAGCTTCGGCTTTGTACTTCATAACACAGTTTGGTCGTTTGATGAGAGTGTTACACACTGAACTACGTAAGTGCTATGCCGATATAAAAATTAGCAACCTGTGGATACTCCCCCCAGAAGATAAACCCGGCTTGAAAGTATCCGATTGGAATGTGCTTTCTGAATTCAACCCAGAAGGGCAGGCAAGAGATTTGTTTTTTGCGTCATTGTATTTATATCGGATATTAACTGGTACAGCGTTGCCTTATGCGCGTGGACAAGTAACCGCAAAAATTGATAGTCCAGAGCTTTTTACGGAGCTTTCTGATGGAATGCAGCTATTTTTGCGCCGCGCTTTACATCGCAACCTGGGCCGGCGGTTTGCAAATGCAGAAGAATGGACGGCTAGCTTGGAAAGATTGCTCGGGCTATGGGAGTTGGATGCCGTTGAATTAAATGCCCGAGCAGCCAAGATGTTAAAAACGGCACAAACTGCACAACGAGAAGCAGCCCAGGCAGAAGGGGATGCGCAAAAACAGATGTGGAACGATTCTGCAAATGCTTATCGTGAAGCCATGATGTTTTTATCTGTATCGAAAAAGAAAGGAAGAGGGGATCGCGAAACCTGGGCAGCGTTGAACGAAAATGCCAATCGTGGTTTGCAGTCTACATCGAATCTGGAGAAGGGATTGCTTTACCTGAAAGGGGATTCTTACCCTGAGGCAAAACGCGAATTTGATGAAGGGGCTGAGCTTTCGCCATTGGAACCAGAAGCTTTGCGGCGTTGGTATTGGCTGGCTTGTGCAGCGGGTGATTTGGGGATTGAGAAATTCAACATTATTAAGAGCATTTCCATAAAAGGGGTAGAAGCTCTAATCAATAAAGAAGTGAACGAAGCGCTGAATCAATTGAGTGATGCGTGCAAAGATTTGTATATTCCAGTCAAAACAGAGCGCATCCGAACAGAAGACCCGGCAACCAGCTTCGAGCAAGCGCGGGAGGAAGCGTCTCAGCTTTCAGTCGATGTTTTAGAAGGCTATTCTACATCAGAGGGCAGCCTGCCTGAAGGATTGTTGGCGCTCAGGCTGGAAGCTCGCATTTTGAAGTTGGTTGACAATGGCCGGCAATCCCAACAGAACGGTTTATACAGTGATGCAATTCGCAGCTATGAAAATGCCCTGGCTCTTTATAAAAAGCTTCCCCAGATGCCGCCGACCGCCTGGGCCGAAGATGCAGGCGCTCTTGATCAATTGATTGATGCTACCAAACTGGAAGCAGAAAGCGCCGGGGTCGCCTTACAGGAGCAGCATTTAGCGAGACAGGCGATAGAGGTCCATGATTGGACAGCAGCCGGTAAGCATTTTCAGTTGGCATTGCTGGCAATGCCAGATGATACCTTGACTGTGAGCGAATGGGAATCTGCTGCCCGACAATGCCTGGAGTTGGCTGAAATGGACGATGTGCTGGCTTTGCTGGCGCCAGCAATGGGTTTGCAAACCGCGAAAACCCGCCTTGCGCCCCTCTGGCAAAAAGCATATCAATTACGTTTATTGCGCATCCATGCCCGGCAAGTTCCGCCTGTCGCGTTCCAAGACTCTAAATCTAAAGTGGAGATAGAAGCGCAAATCACATCTGTGTTTTCAAAAGCTGCTGACTTTCGCAGCGCTCATGCTGGTGATTCATTTGCGCTGGGCGCACATTTTAAAACGGTGCTCAAGTGTCTGCTGGATTCTTCGCTGGAGTGGAATCGTTGGCAGACCGCCGGTCAGGTGATTGAATTAGCCCGTTTAGTGGATGAGGCCTGGGCGCGCGAGTTCGATACACAAAGTCAAAGTTATCGCGTTATTTTTTACCAGCGCCGCCAAAGATTGATCTCTGAATTGCTGGATGAGGTTATCGCTCTTGAAAAAGAACAGACTCTGGAGATGTTGGAACAAGCTGCGCAGAAAATTGATTTAATTAGATCCCTTTATGATGATGATTACCGCAAAACAATCGAACAGACACAAATAGCTATAACTTCTGGAAGGATTACCCAAAAACAAACGCCGGTTATTTCGATTGAACAAACGCTGGAAAGGGTACGGACAAAACGCGACACCCTGGTGAAGGCTGCCCAGAAAGATGCTGAGAAGAAGCAAAAACAAATTGAGCTTATAAAACAAAAACTCGCGGAGCTTGATGAGCGGGTCAAGTCCCTTTCTGATGTGTTGGATAAATTACCAGCCACTGATGTTTTTTTTAGCCAGAAACGTGTTGAAATTAGCCAGGAATTGGCAAGAACGTTGTCTCTGGCGATTGATCAAATCGATCGCCTGCCTGGATTGACGCTAGAAGCGACCGAGCCGGGGGGGAATAAGCGTGCTGATTATGCGCGGAAGCTGACTGAAATTGAGCCTGTCCCGCTGGAACAGGGTGTGGATTCTAAACCTAGCAAACCCTGGGGCTGGATGGTTGCGACTTTCATTTTTGCACTGGCTGCGCTTGTTTTTGGAGCGTTACTGGTTATCAAAACGATCTACCCGGGCGGGGTAACAGAGCCTACCGCTATACCCACCCTGGTTATGACTTCGACAACCATCATCCCATCGCCATCACCGACAGCAACTTTTACGCCAGAACCTTCCATAACGCCCGAGCCGCCCCCGGTTTCGAAATTCTCAATTCCTGATGGCAAAGCACAGGTGACAATCCTCACACCGGATTTTGTTGAACCGTTGTACCTGATTGATGATCAAGATGCCAGCTTGCCCGGTGGGATTAGCTTACCACGCGCCGGACAGGATGCATCCCGCCCTGATCCGATGGGGAATGGCAACAGCATGTTGGTTCTGGATTCTACGGTGCAGGGTTTACCAGAGCAAGATGCATTTGTTGACTGGCCCATGGATATCCCTGTTCAAGAGACTGGTTATTACGAAGTATTTATGAGCGATACACGGAAATACTCTGGAAGCACCATGGAACTGAGATATCAGGTGCTGGCAGACGGTGGAAGCCTTGCTCCAGTAGTCGGTACAGGAACGTTGAAACAATTGGCGGCTCTCGACCAGCCGAAGAATGACAAGGGCGAAGTTCTGGATGCCTGGCGCAGCGTAGGCATTTATTATTTTACAGCTGGACAAAAAATCACGGTTCGACTTGATTTGACTGGCATCAAGCTGGATGCCACAAGCGTGATTGGCATAGATGCAATCCTGATTGCGCGGTTACCTGCCCCACCCCAAAGTGCTGGAAATATCTTGGAAGCCTTTAAACGACTGAAAAATATTCAAGAATGGCCCTTGATGTTTTGGGCAGACGATACAGACGCTGCGACCATTTTCAGGCCAACGGATGGCTGGACTGCGCTCGAGGGTGATGCCGCTCAATTCACCTGGAATGGCGCGAAAACCATTCAGACAACCAAAGATGGGACTTACCAAATTACATGGAGTTTGCCCCATACATTGCCCATTGGGAAATATGAAGTCTATACCTGGATGCCGCCGGGTATCTCGGGCAAAGTCACTTACAAGCTGGCATTTTTGGATGAAAAGGGACGCAAACCTGGTGCGGATGCGGTGAAGTTTACCCCTGATTCATTCCCGATCGACCCGCAAGAAGCCGGGATGGCGGGTAGTTGGCAATCCCTGGCCCAGGTGGAAGTGCTCAAGGATTCTTATAATTTGACTGTAACACTTTCATCTGTCAATGTAGAAGCTATGCTGGCAGGTGATGTCATCCTGGTGGTTTTTCAGCCCTAATAGTGCGCTGCTGATTGCGAGGAAAATATGGACGAGAAACAGATTAAATATATCATCGAGGATTTGGAGTACAGGGCCAAAGAAGATATCGAGCTCATGGGCGATTTGGGCAAACTACGGCCATGGCGGGATGCTGGCATGCCTGGTGAGTGCCCGATTGACTTGGTTAAGCTAGGGTATGGAGAAATCATAGGCGAGGGTCCAGACGATGAGCAAACCAAAACCGAAGCATCAGACACGCCTGTAATAGAACCGATAGCATTGCCAGTATCGCAGGCGAAAGCTGATTTGGAGCCCAACACCGTTGCAAGCGATCAGCGCAAAGAGCTTGACCGGTTGATGGGGCAGGCGCTCGATGAAGAATCCGAGCGTAAATACGATGAAGCTTTGGCAACGCTCGAAAAATTGCTGGCGATTGAACCTGGAAGCGTGGAAGCGCGTAGTTTGCGCGAACGCGTGATACAAAAAAAAGAAAAAGCTTCAATCAGCCGTTTGAAGGTCATGCTTGAACACGAGGTTGATTTTGGTCTTTTGAACGGTGCTGTTACTGAAGCTTATAAGCTCCTAGACCGAGGTGACGCGGAACTGAACCGTTTGTATGAGCTCGGTAAGGCGCGGCGCGATAAACGACGTGAAGAGATGGGGCAATTAACCACAGCGGACGCGATGAAGGAACTGGTTAATGTTCAACAATTGATCACTGATGTAGAGGCTGCTATTGTACGAGGCGAGAGAACTTTCTTTGATGCGCGCGATAATCAGACCCGGAAAATCGAAGTAGTTTGGGAAGAAGCACGGGCAGCCATCCCTGGCCTGGTGGCCGCTTTTGTTGACAAATCTCTGGAGCGGGCGGCCACGTTCATGCCATCTGATCCAAGGGCTGCCCAAAAAGTGCTTGAGGAAGCCTTAAAAAATAAGGAAATTGCCGGAGTCCTGGCTTTGTTAAAAAACAAGGAGATTGTCGGAGTCTCCGCTTTGTTGAAACAGATGGAAAAGCAGGAGGGAATTTATCAGTCTGAAGCGGCGAAATGGGAAAAAGCGGATGAGCTTTTGCAACACAGTGACGAGCCCAAGTGGAACCCGATTGAACGTTTCAAA
>Ga0209835_1000888_pt1 | contig 17979 bp, 17 predicted proteins | sample LakKivwa52mmetaG_FD_184138 | JGI IMG/M metagenome (GOLD analysis project Ga0209835, IMG submission 184138) | Anoxic lake water microbial communities from Lake Kivu, Rwanda to study Microbial Dark Matter (Phase II) - Lake Kivu water 52m metaG... | ecosystem: Environmental > Aquatic > Freshwater >...
GGAAACCCAGCTTCCCCTCTCAGTGGTTGACTACTCGGCAGGGAACGGCAAACTCCTGCTTGTTGTCGAGAACAAGGGCAGCTACCCCGTGCGCATCACCTCGGTTGTCGGCGGGGGAGCAAGCCTCCCAATATCCTCTGAATGGATTTATCCTGGTGAAAAAGCCCCGGTTTCCCAAATAGATTATTCGGCACTCAACGCAGTCTCAACGTGCGGTGCTGGCGAGAAAGGAGTGCTTGAAATCCCCCAATTCGGCTTTGTGCTCGAGCAGAAGGTGAGCACCGGCGGCGAAGGGGCAATTCTCCCCAAACTCCAGCGTTCCGAAAGCGTGCCTATGCGGGTGGGATGTTTTGCGCCCGATACCCCAGGCGGCAACGGCACCGAGCTTTGCGGAAGCGCAGTATGCAGCGAGCAATGCTGCAGGCTTGGCCCAGAGCCATTATGCATACCAAATGACTGGACATGCGATTTATGCGGAGGAACGTGCCAGAAGAGCGGCAAGATTTGCTGCGAGGCAAGTGGCGAGTGCATCTCCCAAGGCGAGCAGTGTGGCGGCTACATAATGTGCTACGGCAACCTCTGCGACCCGCGCTCAGGGCAGACCTGCTGCGAGGAGAGCCAGTCTTGCATAAATATTGGGCAAACATGCACTCTCTGCGGCGGCTGCGAAGAAGGCGAAGAGTGCTGCGAAGTCCTTGGAAAATGCGTTTTGAAAGGCGAATGCGAGCTAGAATGCTACGGCAACATCTGTGACACTGAAACGCAGGAATGCTGCGATGCGAGCCAGTCTTGCATAAATATGGGGCAAACATGCACTCTCTGCGGCGGCTGCGAAGAGGGCGAAGAGTGCTGCGAAGCCCTTGGAAAATGCGTTTTGAAAGGCGGCTGCAAGTAGTTGCGAGGTTGCTGCAACGGGATTTACATAGTCGGCGCTGTGGCTGTAATTGACCGCCACCATTTCTTCGTAGTTCCGCAAGCGTTAAATAGCTCAACGCCATAAACCGCCCACATGGCGAAAAAGAAGCGTTCTCCTCCAAAAAAGCACGGGAAGCGCATATCAGGCCAGGCGACAACCGAAACACTCGTCATACTTGCGGCGGTAATGATCGTCGCCCTCGTGGGCATCTCGCTACTTGGCGACAGTTTCACAAAGATGAGCGACACAAGAGAATCGCAGTCAAAGATATTCTGGTCAAGGCAGGCTCCGATTTCGGTGGTCGATGCGACCGCCGGCGGCGGCAACGCGTCATTTCTCATAGAGAACACTGGCGCCTACCCAATATGCGTGACACGATTACTTGCAGGTGGCTCAAACGTAACGATGCCATGCACATGGCTGCAGCCGGGTGACAGGATGCTTCTTTCAAACATAAGCTACAAGGAATTGAACGCCATGCTTGACTGCGGCGACGGGAAGAATAATCTTCTTGAAATTGGGAATTTCGGCTTCGATTACAACACCATGATTGGTGAAAGCGTAATTTCAAAAACCCAGAGAAGCGACGGGGCAAAGCCACTTATTGTGCGGTGCTTTTCAGCTGAAAATGTCTTGCCCACCATCTGCGGCAACACAAAATGCGGAATCGGTGAAAGCTGCTGTGATTTCTACACTCCATCATATTGTTACAACAGCTCGGTTCCCTCGAGATGCAGTTCAACCCACGGCTGTTTTCCCAGCTACCAATGGATTGGCGGGGAATGTAGGCAGCAGTGCGGCGAATCCCACTGTGGTTCTGGAACCAAATGCTGTTCTCTTACAGAAAGCTGCATATCTAGCAACGGCTATTGCACCTCGTGCGGCAACTGCAACCCGTTTTTTCAGCACTGCTGCCCTTACGAAGGATGCGTTCCGATAGGCCAGGAGTGTAACTTGTGCATGCCGCCATGCAACAAAGATGTGAACACATGCTGTCCGGGGGTAGGTTGCGTGCAAAACGGGCAAGCATGCAACGAGTTCACAATCGCCTGTTACGGCAAGCTTTGCAACCATATCACTGATAAGTGCTGCGATATACAAATGTCTTGCATTCCTAAGAACACCACCTGCGACTCGTGCGGCGGAATTTGCGAGCCTCATGGATCGAAATGCTGCCCTGCTCTTGGCAACAGATGTATACCTCTTGGGGACACTTGCGATGCCTGCGGCGGTTGCGACCCACAAAAATCCACATGCTGCCTAAACGGTTATACGTGTAAGCCTAACGGCGAGCCATGTGGCGAGCAAATAGCTTGTTATGGATACCTCTGCAATCTGGAAAACGAAAAATGCTGCGACGCGCAGATGGCATGCATTCCAAATGATCGCGACTGCGACACTTGCGAGGAGGACTGCCGCATGCAGGGCAAGAGGTGCTGCGAGCTTGCGGGCAACAAGTGTGTGCCTCTCGGTTTGGTGTGCGATTCGTGCGCTGGAAGATGTAGTGAAGCTGGGCTGACATGCTGCCCGCAGACAAAGGACTGCATAGAAACCAATATGGCGTGTGGATTTAGCGCGATTGCTTGCTACGGAAATCTTTGCGATGGGAGCAGGGAAGAGTGCTGCGCGTCTAGTCAGTCATGTGTCTTGATAGGCACCTGTCCGATGAACTGTTATGATGAGGTTTGCAATCCAGACGTTGAAGTCTGCTGCGAAGCCAAGGAAGGCTGTATAGAAATAGGTTGGTGCCCAATAGAATGCTTCGGCAGCCTTTGTGGTTCAAATGAAGAATGCTGCGAGATAACAGCCGGCTGCGTTGTGATAGGCGGCTGTAATTGACCGCCACCATTTCTTCGTAGTTCCGCAAGCGTTAAATAGCTCAACGCCATAAACCGCCCACATGGCGAAAAAGAAGCGTTCTCCTCCAAAAAAGCACGGGAAGCGCATATCAGGCCAGGCGACAACCGAAACACTCGTCATACTTGCGGCGGTAATGATCGTCGCCATGGTAGGCATCTCCATTCTTGGCGATGGCCTCACCACAATTCCTGGGGCGATGGAATCCCAGTCAAGAATCTCCTGGTCAAGCCAGATTCCCCTTGCCATAATGGAATCAAGCGCCGATGAAAACAACCTTATGCTCGCAGTCGTAAATAACGGGCAGTACCCGGTCAAGATAACGGGCTTCGGCTCATCAGACGGCTACAGGTCCTACGAGTCGCAAATAATCCAGCCTGGCGAGAGGACGACACTATCCGTCAACTACTGGCCCCTCGGTCCAGAATTAACCCGCGATGCCGCTTCAATCAGCAGCCTTTCAATAAGCTACCAGCAGTATGTCGGCGCAGGCGCACAAAGCGAGGTGATTTCAGACACGATCGGCTCAAATGGGGTGTTCCATACGCCGTTTGTCGTCACTAATGGGACTTCTAATGTTACTAACTTTACCTCATTCCTCGCATTTTGTACGGCTATCGAGCAAGCAGTTTGCAACATCCCACATCCCAGATGCATTCCGAGAAGAACCGTCTGCGACGAGTGCGGCGGCTGCGATTGGAACAATCACGAATACTGCTGCCTCAACGGCCCTACTCCTAAATGCATATCAAAGGTCTGGGGGCCAAACGCATGCGACAAGTGCGGCGGCTGCGACCCCAAACTTAGTACCTGCTGCCCCTACGACCGAGAGTGCAAATTGAACGGCGAGGATTGCTGCCTAGCAGGAGAATCTCCGGGTTGCGAACGTGTCGGAATAGTTTGCTACGGGAATTTCTGCGACTTGAGCCAGGAGTGCTGCGACTCAAAGCAATCCTGCGCTCCGAAAGGCACTTGCAGCAAACAACAAAATTAGAATTCCCCGAGGGTTTTCTGCCCGACTTCGAGTTCCTTCTCCTTTCCGCCGAATATGATTATCTTCCCATATTCCCCGTCATACCCTGCGACTTTCTCTACGCGCCCCTCTTCCACCCGCACTATCGCCTCGGCAACGCGCTTGCCCGCAGCTTTCACAAGTTCGCTTTTTTTCGCATGAAGGGCGGCAAACTCATTCCTGAAGTGCCCCACAAGCTTCATGTATTCAGAATCAACCGACCGCGAGGCAACGGTTTTCCCCATGGCTTCTGCGAGTATCTCCTTTAGCGGCACAAGGCTTTCAAAGGGTGGCGCGTTTTTGAGCACAAAGCCCTCCTTCCTGTCGGCAAGCTGCCCCACGCGATTCATCACGCCTATGGTGAGGGGCTTTCCACACGCAGGGCAAAGCCCTTTGTGCTTTTTTGTTTCTTCAGGGGAGAAGCTCACGTTACAGAGCCGATGCCCGTCAAAGTGGTATTTCCCCCCCTCAGGGTAGAACTCATAGGTGCACGCAAGTTTCCTTCTCTCCTTGTAGCGGATTGCCTCATACAATTCATCATAGGTAAGCCTGTCCAAATCGAACACATTTGCCTCCCGGCCGATTTTCTCAGGAGAGTGCGAGTCCGAGTTTGAGAGAAGCTGCAGGCGGTCAAGCGAGGAGAGCCTCCAGTTCATCGCAGGGTCGGATGAAAGCCCAGTCTCAATAGCATGGATGTCCCGCTCCAGCTCCCCAAAGCATTCTTTTAGCGAGTCAAAGCCGCTCATTGACCCAAAGACCGAAAACCACGGGGTCCAGATATGCGCGGGAATAACGAGATTCTTTTCGGATATTGAAAGGATGATTTCAGTAAGCTCGATTGCGCTCATTCCCAAAATCGGCCGGCCATCCGACTTCAGATTGTATTTCTTTCCCAGCCGCTCGTTTATCTGCCCTGCGATTTCGATGGACGGCGAAAGCACCACCAAATGCACGCGCCTTCCCTTCCCTCCTTGCGTGTAGATGCAGGATATTTCCGCAGAAAGGACAAAATTCATTCCGTTGTGCTGCAAAAAGCCGCTGTCAGACTCAATGCTCTTTTTCTCAAGCTCTGAAAGCCAGTCGGGGTGCGTAAAATCCCCTGTGCCAAGAAGGTCGATTCCCTTGAGCTTCGCCCACTTCGAAAGAGTCTCAAGCTCCATGCCAGGTGAGGTGGCGCGCGAGTATTTCGAATGGACATGAAGGTCGGCAACAACTTTCATAAGCCCGCCTCGTGGGCAAAGCGCCCCGCTATTCCTTACAAGAAGGCGCTTTCATTCCCCTCCCGCTCACCTTTGCGCCCCCACAATTAAAAAACTCCCTTCCGCTTTTTCTCCATGAACCTTTTCAGGCTCGCAAAAAGCACGGGTGAGGGGCGCATTTTCCGCGCCGAAGCCGCGCTTTTCCCGGATTACCTTCCAGAGGAGCTTCCGGGAAGGGAAAGGGAGGTTCGCGAGCTTGTCTATTGCCTTCAGCCGGCTTCAGAAAACCGCCAGCCATTCCACGCGCTTCTCATAGGCCCGCCGGGCACAGGGAAAACCAGTTCGGCAAAGTTCGTGCTCAAGCACCTGTCAGAATATTCAAAGCGCCCGCTTCCGGTTTACGTGAACTGCTGGGAATCTCAGTCGCGCTTTGCCGTGCTCTCAGCACTCGCGCTTGCGCTTGAGGAGCCCATGCCGCGCAGGGGCATTGCGGCTGACGAGATTTTCTCGCGCATAGTTGAAATCGGGAGGAAGGAGGGCAGGATACCCATAGTGGTGCTTGACGAGGTCGACAGGCTGGCAGGCGAGGCTGACGGCACGCAGGTGCTCTACGACCTCTGCCGCGCGGGAGAGGCGCACTCGCTCAAAACAGGAGTCATCGCAATAACGAATGATGCGGAATTCCACCTCCAGCTTGACCCGCGCATCCGCTCCTCGTTCGTGCAGCACACGCTTTCCTTCGGGGCATACACCGTTCCGCAGCTAAAAGAGATACTCTCAACACGCGCAGCAGCCGCGTTTTTGCCCTGCGCCCTTGAGGAAGATGTCGTGCCATTGTGCGCGGCAATCGCGTTCAAGCAGGGCGGGGACGCAAGGGTTGCGCTCTCGCTTTTATACTCTGCAGGAAAAGCGGCAGAACGGGGGGGCGCGCAAAGCGTTTCAGTTGGGCATGTTCGCGCAATAGAGGGCGCGGCGCTCGCATCATCAAGCGTGAAGGCAGAGCGCAAGCTTCCCGAGATGGACGAAGTTGACCAAAGGATAGTCTCCGCGGTAAAAGAGGCTGGGAAAAAGGGGCTTGAGAGCGGGAAGCTTTATGCAAAGCTTTCGAAACACTCGGGCGAGCGGGCGGTTCGCGCAAGGGTGGATAGGCTTATTGGGAACGGCATACTAAAAGCAGAAGCGCTCAATCTGGGAACTGGGAGAAGCAGGCTTCTTAGGATAAAGGAATAGCCTTTGGCACAAGCGCCCGACCTTGGCACAGGCAGGATTTTTGGAGTAGCCGAAGTTACAAATCCTTTTAAAGTGGTCTAATAGCAAACTAGATGTATGAGGCTCCCTTTCAACGTTGTTAACGCCCGCCAAAAGGATGACCGCAAAGCCGCCTATCACGGATGCGCAAACACGCCAAGCGATTCTTCCCCCCGCAGGAAAAAGCACTCAAAGCTTACCTATTTCTGGCACCATGGAGAAGGGCAGGACACCGCGCACCTGGTTCCGAAGGATTTCCTCACCTACAAACCCCTGCCGCAGTCGCTTTTTCAGATTAGGGAGCGCTACTGGGGGCAAAAGGCAACCTCCCGCTCGCTTGCATCCGCATTCGCGCTCGGGCTTGCAGGCTCGTTTTACGAATCCTTTCTCTGTCTCGTACACCCGCGCAAATTCTTCTCCGATGTCAAGACTGTTGCGCGCACCTTCCTCGTGCGCAAATCATTCAGGACGCCCGCACAGATTTTCCTTGCAAATGGGCTTGTTTCGGATATTTTCGGATGGGCTGGCAGCACGGCTCTTGGCGCCATCGGGGCATCTTGCAACGTTGGGCTTGCGGTCGCAGGTGTGCTTGTCGGCGATGCAATTTTCTCCATGCTTGGGGCGCACCTCGCGTGGTTCTCGACCTGCTACCGCACCTGGGCAAAAAGCCATAAAGCAAAGAATACCGGGCAAAGACAGAAATTTTCCGCCGCGCTTGACTTGGAGCGGCACATTCTCCATTCGATGTCTCGAAACACTCCGATCGCACTCGCGTTCATATGCGGGGCCGCAGCCGCGATGACTGGCGTGGGGCTTCTTTTTGGCGCAGCGGTTTCGGTGGCAGTAAGCAGGATTCTTGACCTCCCGTCAACCATCGCTTACCGCGCTGCTACGGTTGTACAGAACAGCAATTTCATTTCGCTTATCGAGGAAAAGATGAAAATCTGCAAGGAAGGCGGGCAAAAGGAGGGTTAGCCGGATTTCAAAACAGCCGAAGCGGCATCTTTCACAGAAACAAGCTCTTCCTTGCCGCTCCCAAGATCGCGCAAGGTGACTTTCTTGCCCTTCTCCTCCCGCTCGCCCACAATCGCAATGTATTTGCAGGAGCCTGCGGCATACTCCATTTGCTTTTTCAGGTTCCTTCCGTTCAGGTCGGTCTGCGCAGAAACGCCAAGGCGGCGAAGCTCGGAAGCAACGCGAAGCGCATAAGGGTAGAACCCATCCTTCACGCACGCCACAAACACACCCTTTTTTTCTGCACCCTCCTTCTCTTTTAGGGCAAGGAGCCTCTCAATGCCAAGCGATATGCCGACCGCGCTGTCCCCCTGACCATAGAGGGCAAGAAGACCATCATACCTTCCGCCGCCAGCCACGCTGCCCATTTCCTTGCCAAGCGATATCTCGAAAATCGGGCCAGTGTAGTAGCCAAGCCCCCGCACAAGCGAGAAGTCTATCTCAAGTGTTGCCTTTATTCCGCACTCACCGACTAAGGCGATTATTTCGCGAAGCCCTTCGAAGGCTTCTGGCGAGTATTTCGCGGCAATCCTTAGCTTGTTTTGATTGCTGTCCTCCTTTGAGATTTCCGCAATGAGCGTTTGCGCCTCATTCTGGTCAGCTCCCGCATCAACAAGCATGCCAACCGTTGGCTCATTGCCGATTTTCTCGCGCTTGTCAAGTATGCGAAGCACCTCGCCCTCCTTCCCAGGCAACAGCCCCTCGGCAATTTTGGCAATTATTCTCCTGTCGTTGAGGCGGATTGTCGCGCCTGAAAAGCCGAGCGCAGAAATCGCCTCTGATGCGCAAGAGAGAAGCTCGGCTTCCGCCCGCATGGTGGGGCAGCCTATGATGTCTGCATCAGCCTGCAAAAATTCCCTGAACCTTCCCTTCTGCGGCTCCTCGCGCCGCCACACAGGGGAAATGCAGTACCTCTTGAACGGCTTTTTGAAAGTGTTCGAGGAGGCAACGCGCGCAAGCGGGACGGTCAAATCAAAGCGGAGCGCGAGCTTGCCATCATCAATCCGGTATAGCTGCCCCTTAATTTCATCCCCGCATTTCCGCTCAAGAACATCGACTGACTCGAGCGCAGGGGTTTCCATGGGAAGAAAGCCATAGCGCCGGTAAACTTTGCGTATGGCTTCAACTGCCCTCTCGCGCCTCCCCATCTCATCAGGGAGGAAATCCCTCATGCCTTTTGGCGTATTGTATTCCATCTCAGACCTTCACGCTTGCGCCAAGCCACTCCTTGAGCGCCTCCTTGCTTGCCGCGCCCGAGCGGTTGGCGATTATCTTCCCGTCCTTGAAAAGCACGAGATTGGGGATGCTTGAGACCCCGAACTTTTCCGCAAGCTCGGACTGCTCGTCCACGTTGACTTTGCAGAACTTCACTCCCTTGACCTCTGCGGAGAGCGCCTCGAGCACGGGCGCGAGCATCCTGCACGGGCCGCACCATGGAGCCCAGAAGTCAACGAGCACCACGCCGGACTTCGTTTCCTTCCCGAATGTTTCGTTTGTCAATTCCAACATCGTTCCCACCCTTTATTGCTGCCCGAAGTACTCCTTGAACTTGGGCGTTGTCGACAGGAGCGTGCTCCTGCCGCTCTTCTTCTGCGAGAGAAAGCCTTTTGAAACAAGCTCAGCCACATCTTGGTAAATCGAGCTGCCAAGCCTTTTGCAAAGCTCGGATTTTTTCATGCCGTCGTTTTTCGAAACATAGGCAAGCGTGCGAAGCGCGTGGCGCGAAATCTCGCCGGTTTGCGCAAAATCCTTCACGAATTGCACGTATTTCGGGCGCAGCCGCATGTAATACTTCCCGTCCTCAAGAGCGATTTCAACCGCGCTTCCCGCAGCCTCATACATCCCGCGGAGCGCCTCAATCCGATCGGCGACGAACCCCGGCGCGGCAACCCCTATTAGCTTGCCAAGCTCAGGCGCGCCAACCGGCCTGCTCGACATGAAAAGCGCAGCCTCGATTATCCTCATCGCCTCTTCATTGTCCATAAAAATCACGCGCCCCTAGCTTCCAAAGCCCTTTCCATGCCTTTCTTCCAGTTTTCATCTTTCTCTTCCCCGCGCACCCTTATGAATATTTCGCCAAAGAACCTTTCCTGGAAAATCGCGAGGCGCTTGTCCTGCGCTAGGTGGAGAAGCGGCAAAAGCGTCAACACCATCTCCATCGCAGTCTTCTTTTCAAGTATGCCTGAAAAAGTGGCAAGCCCGGTGCTGTCGGCTCCGCCAAGGACGCGGGCATAGACCTCCTCCATCTTCTTCTCCATGTTGAACTCGGGAAGCTGGATGTTTATCACCTCGGGCACCGAGGCTTTCTGCGCCCTCTCCTCGCGCTTCTTCTGCTCATCGAACACCTTGTCCATGGCGACGATGAGCTCGTCAAGGGTAACCATCCTTTTCGGGGGCACGCGCGTCTTGAGCTCAAGCACCGGGATTACTGCGGGCTCGGCATCCTCTTCCACATAGGTCTGCTCCTCGACAACCTGCGCCTCCTCCTCGAAACGGAGCGCGTCGCTCTTGAAGCGTATGAGTATCGCGGCGGCAAGGATAAGGTTCGCGGGCACGCGCAAGTCGAGCATCTCCATCTTGCGTATCCTGTCAAGGTAGCCTGCGGTTATCTCCACGATGTCGATGTTCCATGGGTCAAGCCTCTTTGCGGCAACAAGGTCAAGAAGCATCTCGCGCCAGGTGGGGAAAGCGACTATCCTCTCAAGTTTCATGTCCTCGCTTGACAGTCCCTCGGTGCGCTCGCTCCCCTCGTCATCAATCCGCCCGCCCTCTTCCTCCGCTGGCGATTTCCTTTTTCGCACAGGCGCTTCCTCGCCCCACTCGAGCCTCTCACCATAGCCTTCTCCAGCCGCCATGGCGACAGATTCTCAGGAACCTCTTTTATTCCTATGGCAGGCTGGCTTTTTGAAAAATGGAAAAAGAAGAAAAAAAGAAAAGGAGAAACTTAGCATCCAGTCCAAGTGCCGCCATATATGCTCTTGAGCACTTCTGGCGCAATCGCGTATATCAGCACAGCGATAAGCGCACCCGTGAGAGCCGCTGTCGCCCAGACATTCGCCCTTGCGCGCGTCTCAGCCCCCATCATCTGCCCTGCGGCGTATATCACTCCCGCAAGCACAATCATCAGCATTGCAGCAACCGGAAGCAAGGCGGTAAGCCCAGTGCAAAGTTCGCTAGCCGCACTTTTGACACCAGTAATCCCTTGGCTTGCAGCCATCAGCACCGCGCCCATCGCCAGGAAAACAGCCAACAGTTTCATTCTCATGAAATCCCTCCGTTTGACGCCCTTTCTCCGATGTGCTTTAAATTGCTTTCTCTCTCAAGACCGGGGCGTACTTGGGCAGCGCCGAAATAAGACAATTAAAAATGCTTGCAGGCTTATGCTAGGCTGGTGTAAAAAATGGCAAAGGAAAAATCCATTGACGAGCTCACGGACGAGGCGATAGAAAACGGGGGCTACCTCTGCCGCGTCTACTTCGACCTTCATGCAAAGTCTGCTGACGAGGTGAGAAACCTCATGGTGGGTTTCATATCGAGGCTCACTAAGGAGACTGGCGTAATATATGCGGTCGGCGAGATAGACTCCCCGCTTGAGCGCGACGGCGTGCATTCCACATGGGCCGAGGTGAAGCTTCTTGCGCAGGACTTTCCGACCCTTGTGCGCATAGCGGCCCAGTACTCGCCAATCGGCATTGAAATAGCGCGCCCTGGCAGGGTGTCGCTTTCTCTTGGCGACGCGCAGGGCATCCTCCTCGACGTCTCGCAGGCGAGCCAGAACTTCACGCGCACCATAATGGAGCGCGTGCTTTCAAAGGAGGAGCGCGAGGAATACGCGAAAAAGATGCTTTCCCGCGCCGAGCTTGGAAAGAAGCTTCTTGAGAAAGGCAAGGCGCAAGGCGTATAAATTCAGCCAGGGCAATCTGGTTGGTGCTGGCATGGAAGTTGGCAGGGTGAAATCAGGAATACCCGGGCTTGACACAATGCTCGGCGGCGGCTTTCTTAGGAACAGCGTGGTCGCGGTTGCTGGCGGCACTGGCGCTGGAAGGACAATATTCCTCTCGCAGTTCTTAGTCAAGGGCGCAACAGAATTTTCCGAGCCCGGGCTTTTCCTCTCGTTCGACGAGCGCAAGGACGCCGTGGCTTCAAACCTTCTCTCCTTCGGCTGGAATCTTTCTGAGTTGGAAAACAAGCAAAAGGCGGTTTTCATCGAATATCCCCACAACGAATTGGCGGCTTTCGCCGAGCAGGCGGGGGCGATAAAGGACCTCATAGACACGATTGGGGTAAAGCGCGCGGCAATAGACTCCATTACCCCCTATGCGCTCATGTTCCCGACGCAGGAGGAGCGGCGCATCGCCACCATGCGGCTTGTGAACGCGGTGAAGGGCTGGAAGGCCACTGTGCTCATATCTGCAGAGTCGGTGCCGGGCCAGGACGGGGCGTTCCCGCACACGCTTTCCAGCGTGGAATCATTCTGCGACGGCTTCATCAACCTCTCCTTCCGCAGGCAGGGCGACAGGCGCACGCGCGAGGTCGAGATAGTCAAGATGCGGGGAAGCCGCCACGAGCACGAGTTCCGCCCGGCGCGGATAGCCGAAGAAGGCTTTGTTGTGGGTGGCGGGGAGGAAGCAAGGCAGCCTGTCCGGAAAAAGGTAGTTTTCCATGAATGAGATAGACCCCTGGGCATCGGAGCAGCAGATAGACTACGACAAGCTTTTTTCGGAATTTGGCATGTCGAAAATAGACTCGCAGATGGCATCGCGCCTTGCCTTCCGCCTTTCCGACCGCGGCATTCTCTTTGCCCATCGCGACTTGGATTTGTGGCTTCGCGATGCGGAGGAGGGCAAGGAAGTCGCAGTGATGTCCGGCATCAAGCCATCCTCGGAGTTCCACCTCGGAAGCAAGCTCACGGCAGAGGAGATAATCTTCTTCCAGAAGAAATTCAGGGCGAAGGTGTTCTACGCCATTGCCGACTTGGAGGCTTATGCCGACAATGGAATGTCCCTTGAGGAGACTCACGAGACCGCAGTCTCAAACGTCGCGGATTTGCTCGCGCTAGGCTTGGACCCGAAGAACGCGCACATCTACAAGCAATCGCAGGAAAAGCGCGTCATGCAGATGGCCTACCTCTTCGCGAAGCGCGCCACGCCCGCAATGCTTAAGGCAATTTACGGCGAGCGCAACTACTCGCTGTACTTCGCCGCGCTCACGCAGGTTGGCGACATACTCCTCCCACAGCATAAGGACTTCGGGGGGGCAAAACGGGTGGTGGTGCCTGTGGGCGTTGACCAGGACCCGCACATGCGCCTAGCGCGCGACATCGCGTTCAAGGAGCGGCTCATTCTGCCATCGGCGACCTACCATAGGATAATGCGCTCGCTTCGCGGCGAATCGAAGATGAGCAAGCGCGACCCGGGCTCGACCCTTTCCCTCCCAGACACTCTTCCTGAGGCGCAAAAGAAGCTTTCCGCGGTATTCACAGGGGGGAGGACGACTGCCGATGAGCAGAAGAAGCTGGGCGGCGAGATAGAAAAATGCGTTCTTTTCGACGTCATGCGCTTCCATTTTGTCGAGGACAAAAAAACCCTTGCAAAAATGATGGAAGGCTGCACTTCGGGCAAAGTGCTTTGCGGCGAGTGCAAGAAAACCTACATAAAATACGCGCTTGACTGGCTGTCCAGGCACCAGGAGAAGAAAAAGAAGATGCTTCCGAAAGCAAGGAAGCTTCTTGAAAACACAGAATAGGCTTGGCTTGTTGGAAAGCGGGGAAAGAAGACAGCGAGGAAACTGCTTGAGGATGCGAAGTGAGCTTGCAGGAAAGCGCCGGGAGCCAGGAAACTACCTGAAGACGCGGAATGGCGCTATTTTTTATTCTCCACTCTTGCCCGATAGAGCCGCGGCACGAACGCGCACACGGTCGCCTGCTCTATCTGCTCGCTTCGATGAAGCACATGGGCGGAGAAGTGCCCGATTGCGCCGTGCTTCCTGCCGATTTTTCTTATGCCGGCAAGCCCCGCCATCACCTTTCCAAGGTCGCTTTTGTTCCTCTTTATCATGTTCACAATCTTCTCTGAAACCACAAAGCCCATTCCGGTCCCGTATGTCTCCTCCCGTCCGTCATAAACGCAGCATACCGTGATGTCGACATGGATGCCGGGGTGAAGCGAGAAAAGCCCGCTTTCAATGCCAAGGGAATAGGCGCACTTCCCGTCAGCCCTCTTCCATGAAGCATGCGCGCGGTTTTTCGCCCCGACAAAAGTTTCGGAGTTGAAGGGATGCGCGCGCACCAACGAGTTTTCCTCATGCCCGGAAAGCGAAAATTTCCTTCCAAACACGCGCGACAGCGCCCGCCTTGCGCCAAGAAGCTTTGTGGGGTTTTCGGTCCCAGCCTGGAAAATAACCGGTTTCCCAAGTTTCCCTTTCGAATCGGCAATTCCCCTGCAGATGTCAAAGCAGGAAAGCTTCCTCAGGTCCTCGCCATAAAGGAGGGGGACGGAAATTATTCGAAGGGGCGGCAGCCTTCGCCTCTTTCTTAGGAGGTTTATCCGTTCGGCAGCCCCCCTTGTCTCCTCGCTCACAATTATCGCATCAGCATCCATAATGGTCGGGGCGACGCCGCCCTCGCTTTCTATCTCCATTATCCTGCATTTTCCAAGAAGCCCCATCTTCGAAAGCGCACCCTTGAGCGCGGCAAGCCTTTTTTTGTAAGGGACAAGGGGATATATCTTGTGCCGCCTAGCATAACCGTCCGAAGTGAGCCCTATCGTCGCCCTGCCGAATTTTTTGCACTCGCGAAAGAGCCGCAGGTGCCCCTCGTGGATGCAGCTGAAAGTCCCGCCAAGCATGCAATGGTTCATATCACCACTTGTATTTGACTCCGAAGAGTTCGTATATATAGGCGACCAGGAAGGTGAAGCCTATGAAGAGCGGATAGACCCAGAGCATGAATATGAGCGGCACAATGTGCCGCCTTTGCGGCTTCTCGCCGGATATCTCGAAGCTTTTTATCAAAAAGTACGCCCAGATGGCAAGGGTGAACATGCCAAGTATCCACGCCGACTGGAACGTGACAAGCCCGTTGCCCATGCCGGCAACAGTCGCGCTTAAGCCCGCTGAAAAATTGTAGGTGAACGGGAGCGACCAGTCGACGAAATTCCTGCCAAGCGACATCAGCGTCCATGCCATGAAAAGCGCGGCGAAAAATCCGCTTCCAAGCGTGGTCGGCAGTATGAAAAGCCCGAAGTCGCCGTATTTTGGGTTGAAGAAAAGGTCCACGTGCTTGAGTATGTTCATCACGCCGCCGCGGTACCAGCGCAGCCTCTGCCGGAAGAGCTTGCGCAGTTCGCATGGCACCTCGGTGAGCACCATGGTCTCGTGGCAGGCGCGTATCTTGTGACCGTGCTTTTGCATGCGAAGGGCAATCTCCATGTCCTCGGTGAGGTTCTGCTCGTCAAAGCCCCCCATGGAATCAAGCACCGATTTCCGGTAAAGGGCGGTCGGGCCGGGGGTGACATACAAGCCGTCGATGCTCGCAATCGTCTTGAAGAAGAACCCGAACGATATCCAGTATTCTATCTCCTGCACGCGCTGGAGGAGCGAGCGCGGCTTGTTCACGCACACGAACACGACTACTGATGCCACCCTCTCGTCATCAAAAAAATGCGGCATGGCTTTCCCAAGCACGTCTTCGCGAGGGTAGGTGTCCGAGTCTATGCACGCGACAATCTCCCCTTTGGCGTGCCTTATGGCGTAGTTGAGCGCAGACGCCTTGCCCCGGTTCTTCTCGTTCCTAAGAAGCGTTATGCCCTCCATTTTTGCAAGCTTTTCATACGAGCCGTCGGTCGAGCCGTCGTCAACCACGAGTATGTCGAACGTGCCGGGGTATTTCATCTTTTTGCATGCGGCAAGGCAGTCGAATATGGTGTCTCCCGTGTTGAACGAGGGCACGATTACGGTTGCGTGCGGCCAGCGCGGCGGGGCGGGCGGGGAGATTTCTTCCTTCGCGCCCTCAAGCCAGAGTATCAGGTAGGAGCAGAAGATGAAAAGCGAAAGCAGGGTGTAGGCTACGAAAATAAGTTGATATGAGATGGAGAGGAAAACGAATACGGATAGCGCAAGGACGGCCATCCCGATTATCGCAAGCTCGCGCCGCTCTGGGATGTGTATCGTGGAGCGGCGGTGTTCGGTTTTTTTCCCATCCAAATGCTCACCGGAAAAACAAGCCAGGCGGCCTCATGGCGCCTGCTTTGAGAGGTGCGCCTCCACGCTTTGCGCATCGGTGAGCCCCACAAGCACCACCTGGTCGTTCACCACGAGCGCCGGCACGGAAGCGAGATTGTGCCTTTTCGCAAACACATTCACGAAGTCATAATCGCTGTCTATGGGGAATGCGAAAACCTGCATCGATGGGTGCGAGGGGCGAAGCGAGTCAAGGACGCCCCCCTGTGCGCGGCACTCTGGGCAATCCTGTCTGGTTCGATAGAAGAAAAGCACGGTGTCATATGGCAAGCTCCCGCAGTATTTCCCCATCGCCCGCATATTCAGGTAAAGCGCGGCGTTCGCGAGATAGTACTGTCCCTTTATCTTCTCGTAGTCTGCGTTCACGATGTTGCTCTTCTCATAGAAGCCTATCTTTTCCGATAGCGCCCAAGCCCTATCCGCCTTCGCCTTGGCGGTGCTGGACAGGTAACCGCAAAGTTCTCCAGAGTCGTCGCCCATCACCTGCGAGTAGAAATAAAGCATGCGCTCGGCTTCAGATTGCATCCGAAGCTCGTCGACCGCGGCGCGAAGCTCGCCTGCGCGCATGGCATCAAGCTGCGTGATGAAGAAAAATCCAAGAAGCGCAAGCGCCATCGTAAGAAGCGCCGCCTTCAGATAGGGGCTGGACTGCCTGTTCATCGAAAATCACCTTGGCTAAGATGCCTCAGCTTCCGTTTCCTCCCTTGCTCTCCTCCCACATCCTCCTGATAAGCGAGCGGAGCTCCTCCCGCTTCCTTGCAAACTCGCCTTCCTCCTCCTCGGAAAGCTTCACCCGCTCCACAAAAGCCGCGGTTTTCCCGGCATTATCGCCTTCCCGCGGTTCCTCCTTGCTTTGCGTGCGTACGGGCTTGGACAAGGCTACGCCGCCAGAAGGCGGCTGTGCTCCGGCGCCCGAATCCGGCGTTGAGAATATCTCGCTTTCCTTCTGAAGGAGCATAAGCCGCCGTTCAAGCTCCTCGTGCTCGCGTTTCATTTCAGCGAGAAGTTGCGACGCCTTGCCGATCTGATTTCGCCTCCCCTCAGCCGCACCCGGCTCCCCTTCAAGAAGCGCAAGCTGCCCGGACAGCCGTTCGTCGGCTTCCTTCTTCTTTAAGGAAAGCTCCTCCTGCGCCCTAGAAATCTCCTCGCAGATGTCAACGTATTCCTCTCTTATGCCATCGAACGCCCGTTCGGCTTCCGTCCGCTTTGCGAGAAGGGATTCCGCCTTCGAGCTTTCGTCTTTGGCGAGTGAAAGGGCTTCGGCAAGCCTTTTTGAAACGACATCCCTCTGCCTTTTCGCATCCTCGCCGATTCTTTTCAGTTCGGCAAGCTTTTTCTTCAGGGCTGAAGGCGAGTTTTCTCCCTCGAGGACGGCCTTTGCCTTCAGGGCTACCTTGCTGGCCCTTTCAGAAAGGGCTTTCTGCTCTTCTGAAACCGCCTCAATCGCGCTTTCAAGCTCGCGGCGGGCATCATTTATTTCCGAGATTTCGGCTTCAAGTGCGGCAAGCTTGTCATCCTGCCCGCCTTCGGCAAGCTTCTTTCCGAACTCTTCGAGCCTGGCCTGAAGCGCCTCGAAATACGCCTCGTTCTCGTCAAGCTGCTCGGAAAGCGACTTCTCAAAGTTGCGAAGCGTGGCAAGCTCGCGCGAAAGTTCGGTTCCGGAAGATTTCTCGGCCCTGCCCACCTTTGGCTCGAGCGCGGCAAGTTCCTTCTTCAGCTTCGCAAGCCTTGCAGCCGCCTTGTCCATGCTCGAGCTGAATTTTGCGCCAACATCCGAAAGGTCCTCGCGGAGCCTGGCGGCTTCCTCCTTTGGCAGCGGGACAAGCCCCTCCGCATCGGAAAGCTCCCGCTGCATCGCGGCAAGTTCGGCTCCGCCTTCCTGCACCTTGGCAAGAAGCCTCTCAACATCCTCTTTCGCACCCGCAGCCTCCCCCCTGATTTCAGCCTTCTTTTCCTCGGCGTATTGCGCGCTCGGCCCGTGCCAGACAAGATAGGTCTTTGTGAGCTTGTATTCTACCGATATGAGCGACTCGTCCTCGAGCACATGTGCCCAGTCCTCTATGCTGCGCACAGGCTGGCGCAGCTCCTTTGCGGCAGCCGCGAGCTCGACCTTGCCCCTCTCCTTGATGAGTTTTATGAGCTGGTCGACTCCGGTGGATATGAGCAGGTCCTCCAAAGCCATGTGCTTTCCGTGCAAATCCAATCCTTATAAAGATTTGTGCAAAAGCCATATCAGCATTTCCGTCGTTGCGGTGTCAGCATGCCCCACCCAGATTTTGATGTCCGGCTTCGCCGCGAGGCGAAGACCTCCCTTGCGGCGTACCGAGACTCATCACTCCTTCGAAGGAAGTTCGGCGAGCCTGCGGCAAAGCTTTACGGGCTCATCGACAGCAACCTTACCATAGCCGAGCTGATACACAAGACCGGCATTGGGGAAACGCAGTTTTTCGAGATACTCGAGTTCATGAACAACAACGGCATGGTCAGCGCAGCCC
>Ga0209835_1000890_pt1 | contig 17966 bp, 14 predicted proteins | sample LakKivwa52mmetaG_FD_184138 | JGI IMG/M metagenome (GOLD analysis project Ga0209835, IMG submission 184138) | Anoxic lake water microbial communities from Lake Kivu, Rwanda to study Microbial Dark Matter (Phase II) - Lake Kivu water 52m metaG... | ecosystem: Environmental > Aquatic > Freshwater >...
AGGTCGGCGAATCGCGCCTCTTCGAACGGCGGGTAGAACCGCCCTTCGGCGGCAAGGAGGGCGCGGAACGCTTCCATCACAGCAAAGAACCGATCGATCCGATCGAGCTGCTCGGGGCCGATGCGGTCAAGAGCGTTCAGCTCTTCGATGCCCACCGAGAACTTGGAAATAGCAGTGAGGAACGAGAGGAGCCGCTGGGTGTCTGCCGGGGGCAGGGAGGCGCCCTGTTCCCGGCGCCGGAGCGCATGGAAACGGAGAAATGCCTCATCTTCCGGCACGGCGATGCGGCCGTTCGCCTCGGCGATGCGGCGGGTCTTGTAGTCGTCGAAGGAAAGGATGGTCGGGAGGAGACCGCCGATCCTGGTATGAACAAGGTGGTGCAAGAGGTCGCGGCCGCGGCCCGTCATAGAGATGACGGTGAACCGGCTCATATCGGGATGGTGGGCGCGGAGCCGTTCGAGGAGAGCATGTATCGCGGTATGGCGGTCATTTGACAGAGATTCGGGATAGTCGATCTTATTGGTCATAGCATCAAGCTTCTTCCCGGGTTGTGACATTGAGAACTATATAGTCAGCTTTCCATTGTCAGCATTGTGTTTCAAACCACGAGTGATAAAAGATTATTTTTCACGGTGGGAGTATACCCATGTTTCGATCCTCATTCAACAAAATGATCCGGAGAACCAATATCAGCGCTTGTATTTGTTGTCGTGGCCTGTCGGGATTGCAAACTCAGTTGCGCTTACTCACGACGTGCTGTGTGACCGCTTCGAGCACCCGCTCGCCGCCGGCGGCTTTGATTTCGGTGCGCACCACGGCAATGGTGCGACCGGTGTGCATGACATGCGATCTGACGACGAGCGAGGCGCCGCAGCCGGGGCTGATGTACCAGGCCGAGGCATTCGACAGCATCATCCCCGGGGGCGAAGATACTTTGCCTGCAAGCGACGGGACACTGCCTTGAGACGGTCGTAGGCTTTCTCCACTGTTTCAAAGCCATCGAGATTCATCAGGGCGCAGGTCGCCGGCATAAGAATGCTTTGGGAAAGGATCTGCTGCAGATCGAAGCCTGCGTTTTCCAGTTCCCGCCATAGCGTGTCGATGTGATGGATGAGACTATCGGGAGACTCCTTGAGAAATTCATCGGTGTTTGCCGGCACCAATCCCCAGCCGAACATCCCCCCCCTGTCAAGAAATTTTTTTATGCCTTCCCGGTATTTGACAAAGATATCCCCGCAGTTATAGGCATTGAACGAGAGGATGTCGAGATCGAGATGGAGTAGAAAATCCCAGTCGGGATTGCCGCAGAGGTGGATGCCCCGGGGAGGTTCGATCTGGGCGAAGAAGCCCTCCAGATCCGCGCGGGCCGCATCCGCGGTATAGCCGGAAAGGGCGCTGAAGATAGTTTGCAGCCCCGGCTCGTCGATAAAAAGGAAGGCGCGGGGATTTTTTTCCTTGAGTTCGCGTAACTGGCAGTTGGCCTTGCGGGCCATGAAGTCAAAGAGGAGGGAGCGCACCTCGTCATTGAAGATCACCGGTTTCCTGTCTTCGTCAAGGATATTCAGACCGAAGCTCACAGGGCCTTCCAACTGACCGCGAATGGATGCATACTGCGATAAATCATAAGAGAGAAATTGAGGATAGGTAGCGGAAAACCGAGAGGATATGCGAAAAAAATCCGCGTTTTCAAAGTTCATCAGGGTGTTTTCCAGCTCGGCATAAAACCGCTGCGTACTGAAGGTGATCTTGCGATTTTCCGGCTCCAGTATGATGCCGGGAAAATTCTCGGCGGCCTGCACATACATGTCCTCGTAATAATTCATCTTGGGCAGTTGCGGCCAGAAGGGAATGTCGACGCCCATCGCGATCGAGAAGGCTCGCTGCATTTCTTTGTGCGGGAGGATCCCCATCCCGGTGGTGAGCAGATCCCCCGCAAACGGCATGCGCATATCCGCCATCGTCAACGACCTCCATCTCATTATACACAGCAGGGAACACTCCCGAAGGATGACCCCCGCGGCTCCCCTTTTCTACCAGTGGGGCTGATTGCCGATACGGTGTCCCATCACCTCCGTGGTGTCGGTGACGACGACGAAGGCGGCCGGATCGTTGCGGCGGACGATCGATTTCAAGATGGCCAGTTCCCTGAAGGTCATGACCGTATAGAGGATCTTCTGCTCCTGCTGCGAATAACCGCCCTCGCCGCGCAGGATCGTCACGCCACGATGAATTTCGCTGAGGATGCCGCGGGAGATCTCCTCCCACCGGGGTGAGATGATGAAAATCGCCTTCCGCTGGCTCAGACCCGTAACCACGAGGTCAACGATCTTCGAGGAGACGTAAAGGTAGATGAGGGTATAGAGGGCATCCTCGAGGGAGAACAACAGGGCCGATCCCGCCAGAACCGAGATGTTGAAGATGAGTCTGGTCGTTCCCAGGCGGATGGAAAAACGCTGGAGGAGGATCACCGACAGGATGTCCGTTCCGCCCGACGATCCCAGCGACTTTAAAATGATCCCCGAACCCGCCCCCATGATGATGCCGGCCAGGATCGCGGCCAGAAGTTTGTCATGGACAGGAACGGTCACATCCACCCAGGCAACGGCGCCGGAAAACAGGAGCGTCCCGATGATGCTGTAGAGGAAGAACCGGCGGCTGACGAAAAACCAGCCGGACAGAAAAAGCGGCACGTTCGCGACGGCGTAGATCAGGGCGACGGAGAGGGACGGCACCAGATAATGGAGGAGGAGCGAAAGCCCCGTCACCCCGCCGCTGACGAAGCGATGCGGAATCAAGATCCCGTTGATCCCCACACCGATCAGAATGCTCCCCGCGCACATCAGACCGATGTTCCAGCCGATGCTCTTCAGGGCCGTCCAGCCACCCCGGTGGGAAAGTCCCTTCATGCGGCTCACCTCTCTTTCCGGAGGGTCATTATTGCAAATTCACTTTATGATTTTATTATCGCTCCGACAATTGCTCCCGCTGCAATTGCTTCGACCCAGCTTCCAAGGAACCAGCTCCATGCGAGCGTCAGAGGAATCGGCATATAGCTGTAGGAGCCGAAACCCATGGAGATGCCGGTGGCCAGTCCAAAAAGCGCTCCGAATCGAATGCCCGTGGCCAGCGATTTCTGTCCGACCAGAAGCCTGTAGATCAGCACGAAACATACCGTGAATACCAATGTAACGAAATACATCAGCGGCATGTTCATCTGGTCCATCGGGCGCCACAGGTTTGCTGTATTCACATAGATGGGTCGAAGAAGCAATCCGTGCAGGATGAAATCCAGAATCGACCAAGCGATAAACACCGCCACAATCGCCCAAATTGTCCTTTTCACCATTTGCCTTTCTCCTTTCCATTAAAGGTATCCTTGCCCATGCTCAAGCCTGTCAAATTTCCCTGATCATCCAGGCCGACGACCACATTCCCGCCCTTGCCCCTCCTTTTTACGAAACCCGTTTCGCGCGCATCCTTGTTGCCCGGAATGACCGCGATTGTGCTGTGATCAGCAATTTTATCGCCCCATTTTCATAGTATGGTCGACAACGGATGAATGATGTTTACTTTATATGGGATCAGATTGAGAATATCAAGAAGCGTCAATTGTTTTTATTGAAGTCGTGAATTTTACGAAATGCTTTTGTGTAGCAGCTTTCCATCGGTAATGAGCAAAAGTGATTAAAGAAAAATGAAATGCTCTGGTGACCGAGGGTGTCTGCAACGTTATAAAATTGATATGCTCTTTTATCTTGATGATTTATTGTGGAAACACGCAAAACCATTGCCGAAATCCCACGATCGACTTATAGCGTTTACATGGGGGAAAAGCCCAGCAGATTCATCAGTCCCATTTTCTCACGGCATTCAGGGCAGAGATCATCACTGGCAGCCCCGGCGCTTTTCAAAAAAATGTCCCCCAATTCCCTTGCCGGATCATAATCCTGCTCTTGATTGTCATCAAAGGGCCGTAAACAATCCCTGCAAATCTTCACTTTAATCTCCGTAAAGCTCGACGCAAAACAGAACGTTACCCATATTTCGTCTTCAGATTCGACAGAGTATAATCATCCCTTCTTTGTATACGTTATCGTCGTCGCCTTGCAGCGGCGCTTGGTTTGATCAACGAAACCGAGCGCGAATTTTCCTTCTGGTTTCTGGAATATGTCCAATCCGCGACCAAGGATGATGCGCCACCCTGTATCGGTTTCGATCCAACGGTCATGTAACGTTGCGTCAAAGCGATAGGTGAGGCTGATGCGATCCTGGGCAAGGTTTTCCTTAATCTCATCAAACTTTGTAGCGATCTCATTTTCCTGAAATTTTGTATCCGCACCTGTTACAAGCTCGATTGACAATCCCGTATCCGATGCGGTCAACCCCTCGCAGAAATTCAGGAAGTTGTGAATTTGATAGTCATAACGAACATAAGGATCAACCAGCTTGATATTTTTTGCCCCTATGAGATAGGGGTTGAATAATCTGGAGTAGGAAACCCCCCGCTGGCCATCGGCAATGTTTAATGTTGATTCTATCGGTTTTCTATCCGGCGACAGGTTGTCAACCGGCGCTTCGGCTTTGTCAGACTCCGGTTTTTCTTCCGGATGCGACATCTGGAAATCGTCTGGCCGTTCACTCTTGATGGTCACCCATTGATATTCCTGATCGAGTCTGGCCAATTCATCCCGAATCTGCTGCCTCATCCGGACGGCAGGGTTCACACAGTATTCGACAAATTCCTCATCGGTAACCTGCAGATCAGGAAACAACAGTTTCAGATACCCCTCCGCAATCCGGGCGACGGCCTTGTGGTCACGCATATCTTCGCAGGCAGGCAGGCGCATGCTGTGAGAAACATAGTCGGCATACTGGAGATCGCTGCGCAATTCATGAAGCACCTCGCTGAAAAAATCCCCCTTGAATCCCAGACTCTTGGAGGGGGTGTGCTTCGTGATCCGGGGCATGAACCATCCTTCGAGGAGGCCATGAAGACGGTCCACAAATGCCGACTCCTGAAGGGAAGGGGGCAGTTCCTTGAAGATACCGTTTGTTTCGTACAGAGGCCGCCTGTCAGGACCAATGGTGATATTGCCCAGGATAACGAAGCCGCATTCGGCGGTCCCCATGTCCCCGGTGGCCCTCCGGTAGCGGCCGCTTTCCAGATACATCTTTAGCGCCGCCATGGCTTCACCGGCTGCATCCGTATGGATTTTTTGCACTTCGTCAACAACCACCACATCGTACCTGGGCATCAACCCCATTTGCTTGCTTTGGCTGTTAAAGAACAGGGCGGGTGCAGACAGTTTACCACCGGGGATAACGGCGGCATACCGGCTGATATTGTCGAAAACGAATGATTTTCCTGTACCCTTGGGCGCCAACTCAGCGAGATTAATCCTCGGCTGGACAAGCGGAATTATCCGGCTCAAGAGGAGCATCTTCTGCGGAATAGTGTGTGTATCGGGATTGAACTGGCAGCTCGATATTAAAAGGTCAATCCATTCCGGAAGAGTAAAGTGTTTACGACATTCCCGGAAATATTTCAGATCCACCCCCGGACTCTGAAAGGGCTTGAAGTCTACCATCCAGACCTGCCCCTTTTTTACCTCCTCACCATCGGGCGGCACATACCGCAGGGTCCCGAGGCCCCACATGCCCGTTTTCAGAAGCATCTGGTTATCATCGATGATGCCCTTCTGAATCATGGCACTGTTGTTATCCAGTATCGGAATATTTAGCTCGTGGGTGTTTTTAGACAAGTTGACGTTGACACGGAAGTCATCGATTATCTTTACTTCTTCCTGTTCTTTCAATCTATTGAGAAGGATATTTTTATCCGCCTTCTGTGGTAAATAAGAGGACACAATCTTGATGATTTCCTCTCTGCCTTCATCGGTCAGGACGTCACCAGCCAGGAATTGGCTGATGATCCATTCCCCCACATAAACTGGAATGGCCCGTGCCCCAAAACCGGCCTTCGACATCAGTCCCTTGTTTATGACCACTTCTCCATAGTAGTCGCGCGCTTTCGTCTCGAATGATTTCATTGTCTTACCTTTTTCCTATTTTAGGTCTTTCAAACTGGAACCACCGGTGACAGCCGATTTGAATTCCGCCGCAAGCTTCATTTCCATGACCCTTTCCTCCCCGGCAATTTCATAAACAAATTGCAGAACCAACTCTTCCTGGCCAAGGGCGGATTTGTCGAAATAGCAATCCAGGCGGACATTCGTGGCCTGCCCCTTTGTCAGCACTGGAAGATCCAGGCCTTTGAGCTCCGTATTGGGTTTCACGATCGCCACGCGTACAATACGGATGTCCTCCACATTGGGATTCAGCATCTCGATGCGCACGGGAATTACCCTCTGAACATAGAAAACTTCCTTACCCGTCCGGGTATCGATTCGCAGATCCAGGAACCTCGCTGCCGGCGCTTTCCAGGCTGCCTTTGTCGCCTTAAAAAAAGCCACCGGCACTATCACCTCTTCCGGCGTAGCGCCGCCGTGGGTATATCCTTTTCCTGCGCCGGCACGAACGGTAGTGTGTCCACGGGGAATAAAGAAGACATTTTCACTTTTTATAAAGGGAGGAACGAAACGGTATCCCAAGGCCCAGAGGTTCTCCGGCACCGTATCAGCCAGGTCTTTCCCGATCATGGCAAAGCGGCGCTTTTCATCGGTAAAGAGTTTGCTGACGATCTTTGATTCGAATGATCGCTTCTCACTATCCAGAATATAGCAGGCGCCGTGGTCCGTGAGAACATAGAGCCCGAAAGACTCCCGTTGCTCCGGCCGGCGTTCCAGCATCACTGAAATCATCTCACCGACCCGCATAAACAGGCGATACAGTTCCCGCTCATGAGTCTCACCCTTTGTTTCCGAGTCTCCATGAAGGATCTCGTCACTGGCCAATAAATTGAGGAGAACAACGGCAGGCTCTATGGGCGCCATGAAGTCGGATAGCATTTTCAGGCTCGATAAATAGACAACCTTTTTACCGGGCCAGTCATTAGTCGCCCGTGCCTGCAGGATCGCCTCGTAGGACTTCTGTGTCGTACCCCAATCACCGCTGACAAGCACCGGCTTGACAAATTCCGTATCAGTGGGCAGAGGGGCAAATCGATACTCCAGGAGGTGACGATGGAAACCGGCTTTCCGCAAGGCCTCCTCAAACATCGGCCAGAACGTCACGGGAAGTCCGTCGGCCAGGAGAACAAGGGAGAGCGTTTCTGCTTGGATAGAATCATGAAAGGCTCCGAGGGCATGTACTAAACTGGTTTCGGCATTCTGGTGAATGGTCTCATAATTCTCGACATACCAGTCACTGAAAGACCGAACCGCACCTTCCAGTTCTGCATCATCATGGCCTTTTTTTGTCTGCCAGTTTCGGTAGGGCAGATAGGCATTTACCGCCCAAGAGGCCCATGCAGATGGGCTATTGAGCGAATCTTTTTCCGGCAAGAGCGGTCTCTCCGGCATCACCATATAATCGAGAGTTGTCAATTCCACAGCATCCAAACCCAGGCATTGACGAAATTTATCTTTCACAAGAACAATGTCTTCCCGGGTAGGTGCGAAGTGGCCGGCCGACAGAAGGCTTTTAACCATTCTGAATTCAATGATCAGGCGACCGGATGTGCATTGAATCGCTTTCTGGAATTTGCTGCTTGAATCAACATCAGGACCAATATCCTTAAAGAACATCTCAATTTGTGTCGTTGCTTCTTCAATGCCCTTAGGTTCCAACGGAATTGCCTTTAACACATCCGCAGGTATGCCCCGCAAAAAGATCGCCTGCTGCAAAGGCACGACATATTCAAGCAGTTTAGCCGGATAACCGGACAGAAGAGCCCAAAGGCTCAGATCCCGCCATAGGTCCTCCGGATTGCTGATGAGAAGAGGTATCAACGCTTTTTCCCAATTCTGATCGGCATGCAGCGTCCAGACTTGACCTTGTTCCCGGAGACAATTTGAAAGCAGGGGGTAATTTTCAAACAGTTCTTTTGTTTCCTGACGACAGAGAGCAAGCAACACCTCAGCAATACGATTCCGATCCAGCCGATCTCCGCGAAACACCGAACCCAGGAAATGTCCCAGGAGCGCTTCTGCGAATCGGCAGGGCTGTTCGTTCTTCACCGCCAGATCAAGAAGCTTCAGCGAGACAACATCTTCATCCGTCACCCAGTCGGGAACCGTAACGCCCCAGGTATCGGATAGAACAAGACGCGCTGTTTTTTCTGAAAAATGGCAGGGCAATTGGGTCTGTTCACAGAAATTTTGCAGCCAGGTGTAAATGTAATGTTTACGAACCCAGATCTTCAGGGGCGTTTTTTTTGAAGCGCTTGCTGTCAGGGCGCGGCATGCCCTCACATAGTCGGCATCTTTCTCCGCTAATAAAACATCTTCCGGAAGACGATATGCATAATCCCCAATATAACTGACTTCGAAGCTCATTATTTACCCTTTTCGTTAAAGAGTTCTTGAATGGCCGCTTCAAGCTTTTTCCCCGCTTCTTTCGTCAAAATCCCCCGCGCAGCGCTCTGTTTCAGCAGAGACTTCATGACAACGGCAAGCCCTTGGATGTTATCGGGAAATTTGAACGTTGCCTTCATGTTTCCGAACAGGTCCTGCTCGATCCCGATTTCGTACTTCTTCTCCTTATTGACAATTTCTACGGTCAAGACATCGCTGGCATTCCCCTCTCCATCCATAGCCCGCATCTTCACAACGACGCTGGACTTGCCTTTGACAAGATCGGCAAGATTCATTCTTTCTCTCACTTCTACGACGGTGTCAGATTTCTTGGGATCTTCCCCGGATATGGTGTAGATAATTTTTGTGGCGCCTGCAGGCACAGTGATCACCGGGGTTTCCCCTGCACCGATCTCATAGGTCTTCGTTTTGATTTCAGGAATGGGAACAGCAGGTTTGGCCTCATCGACGGCGGCTTTGGCTTGCTTGATCTTGGCCACGTAATCCGAGGTCTGGATGGTTGTCCAATTTGGCACCGGTTGAAATCCATAAGCTTCGGGCAGTTTCTTGAAAAGGAAAGTCGTCTTGTCATCCGATTTAGTCAATTGCGACAAAAGTTCATAAGCCTCATTATCGTCGTATCTTAACGGATCACGCTGATGCGGATTCAGGCCCTTGTACCATTTATCAATGGCAACCTCACATTCCACGATGTCACCCTTCGCACCAAAGATTTCACAAACCACTTTAGCCACAGACTTCTGAAGAGTCTGAAGACCAGCATCCAGGCGTTTTACATCAGCAGCAAAGCCTTTGCCGATGTCTTGAGCATCCTTCGCTGAAAGATGATCTCCGATGGGCTCACTACTGTAAAGGGATGGTAAACGATGCAGTATCAGGTCAAACCGCTCCATATGGTCAGCGCCGTCGAGCAAATCTTTCAACCCTTTCAATCGCTGCTGTTCCTTTTTCTCATAGAGGTCCATGATTTTGGCTGCCGTGGGCAGCGTCTTCCACCACTCTTTCAAAAGGGCAACCGTTTTATCAACGGATCTGGTTTCACCGTGCTTCAGAGGCGGGGCATGAACAGCCTTAGCGACGGAATCGACCAGGTCGCGCTGGGCGTCCGATATCTGAAAAACCTCCAGGGCAACCTTCGTTGCCGGATCAGCCACAATCTGCAAAACATCATCATAGGCGCTGATATGCCTTTCAGATGTTTTTGTCGTATCACTGAATATTCTCAGACGCTCGCCAAAGGCGCGGACAACATGGGCCAGGGCGAGAATCTGGGCTGTCCCCCCGGCGCCGTAGGGTGCATTTCTGGCATCCCGCAGGAAATTCCCAAGGGCCAACATCTTTCCCGGCGGTAAATTCACCAGATCTTGGCATAATAACTTCAAGATTGGATAATTATCTGAAATCTTGTCAGGATTGTCTTCGCATTCAAAATACGTTACCGTCCCGTCCGTACCCGTTTTTCGTAGAGCGCCGGCTCCTTTGAGGAGCACCTTTTCCAGGTAACGCTTTTCCCCGTGATTATCGGGATTGCCGTTGTCGATCATAACCCGTTCGGACTCGATTAATACCTTGACCGCCTGCCTAAGCGCATTGTTTTTGCCAGTCCGCCATTTGTCGTCGTGGCAGAAATTCAGGTCAGGGTGATTAATCAGGCAGTGTTTCTTATACAGGTTTTCGCAAAGCTGGTCCGCCGGTTTATGAGATTGGTGGGGTTGATCTACCAGTGCCTTCCCATCTTTGCCGTACCAACAGGCCTTTTCACCGTTGCTAATATCCCGCAGTATTCCCTGCAACTGCGTGCGGTAACCGTCTTCGGGGTTTTCGTAAATGTCTCGCAGCCGTGATTCCGTCTGGGCGCTGATTTTCATAGCCTCATTGGGAGGTAGATAATACCGGCAAGCTTTAACGTGCAGCAGGACATCCATAAATGGCTGAGGAGAATGGGGAATGGAAACGGCCATGTTGTCATAGGGGATGTCGTTGACGGCGTTTTTGGCCACTTGGATATCAGCATCGTTTTCGCACAGGGCATAAATGACCGTGCCTTCACTGCTGTTCTTTTCTTTCACCATTTCCTGTTCCCATTGCTGGTGAAGCTCCTGCCAGAGTTTCATTCCCAGATCCTTGGCCCAAACGAAGCGTCGATGGAAACGTTTATCCTCATTGAAGGGAAGATTGAATTGTTTTGCAGAAAGAAACTCAAGCTCCTGGGAGTCACCGGCCTCTGCCAGCAATGCGCCGATTGGGTCTTTTGGATGGAGCAACTCGTCGGCCATAAAACGATCGATAAGATCATACGGGTCTTCCCCTGTACCCGCGGCCAGTTCATAAGTTTTCGATTGCTGACGAAAGAAGACCGCCCCGGACTTCACAAGAGTCTTCAGGTGATTCTCCACCTTTTTTCTTTCAGCGGCGGCAAGGCAATAGAGACCGAATTGGATATTCTCCAGATTGGTGGGAATCTGACAAAGTTCGTAAATGAGAATGGTGTGCAGGATCGCCAACCGTTCATCCATTACGTCACCGAACATATCTCCATCGCCGGTCTTGCGAAGGGCGTCAAGGCTGGCATAGTATCCATTGACAACCTGACGCTGCCGTTCCCGCAACTCCGCATTTTTCAGCGAAAGTTCTTTCCGGAAAAACTCAAACAGCATATTCGCCGTATAAAGATTGAGCTTCCCGCCGCCAATGGTTATGTCCGCCTTTTCAATAAAACTGGGATATGACCCTTCCGCATCCGGCACGTCCCCGGAGAAGAAGGTAAAGGTGCTGCGCGCATCGGACCCGATTTCGGAAGAGAGTTTCAACAGACAGGCTAAGGCCATGGGGTGGATACCGTATATATCCTCCAGGACCTTCTCCCGGATTCGCTGCATATCGTCAAGCCAGGGGAAGAGCTTCAGCGACGTGCATACCGGCAGGAACTGATCAAAAAGAGTGGTCTTCGGCTGAATTTCCTGACGCCATGTTTCGGATTCTTTGTCAACTTCCACGATGGCGCCGATAATTTCTTCAACCCCTTCGTTGAGGAGATCAACCGGAGTGATCCGGGCACTCATGACTGCCACATCATCTTTGCTGTAACGATCGGCATAGGCCTTAAAGTCCTTGTGGATACACCCCACAAAAATGACATTGGGTTCGTTCTTACACAGGGTCTCCATGAATCCCTGAAGAACATCCTTCGCATAGGCCGCCTTTTCCAGGGTAGACCCGAATTCGTCAAAGAGAATAGCAAGCCCCTTGAACCGCTCCTTGAACTGCGGTTGTTTGATCAAGCCCTTGATGATGGGGATGAGGTTTCCCGATTGGGCCTGAAAAGCCAGTCCGCCCATGGTCTCCTTGAAGGCCCCGTGGAAAAGATTCAGGGCATCCGTATCGAATTCCTTCAATCTCGATCTCAATTGCACCACAGAAGTGCCGGGGGACGTTTTTATCATAGACTTCTCAAAGTCTTCGTAGAAGTTTCGCACGCCGCTGTGTCCCCTTTTTTCCCATTCCGCAAGGAGCCGCTCGGCCTCGTTAAATTCCGTCTGGACCGTTACCTCAAGCCCCATGGAATGACAGGCATCTAAAATCCCTTTGAGGACAACTTCCTCAAACCGCCTTCCGGGATAGTCACAGATCGCCACCAGGTACTGACCATCTTTACGGATATTCTTGAGCGTCTTGGCAGTATCGGGATCAAGCTTCTCATAGTTTGCATAGAACCCCTTGATGCCGGGATCACCACTGGAACGACTGAGAAAATTAGCAAACATGAGGCAGAGATGTGATTTTCCTGTTCCATAGGAGCCGCTCAGCAGGTAAAATTTTCGGTCGGCGGGCTGATAAATCCCCCGGCAGAGTCTTTCGAATGCAACCCGATGTGACTTGGTCGGCCGGTACATGGCCATGCGATCGGCGTTTTCCTTGGCCTCGTCGTAAGCGCTCTTCAGGTTCACAAAATTGGCATAACCTGTCTTCAGTTTAACAACATCAGCGATTTTAGCCATTTCTCATACCCACGTCCCAATCTTTATGAGTGATTCTCTCCGCTTAAGTAGTTTTCCTCTTCATAAAATCGTTTTCTCAATTTCATCCAGAAACGCTAATAATTCCGGTGGCTTCAAGAGGGCTTCCACAACCTCCGTGCCTTTATGAATGTGATGGGGCGCGTTCGTCAGCTCCGGATAATGAGGGGCATTATCTATGCGGATAAGCAAACCTCCTGCCTTGTCCTGCCAGTGAAAACTATACTTTTCCAAAACCACTTGCTGGTTCGATTCGGTCATGTAGATGAAGAACTCAAAGGTATCGTCATTCGAGAGAATGGATTTAATCCGCATCTTTCCGTCGGCGATGGATACGTCCCTACTGATGATCTGGTAAGAAGCAACCGCTTGACTTTCTATCAAACGGACCTCCACGACATCAAAATACTGTCTGATATTTTCATTCACGGGATCAACCCTTATGGATCATGGAAAGATGGCGTTGAACTTTCTCCCGCATATCCAGGGTCGCCGCCCACTCAATGAAATCCATGTCATCGCCGATAGATCCTGCATCATAGCGGCTGCGGAACTCTTCCGAACTCATGTTGTATTTGACCTCGAAAGCGGCAATCTGGCTGTCGATTCGCAGATGCATGTCGCCCATGCGCGTGGTCTCCCTCTTTAATAGCTTATCGATGGCCATTTCCATAACTGGATCGATCATTGACGGATCAATGGCAACATATCTTTCTAAAATCTTTATCTTTTCCAAGACTGTCATCTTCCACCTTCCTCTCTTTGGTGATCCTCTCCCATGCATGAATTACTTCTTTTAAATTAGTTATCGCATCATCGGTGCATATTATATTCTTTAATATTAAATACTTACAAATGACGATTACGCCGAACTTACACCAATATTGCGCCAAATATCATAGCAGATGTAGATTCATTCCTATATGAGTTTCTTTAGCTGTATCCTCAATGCTTTCCCTTCTCGAATGTATTCCGTAAATGTTTTCTCACAATGCCTGGGATAGAGGTTTTTCTTGTGATAACCAGTGGCCCGGATGGTCTTTTCAATGCTGACCGCCCTTTCTTCAAGATTCATGAAAGCAAGAAGCTTGATGGCGGCCTGATCGCAGGTGCAGAAGATAAGCCCTTCATCCTCCTGAATCAGGCAGGCAATGGCTTCCAACTCCCCGGGATCAATCCCCAGCCGGGCTTCTTTGGCTTCGTTTCTTACCGTTTGCAAATGCTCCACAGCAACATTTTCAATAATGGTGACGCGATCACGGATAGCGATTTTGGTCCTCGCGCCACCGCTTTTAAAGTATGAGGCCTCAGAAAGGACGGTCTTCGTTACATGGATTTCATAACCCTTGATTATCCGATCGAATAAGCCGAGGGTATGAAGATCGATGATGACATCGGCGTCAAGCAGCAGCAATTTTTTCATAGTTTTTTATGGCAAATCCAGCAGTAGACAAGTAGTCATCGATATCGGACCGGTCGATTTCCATATATTCAGCAAACAACCCTCGTGAAATTTTTCCCTCCATCAGGCAACGGCAAGCAAGAGAAACGTACCGTTGTGGGAACTTCTCTGGCTGATGCTCTTCATACAGTCCCCGACGCAGGCCTCGATCCATGTTCCGAAATTCGGCATCACCGAGAATTTTTTCAACCTGGCTTTTCTTGAGTTTTTTGAGATTGACAAGCCTCCACAGAACGGCTTCCGAAGAAACGCCGAACTCTTTCGCCAGTTCGATGATATCAACCAGCTTCAGTTCCTGATTCATTACAATTTCTTTCAAAGCGTCAAGCAGGTGGTCCTTCGGCAGGAGCAAACTTGCCGCAAAGCTATCGGCAAATTGCTCCGGCTTCGTTTTACGTGTTCCGTCTCCGATTTCCTCGTGCGAGAATATTTTCCATGTGACGATGTGGAAGAGCTCATGGGCGAGATCGAAATTCCGACGCCATGGCGCATCATAGGCATTGATGAGGATGCCCACGCCAAGGGTGCTGTCCACGATACTGGCACCGGACAAACCCTCTCCCAGGGCCAGATGAATGACTTTTAAACGAAGCGTGTTCTCCAGTATGTTCAGAAGATTGCAGGCTGGGCGCGATCCCAGGTCGAGACGCCTGTAAATGTCGGTGCCGAGCTTGTCGGCTATCTCAAATCCGTTTCCAGCAAAGTCATCCCCGTCAAGGTTGGTGAGGAGCTCTTTCCAGCGCCGCTTCAAACCGAGCAGATTTTCCAGGTGGCTGTAATTTTCGAGAAAGTTGAGAAATTGGCGCTGTTCCTTTTGGATATCGCTGCCTGCCGTTCGCCGCCAGAGGGGAACTGGGTCCGATGGTATATCGGCTTCGAAGAAATAATCCAGGGGCCTGCTGTAAAGACGGGCCATAGAGATGAGTTCGTTCGCACTAACGTTCCGGGTTCCCTTTTCAATGGAGGAGAGGATCTGGTAATGCTTTAAGTCAAGTCGCCGCGTAGCTTCAGCAAGAGAAAACCCGGCAGACTCGCGCGCCTGAACAAGACGCTCGCTAAAATACGTTCCTTCTGCACTTGAACGTTTCATGGCTTGCCCTCTCATAAGAATATCTTTTATTTTAATTGGAGAGAATTTGTCTTTACATAAGATATTCTTACGTCTCTGTCAACATCGAATATTTCTTAATCACCTAATTCTTCAAGTTTTGTTAACCATGTGTCGAAGTGCTTGCATTCTTTTCTAATCTGCTCAATCCCGATTCTACCGGCTATTATTGGACTGTGCGGAAGCTTGCGGAAGGCAGGAATCAAACTGCTGATTCGCGCCGCGGGATGCGTCCGTGGATCATCATTTATTTCTTCCGGCGAGGCAAAGGCCCCTTTAATTGACATCAGTTCCTTTTCAATGTCGCTTTCCGGCGCAATGCCTCCGATTTTCGCCGGTGATGCGAACAACAAAGCCTCGAATTCATGAAGAGAAAGATAAGGCAAAAATCTGTAATGATTGACGTCCTGGGCAAGTTCACTTTCAAGATGGCGGACTTTCTGGAAGCAATATCCTATGGATTGCTCCGCTCTCCCTGGAAAATCCGCCGGCAGGCCATAATAGTCAATCATAGTCGTGACACAGGAAGCGCTCGTATCTGCTAATAAGCGATTAATTGATCCTGGGTAAACCCCCGGCTCTGCCGGGGGACTCCCGGAGTTTGACAATTCCGGGAATATGTCTTTAAAACTTGCTTCGGCCGTTCAGATGGGATGCCCTTGTCATGACGAACACCTTCCACGGATGCATCAACTATCCAGAATATGGGGGTCATGACTTTTACCGATTGCGGTCAGGCCCCTTTGAGGGGCCAGCAATCGTAATACCTCCGGCTCTGCCGGAGGATACTTATTATTTCTTTCTTGAATTTACCATAGGAGGTGATGCCGCCCTTGAAATCGGGGCCGGACTTGACCCGCTTCGTTGTTACCACGACCGGAATCACAAAAACGCCCTTCTGACTTAAATGAGGATACAAGATGTCTCGGATAAAGCTCTCTTCGGTGGCGCCTTCGGAAAGGATCAGGATTTTCTTCAAGGGGTTGGCCTCCCTCCGATCAGGTTCTTTTCCCACAGTTCGCCCAGGCTGTAATCATCCAGCCAGCCTTCGATCTCCTCTTTGGTGGGCCGCTTGAAGGTGGATTGGCCATCCTTGCGATCGACGACCACGATGTCTTCCGGGTCAAACTGGTTGACCAGTGTCACCGATTGAGTCGATACGACAATCTGCGTCTTTGTGGTGGCGCTTTTCAGCATCCCGGCCAACACCGTTATGGCATATGGATGAAGACCCAATTCCGGCTCATCCAAAAGAATGGTCTGCGGAAGATCAGGCTGGGTCAACAGCGTGGCGAGGGCGATGAAACGCAACGTCCCGTCGGAGAGTGAATTGGCGTCGAAATAGGCGTCCGAGCCCTTTTCCGTCCATTCCAGTTTGATCTTGTCCGGATTCAAGGGAGACGGTCGAAGGGCAAAATCGCCGAAGAACGGCGCCACCAGGCGAATAATATCGCAAATGTTCCTGTAATATTGAGGATCTTTTTCTTTCAGCAGATAGAGATAGGCGGCCAGATTGGAAGCGTCCGGTCGCAGCATCCGGTTATCGCCAAGATCGCATAATTTCTTGATCTTCGCTGATTCACCGGTATCGTGAAAATGATAGATCTTCCACCCCTGCATGGCCGCCAGGACATGCAGGGCGATGGCTTCCCGTTCCTCAGCCCTTTCAGGAAGCACCGATTCCTTATAGCCAGTCCGCAAGCTTTTCCGGTATGGCGACGGATATTTATCGGGGATATAGAAATAGACATTTTCTTCTTCAAAAATCAAACTATCCCCTGCTGCAGTCAATGTGCATTCATAAGCATTCTGTCCAAATTGCAGATGAATATAGATCGCCTCGGTCATTTTGTGACCATAATGGAGCAATTGATCCGCCCCCCCGGACTTGCCTATATAAACCTGGAGATTTTCCTGGACAATTTCATTGAGTAGTTTGAAAACGCCTATGAAGTTCGATTTGCCCGCGCCGTTTGCGCCGATCAAAATATTCAATGGCTTCAGTTCAAATCCCTCCAAGCTCATGATGGATTTGAACCCTTTGATGGTGATTTTGTCTAAGGCTGGCATAAGTTTATCCTCGTTGATGATCCTCTCCCACACATGAATTACTTCTTTTTAATTCCCTATTACATCATCGGCGCATATTATATTATTTAATATTAAATATTTACAAATGCCGATTGCGCCAATATTGCGCCAAAATTTAGTGCATCAATCCTTGCTCTTCGTAATATCGCCGATAGGGCGCCATTTTGCCGCCTTTGTTTTTCCATCAAGGTATATACGTTTTTCCTCTTTCAATTCACGCAGAAGCTTCTGGACCTGGCTGGAGGATAAAAAAGGAAGCACTTCCATAAGTTCTTGCAGTCTGCTCCCTTCCTGCCGGTTATCATCGATATGCTTGCACAACAAAGCCTTATTGGTCTCCCGATCCAACCCTCTGTGACGTGTGTAAACTCCTTTCTTACCTATAAATTCATAGAATTGTCGTGAGAGAATATAACGACGTCCGACTCGTTCAATAATACCCTGCTCAACCAGGTATGGCAGCCGGTCTTTAAGTTCATCAGGCACACGTTGGTTATGGGAAACGCGATCGATAAGCAGAAAATCCTGTGTTGCAAATGTTTTCAATTTCTCATTCCCGACTTTTTCCATAAATCTCAGGAATTGAGGATCTGTAACGTCACCCCTCAGCGTCAGCCATACCTGGAAATTATCGGTGCCTTTGAAATCCGGTTTAGGTTTGGTCTCCTTGATGCACTCCTCAAAGATACGATTCATCCCCTGCCCGGAACGCTCGACCAAGCCACAGCGGGCAAAAACTTCGGCGATGCGGCCGCATCGCCGAAGTTTTTGCCCGCTGTGGCTTGGTCGAGCGT
>Ga0209835_1000891_pt1 | contig 17914 bp, 14 predicted proteins | sample LakKivwa52mmetaG_FD_184138 | JGI IMG/M metagenome (GOLD analysis project Ga0209835, IMG submission 184138) | Anoxic lake water microbial communities from Lake Kivu, Rwanda to study Microbial Dark Matter (Phase II) - Lake Kivu water 52m metaG... | ecosystem: Environmental > Aquatic > Freshwater >...
GTTGTTGAAGTGAATTGTATTTTATTGTTTAATCACCTCAAAATTAACAATTTATCTCAATATACCACTACTTATTCCATTTTTTCCTCAACTGATTTTTAAGCTGTTAAGAAGTGGGAAACTTGAGTTAAATAAATTGGTTTTCTTTCGTCAGATGAAAAACTCTCCGAAATTCTGGAAACGATCACAGCCCAAATACCACCGGCATCAGTCAACTGTTTTTCAATGCTTTCGGTGGAATCGCCGCTTTTGATCTTTTTGATCAGTTCAAGGTTGGTTACGGTAATTTTCCCGCCGGACTGCATGTTGCAAAAGCTATCCCTAATGGCAAGCAGCGCTTTTAAAACCTGTTCTGCCGGAAGATCCGCCGAAAACGACTCAGCAAATTTCCTCCACGTACCACCAGCAGTTTTAAAAGTGTTCATCAACTCTTCTGCAGGGGTTTCGGTGTTTGCATACTGCAACACGTCGCAGGCGCCGGCATCAACAGTTGATGAATAAAGAACATTGGCCTGACGGCGTGCTTGTCCTGTGTCAGAAAGAATAAACCCTGTGATAAATGATTTTGCTTCTTCCTCCTCAAACCCGGCATCAAGATATTGTTGTTTTTTATCAGCAAGCGTCGGGGCGAAAGGGTCATTTGCCCTCATGTAAATTCCGGCCAAAATACCGACAACCGCAAAAAGTCCGAATGCGCCTATCCGTATGCTTTTTAGCGGGTCAAGAAATTTTTCGTTCAACCCGATAAGCACGGCAAGCATCGAAGAGATGGTAGCAATAACGCCACTCACCACCGGAGAAATGGATAAACCCAGCAAAAGCCCAAGAAGTAGCCCGATTCCCATACCATTGAAAATGGCCGGGAAAACATCCATCGGAGTTTTTCGTAACCCAGGAGCTGTGCTGTTGTTGGCCATATCTTCTGAGTTTAAATTATGTTCTTCATTTGTCTGATTTTCAGAAACATTATCATTTTGAACAGTATTTTCCATAAGTTGGGATGTGATTTTTTTGATTAACGAAGAAAGAAAATCTAATGGTTTCATTTTCATGTTCTTAATATCAACGACCTGAAAAAAAGTGCAAACTTCGATTAATATGAAAGCCGAAATGTTAACAAGGTGTTAAATGATGCTAATGAAATGTTAAATCAACTGATTCTGTCGCGTAAATGAAAGAAATGGGGGTTCAAAATCGGGTTTGAACTTTGTGGGTTTAATTAAAAAAGGCTTGTAAACTTTTCGCTTACAAGCCTTTAGTAAAAGTGAGTGGAGCGTATGGGAATCGAACCCATGACCTTTAGACTGCCAGTCTAACGCTCTAGCCAACTGAGCTAACGCCCCATCACGTCAAACAAAACGGCTGCAAAAATAAAACTTTTCCCGGCTGGCAATGAATTTTTTTATCATTTCGCATTCTTCCTGAAAACGATAACCAGTCCTGCAATTATAAAAGGTAAGCTGAGAAGTTGCCCCATGTTCAGCGCCATGTTGGTTTCGAAGGTCACCTGCGGCTCTTTCACAAACTCAATTAAAAACCGTACCGCGAAAAGAAGAATGAGAAACATCCCGAAAATGAATCCCGGCTTGGGTTTGCCGTCCTTATGCCAGTAGTACCACAGCAGGTAAGCAAAAATTGCGAGGTAGCTCAGTCCTTCGTAAATCTGGGTAGGGTGGCGGGGCATTTCATCTTCTGAAGTAAAAATAAAACCCCATGGCAGCGTGGTAACATGACCATAAATTTCGGAGTTCATCAGGTTGCCCATTCGGATAAAAAACCCGCCAAGAGCTACCACGATCACCAATCGGTCGAGAACCCAGAAATAAGACTTTTTGTTTTTTCGTGAAAACAGCCAGATGGCAATCAGTATGCCGATGGCGGCTCCATGCGAGGCCAGGCCTCCCTGCCAGATTTTGAAAACCGACAGTGGATCGGAAAGAAAATAGGCTGGTTCGTAGAACATCACATGTCCCAGGCGAGCTCCTATGATCGTGGCAATGAAGACATACAAAGCCAGTTGATCGAGAAGACTTACCGGTAATTTTTCGTGCCTGAAAATCCGGATGAGTACCAGGTAGCCAAAGAAAAAGGCAGCCGCAAACAACAATCCGTACCACCTGACCGGTAAAAAGCCGGGAAATATTTCAGGATTAACGCTCCAATGGATGTAGCTGAGCATGAGAATTTTTTTGGCAAAGATATACTTTACGTCAGATTTGAACTTTTCGGAAATCGTCCTCACCATTGAATAATTTACCTACTTTTAACCCCTCATTTTTTTGAACCCCATGTTACTATATCAGATTGCATTGACTTTACTTCCTGGTGTGGGCGATGTGCTCGGGAAAAAACTCGTGGCCTATTGCGGGGGCGTCGAAGCGATTTTTAAACAAAAAAGGGTAGCTCTGGAAAAGATTCCCGGTATTGGCGAAAAACTGGTAAGCAGTATCCTGAATCACAACGTTTTGCACCGCGCTGAGGAGGAGCTGAGGTTTGTTGAAAAACACAACATCACCTCATTGTTTTACCTAGATAAAAACTACCCGGAACTTCTTAAAAATTGCGAAGACAGCCCGCTGCTTCTCTATTACAAAGGATCAGCCCCCTTGAATGTACCCAGGATTGTTAGCATCGTTGGAACCCGAAAAGCAACGGACTACGGAAAATCGGTGTGCGAAAAATTAATCAGGGGGCTGGCCGGGTACAATGTTTTGATTCTGAGTGGATTGGCCTACGGAATTGACACTTGTGCACACCGGGCTGCACTCGATAATCATCTGAATACAGTGGCGGTGCTGGGGCATGGTCTTGACCGGATCTACCCTTACCTGAACAGAAGTCTTGCCGCAAAAATGGTTGAACATGGAGGCCTGATTACCGAATTTATGAGCGGCACAACTCCTGATCGTGAAAATTTTCCACAACGAAACAGGATTATCGCAGGTATGGCTGATGCCACCGTGGTGATTGAGGCTGCAAAATCAGGCGGCGCTTTAATTACAGCCGATATTGCAAACTCTTATAGCCGCGATGTATTTGCCATTCCCGGCCGAATTGATGACACATGGTCAGAGGGCTGCAATCTGCTTATCCGCGACAACAAGGCTGCCCTGATACAAGATGCTTCAGACCTGGCCAACTTGATGGGATGGGAAAATAAAACCGAAAAATCCAAAGGGATTCAGCCTGAATTGTTCGATGAATTATCGCCCAACGAGGAAAAAATTGCCGGAATTATGAGGGTCAATGGTGAAATGGGAATTGATGAAATTGCAATCAGAAGCGATCTGAATATGACCATGGTAGCTGCGGCATTGCTCAACCTTGAGTTTAAGGGGATGGTAAGGGTTTTGCCGGGAAAGGTATATAAATACAACGGGTAAACGGGTCAGTTACTTGTTCAATCGCTATCTTCCACCACCAGAGGGTCAATTTTGATGCCGTCGTAAGAAATTTCAGCGCCGCTCCTGTAGGTGATGGTAATAATGAGCGCGCCATTGTAGTCATAGCTGAAGGCATTTCCCTCCCTGATGCCCATGTTGAAGGTAACTTCGTCTTTAATTTTTCCATTGTCCCAGTAGGTAATATGTTTACCGTTCGGTTTTCCATCAACAAATTCGCCCACAAACCTCAAGGTTCCATCGCTGTAAAAATGTTCCCATATGCCATGCCGCAAACCATAGGAATAGCCGCCTTTTTCTTTAAAATTGCCCAGGTCATAGCTCCATTGACCCTCCTCTTCACCATCAATATAATCCCCTTCGGCTATTATATCGCCCTCTTCCGAAAACTCTGTCATCATGCCGTCGGGTTTGCCGGCAATGTAGTTCTCTTCGCGAAGCAGATTTCCTGAAGGATAGTACCACAGCCACTTTCCGACTGGCCTGCCCTGTTTATCATATTCTCCGGTTTGCTCTACCCTGCCGTTCAACTGATAGAATTTCCATTTTCCAACCATTTTACCATCCTGGTAATTTCCTTCCGCTCTAAGTTCTCCGCCGGGATAATAATCTTTCCAGGGGCCGTTTCTGACGCCGTCTTCACGGGTAATTCCATCAGCAATTCGTTTTCCGTCCTGATAAACATATCCGGCTGTTATTTCTCCGGCAGTTGAATACTCCCGCCTGACCCCATGAGGCACGCCATTTTTGAAAGTCTGAAAAATAGCCACTTTTCCGTCGGGATAATAATCCCTCACGACTTCAAGTTTGGCAAGTTCTTCAGCATCCTTCTGCTGCTGACCTTCAATCCATTTTGTTGCTGTAATCAGTTTCCCTGCCTGGTCATACTCTTTGAAATATCCGTTTCGCTGATCGTTCAGAAAAAATCCTTCAAGTTTCACCAGCCCGTTTTCGTGAAAAAACTTCCAGTGTCCCTGTTTTCTGGTTTCGGAATCGAGCCGGTTGATTCGTTCGCGGCTGACCATGAAACCTTTGCGGTAAGTAGTAAGGAGAACCACGCGGCCATCGTCGGCAAACTCCTTGGCAAGCCCGTCTTCGAGGCCGTTGTCATAATTGATGGTTCTGAAAACGGCGTTGTTGGGATAATAGTAGGTTGTAAGTCCCTGCTTGATATCAGCCACAAAATTTTCTTCAATGGTTTCTCCTTCACGATAGGTTATTCTCTTTCCTTCCTTCAGGCCTGCTTTGTAATTGATAAGCAGCACTTTAACACCTTTTTCATCGTAAAACACCCAGGTGCTGTCAAGCAAAAAGTCCTTCCGGTTGCCTTCCGATTTCAACTGGCCGTTTTCGTAATAGGTTTTCCAGAATCCATCAGGTTGGCCATCGCGCATGTAACCTTCGCTTGATTTCACGCCGTTGGGGTAATAAAAAATGTTGAACCCGTTGGGATCAAACTGGCTTTGGGCTTTAGCCGGCAATATCCATATACTTGAAATTAGCAGTAAAACTGTTGTGGCGTAACGGGCTGACATAGATTGGATGTATTGGCTAAACAACGGCATGAGGGGTTTTATATTTTGATCAGGTTAAGCGTTCAGTTTTTCCTTTCCACTGCCGAAATGCAAATTGTCCGCTCTTTACCTCTGAATTTCATTTCTCCTAGAGGTGTTATTTTGTAGTCATCCGTAAGACTCATCTTTTGCAACAATTCGTCAGAAATAATCAGATTCTTATCGAATTCGTTGCAGACCGCCTCGATGCGGGCCGTGGTATTCAACACATCGCCCAGGAAGGTTATCTCTTTCTTTGTGTAACCTAACTCACCAGTTACTACCATTCCGCCATGCACACCGGCTTTAAATTGCGGAACTAGTCCGTATTTTGAGAGGTAATGGCTTGTTCTCTGGCTGATTTTATCTTCAAAAAGATAAAAACTTCTCACAGGGCTTTGCATCTTCAACCCCGGCTTCATCTTCCAGGTGATAATGGCTTCGTCCCCTACATATTTGTAAATCTCTCCTTTTGTGGCAATTACTGGCTCCGAAAGATCAAGAAAAAAATCGTTGAGCAGGTTGAGAAATGCCTTGTGGCCAATCTTTTCGGCAATCATAGTGGATGATTTCATGTCGAGAAACATAAAAATACGCTCCTCTTCAAAAGGGTTATGATAACGTCCTGTGAAAATCCTGAACAGAAAATTCTTTCCCAGGAGAGTATCAAACATGGAATATGTATTGAACAGGAAACTCATTATCAGACCGAAAACCAACCCATACATCATCGTGCTGCTGAGGATAAATTCTCTGAAATCGAATGACCAAAGGAATTCCAGGTCAAATTTGTTGAGAACGATGAAAGAAATAAAAACCGAAAAGATAATAATCAACACATACATCAATGTGCTGAAGATGAGCATTGGTAGAAAATAGCTGTTTTGAAGCTTTTTTTTGAAGAAATGTTCAAACAGAAAAATGTAGGTAAATACTTGAGCGCCAATCAGTAATCCCAAAAGAAAAATCAGTGGGTGCTTTTGAAAAAACAGGTAGGTAAATATTCCTGTGACAAATGCCGAAATGAAGGCCTGCAGCAGGAAGGACTTTATTCTTTCGGAGACGATTGTTGGCATCAGGGTTAGTATTTGTCTTTGATGGTTGCCACACCGTCCCAATCCTCGGGCAGGCCAAACTCGATGATGTTTCTGCACCGGGCTATGTAAAGTTGAGCTGCCTTGTCGAGAGGGTTTTCGTCAACGATATTTCTGAAAATCGCCAAGGCTTCATCAAAATCTTTGCTTTTGTAGAGTTGCAGACCTTTTCCAAACTGGTACTTGCTTTTTATCTTCAGGTTTTTGCTGTCGGCCGGCTCGCCATCAAGGACTTCAAAAATGTAAGCAGCTTCCTTTTTACCTTTTACCTTCACCACATCCAAAAAGCGGTAATTGTAGCGTGTTGGATCTTCAATCCTGATTAGCGTATCCTGGCTTATGATGATGGAGGTTCCGTACATTTTGGTAAGCCCTTCGATCCTGGAGGCAAGATTTACTGCATCGGAAACAACCGTTCCGTCCATTCGGCCGTGCCCGCCGACAATGCCAAGCATAAGCTTTCCGGTATGGATGCCAATACCACTCTGAATGGTCAGTTTGTTTTCGAGCTTGCGGCGGAGATTGAAATCAGCCAGTGCGGCGCGCATTTCAATGGCGGCGTCAATGGCGTTTTCAACATTTCCCATGAAAAGCGCCATGATGGAATCGCCGATGTATTTGTCAATAAAACCGTGGTTGCGCGAAATCACAGGCTCCATCTGGCTTAGATAGTCGTTGAGGAAGTCGAAAGTTTCTTTTGGGGTCATCTCCTCCGAAAGGGCAGTAAAATCGCGGATGTCGGTAAAAAGCACAGACATCTCTTTTTGCACCTGGTCGCCAAGTTGGATGTCGGTAATGCTCTCTTTTCCAAGAATATCAAGAAACTGGCGGGGCACAAACCGAAAATAGGCTTCATTCATTCTCGAAATATTGGAGATATAGCTTTCGATCCGCCCTGCCATATCGTTGTACCCCTCAGCGAGCTCTCCAATTTCATCATTGCTTCTGACGACGGTGTAGTTGACACTTTTGCGTTCCCCGGTACGCTGCATGTTGTAAATCAACTCTTTAACTGGATAAACAATGTCGAGTGTGGTCCATTTTACAAAAAGGATAAGATAAATGAACGAAACCAAAATGCCCAGGCCGATTCCGAAAAACATAATTAATCCATCGAGAACATTTACAAATACAAGGCCTCCCAGGTTTCCGGCCGGATCGGGGTCTTCGATAATCATTTTCATCATTCCGCTGTAGCGGCCGAACAGAATTGAAATCTGCTCTTCGGAAAGGGAGGTGAGTTGAAGTTCGCTAATCTTTGTGAGACTCATTATCAGGTAAACAATCACTATCGAAAGAGGCAGCAGGGTGGTCATGGCGCTCGAAATCCAAAAACGGTTTTTAATTCTCCCTTTGGCTGCTTTGAAAACTCTGCGCCTCAGCTCATCCTTTGAATAAAGATGATCTATATATTTAAGGTGTACCCTGTGCTTCTCCCAGAAGTAAACGAACAGCACGGTGAGCAGCGCCGAAAACAGGGAGATGAGCAGAAACCGGTTGAAAAGCGGAAAATCGTCGTTGAACCTGTGCTGCAGAGAGATGGTAAGAAAAATCATGTAGATGATTGTCGCCAGCAATGCTCCGCCAATAATGCCTGCATTGATCCAGGGAGACAATAAAATATACTTCTTGCAAAAAGCAAAAAGGCGGTCGGAAATCTTCCTGTTCCTTCGCTTTCGGCGGAAATATCTTTTAAACGGGTAATTGAAAACAAAGCCAGCCAGCAAACTAACCAGCAGTGCGTTGAACAGGAAATTGAACGAGTTGTTAAGAAGCTGATTTTGCGAGTCTTTTATCGTTTGCCCTTCATGTTTTACCTTAAAAAGCCCCTCATCTTCCGAAATATTTTCCCTTACGATCGTATCATTGATTACCGGCGCAGAGGTGGTTTCTTGTTTGTCCTGGTTGAGAAGTGCGCCGCTTTTTTCGATTAGCGCCGGTAAGCCCTGTAAAAGCAAAAAACCTGCAAAGGGCAATACTAATAAAAGGTATAGTAATGCAGAGGTAAAGTAGATGCGAAGCCCGAAAAAGCTGGGTATTTTATTCCGGTGATCCATCACATCAGGTGGATTGGTTTATCAGATTCTTTTGTTTCGGTTAATAAGCGACAATCTAATCATTGCAATCAATTCGGCGGAGCTGATTGGTTTGATAAAAAAATCATCCATACCAGCTTCAAAACATTGTTGTCGGGTGGCAGAGACTATGAAAGCCGACTGCCCGATAATTACAACGTCCGGTTTAAGAAGCCTGAGTTCGCGTGCAGCTTCAACTCCGCTGATGCCTGGAAGGTTAATATCCATCAGCACAACATCTATCTTCTTGTTTTCCAGAGCCTTTCGGATACCTTCAAGTCCCGTTTTGGCGTGTTCAATCTTTGCGGACGTGGGCTCAAGTGCAGCTTTGATGATTTCGTAGTTTGCTACAACATCATCAACAATCAGAATCGTCCTGTATTTCCAATTGACCCGCACGCTCAACGGATCTCTGTATTTTTTTCCCATTTTTTTTGCAGTCGTTAGCAGTAATAAAAAAACAAGTTGACAAAAATATAAAAAGAAAGATCAATAAAAAAATAACAGGCTTTTGATAACGAAACCTAAAGTTAAATATTGACTTTTCATTAAACTATCTCTTAAACAATTATTTACAATTCAGATCTAACAGCCATTTCCTTCAGAATACTACCGATCACCGAAGGGAAATATTGATGCTCCAACCGATGAATTTTATGGGCAAGCATTTCGGGAGTATCCTCTTTATCCACATCGCATGTGGCCTGAAAAACGATCAGACCGTTGTCGTATCTCTCGTCCACATAATGAATAGTAATTCCGCTCATCTTCTCTCCGGCATTAATTACAGCGCTGTGAACCCTTTCGCCGTACATCCCCTTCCCACCGTATTTGGGGAGCAATGCCGGATGAATGTTGAGAATGCGCATCGGAAATGCTTTGATGAAGTAATCAGGTATCAGCCACAGAAAGCCAGCCAGCACAACCATGTCAATCCGGGCATCCCGGCACCAGCGCAGAACTTCATCCGATTGGTAAAACAATTTCCTGTCGAAGGTTTTGAATGGAATGCCAAGATTTGCAGCACGTTTCAAAACATAGGCATTCTCATTGTTTGACAAAATCAATGCAACCATGGCAAAGCCACTACCCTCAAAATACTCTACAATTCTTTGGGCATTTGATCCATTACCAGATGCAAATATTGCGATTCGGTACATTATATACTGTCACTCTTTCAGGTTTCAAAGAAAAGCATCTTTAGCCGAATAATTGCAAATTTTGACAAATTTTCTGATTCTAACGATAAAACAGTGCCCCGAAGCCCCTTTCAAAAACAACTCAAAACTTTGTTTACCATCAATTTACAGTCACTTTTTATAATTTGTTATCAAAATATTTTTGGCCATCAGCGGTAAAAGTATTTCCTTTGCCGCCAGTTTAACTAAAAAATATAAAAGTATGTCTGACATTGCAACAAGAGTTAAATCTATTATCGTTGACAAACTTGGTGTTGACGAAAACGAAGTAACACCACAAGCCAGTTTCACAAATGATCTTGGCGCTGATTCGCTTGATACCGTTGAGCTCATCATGGAGTTCGAAAAGGAATTCAACATTGCAATTCCTGATGATCAGGCCGAAAAGATTGGCACTGTAGGAGATGCAATAGCCTACATCGAGGCAAATGCAAAATAAATCAATCCTGCCGCAATGAATCTAAAACGAGTTGTCGTTACAGGATTAGGCGCCATTACCCCATTAGGAAACACTGTCGAAGAATTCTGGAACAGTATCATTAATGGGGTAAGCGGCGCTGCTGCTATTACACGCTTCGACGCATCAAAGTTTAAAACCCAGTTTGCGTGTGAAGTAAAAAATTATGACCCTGTAAACTATTTCGACCGCAAAGAGGTACGAAAAATTGATCCGTATGTTCAATATGCCATGATTGCAGCCGATCAGGCTATTACGGATGCCAATCTCAACACTGATGCTATTGACAAGGACAGGGTCGGTGTGATCATAGCATCAGGAATCGGAGGGTTTACCTCATTTTTGCAGGAGGTAATTGAATATGCAAAAGGTGATGGAACCCCAAGATTCAACCCGTTTTTCATTCCGAAGATCATCGGAGATATTGCTTCCGGGCATATTTCGATAAAATATGGTTTCCGCGGCCCCAACTACGCCACTACATCAGCCTGTGCATCAGCAGGTCATGCCATCATTGATGCATTCAATCATATCAGGCTCGGCAAAGCAGATGCATTTGTTGCCGGAGGAGCAGAAGCAGGTGTTAATCCCGCTGGTATTGGCGGATTTAACGCTATGCACGCCATTTCAACCCGCAACGATGATCCGAAAACAGCCTCTCGTCCCTTTGACAAAGACAGAGATGGATTTGTGCTTGGCGAAGGCGGCGGCGTAATCATCGTCGAAGAATACGAGCATGCCCTCAGGCGTGGCGCTAAAATTTATGCCGAAATAGCCGGCGAAGGCAGCACAGCCGACGCTCACCATATTACCTCTCCCCACCCGGAAGGTCTCGGAGCACGCATGGCCATGAAACTTGCCATCGAAGATGCAGGTATGAAACCCGAAGAGGTAGATCACATCAATACCCACGGCACTTCAACACCGGTTGGCGACATTGCCGAACCAAAAGCTGTTGCTGCTTTGTTTGGCGAACATGCCTACAAAATTAATCTGAATGCCACTAAATCAATGCATGGCCATCTTCTGGGCGCTGCTGCGGTGGTAGAAGTTATTGCCACTATTCTTACGGTAAAAAATGGAATCATACCTCCAACCATCAATCACTTTACTGACGATCCGGAGATTGATAACAACCTTAACTTTACCTTTAATAAGGCCGTTAAGAGAGAGGTAAATTTTGCCCTGTCCAATGCTTTTGGATTTGGCGGGCACAACACCTGTATTGCCATCAGAAAGTTGAAGGATTAATCGGATTAACTTTGATTTTGTTCAGTAGAGTAAAGGCCTGTTTTTCTTCCGATAAAAATCTGATCATTTCGTTGAAGAACATTTTCGGATTTTATCCGGGCAATGTTACTTTGTACAAACTGGCGCTGCTCCACCGTTCAGCAGCCACCGAACAAAACGGCCACAAAATTTCCAACGAACGCCTGGAGTACCTTGGAGATGCCGTTCTAAGTTCAATTGTTGCAGACTATCTCTTCAAAAGATTCCCTTACCGCGAAGAGGGCTTCCTCACCGAAATGCGTTCCAAACTGGTCAGCCGCGAACAGCTTAACAAACTCGCAGCAAAAATGGGTATTGACCAGTTCATTCAATCCAACCAGGACTCGAAGAGCTATTTCCGATCAATGATGGGCGATGCTTTTGAAGCGCTCATCGGCGCCATTTACCTCGACAAAGGCTACACTTTCACCAAGCGAATTGTCATCAACAGGATAATCAATGTCCATTTCGACATCGAAGGGCTGGAGAAGCTGGAGAATAATTTCAAGAGTAAGCTGATCGAATGGTCGCAAAAAGAGCGTAAAGAGGTAAAGTTCAGTGTGGTAAACGAAATAGGGACAGGCAGCAAAAAGCAGTACCTGGTCGAAATTTCGATTGATGAGAAAGTTTACGCAAATGGGTGTGATTTTTCGATAAAAGGCGCCGAAAAAATTGCAGCCGAGAAAGCTGTTGCACAACTTCAGCTCGAAGAGAACCCGGCTTAGCTCTGCCATTTGGGCCAGGTTTTTATTAGGGATTTTGCCTGGAAAAACATCAGCACTTCCTTTACACGATCGCTACCATGCTCACGTCGTCGCCGACCATATTTATGGTCATTCCGTAGGGTTTGTTGGCCGGGATTTCGATTTGGCGACGCTGGTTTTGAAGTCAAGGTTGCAATAAGTAAATGGCAGCCCTGAATATAGGACTGCCATTGTTAAACATTACAATTTTTTATAAACAATCGCCACCACGCTCACATCATCGCCGCCCATGTTGATGGTCATTCCGTAAGGTTTGTTAGCGGGGATTTCGATTTGGGCAGCGCCGGTTTTGCCGGTGAGTTGCTCCCAGATCGTAACTGCCTGGTGAACGCCGGTTCCGCCTGTTGGGTGACCCCAGCCAACGAGTCCACCGGTGGTGTTAATCGGAATCTGGCCATTGCGGGCGGTTTTTCCCTCATACACAAAAGCAGCGCCTTCGCCGGGCTTGGCAAATCCAAGAGCCTCTACTGCAAGGACGCCGGCAATGGAGAAACAGTCGTGGGTTTCGATGGTAGCCAGGTCGTGAATGGTGATGCCGGCATGGGCTAAAGCTTTGTGTGCCGCATCCTTTATGGTTTCCATCACAGTGCGGTCGGTTGGATCTTTGGTGATGTCGCGCTCTGAAGTGGCAAATCCGACCACTTCAACGGCGTCTTTCCTGTCAATACCACATTTTGCCAGTCCTTCTTCCGAGAGAATCGCAATGGCGCATGCTGCATCGGAAACCTTGGAGCAGTCGAGCACATTCAGATGATCCACAAAGGTTTTTCCGTTGGGTTCCATTTTGAAACAGACGCCTTCGGGATCAGGGGTTGTGTTATGAAATTCCTGAGCTGTTGGGCAAAGCCTTGCATTTTCGATGGCGTTGCGGTACCAGCGCGAGAGGCCTTTGCGGGTGTATTCTTTGCCATATTTTTCGTAGTAAGCGCCTGCCCGGTCGCTGAACTGGCCGGGAAAGAAGTAAGCGTGGCCTTGTTTGCGTTTCTGGAACCAGCCTGCGCCGGCCAGCACATCAGCGCCATAAATGGCTTTCATGGTGTTCTGCACTTCCACGCCAAGCGAAAGGACGGTGTCAGCGCCAGCCAAAACACTCTTAATCCCGGTGATTAAAGCCATTCCTCCTGAAGCGCAGGCTGCTTCAACACGAATGCTCGGTTTGAACTTCAAGCCTTCGTCAATCATGGGGATAAAGCCGGCCAGGTGTCCCTGGTTGTTGAACCGCGACGCCATAAAATTGCCGATCACACTCTCGTCCACGTTTTTTGCTCCGCCTATCTGCGCCAGCGTTCCCTGGCCGGCTTCAGAAATGTAATGTTCCAGCCCTGGTCTTTCCTTTTTGGGGTTGAACTCTTTTCGTCCGGTTCCCATCGAAATAGTGTTGTAACCGGCTGCCATATATACTTTTCGCTGCATCTTTTTCATCGTTGTATCCTCCTTAATTTAAATAGTTATTGATTGGGCCGTAGGCATGGAAAAATCCCGTGAGCATTACCGTGTTAACATCCTCGTCGTTATTGGCAACCCCCGTGTTTACGAGCTGTTTGCCGATTTCCACAGAGCGGCGGTGATAGGTTTTGGTCAGTTGTGCGCCAATAGATCGCATGTTTTTGATACCGTCAAAATGCTTTTTGAGGAGCTCCTCTTTGTTTTTGCAGAAATTCAGCACTTTCCAGGGTTGCGCGCCTTCGGGGAGGGGTCCGAGATATTCGTCGCATTTTGGCGCAAATTCCTGAACCGGAACATAGGCTCTTTTCTGCAAATCGTAAATGGCAACCGGTTTTCCTTTTTCATATTTCAGAAACCCATCTTTTTGTGAACCATCAGAATTCTGACCTCCTTTTACTCCCAGATCAAAAAGCTGGTCGAGCATCGGGCTGTGAAGGTTTTCGCCAGGATTGTGGGGATTCATCACACCCATAATAAAACGAACCACGTCAATACCCACATAATCAATCAACTGGAAGATGCCCATCGGCCGGATCAGGAAATCCTGCGAAACCCTGTTAATGATGTAAACCGATTCGGCAAACGTGAACTCTTTCATCAGCTTTTCGGCTTCGCTGATTCCATGCAGCGCATCGCGCATGAAGTGACCGTTGCCGATAAATCCGGCGAAATCGTTGGAAGGAACAACTACCTTTTTCAGGTTTTTGGCGTAAAGTTTTGCAAAATCCACCATTTCAGCCTGATTATCCTTGATTGAGATCAGCTCCACAAGCCGCTGAACGGCAGGCGGGTTGTAGAAGTGGAAGCCGAGAATGCGTCCACCCAGGCCGGCTTCGGTGTTCAGCAGGTTGATCGGGATGGAAGAGGTGTTAGTGAAAAACCAGGGTTTGCTGGGATTGTTCTGATCAATCTGTTTGAAAATCTTCACTTTGAGTGCCTGGTTTTCGGCTATGGCTTCAAAGATAAGATTGGAGCTGTAAGCCGATTCGATGGTGGTTACAGGCCTCACGAGGTTCATCACGTCAAAGATGTACTCATCAATGATCTGGCCGTTTTCGATCAGGTCGGCACGGTCGGCATAGGCTTCGCGAAGCCAGACCATTTTCTTTTCGGCAAGTTTCCTCACCTGCACTTTCAGGTACTTCATCAACCCGGCCAGACCATCTTCTGAAAGGTCTATGGCGTTGATTACAAATGTTTTGCCTTTGTTTTCAGGCTTTAAGCTAAGATTGGCCATTTCGATGGCAGTGAGCAGCAGAATACCGCTGCCCATCTTCCCGGCAGCCCCTAACACGCTCACTTTCTGAAGTCTTTCGTCGTAGTTCATGTTTTTTGTTTTTTTGAAATAATCAATATTCGCTAAAAAAAATTTATTCAAACTCAGGGCTAAAATCCCCCCCTTCGTCGGGGCTTGCATCCCTTACTGGCTACCCACTGAATCCTGCCTACTTCCTTACTCCCACTTTGGTTGCTCCTTATTCAAAAACGCTTTCATCCCGGTTTCACCCTCGTTGCCAGCCGCCAAAGAGCGATCCGAAATTGAGGGCTTCCAGTTCGCATCCATCTTCAAATTTTCCTTCCAATCCTTTTCTCACCACGCTTTTGATGAGTTTTACCGCTTTCGGTCCTTTGGATGCTATCAGCCGGGCTATTTTCATGGTTTCTTCGATCAGCATTTCGGGTTCGACCACTTTTTGCACCAGTCCGATCCGCAAAGCATCTGCAGCGCCGATCATTTCGGCAGTCATCAGCAGGTAGAGCGCATCGGCCAGCCCGACAAGGCGCGGTAACCGCTGGGTAGCGGCATAACCGGGGATAAGTCCGAGGTTGACCTCCGGTTGCCCGAATTTTGCTTTTGAACTGGCAATCCTGAAATCGCAGCCCATGGCAAGTTCCAGTCCTCCGCCCAATGCAAATCCGTTGATAGCGGCTATTACCGGGATTTCCATCTTTTCAAGACTTCTGAAGGTGTTTTGACCGAGCCGTGAGAAGGCGCTGCCCTCCTCCTGATTTTTATTTACCATTTCGGCAATGTCGGCGCCGGCCACAAAGGCTTTCCCTTCGCCTGTTATCACCATCACTTTTACTTCGGGCATGCCGCTGACCTTTTCGATCATGGCATCCATCTCATTGAAAAACCTGGTATTCAATGCATTCAGGGCTTTCGGCCGGCTGATGGTTACCAGCGCAATACCCTCTTCGACAGCGAGATTTAGTATTTCAAATTCCATATCCGATAAATTTTCAAAAATTTTTGTCAAACTTAGTAAAATTCGATTAAACCAAACCAGTTATCTTTGCGTTCAATTAAAAATGAGAGCGTTGGACAAATTTTATCATAAACTCCTGTCAGTCATTTTAGCCCTGACGTTGTTCGTAACAACAACAGGGTTAAATATTTACACCCATTCCTGCGGGTGCTGCAAGAGTTTTGATGTTTCGCTGACTGCATTTGACGAGTGTTGCCCGCATGAGGCTGAAATGGTTTGCAGCCACACATCCGACGATCATCAGGAATGCTGTTCGGAAAGCGGCTCGCAAATGCCCACCCCTAAGCACCAGTGCAAATCGTCGGGTTGCTGCGATTATCAGCATCATTTTTTAAAGATGACGGAGGATTTTCAATTCACCCTGAAGATCAGCATTCCCCGCATTTCCGAGTTTCCCGTTCCTGAAATTATGATCGTCAATGAATCAGATAGTTTCACTTTGCACGAAAGTTTTGTCATTGACGGCTATTCCTTGCCTCCGCCGTTGCCTGCGGGCAGAGTTTTTCATGTAATGAACCAATCCCTTAAGATCGCTCCTCCTTCATCAATTCCTGTCCGGAAAATTTGTCTGGGATAATTTATCCCAATTACTCCTTTTTTCCGGTTCGATGCCCTTTCAGCTTTTGTTTTATGCTGATCTTCAGTAATTAACATTTTCTATTTTCACAGGAATTAATAATGAAAAAAATTCAAATTATCATCCTAATTTTCATCTTTGCGCATTTTGGAGCCGTTGCGCAAAAAGTATCAGGAAAAGTTTACGGCCTGGATGAGAAGGATAAAAAGGTTCCCCTGACCGGCGTAAATGTTTACTGGTCGCACAGTCTTCAGGGTACCACTACCGACCAGAAAGGTTTTTTCAGTATTACCAAAGAAGCTCACGACCATCACGATGAAAACCACGGCGATCATTCCGAAAGCCACGATGACCATCTGCTCGTTTTCAGTTTTATTGGCTACCTCAACGACACCATTCACGTTCATCAAGATATGAGGGACTTCGAAATGGTCTTGTCTTCAATAAGCGAGCTGGAAGGCATTGAGGTAAATGCCAGACAGACGGGGGCATTCATTTCGAGAATTGAACCAATTGTAACCCAGCAGATTAATCGTGCCGAGTTGCAGAAGGCTGCCTGCTGCAATCTCTCCGAGAGTTTTGAGACCAATGCTTCGGTGGATGTGAACTACAGCGATGCCGTCACGGGGGCAAAGCAGATTCAGTTGCTCGGGCTAAGCGGCATTTACAGCCAGTTGATGACCGAGAATATCCCCAACTTCAACGGCCTGTCGAACAGCTATGGGCTAATGTGGGTTCCGGGCACCTGGATGGAAAGTATACAGGTTTCCAAAGGAACAGCGGCCGTGATTAATGGCTATGAGTCCATTACCGGCCAGATCAACATCGAATACAAAAAGCCGGACGACAGCGAAAAGCTGTTTCTGAATTTGTTTGCCGACAACGAAGGCCGCATCGAGAGCAACGTTAACGCAGCTACCGAGCTGAACCAAAACTGGAGTACGATGGTTTACGGGCATGTGAGCCACAACAATTCGAGGAACGACCACAACCAGGATGGCTTTATGGATCATCCGCTCTATACGCAGTACAACTTTTTTAATCGCTGGAAGTATGTCGGAAAGCATCACGAAGCGCAGTTTGGTTTGCAGTATATTGATGAAGACAGGGTTGGCGGTCAGATGGCCTTTAACATCAATGAAGAACGCTCGGGAGATAAGCCTTATGGCATCAATATCAACAATCAACGCTGGATGGCTTTCGCTAAGAATGGTTTTCTGCTCAACAGACCTTCCACCAGTATTGCTATGATCAACTCCTACACCTGGCAGGATCAAAATTCTTTTTTTGGTTTGAGAGATTATAATGCGCATCAAAACAGCTCCTACAACAACCTGATCTTCCAGTCGTATATCGGAAACACCAATCACAGCTACACCACCGGAATCAGTTATATCTACAATTCTTACTATGAGATGCTCAGCGACAGTGCTTTTGATATGCGCGAAAGCGTTCCCGGGGTTTATTTCCAGTACACTTACAACCAGCACGAGAAAATCACCCTGATTGCCGGTATGAGAGCTGATTTTCACAATCGTTTCGGAACATTCTTCACTCCGCGGGTACATGCACGGTACGCTCTTTCGCAAAACACCGTAGTAAGAGCATCAGCAGGAAAGGGATACAGAACCCCGAATGCGATTGCCGAAAACATCTCTTTCCTGGCCAGTTCAAGGGATCTGAATACACTGGAAAGTCTTAAGCAGGAAGAGGCATGGAATTATGGTATGCATCTCACCCAGTATTTTAATATCCTGGGCAAACAACTGACAATCAGTGCCGACTATTATCGCACTGAATTTGTTAACC
>Ga0209835_1000892_pt1 | contig 17864 bp, 16 predicted proteins | sample LakKivwa52mmetaG_FD_184138 | JGI IMG/M metagenome (GOLD analysis project Ga0209835, IMG submission 184138) | Anoxic lake water microbial communities from Lake Kivu, Rwanda to study Microbial Dark Matter (Phase II) - Lake Kivu water 52m metaG... | ecosystem: Environmental > Aquatic > Freshwater >...
CGAGTTCTTCCAGGACAACCGCGCATATCAGAGCAAGGAGTTCTATCCGCAATTCTTGGTTGAAAAGGGAGAATCAGCATTTATTGGAGACCGACGATTTATGTCTTTCAGCATCAATCCCTTCCGCTATAAAGCTTCATCCAGAGAATTGCAAGTAATCACCGAGATGAGGATCAGGATCCAGATTCTGGGAGATAAATCAGCTCCCAAGAACTGGGAATTATCTGAAAATCCGGTCGATGCTGCTGCTGATGTTTTCTTCCTGAATAATGCCACCTCCAAGCAGTGGAGGAAGCCCAGGCAACGCGCTGAGAACTATGAAAGCCCCAAAAACGGCCTCAATCAGATCCATGAGATTCAATTTGTTGTTGATAAACCAGGGATCTATAAAATTACCCGCAGCCTCCTGGAAAGTCAGATCACTGCACTGAGTTCTGGATTGAGTATTCCAATGGCATGGACCCCAGGATCAATAGATCCACGCTATTTGGAACTAAGGGACAAAAATGGCCAGGTACCAATCCACTTTGTGGGTGAAAGCGACGGTGATTTTGATGAGAATGATTACTTTGAATTTTATGGGGATCGTAATTATGGACAGTCAGGGTATTCCGATGCCTACACAGCAGAAAATGTTTATACACTATATCTAAATAGCAGTTATGGAGCACGGATGGCCGTGGAAAATGGGGGATTGATAAACTCCAACCCTACTCAATATATAGTTCCGGATGCCTATGAACACACCGCTCATTTTGAAGATCAACTGATCTCAGATAAACTTGGCCGCGGCTGGAGTGCATCCAATCCCGAATATTACAAAGAAGATGTGTGGTTCTGGAGAAAAATCTCCGCTCCCAATCTGGATATAATTCCGATCGAACTTGAGTATCCCAAGGACTCAACTATCAGAAGTTTTTCGGCCAAAGTTGCCCTGCATGGACTAACTTACACGGATCCACAACCACCATCCGGGCAGTTTGACCACCGGGCTGTGGTGCGTTTGAACCAGGCAATGATCAATATGCACAGCTGGAATGGACAGACAGAACAGATGTTTGAAAATGCCAATCCCATCCCCAATTCCTATCTGAGGCATGGAGTTAATACACTGTATATTTCTTTGCCGGGTGATACTTTCATGGGAGATTGGGAACAGATCCTGCTGGATTATGCCACTATCAAATACTGGCGCGAATATAAAACATCCACCGACGATATCCTTTTTAGTAAACCATCGAACCGACCCTTTGGATTGTACCAGTTTGAAGTGAGTGGTTTTTCGAGCCAGAGCGTTTCAGTTTATAAAATTGGCTCCTCTATCTTTAACAGCTTGCAAATTGAACCCTTTAGTGTGGATGGAATTGCTCCATATACTGTCACGTTCCAGGACAGCGTTTCCTCCTCAGATGTCAGGTATTTTGCCACAACAGAGAGCAACAAAATGCAACCCAAAGCGGTGCGCCTGAACATACCATCAGATCTAAAAAATGCAGGAAATGCCGCCGACGTTATCGTAATCACGATCCGGGATTTTATTACTAATAATGGAACCCAGCAAATGAAGGATCTCTGGACAAGCAAGGGATATACTGTCCAACTGGTTGATATACAAGACATTTATGACGAATTCAACTATGGTATCAAATCCGCCTTGCCGATCAAGGATTTCCTCACTTTTGCTTATAATAACTGGAGCAGTCCTCAACTCAGACATGTAATCCTTTTGGGTGAAGGCACAGACGATGAGAGGGATTTCAGCACAAACCGTCCCTACAACCTGATCCCCGTCAAAAAGCTCTGGACTTATAAACACGGTGCAACTGCCAGCGATAACTGGTATGCTTGTGTTGTAGGTAATGACTTTGTGGCAGATATCTCGATTGCAAGGATCAATGTCTGGCTGCCGGAGCAGATTGAGGCCTATGCTCAGAAAGTGATCCAGTATCACACCAATGCCATGGCCAACAGGCTATGGAGCAGCCATATAACTCTCACGGCCGGAGGTAAGATCACAGATGGAGATGATATCTTCTCCCAACAATCCGAGAGGATCCGGAGAAAGGCTATTCCAGACCATTATAGAGTGAGCAGGGTTTATACATCAACTCAGACGGTAAGTCCGGATTACTTCGGAGGAACCTTTGCGCTCAAGGATGCTATCAATTCGGGAACTCAGTATGTTCAGTTCATGGGTCACGGAGGCGGTCGGATCTGGGCAGATTATAACCTTTTCAATTTCAATGATGTGGCAACTTTGAACAATCAGGCCTATCCCTTTGTGACCAGTTTGGCGTGCTATGCCAGTGCTTTTGATACAAGAGGTGCTGCTTCCATCAGTGAAACACTTGTTACAGAACCAAATAAAGGTGCTATTGCGACGATGGGATTTTCTGGGCTGGGTTATCTTTATGATGATGAGGATTTTGGCCTGGCCTTGAACGAAGCACTTTTCAAACATGACTTCGCATCGCTGGGTGAAGCAACCACCTATGCCAAAGCCAGGTTCTTCACGATATCTTCATCTACAGCTGCAAGGCATGCTTTGGTGAAAGCCAGTGCATATCTGGGAGACCCGCTTGCCAGATTTAGAAAACCTGTGATTGGCTTGCCGGTAACTGTGAACAACCATGTCCTCCAGATGGGTGATACGTTGCAAGTGGCTGCACAGTTTCCAGCCGGGGTGAATTTTGGTCGGTTATTCATGATGAAGACGAACGAGAAAGTAGTTAATGTCCCATTTGATCTTCCGGTTGTGCAAAATACTTTCAATGCATCATACATTCTTCCTGAAAATCAAGGAACGAATTATACCAGAAAGGTTTATGTGGCCGGTTATTCCTCTGATCTGGAATACGTCGGTTCCACCCAGATCGGGGTTGGGCGCTCCAACGTTATGAATTATGCCATTTCTCCGGTCAAACCAACCTGGGCAGATTCGGTTTCATTCACTGCCCGGGTGCACAACAGGAATGTTATTACTGATTTGATCTGCCGGGTTCGTACTGATAGCTTATCCGCGAGCAGCATCTGGATTGATCTTCCCATGCAACGCAGCGATAGTGATACCACTCTGTTTTTCACAACGCAAAAAGTGCCACCGGCCCGAACTGGAAAAGAGATCGCATTCAAGTATGTCCTCAATGAAAGTGGGGTGATCTATGAGTCTCCCCTATACAGCTATGTTTCTGCCGGTCCTGATCTATTTTTACAGGACATCCAACTGATCGAACATAACAATGGATTGGCGATCAAGGTCAAATGCAAGAATGTTGGAGACGCTGCTTCAATAACAACGGACTTGCGCCTGTATGTTTCAGAGCCCGGCGAATCAACGTATCTATATAAAACCCAGGATCTTTTACCGTTGCTGGTGAATGAAGATCGTTGGGAGATCATAACTCTGGAAACACTGCCTACAGCCAATGTTACTTTTGAAGCGAGGGCAAACTGGTCAAACACCTTCCCGGAATGGCATCTGTTTTACAATACCAACAACATGATCACGATGCAAATGCCATTTAACTATCATTTTGTGGGAAGTGCGGGTGCAACAATCAGTAGTTTGGATCTGAACATGGAGTGTTATATCCCTCCAAATTTGGTTTCGGGAAATGGAAGTTCACTGTTTTATGTGCATGAATTAGCAGCACTTGAGCCCAACAGTCAGCCAGATATTTATGGATTGAAACTAAGATCTGGAGCTGTCTCAATTCCTTATGAAATCAGAACACTTGATAGTTCTCTTGCAGATAGCACAGGAACTTTTCTGAACAACAAGAGCATCAATCTCACTTACTATTATGATCCGAACGATGCTGATACCCAACTATATGAAACTGAGAATTCCTACCAGATCTATCGCTGGGAAGCTTCCTGCCGGAAGTGGATATTGCAGGGTGGGATCATTTCAATCACTGACGACAAGGTTGTCTATGATGTACGCCGTCAGGGGATCTACACAATATTCAGGAACAGGGACAGGATCAGACCTTCGATCGACGTAAACGTCCAGGATCAGGAATTCACGATTGGTGGGTACGTTTCTGGAAAGGGAACCATTTCTCTGCTCCTGAGTGATACCAATGGAATCGATGTTTTCGATAATTCTATACTGATGTATCTGAGTGATGGTTTCTCCATCAATGAGATTCCAGAAGGCAGTTATGTCAAGACAGTAAATGCAGATAATATAAACCGGATCCCGATAAAATATCAACTGAACCTGGGAAAAGGAAATTATACTCTGATAGTCGATTGCAAAGATGTAAATGGCAACTTCAACTCGAGAGAAGTCCATTTTATCGTAAATGACAAATTCGATGTTCATAATCTGGCGAATTATCCCAATCCCGTTCTTGGCATATCTGAAGATCCCAAGAATTATGGTAGAACCCGCTTTACTTATGTTTTGACGGATGATGCGGATGAAGTGACCATCAAGCTCTATACAATAAGTGGACGGCTGGTAAATACTTTCAGGAACTTGCCCACCGGGGTTGGATATCACGAATTCCCCAGATCTCTATATGGGTGGGATTGCAAGGATGACCAGGGTTTCTTCCTGGCCAATGGGACATACTTCTATAAAATTATCGCCCGTAAGGGTAATAAAAAGATCGAAAAAATCCAGAAAATGGCAATACTGAAGTAGAGGAAATCATGAAAACATACATAAACAACATGAAGAAAACACTGACACTTACTTTTCTCCTGCTTCTGGGTGGGACTTTTCTTTTCGCCGGCCGTTATGCTGGTGATTTTATGATGATAGGTGCAGGTGCCAAACCGCTTGGAATGGGTGGTGCCTTTGTCGCAGTGGCAAGTGATGGATCAACCATTTATTGGAATCCCGCCGGAATTGCTCAGATCAGACAATCAGAACTAACCGCAATGCACGCTTTCCTGTATAATGGACTCGCTTCCTATGACAATATCACCTTCTGTCAGCCTCTGCCAAATCAGGTTACTATCGGAGTCAATGTCACGATCCTGACAGTAGATGACATTCCTTACTTTTCAGAAGGATATCTTGTCGGAACCAATGTCGATCAGCGGATCAATAACAGCGATTATCATTTACCGGGTGTGCCGGATGGAAAGTTCCGCTCCAGCGATGATCTATATCAGTTTGCCTTTGCCAAGCATGTCAGATATGATGCGAACTTGGGTTGGTTGTTTTTCGAGATACCATTCGACTTCTACTTTGGTGGTAATGTCAAATTCATCAAGCGCAAGATCCAGGAAAGCCGTGGTTCCGGAACTGGTGTGGATATGGGATTTCTGGTTAAGACAGACCTGGGTGTAATTCTGGACGTTGAGACACTCGGAAAACTGGCATTTGCCACAAATTTCCAGGACATATCAGGTACTGATATCACTTGGGATACAGCAACCGGTAGAAAAGACGAAGTGCTGTTCAATACAAAACTTGGTCTGGCTTATGAGCAACCAGTTTCCCGGTTAAAATCCAAAGTCACATTGGCTTACGATCTGGATTATGTCTATCAGAAAACCAGTCACTGGGGTCTTGATTGGGAGTATAACGAGTTGGCAGCTTTGCGAGTTGGATATTATGACAGGAACATCACATGTGGTGCTTCCGTCAAAGTTTATGGAATCAATCTCGATTATGCTTTGGTAAATAATCCAATTGGATTGACCAATAGAATCGGGATGAAGATTTCCTTTTAGGAATGGCATCGCACTCCAACAAAAGCCCATGAGGAAAAAATGAAGAAAATAATGAAACTAAGCGTAGCAGTCGCCGTTCTGATGATGATGTTGTTAACATCCTGTGCGGGGGAAGATGAGACAGATAAAGATACAGATCCTCCCTTTCCTGCCACCCTGATCCCTCACCTGGGAGACACAGGAGACCCACCTACAGATTATTATAACACTCCTCAACCAGTTGTTTTATCTGAGGAAAATAACGGGATTGATGCAGTTCCGGATGGGGATTGGATCCGTCTCACATGGCTGCCATTCATCGATACTGATCTCAGTCACATGAACATCTGGCGCTATGACGAGTATAATCCGGAACCAGTTTTGGTGGATACAAAACCCACTAATATCGAGCAATTTTTAGATAGCAACAGCAGTCTGCAAATCGGGACACGCTACTCTTATTATATTGATCTGGTGGATTTTAGTGGTAACAGCTCTACCTCTGATACAGTCTCTTATGCCCTTCTTAGCAAGGTGATTCTGGTAGCACCTGCCAATAATACAACAGTAACCCCTGGTAACATCAATTTTACATGGAACCGAAGCGGTTTCGCTTCCAAGTTTCGGGCCATGGTTTTTGATGAGAACCACAATTATATTTGGCATCAAGATCTGGTGGTTTCTTTTGAAGAGGATCCACTCAGCATTTCTTTTCCTGTGAACACCGCACAAGAATACAGCGGTCGTTCACTTTTCTGGAGAATAGATTCATTTGAAACTGACGATGAACTGGGTATTTATATTGGTTCTGAATCGTATGAATGGATCATGCACATCCAATGAAACATGACTAATCAGTGAAGAATGGTTGATTGGAACATAAAGCCGAAAATGGTTTTATGTTCCGACCAATTTTTATTTATATATAGATAAGGCAGTTACGAAGGATGATCGGAGTTGAAGTTGAAATTGCTTCATTATCAGGAAACACCGGCATTGTCTTGTTAAACACTTAGTTATTCAATGTTTACAGATTTAGCTTGACTGATAAGGCAAGGCATGAATTTTAACGCAAAATAGTATATGAGGATAACGTGAAGAAGATTGGTTTAATGGTCTTATGTCTGGCAATAGCATTTGGTCTATTTGCGCAAAGCACTGTTACATTTACACCTACGAGCAACATTTCGGCATACACATTTGACGGAACGAGAAGTGGGGTGGAGAAACTCAAGATAAATACTTATGTCTGGGGGCAGGTTTATAAACCGGGGCTTTATGTTGTGCCGGATGACACAGACCTTTTGACGCTAATTTCCCTCGCTGGTGGTCCTCGCGAGGATGCCAAACTTACCAAAATCAGGATTATCAGACCCACCGGAAAAGGGGAGAGAGTCATAATGATAAACTTGAAAAAGTACATGGAAACAGGAGACGAAACCCTTATTCCAGTACTTCAACCAGGTGATACAGTTGTTGTTGCCGGAACAGTGTTTTACGCATTCTCCAGAGCAGCTGATTTTCTATCAAAAGTGGCGATTGCGCTTAGTGTCTATAACACAGTTACCAATCTGAAATAGCGAGGAAATAGTGGAGAATCAAAACCAAAATCAAGTAAGTTACACTCCCCAGGATGAGATAAAACTATCTGACTATATAACAATAATTTTGCAATTCCGCTATCTTGTGGTCTTGGTCTTTGTAGTCGTTGTGGCTGCTACAATAGTTTACACTGCACGTCTTCCCAAGATCTATTCTGCCTCATCCAAGATACTGCTGGAAAACACTAAAGGCAAGACCGATCTTATGTTTTTTGCTGCTCCTGGTATTACTGCTTCGACTATCAATAACAACATTGAACTCATAAAAAGCCGAAAACTCGCAGTCAGAACCTGGAATATCATTCAAGAGCATCCCGAGGCAGATACATTCCCACTATCCAGCTATGGCAATCCACCCAACGCAATCAGAGGCAGAATGAAAGTGGAATCCAAACGCGAGACGGATATACTTACCATCTCAATGGAATCCACCAATCCACTTGAAGCTATGGTTGCAGTCAATTCGATTGCTCTTGCCGTACAAGAAGAAAATACCGAATATGCCCGGCTTGAATTCACAACCATCCGTGAGTTTCTGGCAGGACAGGTTGGGGAAAGCTCTTCCCGGCTGATCCTGGCAGAGGGCTCTCTGCGCAGTTTCAAAAATGACAACCGGCTTGCCCAATTATCTCAAGAGACCACAGAACTAATCATACAATCGACCGAGGTCGAAGCTGAGTATGAAGCCACTCTTACAGAAAGAGGCGTCAAAGTACGTACCCTTGAGGTTTTGAACAAGCAGCTCAGTGATCAGGACTCCATTGTAGTTGAGGTCGATAATATTCTCAAAGCTCCATACATCAATGAACTAAGAAAGCAGATCGTTGAGACACAGGCGTTGTTGACAAAACTTTTGACTAAAAATGAATATCCCTTGGATCATCCTCAGATTATTCTGCTGGATAGAGAGTTAGCTAATACCAGAAACAAACTTGACACCCAGATCAGACAACTGATAGCTGTTTCGACCAGTGAAGACCCGATCAAAACCAGAAGTGAAATCATTTCCCGAATCATTAGCTCAACAGTTGAGCTCGAAATGGTCAATGCGAAACTGGATGGTCTCGAACAAACCAGAGATGCTTACAATCAAAGAATTACAACCCTTCCGGACACAGAGCTGGAACTTGCACGTCTTACCCGTGACCTGTTGCTGGAAGAAAAAATCCATATCCTGCTCAAGGAAAAATATGAAGACGCCAAAATTGCAGAGAGAGCAAAAGTAGGGAACATTCGGATCGTCGATGAAGCAGAAAGACCTGTAGCTCCGATCAAACCACGTGTTTCTATGAACATTCTGGTCGGTATCATCTTGGGATTGGGTCTTGGTATTGGTGCTGCCTTTGTGGTGCACTCGCTTGATACTAAACTCCGAACTCTGGAAGATATGGAGAATTTTGTCCGCCTTCCGATAGTTGGTACCATTCCCCAGATTTCAGAATCAGAAGCCCGGTTGGAAGAATTCAACCAAATGATCGAAAAGGCAGATGAGGAGAACAAAGAACAACTTTCCCGATCCATGCATTTTGTTATGATGCAGCTTGTGTCGCATTATGCACCAAAATCACCAATTGCAGAGGCTTACAGAACACTTAGAACCAATATCCTGGCAAAGATGAAGGAGAAGCCACTTTCGATGCTGATCACATCATCCGGGCCCAAGGAAGGTAAAACCACAACCGCATCGAACCTTGCCATCACAATTGCACAAATGAATAGTAGAGTCGTCCTTGTCGACCTTGATATGAGAAGACCCACCATCCACTCCAAGTTCAATCTTGCAAAAGAGCGTGGCTCAAGTGATTACCTGATCGATCCGGACACCAAGGTCGAAGACATAGCCAAACCGTCAGGGATTATGAATCTTGATGTCATTACCAGCGGATTTGTTCCTCCTAATCCATCAGAATTGATAGCTTCAGACAGGATGGATATGCTTATCCAAGAATTGCATTCCAAATATGACTATATCCTCTTCGACACTCCACCCATCATTGCTGTGACAGATGCTCTGATCCTTGCCAAAAAGGTAGAGATGATTTTCATCGTAGTCCGCTGTGGGTTCACTGAAAAGGGTATCATCAAGCGTACAAAAGAACTTATGTCCAATATTGACAGACAGATAGATGGTATCATAGTCAACAGTATTTTTGTCCAGAAATACTATAGTAAACACAACTACTATTATTACTATTACTACTACTATTATTACTATGGAGACGAAGCACCCAAAAAGCTCAAGAAAAATGCAAATCGCCTCACCCGCAAAAATCAACCTGTTTCTTGAGGTTCTGGGTAAACTCGACACTGGTTATCATGAGATTGATACTGTGCTTTGCAGTATCAATCTTTTTGATTACCTGATAATTTCTTTGACAAAAACCCGTGGTATAAAATTCTGGTGCAATGTTCCGGAATTAATGTCAGAATCCAATCTGGTTGTGAAAGTAAGCAATTATGTCATTGATAATTATGACATTGAGTTTGGCTTGGATATTAAACTCTGGAAGAATATTCCCGTAGCCGCCGGTTTAGGTGGTGGCAGTAGCAATGCTGCCATAACCCTAATGGTGTTAAACAGATTGCTTTCTTTACAGATTGATAAAGCGCGGTTGATTGGAATCGCTTCCGAGTTTGGTTCTGATACCCCCTTCTTTTTATTAGGTGGTTGGGCCCAAGCCAAGGGAAGGGGTGAAATTTTGGGATCGTGCCCCGAGCATAGCCTGAGCAATATCTTGCTGGTCAATCCTGGTATCCAGATTTCCAGCAGTGAAGCTTATCAATCCGTCAAGATTCCAACAAGTTCGGAGTTGAAGAGATACAACAGGAAGAGCCCTACAAATTCCATCTTCAACCGACTGGAGAAAGGTATCAGGTCCAGATATCAAAAAGTCGATGAACTGCTTCACAAGTTAAATGAAATGGGAGCTGAAAGGGTTGCTATGAGTGGTTCTGGATCTACTTGTTTCGGTATTTATCCGGATCAAGGAAGTTTATTATCGAGTCAAGAGTATTTTACCGGGCTAGGATACTGGACTCATAACGCAAGCGTTTTAAAAAAAGAAGAGTATTGGAAAAGTGTTTTCAAAGCTTAAACTGATCACTGGAAATGCAAATCGTCCTTTGGCTGAGGAAGTTGCTCGTTTTGCGGGCATACCTTTGGCGGATATCGAGCTTTTCAAGTTCTCGAATGACGAGTCCTTTGTAAAGATCAATGACAACGTGCGTGGAGCTGATGTTTTCGTCATCCAGCCAACCTGCTATCCTGTGAATGATAGCTTGATTGATTTATTGATAATAATAGATGCACTGAAGCGTGCATCGGCTCAGAGGATAAATTGTGTTATACCCTATTATGCTTATGCGAGGTCAGATAAGAAAGACCAGCCAAGAGTGCCGATCACTGCCAAGCTGGTTGCTGATCTGATCACGGTTGCTGGAGCTCACAGAGTTATTTCCGTTGATCTTCATGCCGAACAGATCCAAGGGTTCTTTAACATACCTGTTGATCATTTATTCACAATACCTATCTTTTCCAGGTATTTTAGAAGTACTTTCAGATTGGATGATGTGGTGGTAGTTTCACCCGATTCGGGTGGTGCAAATAGAGCCCGAGCACTCGCAAAACGACTTGATTGTAACCTTGCGATTGGGGATAAACGCAGAACCGGAAATGATGACAACGCCGTATGTTTGAACATCATTGGTGACGTAGCTGGGAAAACTGCTATTTTGTTTGATGACATCATTGATACTGGCGGGAGCTTGATCAAGGTTTCCAGGGAACTTAAAAACCGAGGTGCCAACAAGGTCTATGCTGCCTGCAGTCATGGCATCCTTTCGGGAAAGGCAATCCAGAATCTGGAAGGTTCTCCGATTGAGAAGTTGTTTGTTACTAATACAATACCTCTTTCGGAACGAGCAAAAAAGTGTGATAAAATTGTGCAACTATCCATAGCAGAAATGCTTGCGATAGCAATAAAGAAAATACATATAGAAGAATCCATCAGTATTCTGTTTAGATAACAGGATAAATTGGATTGGAGGAATAATGATACTAAACGTTGACGCAGAAAAAAGAGTGACCCAAAGAAAATCGGATCTAACTGAACTCAGAAAAAAAGGTTATATCCCAGCAGTTATCTATGGTGAAGGAACAGATCCGATCTCCATAGCTCTCAATAAGGCAGAGTTCGGCAAAATCTATAAGAAGAGTATTGGAGAGCTTGCTTTCTTTGATCTGAATGTCGAAGGTAAAAAATACCATACGATACTCAAAGACAAGCAAATACATCCGGTTGGAAGACACTTCCTGCATTTGGATTTCATGGCGGTTAAAGCCAAGACCCATGTTGAAATTGATGTTCCCATCAAATTTGTAGGAGAGCCAATTGGAATTAAGACAGGTGGAATTATGGATGTTATCCAACGCACTGTCAAAATATCCTGTCTTGCAAACCAGATCCCGGAAGATATCGAAGTGGATATTTCCAAGCTTGGAGTTGGTGATTCAATTCACATCAGTGGCTTACCCCAAGGTAAATGGCAGTATAAAGATCATTCAGATGTAACTCTGATAGTCATCCATGCCAAGAAGGGCGATACTACTACTCAAGCTGAAACTGAGCCGGAGTCCAAAGACAAAGAATGAAACTGATCATTGGGTTGGGTAACATTGGTGAAGAGTATATGCTTACCCGGCACAACATTGGTTTCATGTGTTTGGATCAGTTCACCAGAGATAAAAACCTGTCCTTTTCGAAGGGAAAAATGTTTGTCTTTGCCCAGTACAAAAACACCGTATTGATCAAGCCAACTACTTATATGAACCGTAGTGGCCTGTCTCTTCTGGAAGCAAGGCAAAAATGGAATGTTGAGGAAACTCTGGTTATTTCTGATGACATCGAACTACCTGTATCTGAGATTCGTATCCGGACCGGTGGTGGTGATGGTGGACACAACGGTATAGCCTCATTGCTTGAACACACTGAGGGTCTCGATTTGAAGAGATTGAGGATTGGAATTGGACGGGGACCTGGCATGGATGTTAGTAGCTACGTTCTGGCACCAATACCAGATGAAGAAATGACTATCATAACTAATTCCATAAAACAGGCGTCATCTTTCCTTGAAACATACATCAGGGATGGATTTGTTTGTATGCTTGATGAGTTCAGCAGATGGAAAAAACAAAACAATCGTGGTGGAGGGATATGCTCCACCATTTTAGAATAACTACGGTTGAGAAAAACCAAAACAACAAACAACATCCTATTCTTCAGAAAAAGCTGAAGAATCATTAGTCCAAAGGAGGAATTGAGTGACTAAAGATTACGAAATGATGGTGATAATTTCACCAAAGCTCACCGCCGAGGCAGCAATTGCTGAAAATAGCAAACTGCTTGCGTCTATCACAGAAACTGGCGGAGAATTAATTAAAATCGACGAATGGGGAAAGCGTATCCTGGCTTATCCCATCAACAAAAACAACGAAGGGTATTACTTCGTGGACTACTTTCGCTATGAGTCAACTGATATCAAGACCATCAAACGTCAGTTCAATATCAACGAAAACATTATACGCTATATGATAATTATGCGTGAAGAAAAGAGGTGAGAAAATGGCTGATCTAAAGCTCCCAAGATTGAACAAAGTGATCATCAGTGGAAGGATTACTCATGATATCGAGCTGAAATACACTCCCAAGGGAACTCCTGTGGTGCGATTTGCTCTCGCAAGCGATCGTGCTTATAAAGATGAAGCTGGCACATGGCAGAATGTGACAAGTTTCATTGATGTTGTTGCATGGACTCTAACAGCGGAAAATATTGCAAAGAATGCCCACAAGGGCAGTGCTGTTATTGTTGAAGGAAGGATCGATACGCGCACTTATGTTGACAACAACAATCAAACCCGGAAAATTACAGAGATCGTCGCAGAAAGTATCCACCATCTTGAATGGAAACCGCGCACAGAAGGTGACGGGGAAGCAAGTTCTGAACCGCCAATGCCCGAAGAGGCACCAACCGGAAATGTCACAAGCGATGACGTCCCATTTTAAGAAAGGAAATTATAATGAACAGCATAGATAGAAAAAAACGTTTCACCCGCAAAAAATACTGCAAGTTTTGTGCAAAGCATGAACTTGTAATCGATTATAAGAATATAGATGTTCTCAGACAGTTTATTTCCGAAGTTGGGAAAATTGAACCTGCGCGCTTAACCGGAACTTGTGCCAAACATCAGAGACGTCTTGCCAACGAGATCAAACGCGCCCGTCAGGTTGCTTTAATTCCATACGTGATCGAATAGTGTTTATAATTCCGCTGTCTATTGGTGCCTTGTCACTGATGTTTCCCTTCATCAGTATCATTTTGCTGATGTATTTTTGTGGGAAACAAAACATCCAATGTGTCAATGCACCTTTTAAGACATTGTTGCCAGTGATATTAATTCCTTTGATCTTACTTCTGTTTCCCAATAGACAAAGCACCCTTCTGCCTGTCTCCGATGCAATATATGGAGTTGGCTTGGTTATTTTTGTTTTTTGGAGCGGAGTATCCCGAAGGTTGTCTCTCAACAATGCATTTATGACAGCAGTTATATTCATTGTCCTCTATGGGATATGGCGAATCCACCTATATGGATCTCAACTTGAGAAGAGTTTACTGCAAGCTGTCTCAGAAATGAAGAGGTTAATGCCTGAATACTCCAGTACCAGGGAGTTTTCGATCTCGATTTCGGTGATGGAATTTCTCATGCCGGCTGCCTGGATCGTTTCTCAAATACTTGCCTTGTTCATAGGGTTGATTGTGTTTCAGAAACAGATCAAGATCCCATTTAGGATAAGCTATTTCACGGTCTCAAAATATTACGGTTTGATGCTTCTGGCTATCAGTCCCCTATATTTCTATGACTTGGCGATCCCCACATTGATCAATGCAATGCTGGGGATGAGCGTCCTGCTTTTTCTGCAGGGGCTTGGTGTCCTGGTCTATAAGGGCTCGCAATTGGTCACAAACCGACTTTTACTAACGATGCTGCTAATTATATTAGTTACCAATGCAATATCGTATATTATTACGGTCCTGATCGGCTTTGCTGATCAGTGGCTCAACATCAGAAATATCAACTATATGGAGGAAATCCCCAATGAAAGTCATACTACTTGAAAACATAGAAAAAATTGGTCAAAAGGGAGATTTGATAAATGTTAAAAAGGGCTTCGCCCGAAACTATCTAATTCCCAGAAAATATGCAATTTATGCAACTCCCCAGAATTTGAAAAAACTCTCCAGCATCAAAGAAAAAATGGCTGCTGAAGAAGAACAGAGGTTGATTGCATTAAAATCACTTGCAGAAAAAATAGCTGTCACAAAACTTGTCTTCGTTCGGAAAACTGATGAAAATGAACACTTGTTTGGTTCGGTCTCCGAGAATGATGTTGTCCACTCATTAAAAGAAATGGATATTGAGATCCATAAATCAATGGTTCTGATGGACAAACATATCAGAGTGCTCGGAGAACATCCAGTTCAGATAAAGTTACATAAGGATATTTCAGCAAACCTGATTATCAGCATTGAAAAAGAACAAGAATGAACCGGGAGGTTCCCATGCAGGAAAAATGGTTTTCTATTAAACAGGTGATAACTATCGCACTGTTTATAGCCTTACTCTCGATAATCGGTGTGATTTCCGGAAAGTTGTGGATGATACCCATCTATGCTCTGTTTTTCACACTGGTTGTAGCTTTGGTTATTTATTTAATCAGAGGAAAGCAACGGCACTTCGAAATAGTAAAACCCCCAAATCCAATCTACTCGAAGGTGTTTGGCAGCATTTTATCCCTCGCAGCAATTCTAACCCCGCTCTTGGTTGTGTGGAGGACAAGCTTGATACCATTACCAGGACAGCTATCGATTTTGGCTCTCCTCCTCGCTGTGGTGTTTACTCTTGTTTTTCTAGGAATGATAGTTGCGGCTGTGTATCTGCTCCAGTATCGAAAACCAACCCAAGTACATAAAATCGCAGCTTATGCTCTAATTGTAGTTGCCTCTGCAATTCCTGGAATTATTGTCTCCACTTACAACCGCACCACCAATGGAATTGGCTCTGTCTATTATGTTGCCATGATAATTGTGTTTCTCGCAAATAGCGGTCTGAACCTGCTTCTGAGAAAAGATTAATTACTCTGTGATACAAAAACTTATCGTAGGGCGGTTACATTACCGCCCTTTGCGTTATTTTGGTAAAACAACAGGGAACATCCTGCAAAAATTGTTCATAAGTATTTGTGATGCATATCACTTTGTATGAGAAGTTAAAAGTATGAGCTTGGTTCCAATAGACAGAACAATCGATCGCATCATCAAACTGATCGCTGGTGACAAGTATAAGGAATTCATTGATATATACAGAAACTGGAAACCAGTGGTTGGAGCTCTTCTTGCCGAGAAATCGCATCCCATCAAATATGAGAATTCAGTTATATATGTGCTTGTGAGTAATAATGTTTGGCTCCAGGAACTTGTACTAATGAAATCAAAGATCAAACAAGATCTGAAGAGCAAGTTAAAAACCAAAATCAATGATATCGTGTTCTTCATTAGAACTCCTGAGTAGCTCAAATGCTGAGTTTACTTCCAGTATTCGTGGTTTGGATAGTAAGCTCGCAAGCATTGATATTCCTGCGTTCTGTGTGAAAAAAATGTAAGGCTTATTGGCTGTAAAATTGCATTCGTTTTAAGCAGTTGTTTTTTTAAATCTGGATTTAATTAGGTATAAAATGAAAAAGGTATTGATAGCAGCGTCCATTCTTTCCGCTGATTTTGGTTTCCTGAAAGAAGAGATACAGAAGCTGGAGATAGCTGGTGCAGACATGATCCATCTTGATATTATGGATGGCCACTATGTACCCAATCTCACTTTTGGTATTCCAGTCATTGAGAGAATTAGATCTCTTACGCAACTTCCTCTTGATGCGCATCTTATGGTTCTTAATCCGGATTTTTTTGTGAGTCCCCTTGCTGAGATTGGCGTTAAATACATCTCCTTTCATCAGGAAACTGTCTATCACAGCCATCGGATTATTCACAAGATCAAAGAACATGGCTGTAATGCAGGCTTGGCATTGAACCCTGCTATACCTGTCTCCAGTGTTTCGGAAGTGCTCTGTGATCTTGATTTCGTGCTTGTCATGAGTGTGAATCCCGGGTTTTCCGGACAGGGTTTTATTCAATCTTCCATCGCCAAGATATCAAACCTGAAAAAATCCATAAGCGATCTCGATTTGAACACAATGATCCAAGTCGATGGTGGGGTCAACGATACTAACTCTGCTGAGTTGATCGAGGCCGGAGCAGATATCTTAGTCTCAGCTTCATATATTTTCAAACAATCAGATTATTCCAAAGCAATCAGGGATCTAAAACATGTTTAACAGCTTGTCCGAAAAACTTGACAAGATATTCCGTAACCTCAAAGGTAAAGGATATCTGACAGAACAAAACATCAAAGACGGTCTCAAAGAGATCAGAATGGCATTACTGGAAGCAGATGTCAATTTCAAGATAGTAAAGAACTTCATCTCTGAGGTGGAGAAACGTGCTCTGGGACAGGAGGTGCTGAAATCCCTATCCCCAGGCCAGCAGATTGTGAAGATCGTTCACGAGCAGTTAATATCTCTAATGGATACCGATGGGTTTGAATGCAAGGTCTATAATAACAAACTCACCAAGATCATGTTGGTCGGATTGCAAGGATCGGGCAAGACAACTGCCTGTGCCAAGCTGGCTTTACACTTTCGCAAGAAAAACATGAAAACCATGATGGCAGCGTGTGATGTTTACAGGCCTGCTGCTATTGAACAGCTCAAAGTATTGGGTAAACAGATCGATATCCCGGTGGTTTCGGATGATACCAAGGATGTTATCCGGATCGCAGACATCGCCATGAAAGAAGCAGAAAAGGCCTTTTCAAACCTTCTGATCTTTGATACTGCTGGCCGGTTGCATATTGACGAAGAAATGATGGATGAGGTCTATCGCCTCAAAAAACACACCAAGCCGGATTATGTGTTTTTTGTAGCTGATGCAATGACCGGACAGGATGCAGTGACGGTTGCCAGAGAGTTCCATAACAAGCTTTCTTTTGATGGTGTTATCCTCACTAAACTGGATGGTGATGCCAGGGGTGGAGCAGCATTATCCATCAAAGCAGTTACCGAAAGACCGGTTGCTTTTGTCGGAACTGGTGAGAAACTCAGTGATCTTGAGGTATTCCATGCCGAGAGAATGGCATCCCGCATTCTGGGAATGGGAGATGTTCTTTCTTTGATTGAGAAAGCGGAAGAGATGTTTGATGAAGAGCAGGAAGCTAAACTGGCAAAAAAGATGATGAAAAACCAGTTCACGCTTTCAGACTTCATGTCTCAATTACAGAGCATCAAAAAAATGGGTTCTCTGGAATCTCTTATTCGCATGATACCGGGGCTCGGACACAAGCTTCCGGCAGACCTGAAAATCGACGAAAATGCCCTCAAACATATTGAGGCTATTATTCAATCCATGACCTATAAAGAGCGGGAA
>Ga0209835_1000895_pt1 | contig 17846 bp, 13 predicted proteins | sample LakKivwa52mmetaG_FD_184138 | JGI IMG/M metagenome (GOLD analysis project Ga0209835, IMG submission 184138) | Anoxic lake water microbial communities from Lake Kivu, Rwanda to study Microbial Dark Matter (Phase II) - Lake Kivu water 52m metaG... | ecosystem: Environmental > Aquatic > Freshwater >...
GCATATAGCAGGGCTCAAACTTTCCGAACTCTTCAAAACGCGACCTATGGTGAGAGGTCAGAGGCAAGAAGTTAATCCTGTCCACTTTCCCACTCCATCTCGTTTCAAAATTGAACACCTCTTGCCGGTTAGCCGGTTGTACCAAAAAGTTGACTTGTACCTCGATCTGCCAGCCGGTCTTATGTCGAACTTCAAGCAACCTGATTAAACTTGATTCTACCTGGGCTAGCGTGGTTTTACCTCTTCTTACCTTTGCATACGTTGACTCAGTCGTTGCATCAAGTGATACAGCGATAAAATTGAGTCCAGCTACGCGAAGTTGTTCGATGACGGAGTTTGACAGACGAGTACCATTTGTAACAAAGCCTACGATCGGGAGTCCAGCATTCTGTGCACATTGGACGTAGTACGGCAAGGATGGGTTAAGGGCGGGCTCACCATCTCCACAGAACCGTAGCCACTGGAGGTCAAGGGACCGAGTCTGCCTTAGTATTTCTAGAAAAAGTTCCTTATCGATGAACCGTATTTCACATCGATGTCCTTTCAAGCACATTGGGCAAGATAGATTGCAGCCCCGGGTAATCTCGACCGTCAAGCTGATGGGTCTTATTGGCAGGATGTAGTCGCGTGGCTCATTCATTATATTATACTTTTGCTATCAAACGAAACGATTCGCCGATTCATTGCCGCTGTTTCGCTTTCCATTGCTTTGCAGTAATAGGTATAGATATCTTCGGATGTCATTGTAGGTAATTCGTAGGGAGGTCGGCACCTTCGGTGAAAACGTGACCAATCTTGAGTGATGAACTTGATTCGATGTCGCTCAGGAGACTCGAAACACGGTGAACCTGGGTAATATGTTGCTACGCGGACGCTAGCCTCTACAACTAGTTCCCGTCGATGCAATTCTACCATCATCTTGGCAGTTGATGCAGCGCTCTCATACGTCTCCCCGGGCAGTCCAATCATCCAAGATGATTTCACCAAGGGAACGATCCTTCGCAGATTCTCGAGCTTCTCATACACTGTTGTATTGGCCAACCGTTTTCCTGAATTTGCACGGATCGTCTCATCAGAGGACTCTATTCCTATGAGCACTTCGATCACACGAGCCATTTCCATCGCTTGAAGAAGCTCTTCATCGAGCAGGTCGAGCCGTGTTAGCACCCGCAAATAAGTACCTGGAAAGCGATTTCCGAAAAGCTGACAGAAGGCCAAAGTGCGATAACGGTCCTCTCCAAAGCTACTGTCATAGAGATACACGGAGTTAAATGGGGTTGCTTTTTGGTGAGCGCCAATAAGAGCACAAATCCTCTCGGGTGTTTGCATGCGGTGTCCACCCCAGTATCGGCCTTCAGCGCAGAAAATGCAATTATAACGACACCCTCTGCTAGGAAAAACATAGAGATCGACAGCCTTCCGTTGCTCTAAGGGAACCATATCATATGGAAAGTCTGGCAGTTCATGCAAGCTAATTGGCTTGGGTTTAGGGATACGCACAAGTTCATTCCCCGACAAGAAACTTACACCCGGAACTTCATCCCATGTACAACGACCATGGACAATAAGATTCGCTATATGGCTGGCGGCAATCTCACCCTCACCCCTGACAACCAAATCGGCTCCAGCCCCTAACGCGTCACGTTCACGATAAGTCGCATGGTGGCCACCTGCGATGATCACTGCCCTAGTGCACTGTTTTAGGTAGCAAATCAGATCTTGGACATGATTATAATGAACGGTGATCCCACCCACAAAAATCCCCGCAGCCCGTTGTGTCATTTCGTTGAGGATTGACTGCCAGTGCCCTTTCTGCTTTTGGTACTCTTCGTCGACATACACGACATCATGGCCCTCTCTTCTCAGCCAGCTTGCGAGGAATAGTAATCCGAAGTGCGGCGAATGCAGTGCCGGGTCAGGTTCACGCACTTCTGTGCCATTACGCAGCGCCCAAAATTTCAAAACCCGCTTCCGTAATTCCTGTTGTGCACTGTACCATGCCGTGAGGCGTGGTCCTTCCTCCGTGCTGATTGGTACCTTGATTTGGGGTGCAATGAAATACAGCTTATTGCGGCAAGTCATAGGGATATTATCCCTTCCTCTAATATGCCAGTTTCCTGTAATGCCAATGGCGTTTTGTCTTACCCCCTCAGGAGAAAACCGGGGTCAGTGATCCGCTGAACCTCGACAATAGACGACGTTGGGCCGCGGTTAAGCGGAATTACACGTGATTGTGCTCCACCGCCTAAGGAAGTAAGGATAATCTTAGCCGTAGCCTGGCCAAGTATCACCGTGCCGTCGGGGTCGAGATGTAGGCCACGAAGCCATCCCAGTCGTCCATGGGACTCGGGTCGAGTAGGATCCTGATCCGCGAGAAGGCTCATGTCCATAAATTGATATTGGACGACTCCTGCTGGATCAATTATCAAGCAGTGGAAAAGCCCTATGTCAGAAGAATTACCAACTATGATTAGCTGTTTATCTCTTTTGTAAACCTTGCCGTCGTGGAGACATCTCCATGGCTGAATTCCTAAAGATGCAAGTACCCTTCGGCGGGTTCGCAGTGCCCAAATGTCGCCCTCGCGACACAGGCTCACGTAAACTTCACCATCTAACTCGGAGACGTGATTAGGGTGCAGTAAAGTACAGTTAAAGACGGGGCGACGGAAATCGATGCTCCAATCCAAAAACCTCGGCTCATTCACAAGGGCAGGATTCTCCGCGAGGCAGTAGCGCTCAAGCACGTTTCCTTGATCATCGATACGTAGAAGTGTCTCCAGGCCAGTGCTAGTGACCCAGAGTCCTCCTTCCTTCGCTGCAGTGATGCCATGTAAAGCATTAAACCAAGGGTGGGTGATACGCCGGGTGATCCGCAACTCGGCGTCCATTACCAAGATACTGTCAAAGCTGGCAACGTACAGCCAACCGTTAAGGCATGCTATTCCTCCAAGGCCTCTCTTACCATGCATGCACAGGTCATAATCATCCAAGTACAGGGGTACTGGAGCAAGCACCTCTTTGAGAATTCGACCGCTCGTCTCATCGATGACGAGCAACCCCCCAGAGTCTTCAGTCGAGGCGCCTCGATTAACGTAGGTTGCCAGAAGCATGCTGTTACCTCTATTGTTGCTTTCTTCGAGTTATCCAGAAGTGCTCAATTTCGCTGACGATACCACGAGGTCCCCTCATGTTCCATATCCCCAGTAAATCCTCAATGCCGAGTTTCCCCCCTGCCTCATCAAGGAATAACATGGTGCTGGAATCACGGCTGCGCGCTAGGGCTACAAACGGCTCTAGGAGATTGGGTATTGTCTCAACAGCAACTTCGGTCCAAACGGGAAGCAACACGATGAAAAGATCTGCATGCGGTAAATCCATGATCGAAATCCGTCGGTTCTCTTCATCTATCAGTTCCTCAAGAACAAACGGGTAGTACCCCTCGGGCTCGGAGGGTCGATAAACTTGCGGTATAACCGAATTATTGCTTAATTCGGACATCACCACACTAAACAAATCTTCAGAGCCCAGAGTGATGATAGTAGCCCCACCAGCGCTGATAGCATATTTGGTAATCCCTGGCAATACGTTCACTCGGGGCTGTGCGGCTGCTACCGGTTTCCCCCTCCATGCAATGCTACCAGGCTTTTCAATTACGAAGTCGTTTAGAACAAGGACATCCATTCCCGAGCCGACAAAAATTCGGTAGGCCTCCTCGGCAGTTCGCACGATTGGTTCACCACGAACATTGAAAGAAGTATTCAAGAGCGCTCCAATACCTGTCCGCTCTTTGAAGGCCTGCAGAAGCTTAAACAAAGTAGGCTCATCTCTTTCCGATACTGTCTGTAAGCGACCAGTATGGTCCGTATGCAAAGAAGCAGGGATCGGAGCATCCCCCCGAGCTGATGAAACGAACATCATAAATGGTGACAATCTAGTATCGGTAAACAGTCTTGGCACCTCTTCCTCTAGCACCATAGGAGCAAACGGTCTCCATGGTTCACGTTGCTTAATTTTAGCATTAAGATGATCTTTGGTGCCTGGATCGCGTGGGTCTGCCAAGATACTTCGGTGACCTAGGGCACGGGCGCCAACTTCGCTACGACCGCGTACCCATCCTACCAGCTTGCCACTCGCCAAGAATTCTGCCACTTCGTGTGGGAGTCGATTGCTTCGCCTAGCCTCAATACCTTCGCGCTGTAAAAGCTCGAGTATCTCGGCGTCTGTTACTTCGGACCCAAGGAACGCTGTTGTCATGCGCCAACGTTCCCGTTCTGGGTACTGTGTAGCAAATGCCCACAGCGCTGCGCCGAGACTTAACCCATTGTCGCTGGCCATAGGTTGAACCCATACATCCTCGAAAGGTCCCTCTCGCCGGAGACGTCCATTCGACATTGAGTTCATGAATACACCGCCCGCAGCGCAGCATTGGGTCTCACCGGTTAGTTGTGAAGCGAGTCTAAACAAATTAAGCAGTACTTCTTCAAGCAGGACTTGCATACTAGCTGCAACGTTCCTGTGGTGCTCCGTGATCGGTTCATCTGGTTGCCTGCGAGGCCCTAGGTGGGATTCACAGTAGTTAACCCACGTAGAATTATCACATCGGAGTGCGGCTAAGGCAGGACCTACTTCGAATGTACCATCCGGCCGGGATTGCAGGAAATGTCGTCTCAGTAGCGTTATCATACTAGGTTCACCAAGTGGGGCTAAGCCCATAAGCTTGCCCTCGCGCTCTGCGCCTGTCATGCCAGCCCACTGGGCAATAGCTTGGTAGAGATACCCTAATGAGTGAGGGTGACTTATTGATATCAACTTGGCAAGGTGGGAGCCGCAAGCCCTCCAGATAGTAGCGGTCTCGTCTTCACCCATACCATCTACAGTAACGACTGCTGCGCGAGAGAATGGACTTGGAAGGTAAGCAGATGCGGCATGACATAAATGATGTCTCACCCATACTAAAGAATCAAGATTAAGCATGCGACAAGTGAGTGTGCGAAGCAATGCCTGTGTGCAACGGGATTGCCCAAAGAGAGGACTGCCAACACGACTAGCCATTCCTCTACGTTCGATCAGATCTGGTATGTTAGTAATTGCAAGGTTCTTGACATGGCAAAGACCTGATCCTACTTCCTTCAGAACCTGCTCAATTTGTCGTGGAGAAGGGACGAAAGTACCCTTTTTCCGTCTCGAGTAGCGTTCCTCCTCCGCGATCAGCAATGGTACACCGCTTCCATTGAGTACAGTATATGAGGCATCATGCCCCATCAACATAACACCTAATATCAACTGGCTATATGAGTCTGTTTGGTTCACTACGGTCAGTGCAGGCTCATTAATCATTGTTATTCTCCTTAGACATGTACACCTAAGGCACAACGAAAACCTAAATTTTCACTAACGGATGCAGGATCTCGTCTCCTTCGGCAAGAACAACGTGAAATCGCTTCGTACCCATAACGTCCAGCACCCCGCATACAGCGGAAACCAGATTCCGGTACCTTCAACCCAAAATCTTGTCCCTCAGATTGATAATGCAGGTATGCATCTTCGTGATACCAATTTGAGCACCATTCGGCAACGTTTCCGACCATATCCTTACATCCATACGGACTAAGACTTTCACTACTCGTCCCTACAGGGAGAGGTCGAGAGGCGAGCCATGCTTTTCCTTTACCTTCCCTGTAAAAGAACTTGTCCCATGTAGCTTGATCTGGAATTTCTTGCCCTAACCAACGTTCCGCTGTGTTGGCATTCTTCGGGTCGTATTCATTACCCCAGGGAAAACGGCGACCGTCAGTGCCTCGTGCAGCCTTCTCCCACTGCGCCTCTGTTGGAAGCTCAAAGCCGACCCATGAAGCGTAGGCAGCAGCACCAAACCAAGTAACTAGCACCACTGGACAGTGTTCGGTATCTGAAATTGGTTCCCAGTTTCTGCCATTCCAGTGAACACCTACCGCGTGCTGTGATCCTTCGATCCCACGCTGTTCAATGAAGTCAAGAGCATCACAAGCGAGAATCAACCCACCGGGAGAAACAGCTAGAGTGTTTTTGCGCGTTCGCTCATCCCAGCCTACGGTACAGGAAACGCGATTTAAAAAATCTGCAAACCGTCTACAAGTGACTTCATACAGATCAATCAAAAAGTTGTCAAGCCAGGGCTGCCATTCAGGGCATTCAGCCATACTTGCTTTATACCACGGGACACGTCTTTCAACTTCACGGGCCTCAGATTCAGAGGTACCCATGACGAAACTGCCAGCCGGCACTAGAACAGTTCTTTCCCCATTAGGCCGAATATATTCGTCAAAGCCACGAGCATTCTGTCCTGTATATTCGAGTTTTCCTCGTGCAACGAGATCACTGAGACTCAACATTCTTTTTTGGCCTCCTCCTTTTAGACATCAACCGTCCATTTGGAGCATAAAACCACCAGTAGAAACAACGACGACACTCATAAGCAGCATTATTGAGGCAGGCCCGCAACGATCTTGCGTAACGCAATCCACCGAACGGCGGTAACGATCCATGTTGGAGCAACCAAGTGCCGACTCCCAAGGTTTGTCGGTCAGAATGGTTGTCACCGAGAGGAACCCCGAAGAATGCTGTTATCCACCCCCACAGATCCTGCCGAAATTGCGCTAATCCAATTCTGTCAAGCTCCCTTGCAACCAGCTTTAGATCAACATTTGTCCACTTGCAAAATGCGGTTACCAGATCGACTAAATGCATCAAACGGAAATTATAGAAGATGTGGTGAAACAAATGTAAATGAAGATGTAGCAGATGGTCGAGTCGTCCCAGGGTCATGTATTGTCCGAAAGGACCGTTGTGGATCACACTATTTTCCCAGAAACTGTCAAGTTCCAATAAAGGAATGCCGTAAATCTCAGAGGGAACCAATCGATGGTGAAGATCAACTGCGAAAGATGAGCCACCCCTACAAGCAGTCCGTTGCAGCCGAGGGATATGTTGTCCAGTTTTAACACCGTCCAGTGCCAAGAATCCCAAACCCTCCAGTATGGTTCGCGTGGCATCAAGATCTGGTGAGGACACCATTAGATCGAGGTCTCGCGTTGGCCGCATTTCCGGCTCCGTATAAAGAATATGACCAAGTGCAGCCCCCTTGAGTACAAGACAGGAAATTCCGGCCCGATTCAGAGCAAGAAGAACCTCTCGACGATTGTCACATTCCGACGCATACTGCTTCTTCGCCTCCCTTGCTTTTGTCTTGAGGACTTCGCGCAGCCACAAAGGAGAAGCATCGAAAATATTAAGCCCCCGTAAACGTTCGCCGATGAGTCCAAGAACTCCGTTTGCATCAGCATAATCTATACAGTCTACCCTAGATGCATTGGGAAGCACCTCAAATTCCTGTACTATGGAGGTATCTACGTTATTGCTAAACACATGAAGAACTACATTTACTGCCTCTTGGCTACTAGAACTATAAAACATCTTCAACCCAAGTTAAGAAGACGATCTTTACCTTCACACCAAGTCTTCTAAATCGTTATGAAATCTCTGAACTCAAAAGCCCCTCGGTATTCGAAATTGCCTCAAATAGCCTGAATTTAGTTCACCCGCCGTTCAAGAATCCCGACCGGAAACTTTTATCGTCCGTCAGAGTTCTGCCATAATCTTAGCAATATCTATATTGCTGCGTAAGGCCTTGGCCAGTACAGAGTAATCATTTTCAGAGGCTGTAGTGAAAGGCGCGTAACGAGGCCTTCCTTCGAACCACTCGATCCAGGGCATAGCACCGAGAAATGGTACCCCTTTCTCTTCAGAAAAGCGGTGTGAAGCGGTGCACAATTCTGTAAAGCGTGTGCGGACGTCATTAAAAGCAAAACCAATTAGTCGATTCCTGAGTGCCAAAGGAAACAGATCCACGGTACCAGCAATGGACGCCAATCCTCCACCGCTGCTGGCTCGTGCCACTATTATGATGCCGTTAGCAGCTTGCGCCATACCGATATTGACAAGGTCAGTGGCCCCAAGGAGTGCCAGATCAATTGCGCCTCCAGCTCCTTCGATGACCAATAGATCAACTGAACTTGCGAAATGGTCGCAGGCTGACATGCATGCATATTCCAGCTGGATACATGTGTCTACACCTAATTCATCAAGCACTGGCATATCGCGACCGCAGCGGCTTACTTCCCCAAGCCATCTACCAAAGAGGAACACCGCTGTGCGATGTGGATGTGTTGGGTGAAGCAATATCGGATTGATGATGCCGCTTGGAGGCAATCCGGCAGCAGCAGCTAGATGCATGGCAGATGTACTGATGTAACCATCTGGCATTTTGTGTCCAGTTTCGTCCTCGCTCACGGGCTTCAATACACCTACCCGCACATTTGCTTCCCTTAACGCTCGAACCAATCCAACAATCCAAACCGTCTTTCCTGCAGCAGCTGATGGTGAAACGACTAATAGCTTTTTCATTGGTTTGTCTCCGTCAGGTATGAAGGAAATCCAGGCAGAGGTTTCTCTCTACGGCTAAGCGGGCGCCCGGTCAGTGCTTGCGCAATTCGCCGGGCCAAAGGCTCGTACTCCCAAACCTGATCATAGTAAATGCGGGCTATTTTTCTGGAGACTGGTTGGCGGGTTCGAAGTAACTCATTGATCTGCTTTGAGGCCGATACCAAGCCTAAGAGATATGCTCCAACACAATTCTCATTCAATGCTTTGATAAGCAGCACTAAGAGGTGCCGCATGCAAGCCGGTAAAGCATACTTTAACGGTAAGTGCTTTAAAGCAAACCTCATGGCACTATGCACCAAGAAGTATATTCGAATTGCCTCTGATCGGCCGTTAGGAGAATATCTATGACGGACTACTGCGTCTGGAAGATATTTGATCCAAGTTCCTTTAGCATACAGACGAATGGCAAGGTCCATCTCGGTCCCATGTAAGAAGAGCTTCGGATCGAAAAAGTAAGGTAGTCCAACGATAGTCTCCCGGCGCAAACAAGCTCCGCATCCCCAAAAGAGTAACGGATGCGGGGGCCACTGATCTGTTACTGGTTGACCGAAAGTGTCTATGATGTGGCAAGCAATTACAGAAATCCACGGATCATGCTGTAAAGCAACAACAGCCCGATGAAGCGTGCCGGGTTCGGGGACAGCATCATCATCGAGAAGAAATATGAACGGCTGCCTTGCTGCTTCAACGCCGACTCCAAATGCGGGAACACCCATGTTCTCCCGGAGATCGATAAGGCTGACTTCAGGGAATTCCTTTCGGATAAGTTCTGAGGTTCCATCAGTGGATGCGTTATCAACGACAATTATTTCCGCTACTTGTTCACGTTCTCGTAACAGTAAGAGTGTTTCCGAAAGATCCTTATGGCGCTGGTGGGTTGCGATGACAACGCTAATGGGAAGTGACCTCGACATAGGGTTCATTGCTGCAACACTCGTGTGCCAAACTGCTCCACGATATTTAATAACAACCGTTCAGTACTTGGATTCGGAAGCACCAAATAAGCTGTTTTATGCAAGATTTCCGCTTCAGCGGCTACAAGGCGCCCCCCATAACGTTTAATGTGTGCGAGACTCGGTTCAGACTTCAAAATTGAAAGGCAATCGCTCGGAACCCAAAGAAGGGCTGGAACGTCACCAGGCATCGGCTGCGATCTTGGAACAGCTCTAAAGATACCTATATGTAATTGATCGCCAGCAGGAAGTCCCGTCGCGTAGGGCCGGCTATCTGGACGCCTCTGTATCTGGTAAAGCAAGGGGGCAGGTATATCTTCACAGGAAATAATTTCAATCTTGCCAGACTCATCCTCCATATAGGTTACCCGCGAATCGATGAGGTCGACGTCACATGATATTTCTTCGCGGGCTTCCCGCCGGGCGCATTCTTGCATCCTTTCACCCGGCAATTGTCCTCCTCCTATTCCGGTCACGGGGATCAAAATGCTCCCGTTGTATTCCCTCTTCCAACAGTCTCGGGTTGCTAACGCGAAGAGTAAGTCATTTTTATCTGTTATCAGCACCCCGGAGCATATAGGCTGTTGCCCAGCATCAGGTAGCCTCACGGCACTTTACCTCCACAGTGGCCTTCCAAGCAGATAACAATGGCGTTGGCTCCACAGAACCGATGAAGCTTCTCAGGCGAGTAATATCCAGTACAACATCTATGGGAAAAGCAAAAGGGGGTCTCTCTTTAACGTAGGGATTCAAAGACTCTACCCCAATGTCAATGTTAGCGCCTATTGTTTCCGCAATAGCTTGAACGTGCGCACGTAATGTAGTTGGCGTGCCTACCGAAACGTTGAGGGCATGACCAATCGTTAGGGGGTTCTCGCTTATCCGGGTTAAGGCTTTCGCTATATCATGTGAAAAGACCAATTCAATGTACTTCGTCCCCCCCATTGGCAGCTTAAATTTCTGACACGATTGAATCGCCCGGATGTAATAACTACTGCGCTTTGAACGATCTTCAGGCCCATATATGAAAGGCAGCCGGGTGATGGTCACTGGTGCTCTGGCCCGATTGATTGCCTGAAACCACACCTTTTCGCAGGCAGCCTTACCAATCCCATAATCTCCCGAGGGATTACAAGGTGTATCCTCTCGGATGGGCCCAGAAGATGGACACGCAGGATCAGCGGATGTCCAGGTTTTACTGAAGCGGAAATATATATATATGGTGCTCACATGAATCCAGTGGCGCGTCAAGGCACTTACCCGTTCTACTAAACCATCCAAATCCGTCGGATGGTATGCCCGCAGGTCATAGATGACATCCCATACTTCTCCACCCCGAAACACTCGCCGTAGAGCGTTTGCGCCTGACTCCCAATGTGAGCACGCGATGTTTTCGGGCTGTGCAGACGATACGGTTACTCCGGTAACCTTATGCCCCTCAGCAAGCAACTGCCGACATAGAGGTAAGCCAACGAGTCCGCCAGCTCCAATCACACACACTTCCACTCTTTGTCTACCTTTACCACGCTCTTTTTAGTAACCAGTTTTTCGCATACACGGCGAATAGTTGAAACTGCCGAGTTCCAACAATATCTATAACTTGCATCACGCAGGGCTGCTACCGCCATCTGTTGAGCATATCGGTAGTCTCGAAGGACATTGAGGATCTTGTCGCTAAGATCCGCTTCGTCTCCTGGACAGAATCGATATCCAGTTACTCTATCTTTTATGATTTCTGCAGGTCCACCAACGTCTGGAACGATTACAGGCAAGTACCTAGCGATTGCTTCCAGCACCACAAGTCCAAAAGGTTCAAATTTACTCGGCAATACTAGCACGGTCGCAGCTCGCAACTCCTCGTCAACCAAATCTTGGGACTCTGTGAATGGTGTAAACGTAACACGTGGCTGCAGGTCTAAATCCGCAACCAATTGTTTCAGAACCTCAAGTTGTGACCCACTGCCAACCACCTTAAGTTGGCAAATAGGCTGTTCTTTAGCTACTATCGAAAATGCCCGAACAAGAGTGGGAACGTCTTTTTCGGGAGCTAATCTCCCCAGATAAAGGATGCGCGGTGGATATGCGCGAGGGGGCAAAGAACCCGGAGAAGCATGATCTTCTATACCACAATGGAACTTGATAATATGCGAATAGGGTACTCCCGTTGAACGAGCTATTGTGTGACACATAAAATCGCTATAACAGAAGACAGCGTCTGATTGGTGTGCAAGCATCTTCTGAAGGGCGTGTACATGGTGGTGGTCACCCTTCAATCGACCCCCATACTCGGCGTACTTATCGCTGTGGAATACCGATAAAAGTGGCGCGTTGATCTCATAACTCAACTTAGTCGCAGCCTTAGCAACAAACCAATCGTGCGCGTGTATTATAACCGGACGGCAACATTTTTCCAAAAGGTCCAACGCAGTATTAATAACAATCTCCTGCTTCTCGATTATTGTATCAATTGAACCGGGCCTCATGTCGCAACATATCCGCGCGATTGAAACACTGCCATCCTTAGTGCGTTTACTGTCCTCATTCGGATCCAACGTCACAACCGCAACTTCATCGCCACCTAAGGCCAGTCCATCAACAAGACACATGACGATTTTCTCAATTCCACCAAAACGACGCGGAGGGTAAAGAGGAGTAAGGACCAAATGTGTTATCGGGACGGTTGTGGTTATGTTACTTGCCAACGAGTAATCCCAGAATGGCGCTCGAACCATCAAACCACCCCTTGTACGAAATGACCTGATGTGGCAGCATTACCGATACAATTGAATCTACGCATTTTCGTCATTAAGAGCATTTTATAAGTATTTCTAAATCCTAAAAATACTCCTGAGCAGCGACGATTTTATACAAAATCGTTCTGCTGTCCAAGGTAATGGGACGATAAGAACATTTTATGACCATTAAATGCCTATAAACGGGGTTAATTCTAAGGTTTAAATGGATACCCACATCTTCATAAGCATTTTGCTGTCCAAAATACTGACTTTTTAAAAACTTATTTTGGACAAGAGTGGTGTCATATGACCAACTACTGTTCAAGCAACAAGAATCGCCCAATTTAGTCTCTTAGGAATAATATTGTGCGCGCAGGTGTCACAATATTTTTAGCACCATCATTTGAGCCCCTATTCATGGGCATTACAGAGGGGTTTTAAAAATCTCAACTTTTTGAATTTTGACATTTCCTGTTTGGTTCCGGCTATGCCGGGTTAGGTTTTAATTTCATTTCTCCTACACGATTCTCATGGGCGTGCTTGAAGACCTTGTTTGTTTACCATCGGAAACTGTTGTAACCAAGTTATAATTACCTCTACGTAAATCATTTGGTATTGTAAACTTCATTGTCGAAAGATGGCTTCCTTGTTGTCTAACAACATCTCTTTTAGCTAATTCTAACGTCTCTTTTCCATTAACAAGAGTTCTTGTCTCTGTAATTTGCACATTTTTTCTTGCATCTGGGACTAATACGGTATAACAAACAATAGCTTCTGCCGTTGTTCCTCTTGCTACCTCTAATGGTTTTACTACAGAGTCATCAATCTCAAGCTTCTCTTCTCTGCCAGCATATCCCTTTTTATTTGCAGCCTCATTTCTTGCCATAACCTGCCGGTCGTAATAATGACCAGCGACTAATCCTACCACTGCCCCTGCTAATGCACCTATTGCAGCTCCCTTCTCTTTTCCAATTATTGCTCCGATTATAGCCCCTCCAGCTGCACCAATGATTGCTCCTTTCTCTGTCCATCCCATGGTCCCACATCCGGTAAGTTGAAGACTTAAGAACGAAAAAATCAGAAGAATAATAATTAGTCTTTTCATGGCAAATCCCTCCTTATCTCAGCTCCACTATGAAGACATTATCCCTAACACTCTTAACACCTTTGAAGTTTCCTGCAATCTTAAACGCCACATTTTTTTGTTTAGTAGTTGCGACCGAACCCTTCAAGGTGACTTCGAGATCATCGCTGACCATGGCCGTAACCCCCATTATCCCTGCTCTCCTTAACGCCCTATTGATCTCACCCTCCAGTTTGGGGATATCTATCGGAGGCGGTAGGGGTAGCCTCACCTCGATGTTGTCTCTCACCCACCTCAATTCTTTGTATGCCCTGGCAATTGTGAGTGCCTCAGCCTTATCATCTCTCCTATCGACGGATCCCCACAAGATCGCCATCAGATCCTTATTTACCTCAGCATACACATCTTTTAGGCCCTTACTCCTTAACGCACTGTTGATTTCAAACTCCAGTTTTGCAATATCTATCGGAGGTGGTGAGGGTAACTTTACATGAATGTTATCTTCAATCTTTTTGAGCTCTTTATATGACTTAGCTATATTGATTGCCAAAGCTTTGTCTCCAGGGTTGTCAACATAACCTCCTAAAGTGGCAACCAGGTCCTCCTTAACTTTAACAGATACCTCTTTAAGTTCCTTCTGGAGTCTAAGATTACTGTTAATTTCTTCTTCAAGTTGTGCAATATCTATTTTTGGCAAAGCCGAGGGAGGAGGAATGTTTTCTCTTATTTTAAAAGACTCTAATGGAATTCTATCCCACCACCAATCATTTTGATGACCATGAAGCTTGGGGGAAACGAATCTAAAACTCTTTGCATCGTTGCTAACCATTGGAAACTCAGCAAATATAATGACTTCTTCTCCTGAATCTATATTTATTCGATTCGCATTGGAATTGAATTTTGACTGCCTCCCTCCTACAAAACCTGTGGTTGAGTAAACTTTCTTTCCTTTATCATCAACAATATATAAACTTTCACCGTAAAAATACCCGGAGGAATCCGGTTTTAATGCTTTTCCATATAATAAAATATCTTTATGACCATTAGATTTTACACTAAATCCTACTGTTATTTTACCTTGCTTCACATCTACATAGACTAACTGAATATCGACCCCCTTACCCTTGCCTGGACCATAATCCCACGTTTTCATTCTAAATGGCTTTGTCTGTATTTCCCCGATAGGTTGTGGTTTAGTAATCCCCTCTATCGTAAAGCTACTCTTTCGTGATTCCTTCCCATCGATGTACAGCCTCACTTCGTATGTTCCAGGTCCATAATTATAGGATAAAGGACTCCAAGCATTTCCCGATGCATATTTCAGTGTCAGTTGTGAATTAGCAATCTCACTGCTGCCCTTATACCAACGATACAGAAATATAGTTTTGTTTGGAATCCCACCAGTATAGCTAATATAATAATAAAGGGTCTTATTTCCATCGGGAAACCTCGTAGCAATACCAACCGGGTTTTTGTTGGAATCAAGTCCTTCCGCAATCACAGCCTTTGTAATTTTCAATGTCGAAGCAGCAGGTACTCTATCTGTCGGTTTTGTAGTTCCAGTGAAATGCCCGATAATAAGCAAAGGGATAATCATAAACGCACAGAGTGTTGCAGCCAGCGGTATATAGTTATACTTAAGACTTTTATACGAAATAATCTGTTCTGTCGATTCCTCGACTCGGCTGGCTCTTATTGACTCCTCAAGGGGCCGAGAATAATGCTCCTCTATAGATATTAAGTCCAAGTCGATATTCTTTACTTTGTCCTGAATGTTTTGTTCAATCGCTCTTCTTGACCCTTCCGTCTCATTGCCTATGGCATTTCTATACTGCAAAGCGGCTGTGTTTGACCGCACAGTCCTATATCCATAAGCTATGGCTGTTCCCACTAATAGCCCAATAATCCATCCAACCGCCCCTGTACCTAACGCCCCAATGCCTCCACAGATAACCGCAATGATTAAGGCAAAGAGCAGGAAAGGATAGGAAGTCTCAGTTGGCTTATTAAATGTCTTCTGACGTTGTTCGTCTATCCTGGCCTGCACTTTATCGTCAATTTCCCGAATGCGGCGAACTCTCTCCTCCTCCATCTCATCTAACAACTGCTTCCTGAGCAATTGGATAAGCCTTTCCCTATGAATAACCCCTGTAAGTTTCAAGAACCTGTAACACTTCTCACTCGGCTTTATCGCTGCCTTGGATATCTCTTCCATCCTTTCAGATAAAGCCTTCTCCTGGAGACTGTCTTTTATCCAGCCGACTACCCCATTTGGCAAGGTCGTCTCGCCAGCAGTTAACCACATCTGATAAACCTGTTCTGCAAGCTCAATTAACGAATCAACCTGTTTTCCGTCCACTGACAGGGGGCTCCTGGCCTTCTGCTTGAATGGATAGTCCACAAAGAACGAAACAGGGATTGCTATTGTTCCTTCTGAGCTGTATGTGTTTTTTGTCAGTATCAGGGTATTTGAATATCCCTGGTTAGGCCGCAACACAGGTGCCTCAATTTCCAATGCGATTTCAGCTGATTCCCCAGGCAATAGGATAATGTCAACTCCTCCCATGTCTTGCTTTAAGATCATACCGGGAAAGTCATCCTGCAACCGTGCGCTACAGGAGAACAGTCCTCTTGATCCGGTGTTCGTTATACGCAGTTTCTTCTGGGCTGTCGAGGTACTCTCTATAGGGCCAATCTCTAGGGTTTGTGGATCAATCGCGACCTTGGCTTCTTCAAGCTCAGGATCAAGACAGTGGAGAAAATTCTCGAAATCAATATCTGACTGGGCTTTTCCGTCTTTGGAAACTTCATCTACCATATGGCCTCTATTGCCAAAGTGGGGGGAGCTTTTAACGATTCGTCCCGCTAATATCCTATGTCATAGTAAATTCCTATTTTTTAAGTTTGTTCCACCGGTCCAAAGCATGGTTCCCTCCAGGGGTATACTGTAACCACACTTTGATTCTCCCTGAAGCAAAGTGCTCCTTCCCAAGCTCCCAATTTTCTTGTTTTCCGTATCTGAGGAGCGATAACATAATCACCTCACCATTTGGTTGTCTCAAGTCACCTCATTCGCGCCTGAGATGGCTTCGCTGGCTCAAAATACCCTGTATTTTGGCTATTTAGGTGTGGGCTCACATCCTATTCTGCTGGGGCTTGGGATTTTCTAACCTCTATTGTGGCCGTTAAGCCTCGTTTAGCCTCGATCTAACAAGAATTGACTTCTTACTTGACACTGTTCGGATTCCCGTCAATACTCCCACGCTTCTTATTTCAACATTGCTTTTCATCCTCATCTTACTCTCCAACCTGGCCTTCAAGAGAAATGATTTCAACTGGTCCACCAGAATAGCCAACACCCAGATTTTTCCCATTGTGGCTAAAAGAAACAGACTTTATTGCGCCACCTTCACGAGGGAAGGACCGGATAGCTTTTCCAGTTACCATGTCCCAGAATGTGAGCACCCCGCCCTTATCTGAACTCACCAATATGGAGCTTGATTGCATAGCGGCCAGCGATGTTATGTTCCTATCAATATCTAGTTTATGTATAGGCCTCCTGCTTGTAAAATCCCAAATAAATATCTTCTTGTCGTCACCTCCACTAGCTAACAGGCTGTTAGGCCCAACGGCCAAACAACGTATTTGACCTGAATGGCCGTACAATGTGTCAATTAAAGTACCCTTTTCGACATCCCATATTTTTATATCTCCCTCGTCATGAGCACTAAATAAGATCTTCCCATCAAAACTAAATTTAATAGCATTAACGGCGGTATGCTTACTTGCCCATGGAAATTCGACAATTTTATGGCCATTAAGAACATCATGGATTGAAATCTTGTCCCAAGCAGCACAGGCTAAAGATTTCCCGTCCGGGCTAAACGACAAACTAAAGACAATCCCATTTAGATCTAAGGTACGAAGGAGCTGGCCAGACTTCCTATCCCATAATCGGGCAGTATAATCAAGGTACCCACCACTCCCACTTGCGATTGTATTTCCGTCGGGGCTGATTGCAAGAGAATAGATTGGGTCAGAGTGTCCAATAAGTCTTTTTACATGTTTTCCAGATTTAACATCCCAAATGTCAACTGTCTTAGCGCATCCTGCTATAATAACTTCGGTGTCTGGGCTGAACACAAGAGAATTAACGTCTTCTCCGCATCCCAACAAAATCGTTTTGTTTTTGACAGAATGTGGTTTGCTATCCCCCTCTATCCTAAAACTACTCTTTTGGATTTCAATGCCATCAACCAATAACCTGACTTCGTAATTTCCTGGTTCATAAACATAAGGTAAATAAGCCCACCTATTTCCTGTTTCGGATTCTATGGTAAACTCGGAATTACCGATTTCCTTTCCCTCCCGGTACCATCGATATGAAAATTCTCTCCTACTTTGAGTGCCTCCAGTAAAACTAATAAAATAAAAGAGCGCTTTGTACCCTTGTGGAAATCTATCACCAATACCAACCGGGTTTTTGTTGGAATCAAGTCCTTCCGCAATCACAGCCTTTGTAATTTTCAATGTCGAAGCAGCAGGTACTCTATCTGTCGGTTTTGTAGTTCCAGTGAAATGCCCGATAATAAG
>Ga0209835_1000896_pt1 | contig 17802 bp, 18 predicted proteins | sample LakKivwa52mmetaG_FD_184138 | JGI IMG/M metagenome (GOLD analysis project Ga0209835, IMG submission 184138) | Anoxic lake water microbial communities from Lake Kivu, Rwanda to study Microbial Dark Matter (Phase II) - Lake Kivu water 52m metaG... | ecosystem: Environmental > Aquatic > Freshwater >...
ACCCCCCCCTATGGATCACCGAAGGTAATCCTGTCATCCCGACAACCCCAAAAGCCCATCAGCAGATGTGGCTTTTTTTTATTGCTGACTGAGCGCCTGCGTGAAAGGCAGCAAAGAAAAAAAGACAAAGCAAGCGCGACAGCTTGCAGGCTTTTGGGGTTGAATCACCCCCCCCTATGGATCACCGAAGGAAGGGTTCTGGTAGCTGGGTACTAGTTTCTGGTTGCTGGTTGCTGGTTGCTGGTTACTTGTTACTGGTTGCGGGTTGCTGGTTACTTGTTACTGGTTGCGGGTTGTGGCTTGCTGGTTTGTCAATGCCCTGAATAAAGTTGACCGTTTTTCACCAATGTTCAATACCAACATAATAGGTTTGATATTGAATGAATTAGATCAATGTCATCTGCCGCAGCAATGATAAAACCGAAGATATAAAGAACTAGAATTTGCCGAATTTAAGACTAAAAGTACCATTGAAGCCGCGCAACACATCTTTATTTGTATTCAGGAGCATAACCTCTGATGTATGTCTGTAAGAAGCTCCGACAGCCAGGCGCATAAAACGGACCACATTAAATTCGATTTCAACACCGGGCTCGATGACGAAAAAAACATCCGAATCCCAGACTGTTGGTTCAGAATAGCTGTCATAGTTCCACCGGTTGTAATTAACATAGGCTACTCCACCGGCACCGATAATGATGGGGAAAGCAATGTGAACAGGAGCAAAAGGAGCAATGATTGGTTCAATCATTAGTCCACCGTATCCGCCTGCCATGTTCACCGCTTCATTGGAAAGTTTATCAGTAAAACGCAGGTCGTTCATGAATCCGGTTCCTGCAAAGCCAAGGGTAAGGCGGTGGTCAATAACCCAGCCTCCTTTCATGCCGCTCATTAATGCATCTCTTCCATCTATTGAAGTGTAGCCAAAAGTTAGTGAACCATAAGCACCATGTGAAACTTTGCGGCCTGAGCCAAAAACTGTCCTGTATTCTGACTCCTGTGCGTGGGCTGTTCCGATGAAACTGATCAGCAAGCCTGCGATTAATAAGGTTTTCTTCATTATTCTATTGATTAAAAGGTTCTTGATTAAAAATGATAGCGGCAAACGAGTCCTATATCGCCCATTGCCAGACGAAAGATTCGATGTCCGAACAGGTCAAAGAATGGTTTGTATTCGATTCCAAAACTAAGGGGGATAGAATACACTCTGTATTCAACGCCCAGCAAACCATCGGCTCCGGCAACGGTTCGTGTCACCGCAGATGCTTCTCTGTCATTCGGGGAAGTAAAATGCCACAAAAGGTCAACATTACGGGTAATGCCCGCGTGAGCACCAAGTCCGTAATAAATATAGATATTGTCTCGGAATCTTCCGCCAACCGACTCATATCTTGAAGTCATAAACGAAAGCTGAATTCCATTGTCACGAAAACTCAGCAGCAATTTGAAGTCACGGTCTTCCTGTACATAGCGCTGATAGGTGATTCCTTCGCTGATTCCGGATCGGATGCCGAAGGCATTTTTCATGTATTGGGCCTTTAACCCGCTGACCGCTGTCAGACACAGGATTAATATGAGTAAGCTTGATTTGTTCATCTTTCTATTGTTTTATGATTCTTCCTGATCCTGAAATCTGCTGGACAACCAAAGGATTTCCCATGTAGTAAATAGTGCCGCTTCCGGAGATGTCAGCATCAAGCAACTGGTTGGGATACACATACATATTACCTGATCCGCTGATGGTTGCATAGCACTTGTTCTGATCAAGGCCATAGGCATAGATGTTGCCCGAGCCCGATATCCTGAGGTCGGTGGTTTCGGCGACTCCGCTTATTTCAATGGAGCCCGAACCACTGACAACACCTTTGAAAAAATCGGTTGATGCATCAAGGTCAATGTTTCCTGATCCGTTGATGCTGGCGTAAAGTTCTTCGACATCAAGGCCATAAGCCTCAATGCTTCCCGATCCGTTGAGTTCAAAGGCATCAACAAAAGGGGTAAACACTGTGATGCGCACCGGCAGATTATGGTTGAAGCAGCGGTTGGGTGCGGTTTCTACGATGAGACGGTTACCCGTTACAAAGGTCTTTATAAACCCGATCAGGTTGTCTTCAGACTCCACGCGCACCTGCCGCTCGACTGAGGGCAACACCCTTATTTCGTATGATCCGTTGCTTACTATTTCACCGAAATAGTTCAGATCTCGGGTATCTGTTGCCGGTATGCCATTGCCATCAATACAGTCAAAACTGTCAATAAAACAACCGTTTATGGTAAGCAAACCTGCAAATAACAGCACAAGCATGGCCGGAAGCGAAAGGGTTCGTTTCATAATAATTTTATTTAATATGTTGATAATGAGCGTAACTAAATTTTATGGCCGATAAAAGAAATTCACTTCGCCACCGGTGGTGTTCATCCTGATCTCGCCCATAAGGCCGGTGCCTGCGCCTGCACGAATATATCCATCATCAGAGCCCGGTGCCGGATCACGCTTTTCGCTGATTTTCAGTTCGGGAGGCAGTGATATCTTTGTTCTGGACTTGTAATTGATCTCCACATTGGAAAAGTGTGTTCCATCAAGGTAAATCTGGTTCACAGCATAGTTAGCAACCATCTGTAATGTTTTGAAATTGCGACCCATAGAAGTAACTGTAATGGTTCCATAGTTTGCCGAAAGGATCAGGCTGTTGTGTACCAAACCAAAGTTGACACGGGAGAAATTTGATTCGCCACTCACTGAATTGACTTCATCAATCTGTATCCGGTCGCGTCGTGAATTCATTTGCAGCTGATCGGTTTTTCCAAGTTTTATGGTCGAAGACCGGCCCATGAGGGAAATTTTCCCTGATTCTTTCAGGTCGAGTTCGGCATAATTAAGATCGACTTTTCCTTGTTCAATCAGTTTGATGTTGGCATTGCCAAACTCCACAACAACTGTGCTTTGGCCTCTCAGATTGTTGGCCTGAAGGTCGCCGTTCGAAAGTCTGAACTCGGATTGTGCCACATGGTCAGTGGTGTAAATATTTCCGAATCTGTTTTCTACTGTAATACTGGAGTAAGCAGGCAGATAAACGGTATAATTTATTTCTGCAATGTTACCTGTGTTTATTACAGTTTTGGTCAGGTCAGTGATTTCGCTCCACACCCTGCCCGATCCGGCAAAGGTGGTGTTGGCAATAAGATAGTAGGGCGATGTGGTAAATTTCACGTCAATTTCGCTGAAGGCCTTGTCCGTACGGCTTACTTTCGTTGAGCTTACGCGGATGTCCACATCAAAACGCACGGAGTCTTTCTCCCATTGCACCAGATGTATGTTCCCGTATTTATTGGTTACCGTGACTTCGGTATTGCGGTTTACCGGAAAGGTTTCGGAAAAGCGCTTTGATTTTTCGTACACCTGGGCATGCAATGCGGCTCCTGTGGCAGCAATTGCCATTATCAGGGCTGTAATTTTCTTATAAAACATAATGTACCTCCTTTTCTTCTGCTGAGGCAGATGTTTGTAACTGATGCAGTATATCTTCGAGCAATTCGAGTTTTATCCTGTGGTGTTGTATCATGGCTTCAATGACTTCGTCAGCGGCAACCTGATCGGCAAGATCCTTTTCGAGTTGTTTGTAATCCTCGTCCATCAGGGCAAATTCTTCTTCGATGATCTTTTTGATGTCGTTGTTGTTTCCGGCAAGGCGCAAAACCTCATCCTTTCGGCTGCTGATCATCCCCGAATAATAGGCTCTGGCTTCAAAAAAGGTGCTCATTTCTGGCGACATCGTGGTATTTGCCATTTCTGCCGTGCTTTTCTCGTGCTGACGTCCGGTGACATACAGACTGAAAACATATCCGGAAGCAAAAATGATCAGTATGGCGGCAGCTCTGCCGAGATTGGTTTTCCAGGGTATAATTTTTCTTACAGGTAATTGCTGTTCGATGTTGTCCCAAAGTTCGGGCGTGGGGTCAAACTCATCGAACTCCCTGCGGTGGTTACGGACGAATTCTTCTAATTGATCAGTTTTCATAGTTCATTTGTGTTAGCAGTTCTTTTACCCTTTGTCGTGCACGCATGTATTGCGATTTGGAATTGGACACCGAAATATTGAGTATTTCAGCAATCTCGATGTGGTCGTATCCTTCGAGCAGATACAGAGAAAAAATCATCCGGCTACCGTTGGGCAACTCCTTCATGGCTGATTTGACTTTTTCTACACTCAGGCCGGTTTCTGTATCCTCTTCCTCTTTCCTGCCTTCAAACAGGTGCATGTCTTCGAAGTACCTCAGGTCTGCCTTCCTTCGCCTCAACTCGTTGATACATCGGTTCACAACGATGCGTTTGAGCCAGGCCCCGAAAGTTGACTCGAACCTGAAGGTGTGCAATCTGCGGAAGGCCTCTGCAAACGACTCTTGCAGCATGTCCTCAGCATCTTCACGGCCTGACATCATACGCATGCAAATGTTGAGCATGGCTTTGGCATAAAGCTGATACAGCCTGTATTGTGCCTTACGGTCGCCAGCAATGCTCCGGCGGATGATGTCTTCATGTATGTCGAGATCTACAGTCTCCAATGCTTCAAAGGGCTTTCGATGATCAATGACAGCGCTTTTGTAACAGGGTTGCAATTTCGGAGATTTTTTTTCACCATCACCATCAAACCGAACACTGAACCCAAAACCCGGAACACGGAACCCGAAACACGGAACACGGAACCCGGAACCCGAAACCTTCTTATATTTGCGAAAAAACAACATGGGAATCCTCCACCGAATTGCCCACTCGGTCCGGCTGAGACACCGGATCGAAAAATGGCTTCTGTCGCCGGTACGTAACTGGAACAAGCTCACTGCTGCCACGAGTTTCGACAAGGAACTGCATCGCGAGGCTCATCGTGATGCTGCTTCCTATGCATACAATAATTTCCGGAGCGCGTTGTATTTCAGCTCTAAACGAAATTTATATGACTGGTTGACTGCGCGGTTGAAACAAAAAAGCGGGCTGAAGATGGAGTTTGGTGTGTACAGGGCTTCGAGCCTGAATTATTTTGCAGCTAAACTTCCTGAACACATATGGCATGGGTTTGATTCATTCGAGGGGCTGCCTTCCGACTGGAGTGGCGGTGCCAAGGGCAGAGGCGCTTTTTCGCTTGGAGGCAGGCTGCCTTCGGTGCGCAGCAACGTTAGGCTGCATCCCGGCTGGTTTCATGACACATTGCCGGCTTTTGTGAAGACACATGATGAGAAGGCTGCTTTTGTGCACCTTGACGCCGACCTCTACGAATCAACGATCACCGTGCTTCGCGCCCTGAAACCGGCCTTGGCGGACGGAAGCCTGCTACTGTTCGACGAGTATTTCGGTCAGCCCGGCTGGCGCCACAACGAGCACATGGCATTGTCGGAGTGGTTGGAGGAGAATCCCGTCTTCGAAGCCGTTTGTCTGGCATATACTTCAAGCGGAGCTGTGTTGTTTGAGCTGCGCGACAAAGAAAATGGTTAGCCTGAAAAATGAACTGACAGTTAAATGCTGCCCTGTAATGCAGTAATATTATGGATAAAACCAAAGAAAACGACAGTCAGAATGTAGTGCTGATTCTTGGCCCTTCCGATGACAGGCGATGTTTCGACCTGTTTAACTGGTTCAGGAAAAAGCAGCCGCAATGGGGCTTTGCTCTGACCAAAAGCAGACTTAGCATTCCGGAACGTTTGCTCTATCCGGGTGCTTTTGCCCTGCCCGCAGCTTCAGCACAGCAGTTGCTCCAGTCAGTGGCTTCAAGACCGCAGTTCACTTTTGTATATCTCCCCTTTTTTGAGGACGACATAGCTGCTTTGCTATCCATTAAACCACAATGGCCTCAGAATTTCAAGGCACTTTTGCCTGCCTTCGAAGATTTTGAAACCGCCCGCGACAAGTATTCCTTCACGGCCCGCTTTCAGGCAACGGGTCATGTTCCGGCCATGTTCGACAAATCGGTTTCAGCAAGCGATTTCCCGGCCGGCGGAGTGGTGAGTAAGCCTCGAAGAGGCAGAGGTGCCATTGGGATGCGTTTTCATGATGATGTCGCTACGCTTGCAAAAGTTCCTGATGAAGACGTGATACAAGAGAAACTGGGTGATGGCAGATCGGTAACAGGCGCGTTTTTCTGTTGCACGGGCGGCAGGGTTGTAGCACATCACCAGCACCGCAGGTTGCGCACTTATCCTTCAACGGGAGGGGTTTCGGTGAGTGCAGGCATTGTGCATCTGCCCGGTATCGCTGCGCGTGGCGAGGCCATTATGAAGGCATTGCACTGGGAGGGACTGGCCATGCTCGAGTTTCTGCCCCATCCGGTCACAGGCGAACAACTGGCTATTGAATGCAACACAAGGCTATGGGGATCGTGCCTGCTCGGCGAATTTGCCGGATACGGAATTGTGGAAACCTATGTTTGCCTTTGCCTCGGCATTCCGGTTCCCGAAAACAAAATAAATGAAGATGCACGGCTGGTCTGGTATGTTCCGTATCAGCTGCTTTATGTGCTTCAACATCCGTTCAAGAGGTTCGGGTCGTTGTTTCCTGAGAAAAACACTGCCTACATCAGTGCCACAGGAGCCGGTGTTTTCAGGGCATCGCTGTTTATCCTGAACAACGTGTTCAATGCCCGTAAGTGGCGCATCTTGTTTCAGAAAGTATTCAGAAAAAAGTAATATGCGTATTGCGATCATCAAATACGGGCACCAAAAGGTAACAACCCCAAAGGCACTGGCATGGGCAGGCAGGGCAGGTGATTCCAACCCGCTTATTATCAATAATGATCTCAGCAGCATCATGCCCGGTGAGATCAAGGGGGATAACAGCAGCTATGAGTTCAGTGCCTATCGGATGGCGTGCAGCCTACTAGAAGGAGACGGACCGTTTTTGGTCGTTAATGACACTTTGTTTCACAACCACATTGCATCAGGCTGGCTGTGGATGCTCAGAAAAATTAAAGTAAGCGGGCCGGCTGTTGTTGGTGACCTCAGGTCAGAAAAAACTTCTTTCCCCGAGAAAGGATCTGATTTTCTGGCATCATGGATTTTTTATCTGCCCGACAGACAAAGTTTGCAAATGTTCAGCACGGCACTGGATGCAGCATTTGAACGGGCAGCTTCACCTGAAGGATCGGCCTATGCCCTTTATGTTGACCAATGGCTGAAAGGCAGCAGATTTACGGGCGGCTGGCACGGCAAAACAGATGCTGAGGCATATGCACGAAAAAAACATGTTATCCGCCTCGAACACGCTCTCAGCCTCGAACTCGACAAGCATCAACTGATTAGAAGCATAGCCCTTTTTGCTCCCGCCTACACATTTATTCATGCAGCCGAGCGGATCTACACCCGTATTCTGGCTGTGGTGAACTCCTTCAGATAGTTGAACAGGCAGCAAGATATTTCATATAAGCTTGTGCTCTGAAACGAAAAGTGGCTTTAAAGCATATTTAAACATCATATTACATTATTTTTAAGGTATCAATCTGTTTACACGGAATACATAACCGACAAAACAGGAAGAGTTGGTGACATAAATACAGGAATGATCAGCAAACACATTCTGAGTGAACAATCTTTTTATACTTTTGCTGTACGATTTGACACCTGAATCTGAACAATACGCGCGCTTAACCCAGCACAACATGAATGTAAATCAGGGCTTTCCTGCTTTTTTCACCATTGATGTAGAGGAATGGTATCAACCGGCAGTTATGGAGCGTTATTATCCCCGTGACCGCTGGAGTGAGCAACCGCTGCGCCTGCAGGAGGGCCTCCTTATTCTGAGCGACCTGTTGGACGAACATGGCGTGAAAGCCACTTTCTTTTGTTTGAGCAACCTTCCCAAGTCACACCATAGCCTGTTGCGGAGCCTGTCCGACATGGGGCATGAGATCGCTTCGCACGGGCACTCGCACCGTTCCTTCACCGGACTAACAACCAATGAGATCAGGGAAGAGCTTATGCTTTCGCGCAACATTCTTCAGGAGATCACCGGAAAGCAGGTTCAGGGATTTCGTGCGCCCAACTTTTCCATCACGGATGAAACTGTTGATCTGCTGGTTGAAACAGGCTATCGTTACGACAGCAGTTTGTTCAAGGTGAGGTTGCACCGCGGTTATGGCCGCCTCGAGCGCTATCCGGTTCAGTCCACTCCCTACATGATTCATCCCGAGCTGATGGAGTTTCCTCTTTCGGTGCTTCCCTGGGGACCGTGGCAAATACCATGGGCCGGCGGTGCCTATTTCCGTCATTTTCCGCGTTCGCTGTTCCTCGCCGGAGTAAAAGAGCTGGTTCGAAGCGGGTATTATCATTTTTATATTCATCCCTGGGAACTTGATACTACCCAACCCCATCCCAACGGCATGCGGTGGATTGACAGGCTGCGTCATTTCCGCAACATATCGCGCAGCAGCAGTATGATTGGCACTATGCTGACAAATCACCCTTTCGGCAGCATAGCGCAACACCTTGAAACAGTCACCTATCCCGTCGGGCAATTTTCCGTAGCATGAGATTTGCATGCAGCCAACCAAACAACAGCCTATGACAAAAGAGAAATGGTCAGATGTGCTCCACAGCGAGATTTCGCTGGCCTCGGTGAGCAATTTCATAATATTGGTGACCAGAACGTTTCTGGCCAACATAAAACTTATTCTGTTATTCACGGTAGTATTCTCGCTGCTGGCGGTTGTTTATGGCACGGTGCTGTCGCCACGCAAACACAAGGCTGAGGCGATTATCGTTACCGAAGAACAAGGACCTTCGGGTTGGGAGAGTCTGCTGGCACAATTCGGCCTCGATGTGGGATCAAGCAGCACTGCAGGCGTTTTTCAGGGCGAGAGTCTGGTGAAGTTCTTTCAGACCCGCAATATGGTTGAAAGCACCCTGCTGACCAAAGTAAAATACAGGAACGATTCTGTGCTGCTGGCACAACTCATCTGGCCGCAAACCAAGCATGCCCGCAAGAGGGCTTTCAGCAATCTTAGCTTTCATTCCGACAGGACAAAGCAGGATGCCCTTGCCGACAGCGCTTTGTTTCTCACCTATGAGTTTGTCCGTAAAAAAATGCTGGGAGTAAACAAACCCGACAAGAAACAAAGCATGATCCATGTGACTGTGGTGAACAGCAATCCGTTGCTTGCCCGTTTGTTTACCGAAACTCTGGTACACACCGTTTCGGAGTTTTATTCGCAGACGCTCACGGAGAAAGCACGCGAAAATCTTGCTGTGCTGAAGGCCGAGACCGACTCGGTGCACCGTGTACTGAATGATAATTTAATCCGCAATGCTTATGAGTCGGACCTCAACGTGGTGCCGCTCAGGCAAACGGTTCGGGTGGCGCAAAACCGAGCCATGATCGATCTGCAGGTGAGTGTGGCTTTGTTTGGTGAGCTGCAGAAAAACCTCAAGCTAGCCGAGATCAGCCTCCGCAAGGAAACACCGCTTATTCAGGTGATTGATCCGCCTCAGTTCCCCCTCGAACGCACAGGTCTTCCCTGGTGGCAATGGGCCGTGATCGGCTCATTTATGGGATTCGTCATTTCGCTCTATTTCACCTACCTCAGGGTCAGGAATGGATAGGCGATCCCTATGGCTGTATGCTGCCCGTTTCTTTCAGGCTGCAGCGGGGGTGGCCGTACATTTCTTTTTTGCACGCATCGGCGGAGTAAGTGGCTATGGCACTTTGAGTCTTTTTTTCAGTCTTTCGCTGATTTTTAACAACCTGAGTGATTTTGGTGTCAGCCTCAACGGTCCAAGGCTGGTTGCGCAGGGGTCGCACCACAGCTGGCTAACGGCCGCTGTGCGCTGGCGTAACAGGCTCGCCTGGGCTTCAGGACTGATGTATCTTCTGATAGCGTGGATTGTCTACCCGGGACAGTTTGTTGTGCTGCTGGCAGGCTTGCCCATGATTGCCGGTTTCAGCCGTCAGCACGACTGGATCAGCCGGGGTTTGGGAAGACCCGACAGGGCTGCACTGCGACAGATAATTCAAAGCAGCGGACAACTGGGTGGAGTGGCTTTGGTGTGGTGGTTCAACGGTGGTATATTTTCAGCTTTACTCGTGTATACACTTTCAGCATTGCTGACCTATCTGGTTGCTAACTACCGCTGGCAACTGATCCCAAAAAGGTCAACAGCAGATGAAATGCTCACCTTTGCATCATTCTCAGCCATTCAGTGGCCTGTTTTTGCAGGGTTTATGGCCCAGCACACCAGTTACATGATGACCATTCCCATACTGACTTTTCTGGCAGGCAGTGCCGTTTCAGGGATATATGCGAGTCATTTCTTTTTGTTTACCAGCCTGGGAACGCTTTCAGTGATCACAATGGAAGTGTTTATGGCCAGGCCGGCATCCACCAGAATGCAATATGCGCTGTGGATGACACTGTTTACGCTGGCTGCTACTGTGCTCATGCTTGCCGCACACTGGTATTTTCCCCTGCTGTTTGGCACAAAGGGCTTTCAGCTGGAAAACTCGCTGCTTTGGCTCAATGCAGCCCTGCTGTGGGTGCATGCCGGGCGTTTGTTCTGGCTCAACAGCCTGCTGTTTGCGCATCGGCTGAAAACCTTTGGTATGGCCGGCATAAGCGGCCTGCTGTTGCATATAGCAGCATGGATGCTGATGGTTGTTTCGGGAAGCGAAGTTAATCCCCAAACTGCCCTATCTTTGCTGCTTGCAGCTGAGGCAGCAAATCTGCTCGTTTTACCCATAATCAAGAAACTGACCGGCAACCATGAACGGGTTTTATAGAATACTTGCCTACCTGATCTACCTGCCCAACATCATGCCACTTAAGATGTTGTTCAGCTCCGAGATCTTTCCTTGGGCATTTATTTACAGCCTGAGGCGCAACCTGTCCATCACACTGGCTTATGCCATCTTTGTTGTGTATCTGATCACTTCTGCGGCACTGATGCTGGGCAATTTTACGAGCATTCTGGTTCCGGCAAGGGCGTTGTTTGCCTTGCTCAATGCGAGCATGATCTTCTTCATCCTCATCAAAATTGGCGATGAGGAGTTTAAATTTCTCAACAAAGCTTTTGAATGGGTTTTCTTCACCAACATCATACTTGGGGTAATCCAGTTTTTTGGCATGTTTCCTGAATTTCTCGGACCGGTAATGCGTATATTCATCGATCGTTTTACGGTTGAGCCACATGGTTTCGGCCGGGGTGTGGCCGGCTTGTTTGCCGAACCTTCCTATATGAGTATGTCCATCCACTACTATTTTGCATACTTCATGCTGAAGCGCAGGATCATACATACCAGCATGGCAGGATATGTGGCCATTTCGGCAATTATATTGTTCGACATATTTATCATCCGGTCCATCACCGGAATTGTGATGATTCTGGTGTACCTGGCTTCATTGCAGAAACTCAGAAACCTGCTGCGCGCCTCCGGTATTCTGGTCATTGTTTCAATTGCCATACTGTTCATCGCCCGACAGGTGACCGAGTTACCGCGATCCATTGAGTTTACGATCGATTTTGTTCAGGATCAGCACTATAAAGACCCTATTCCCATCCTGCTCGACCAGTCCGGATTCAGGTTTGTAAGTGTTTGGGCAGCATATCGCTATGGTTTTACGCATCCATTTGGTTCGGGAATAGGAGGTTGGGGAAACGCCAGCATCGAAGCCATGGACGACATCGGTATTCCGGCTTCGATGATTGGATTTTTTGCTACGGCCGCCAATGCTGAATATGATGGTGTAAGACCAACATCCTTTGCGGCAGGCCTGATGCTCGAAACAGGAATTGTGGGACTGGTGCTTTTTATGATCGCATTCTGGCCGTTTGTGCGACGCAAAGCACTGTTCAAAGATCCGCTAACCCGTCCGGTAGTTATACTTTTTCTGTTCAATATTTTTGCCCTTGGCAGCATTGGCGATCCTTTACCGTTCATTTTTTTCGCCCTTGCCTACCGGTCCATATTTAAACCCGATGGTACGGAGCCAGAAATCGAACCAGCCGATACTATGGTGCCGGTGCAGGCAGATACTGCTCCTTCCGGGGAACTGATCAGTGATTCGGACACATATGGAAAAGGATAGCAAACCTGTTTTGAGTATCATCATGCCGGCCTATCAGGCAGCACAGACACTCGAGTGGAGCGTGCAATCGGTGATGCAGCAGAGCTATACTGACTGGGAACTGCTTCTGCTGGTTGATGCTGCCTCTGACAGCACCGAAGAAATAGCTTTGAGCCTAGCTTCACGTGACAAACGCATCAGGCTGTTTGTTTCGAAGCGAAACCGCGGAGTGGTGCGCACACGCAACATTGCCCTTAGACTTGCACGTGGCAAATATGTTGCTTTCCTGGATGCAGATGATTACTGGGTTCCGGAAAAACTTTCCCGTCAGCTCAGCCTGCTTCAGAAACACAATGCCAACTTTTGCTACACCTCAGCACGTTATGTGCGACACGATCTCAACTGGAAATCGGCACCGGCGCGCATGCCTGCACAGCTCAACCTCAGGAGACTGCTCATGGGTAATCCTATCGGGATGAGCACTGTGCTTATGGATGTGGAATCCATCGGAAAGTTTTACTTCGAAACCTTGCCGGCTCCCTATGTCCACGAAGACTATGCCTACTGGGTAAGGCTGTTCGCCGCAAGAAAGATAAAGACTGTTTTTCTGAATGAGCCGGCAACAGAGGTGACTATCCATCATCAAACACGATCGGGAAACAAGCTTTTGGCCCTGAAATCACAGTACTTCATCCTGCGCACCATCGCAGGAGCCGGCAGCCTCAAGGCCTCCTTCTACATCCTTAGTTATGTTTTGCTGGCATTGCACAAACGAGGCATACGTTCGTGGCTGCGGCAGCTGTTCAAATAAAGCACCGGTCTGCCAATGGGCTGAAATTCCTTGTCTTCATGTGCATTGAAGGTATCAAAATGTTTAGATGTCTGAACTGTGCCTTAATCACTAAATTTGCCTTATGAAACAGGAAACCTGGGTTTTCGACTTCGATAAAACCTTAACACGCACCGACACAACACTTCCTTTGCTCTTGTTTGGGTCTTCAACCCTTTCAGGAATCATCAGGCGATTTCACTATTACCTGCTGGCTGTTGCTGTTAAGCTGCATATTATCAGCCATCTACAGCTTAAAAACGTCTTGTTGTCGGTGTATTTCGGTGGCTGGACGCCAGAGCGCTGGACGAACCACTGCCTTCAGTGTGCACAGAGTATCGGATTCAGCGGACTGTATCACAGCATTGACTGGAAGGATGCCGGAAAACGGTATTGCATCGTGTCGGCCTCTCCCGAAGCACTGGTAGCATCGTGTTTTCCTTCAGAAGTAAAAATTCTGGCCACCACCATCAGATTCAACAATAATAAGCTTGCCGGCATAGCACTGCACATGCACGGAAGGACTAAGAAACAAGCGCTTACCGCAAACGGATTCGCACAGGCAGACAGGTTTTACTCTGATCATTATTATGATACTTCTGTTGCCTCCTTGGCGGCACAAGTGTTTCATGCCGACGGCGACATGCAGGTCAGGTGTGATGATGTTGCCGGTTTTTATCACCGTGCCGGCGGACCGCCACCATCGTTCAGTATCACCGCATGTCCACCGGCCCAAACATCATTCAGCATCCTGAAGGTCATCACAGGAATAAGCAAAGCAAACATACTCGAACAGGAGATGGCTTCGTATCTGGGTGCTGATCTGGTGTTTATAGGCGATGCATGGGTCAATGTGCTGGCCGAAGGGCTCAGGTGTCTGCCGGGCATGGAAACAAAAAAAGAAGTCATACTGCCGGTGTACAGCTGCAATGAATTCACAAAAGCCATTCTGCTAGCCGGACTGAAACCGGTTTATGCCCCTTTGGATGATTCGTGCAGGCTGGCGGTTGGCTCGGTCGAAAAATATATAACGGAAAATACGTTGGCAGTGCTTTCGGTAAACAACACAGGTGTAGCGTCGGATCTGTCTGCCTTGCGGGAGTTCTGTGAGAAACATTCGGTGTGGATGCTGGAAGATGCCGGCTACACTTTTCTGGGCTCGGACAGGGACGGAAGACCTTATGGCAGCTTTGGCCATGCCGCCATCATCAATATGTCGGAAGGCAAGACGATTCCCTGCGGAGGTGCAGCCTGGGCAGTGAACGACAAGCGCTTGACCACAGCTTTTGAAACACTGGCACATAAGATTTCGACTGCAGCACCAAGGTCTGATGCCGCGGAACTACTTTCGCTGCTGATATATAAAACAGGGGCATCAACGCCTGGTTTCACACTCTACAGACTACTCAGGTCAATGACCAGCACCGACCTGAAAAACTTGTTCAGCTCCGAGCCCTCGCGGCAGGCCGAGCATTATGAAAGCGGCAATCTCCAACTGGAAGACGGCATCATAAAAATGGATGCCGGGCATGAAGCACAGCTGAAAGCCATCACCATCAGGCCATGGAATAATGCTCGCAAATCAGCTGCGCGGCTGATCATGCTGCAGGCCGAAAGCATCCGAAACCGGCGCAACAGAAATTTGCAGTTGTGGAAAGCTGCACTCGAAGGGAGTGTACGTCTTTTGGAACTGCCCGACAATGCAATGCCCGTGAAACAACCCTTTTTGCTGCCACAGGGTTTGTTTTCAAAGACTGAGATTGTAAAACTGGCGTGGCAGGGAATTAAAAAACAATACCCGCCTTCATGGCCCATGGCCGGCATCAGGGCTGCTCACGATCAGTTGTTCTACGGGCAGGCCTACACACTGCCTCTTCATACTGCACTCAGTCGAAGGAGGATCAGAAAGCTGGCGGCAATAATCAAAACAAGGGTCTGAAAACCACCTGAGCGATACGAAAACCAGGCTATGGCTGACAATGAACAGGAAGATTCAGATGTTTCAGCTGATCCTGTCGGGATTTTGCGACAAAAAGGCTTTCCATCCGGTGAAAGATGAAGATGAGGCAGGTTTTTTTGACTGAAAATAGTGGCAAACGGCAGCCGCCAGTCCGTCAGTGGCATCCAGAAACTCGGGCTGTTCGCGTATGTGGAGTAAAGTTTGCAGCATGGCACTCACCTGCTCCTTGCTGGCATTTCCGTTTCCGGTAATGGATTGTTTGATTTTGCGGGGACTGTATTCAAAAATCGGTATGTCGGCATACAGGGCCGCTGCCATGGCAACACCCTGTGCCCTGCCCAGTTTGAGCATCGACTGAACGTTTTTACCGAAGAAAGGAGCTTCCACCGCAAGTTCATCGGGCTTATGTTCCCTGATCAATTCCAGTGTGCGGTCGAATATCTTTTTTAATTTTATGGCATGATTCGGATATTTGCCAAGCTTAAGTACACCCATCACTACCAGTTCCATCTGCTGTCCCCGCTGATGGATAATTCCATATCCCATGATGGTGGTGCCGGGATCAATGCCCAGAATGATTCGGTCAGCGGTCATAACATATGTTTATTTTAGCAGGGATGAACGCAAAAGTAATCAAATCGGCAAACATCGCACTACGGTTGCTCATCATGGTATTTACCGTATGGTTTGTGTACGACAGGGTATTTCAGGAAGACGGCCTCCGCGGATTAGAAGAAATTTTGTCCGACTGGCATAACAACACACAAAAAATAACCACACTTACAATATTGCTACTTCTGATGGTGCTCAACCATTTTCTGGAAGCCATAAAATGGAAGTTGCTCATCGACAAGCTCGAGAAAATAAGCCTGTGGAAAGCATTCTCGGCTGTGCTCAGCGGGGTGTCGGTAAGTATGTTTATGCCCAACCGAAGCGGCGACTATCTGGGCAGGGTGTTTATTCTTGACCATACCAATCCGGTCAGAGCCATTCTTGTCACCATCATTGGCAGTTTTGCTCAGCTGCTCACCACCTTTCTGGCCGGTGTGTCCGCCTTGTTGTTTTTTCTGCCTGCTGCCTTTCCGGAGGTCTTCGGCGAAAACAGATGGATGTTTGGCCTGATGGTTTTTGCTGCAGGTTCGGCCATCGTGCTGTCGGTAGTTATCTACCTGAATATTTCTTTTTTTGGAAACCTTCCGGCTTTCTGGTTCGGCAAACGTTTCAGCCGGATTTCGCACTTCACCTCGGTCTTTTCGGATTATTCGCGAAACGAACTGATAAAGGTTCTGTTGATAAGTGGTGGCCGATATCTGGTGTTTTCGCTTCAGTTTTATCTTTTGTTGCTTTTTGCAGGTCTTCAGCCCGACTATTTTTCGGCCTTGATGCTGATTGCAATAACCTATCTGCTGCTGGCGTTCATCCCTTCACTCGCCATCACCGAGCTGGGGACAAGGGGATCGGTAAGTGTCTGGCTCTTTGGGTTGTATTATACAGGCGCCGGAAACTGGGGCCCTGAAGAAAATCTGTCGGTGCTCATGTCATCAACCCTCTTGTGGGTAATCAACCTCGCGCTGCCCGCTCTGCTGGGAGCATTCTTTGTGTTCAGACTTAAATTTATCCGCCGAAGCAATGGAAATTGAACTGATCGTCTGGCTCATCAGGATAGCCCTCACACTGAGCTTGCTCTACCTGTTGCTCATATGGAGCTACACAGTCGGCTGGCATATGCTCAGCCGCTCAATGCCTCACGATAACAAGGTGTTGCACAGTCTAAGCGTAAGCGTGATAGTAGCTTTTCGCGACGAAGAACATCAGCTCGAAACCTTGCTTCAGCATCTGCATCGGCAGGATTTCGACAGCAGTAAAACAGAAATTCTGCTCATCAACGACCACTCAAAAGATGCTTCAGCAGCGATCGCTGAAGATTTTATCGCACGCTTCCCCGACATGAATATCAAGCTGTTGCATGCCGAAACACAGGGTAAAAAAGGCGCCATCAAAAAAGGAATTTCAAATGCTTCAAACAGCTTGTTGCTGTTTACCGATGCGGACTGCAGACCGGGACCTTCGTGGATTTCGGTGATGGTCAGACATATGGAACGTGTTCCGCATACGATGGCCATTGGCCCCGTGATGCTTCATCCGGTAAAGGGCATTCTGGGCCGCATGCAGGGACTGGAGCACCTCAGCCTGATGGCAAGCACGGCAGGCGCAGCAGGACTCGGAATGGCCGTTATGTCGAATGGAGCCAATGTCATCGTGAGGCGCGAAGCCATCGACTCATTCCATCCTGATGTGTTGCGGGATGATGTTGCTTCGGGCGACGATGTTTTTATGATGTTGCACCTCGCCGGAAGGTTTGGGCGACGATCCATTGGGTTTGTACGCCACACCAAAGCCATCGTGCCTACCAGAGCTGCCGATACCCTGAAAGAGTTTTTCCGTCAGCGCAGCCGCTGGGTATCCAAAAGCAGGATTTATTCCGATCCGCTGATCATCGTGCCGGCCCTGGTGGTGGCCCTTTTTAATATTATTCTGGCCTTCATGCTGTTACTGGCCCTTTTCTATCCTGCTCTGATAGGTGTATTTCTGTTGATGATGGTCATGAAAACCATGGCCGACTATCCGCTCCTGCTGGCAGGAGCACGTTTTACCCAAAGAACAAACTGGCTTATGTATGTGTTGCCGGTTCAACTGCTCTATCCCTTCTACGTGCTTATCTCGGTTGTTCTGGGATTTGTCAGGCCAGTGCGCTGGAAATGATTGTTGCGCGTTGCGCGTTGCGGGTTGCGGGTTCTGGTTTCTTGTTCCCTGTTTCTTGTTTCTGGTTAGGTGAATGTCTCTGAGTCTCTGAGTCTCTTAAGTCGGTTCCGTGTTCCGCGTTCCGGGTTCCGGGTTGCGGGTTGTGGTCGCCCTCTGCCCTTCGCCCTTTGCCCTTTGCTCTCTGCCCTTCGCCCTCCGTCGCTAAAGTC
>Ga0209835_1000898_pt1 | contig 17784 bp, 21 predicted proteins | sample LakKivwa52mmetaG_FD_184138 | JGI IMG/M metagenome (GOLD analysis project Ga0209835, IMG submission 184138) | Anoxic lake water microbial communities from Lake Kivu, Rwanda to study Microbial Dark Matter (Phase II) - Lake Kivu water 52m metaG... | ecosystem: Environmental > Aquatic > Freshwater >...
CGGGACTGCATTGCTCCATTTCCAAAGCCCCTGGCGCACTACTGAGAGCCAGACTGCCGCAAGCCGGCTTTTGCTATGCCTTCGGAATCAAGCAGCGCCCCGAAAGGACTGGACGGCTCGGCGGCGGCGAGGACGTGCCTATTGAAACTGCGGTAGCCGTTGCGGCCCAGCAAGCCGGCGTATCCGCCAGCCCCTCCGCCCTTCGCCTCCCTGTGAAGATGGCGTACGAATGGGCCTTCGGGCTTAGGCGGAATGCTGCAGGGCATGCCTTTGGTGTCGGTCCTAATCGGAATGCGGAATTCATTTTCAGCAAGATACCAGCCATTTTGCCCAGGGAAATTCCGCAGAAGGGCAATCCTGCTATTGTCAGCAACCTCTATGAGGATGTCCCTGCCGTCCTGCTGGAATGAGAAGGCCGGCCTGCCGTCTGGAAGGAAATCGTGGTTCACGGCAAGTATTGCGTTTGTTTCGTTCTGGTATTCCTTCGGGACCGGAAAGATGTGGGTGGTGTTGGTGCTTGCGTCTTTGTATTTTACAACATCGCCAAGCTTTGCGCCTTCCCCCTTGAATGCGACAGCTGTGCCGGTCCAGGCAGGATAGGCGTCAGATTCGGATTCCCATATGCCTGAAAGCACCAGTCTCGAGTCAAATTCCTTGTTTGAAAGGATGCGCCCCTTCATTATGGTTTCCGGGTCGGTTAAATTGTGAAAACTCATAAATACTTCGAGATCTTTTTTATTCAGCACTTTGGATATGGGCCCCCCATTTGCAATCCCGACAGCCTGGGCTTGCGTAAGCCCGTTGCCTAAGCCACGCGGCGCGAGTACGATTGATCCCATGAACAAACACCCTCCGGACAGGTTCTGCTGCGAATGATTTATAAATGGAATAACGGGGGCAAACCGCGTAAAGCGGGCGGCTTCCGCGAACCTGCGGTTGTTGTGGATTGCGATGCTCGCCCCATATGAGAATGCTTTCAAGCCGCCTTCATTATCGGCCCGCCGCCTAAGCAAATTTTTCCAGAGTAGAGGGCGCAGATTTGCCCCGGGGCGATTCCTTCTATGGGGTCGCGGCACTCGACAAGGAGGTTCTTTCCTTGCTTTGTTATTTTTGCGGGAATTCCTTTTTGGTGGGTGCGTATCTGCGCAAGTGCCCGGAAAGATTTTGCCGAAGGCTTTGAGAGCCAGTTGAAGCGCTCAGCCATGAAGCGCTTGCCTAGAACATGCGAGCGGTCGCGCGTGACCAAAAGCGCGTTCCGCTTAACATCAAAGCCCTTCACGAAGTTCGCGAAGGGCAGCCCTAATCCCTTCCTCTGCCCTATTGTGTAGAGGAAAAGACCATGGTGCTCGCCAATCCGCTTTCCTTCCTCATCAAGAATTGGGCCTGGGTGCTTGCCGAGCTTCTCGAAAAGGAAGGGCTTCATTGCACGCTCGGAAACAAAGCACAGGTCCTGGCTTTGCCTTACCCCCCTGTAGAAGCCAAGCCCGTTTTCTGTTGCTATTCCATACACTTGTTCCTTTGAGAGTGCGCCGAGGGGCAGGACGAGGCGGGAGAGCCACTCTTTTGGAAGGAGGCAAAGCCCGTATGTCTGGTCTTTTTTCATGTCTGCCGCACGGCTGAGCCCGCCTCTTGAAATGTTGGCATAGTGCCCGGTTGCCACGTGCCTTATTCCCCTCATTTGCGCCCATCCGAGAAGCTTTTTTATCTTGAGGCGCCTGTTGCAGACAAGGCAGGGGTTCGGGGTGCGCCCGACCGCAAGCTCGGAAACGAAGTAATCCATCACCTCGCGCCTGAACTCTTTGCGAACGTCGTAAATGGAGTGCGGCACGCCAAGCTTCCTGCAAACGCGGCGCGCGTTTCCAAGCGACTCTTTTGTGCAGCAGGCGTTCTCCCTCGTCCTGTTGCACTTGTTTTTCCAGGTTTCAAGCCTAAGCGAGACGCCCACAGGCTTCCAGCCCTGCTTTTTTAGGAGAATGAGCGAGACTGCCGAGTCCACGCCGCCTGAGAGGCCCACCGCGATTTTCCTGCCGCCTCCCGCCATGCGAATCAGCTCAGCGCCTTCGGGAAGAACAGCAGCATTATTCCAAGGATTAGCATTATCGCGCCGCCGATGAGCTTGCAGTAGCGGGCGTACTTGTCGCCCAACCCGCCTGAGACCGTGAATGCCGCCAAACCGAATATGACAAGGTCATCAAGCATGAAGAAGAGGACGTAGAGGAGTATGTAGCCGTAGTACTCGAGCGTGGAGAGGCCGCGAAGCGCAAGCACCTGCGTGAACACCGCGGGTATTGCCGATGAGCAGACGAATTCCACAGAGTTCACCACGAATGCAAGCGCGATTATCGAGGCGAGCAGCCCGAGCGTGAATGGCGCCGTGGCAATCCTTTTCGCGTCAGACGCCATCTTCGCGTGCGACTGCGCGTCGCCGACCTTGCACTCCACGCCCTTTTTGCCGGATTCGACAAACTCACGGATGCTTGTCGCCGCGCCGAACAGCGCAATCATGCCTATCAGAAGCGACACCGGGCGAAGGTAGCCGACGAGGAGGAAGGCATTGAGCCAGGCGGACATGAAGAGGAAGTAGAGTATGCCCGAGGCGAGCACGAACGAGCCGACCACGAGGAAGATGCGCTTGCGGTCATTCATCATCATCACAAGCGAGATGAGGTAGACGAGCACCCACATTGCGCAGGGGTTGAAGCCGTCTATAAGCCCAAGGGAAACCGCAAGGAGTGGAAGAGAATAGGTTCTGCCATCTATTTCCCCGATAACGGGAAGTGTGAAAACCTGCTGCTTTTCGGCCTCGATGCAGCCCATCTCCACAAGCGGATCGGTGCAGTTTGCCGCAATGCATTCTTTGACAGCCGCCTCTATCTGGGCGCCAATCGCATCCGAATAGCCGACAAACGTGCGGTTGCCGACAAGCGTGGTGGGCACGTGTCCGGCAAGCCCTCTCTTGTCACAAACGGATTCGAATAGCTCGCGCGTGCCTGGTGCGCTTGCCTCGTGGTACGCAATTTCAACGCCGTATTCCGACTCAAGGCGGGGGTGGAGCTTTTCCATCTGCACGTGGCAGTGCGGGCAGGTTGAAAGATAAAAGAAATGGATGAATGTGCTGTTGCCTGAGGGCTCCGGAGGATGGACTGCCGCCGCGGGCTGGTAGAGGAATGCCGCGATTCCGATAAGAAGGACTATGGCAAGAAGCGCCTTGTTGAAGTCGTCCTTGAGGAACTCTTTTGCAGGATTGATGAATTTGGCTAGCACGGAAACCGCAGCATAGTGAAAGGCTATGTTTATATTCATAATCTTGGGAAGGGGGGCATGGCAGTGTCGGAATGCCCGCTATGCACCTTCCACATCGCCCTCCCGCCTGACGCCGAGGAGGGGATGGTGATTGGCTGCCCGGACTGCGGCGGAATAATAAGGCTTGTGAAGATAATGCCCCCGGTTTTCGAGCCGGTTGAGAAGGAGTAGGCTGCAAATGGCACTCAACCTGTCTGACCCTAGCGTGATTGGAAGGCTGCTTCTGATAGTTTTACTTGTGCTGTCCGCAATCCTCTATGCTTTCAGGAAGAAGATAGGCGCGGACATCGAGCTTTTGAGGAAACGGAAGGTTGGGGAAACTTTTGTGGAGGGGGAGACGGCTGGCCCTCTTGTCTCATTGATTAATGGCGCGCAGACCGTGCTTCGCTTTGTGGTAGAGTACCTGAGGGCGTTCAAGGGCATGATGTTCAAGCAGAGGAAAAAGAAGCCTCCTGTGCAGCCGGCGCCCAGTTCCTGACCGGGCTTGTGGGTTTTGTACGCTTTGTTTGCCTGTTGGGCGGGCTTGCGGGTTTTGTACGCTTTGTTTGCCTGTTGGGCGGGCTTGCGGGTTTTGTACGCTTTGTTTGCCTGTTGGGCGGGCTTGCGGGTTTTGTTCCCAAAACCATTCTGCCTTGCCCGAATCTATTTAAGGCGGATTGCGTCGAGGTTCATGGGGGCGCGCGATTCGATATGAAGGAGCTTTGCAGCCGTCCTGCCCAAATCCTCGCACTTCGTCTCGTCACCGTGCAATGTGAAGAGGCGCTCGGGCTTGGGGCGCATTGTTTTTAGGAGCGAGAGGACCTGCATCCGGTCAGAGTGCCCGGAGTAGCCCTCCACCGTCTCAATCTGCATGTTTATCTTGAGGGAAGCCGCCCTGCCGTCGTCGCCCACTGTCGGGATTTCCTTCGCCCCGCGCTGTATCTTCCTCCCAAGCGAGAGCGCCGACTGGTAGCCCACGAATATCATGGCACTCTTCGGGTCGTCCGCCAATAGGCGCAGGTATTCCACAGACGGACCGCCCGACAACATGCCTGAGGGCGCGATTATCACCGCCGGGTCGCCTTCTGCGATATCTTCGCGGTCCTTCTTCACCGGCTCGAATATCTTGGACTCGAAAGGCGAGTCGTTGGAGAGTATGCGTCGCTGTATGTTGTGGCGGAGGTATTCAGGATATGCGGTGTGTATTGCCGATGCCTCGAGAATCATGCCGTCAAGGTAGACTGGCCAGTTGAAATCCTTGTTTTTCGAGGCGTACTCCTCCAAAACGAGCATTATCTCCTGCGAGCGCCCCACTGCAAATGAAGGGATGAGCACTTTGCCTCCTCGCGAGCAGACCTGCGAAATCACTTCCATCATGCGCTTGTCCGACTCGAAGCGGTTGGGCTGGATGTCGTTCCTGCCGCCGTAGGTGCTGTCTATGAACATGGTCTCCACGCGCGGGAACGCGGCGTTCGCCTGGTCAAAAAGCTTGGTGAATCCGTATTTTATGTCGCCCGTAAACACGAGATTGTGGAGCCCGTCGCCGATATGCAGGTGCACCATCGAGCTCCCGAGTATGTGCCCCGCATTGTAGAACGTGAGTTTTATCTCAGGCGTGATGTCGATTACGTCCCCGTAGTCGGAGGTCACCATATGGGAAAGCTCTTTTTGTATGTCCTTGACGCCGTAGGGGGGCGCGTAGGCGGAGTTCTTGTTCGCGATTCCTATGAAATCCATCTGAAGAAGCATCGCCAAGTCACGGGTCGGTGTGGTGCAGTAGACTGGGCCGTCGTAGCCGTATGCGTAGAGATAGGGCACGAAGCCGCAGTGGTCCATGTGCGCATGCGTGAGCACGACCGCGTCTATCTTGTCAAGTTCGAGGTTCATTGCGTTAAGATACGGGTAGGCTTTTGTGGGTTCGAATGTTTCGGGGTTTATGCCGCAGTCCACAAGCACGTTGCTGTTCGGAGTCTGGACGAGCGCGCAGCTTCTTCCGACCTCGTAAAAGCCGCCCAAGGCAGTCACCTTCACCCAATCGCTCTTCGTGGTTTGCGGCGCGCATATTTTCTTTCCCAAATTGACCAGGAATTTCTTTCGGCTTGCAGCCTCTTTGAGCATGGTGGCGCGCACCCCCCTTATGGTTGAGGAAGGCATCGTGGGTGTGCGGAGCACGACCGGCGCCCAGCGGGTTTTCTGTATTATTGCCTTGAGCGTGAGGCCGCCCTTGCCTATCACCAAGCCCGGCTTTAGCGCCTCGATGTTCACTTCGCAAAACTCCGGGTTGAAGTGCACGTCGGAAACGCCAGCCTCGATTGGCACGGTTTCCTTTATGATGCGAAGCGCTTCGTCCTGCGGCATGAGCACCGATGGGTCGCTTTTCACGAGGATTCTTTTTCTTATCGTGCCTGCGATTTTGCGGATGAGCTGGTCGTTTGCGTAAAACGCGTTGATGTCCTTGACATACACCACTATGTCAAGCCCTTCGGCTTCGGCTTTGGTAAGCTGGCAGTCGCCAGGAACCATCTCGTGGAGCTTCTTCTCTATTTCCTTTATGTCCAAAACAGTCGCCTCTGATTTTTATTGCTGGCGCACAACGGCTTTGCCGCCGCTTTATTGCAGGAGCTTTTCGACTTCCCCTTTCTCCAGCCTTCTAAAGCCCGCTTTCGTTATCGTTATTATATCGACCGACTCGCCGGTCGCGGCATCGCGCTTCATTGCTGCTGCGATTGCCTTGCCTGCTGCGCGGATGTTGTCCTTCACCGTTCCGCCGTCCTTGTACATCTCCTCTAGCAGCCCGTAGGCAACCGGGGAGCCTGAGCCCGTCGAGACATACTTCTCCTCGCTTAGGCCCCCTATCGCGTCAAGGCTGTACACTTCGGGCTTCTCCTCGGCGCCCGCCACGAGAAGCTGCACGTAGAATGGGTAGAAGCGGTAGTTGTGCAAAAGATTCGAGAGAAGCGAGGCAGCCGCCTTCACGTTCATGTTCTTGCCGTGCTTGAACTTGTAGAGGTTCGCCTCGGCTTTCATGAGCCGGATGAGCGCCTGTGCGTCGCCTACTCCGCCCGCAATCGTCATTGCGAGGTAGTCGTCAACTTGGTGAACCTTCATTATGTCCTTGTTGGCGATGAAATACCCCATGGTCGCCCGCTTGTCGGATGCAAGTATGATGCCGTCGCTGCACGTGACGCCCACTGTGGTCGTTCCCGTGTGCAGTGTCTTGTCCTTGGCATCGTCCCTCAAGTCGCTGGCTGCCATGAAAACCACTTCCTTTGTTTGTTTTACGAAAGTATGCGAATCCGCCCCTAATTCCCCGCACTCTGGTCTTGTAGTGTTGGAAGAAAACAGGCAGAAACACCCCTATAAGCATGGAAATGCTTATATAGGTTTTGAGGGCAGCCAAGGCGCTAAAGGAGCCGAAGGTGCCTGCTCTCATCATATTGATACGGTTCTTTGCTTCCCTAGAAGCCAGGGTGCGAAGTCACGCGGTTGTAGCAGAGTTTCCATGTGTCCAGTGTTTTGAGCTTGCCATCATCGATGTCGATGTATTTTACCGGCTTTTCGGAAAATTCCCATCCGCGCCTGTGGCGGAGCATCCATGCGATTTCGTTGAGGGCATCAAAATCAGCATCGCTTTTTTGGAGTATGCCGCTTACCAAATCGACAACTTTGTCAGCAACCTCTCGCGGAAGGAAGAAGGAATTGTAATAGGCAGTTGTCTTCGGTTTTCCAAGAAGGTGGCGGTCAAAGTATGTGTTGCTTTCGAAGTTGAGGAACGTGTCGAGTATTGCCCGAAGCGCCTCATCATACTTCTCAGCTGCAACAAGCTTTTCCACTTCGGGCTCGATTAGCGCGAAGGCTATTTTTGTGTTTTCTGCACAGGCGTCCGAGCAGCCTATCCCGCGCTTGATGACTTGCATATAGCTTCGGGCGATTTTCACTACATTCCCTGGGTCCTTTTCCACCTTTTCCCTTGCGTAAGAGAGCCTTTTTGCGAGCCTTTGAGCTCCTTCGTCCTCAAGTAGCTTTTGAAGATTGAAGTTCACCGGTAGATTGCCTGCCTGGTGCCTGCGCACAGTTTGCAAGAAATTCATAGTGCTTCCCTGTGGAGATTGAGGTATTTTTCCCTTCTGTATTCTCGCATGTAGCTGTAAAGAAGGTTGCGCCCTGAATCGGAAAGGTGCCACCGTATGTGCTTCTTGAAATCGCACCGCTCGTCAAAGCTGCTGCCGCACATTTTCTTCTCCATGTCGACCCACGCATTGAAGAGGAACTTTGCCGTCTTCTTCTCATCACGGGCGCACGCCGCAGCAAGCATGAAGCATTTCCATGAGCAGGAATATGCGCCTGACCTTCGGAGGTTCACGCCTATTTCGGCAAGCTTTTTTGAGTATCTGTCAAGCCTTTGCGAGCATTTTGTCGCCTTTTCGTCATCATTCCTAAGCTCGGCTCTGAGACTTGTTGTGATGCAGTTTTCAACCAAAACCTTGTAGAAAAAGAAGCCCAATCTGCACTCGAAGTTGCCTTTGGGGCGGTGTGCCCCGCACGGGTGATGCGGCATTTGCCCTCCCATATGTTGAAAATCTATAGGCAAGCTGTTTTAAATGTGGCTGAAAGCTCCTCAGTAGAGCTTCTTTTTGCCCCATTTCTTCCTAAAGAGGGCGAAAAGTTCGGTGCATTCCTTCCCCATGACTCCTGCATGAATTTTCAGCTTGCCCTTGCCAAGGCGCTTCATCTTAGCTGCTGAAATTTCAAGCTCGCCAAAGCCGCATTTTTTCGCGTCGGAGATGGAGGCGCCGTAAACGATTTTTTTGATTCCAGCCCAGTGGAGGGCGGAAAAGCACATGGGGCAGGGCTCGCAGGTAGTGTAAGCCGTGCAGCCTGAAAGCTTTATTTTCCCAATTTTTTTGCAGGCACGGCGGATTGCCGTAACTTCGGCGTGGGCGGTGATGTCGGTGTTTATCCATACCTCGTTGTGCGCGATGGCAAGCGGCTTTCCCGCCTTTGCTATGCAACAGCCGAAGGGGGACTGCCCCTCCGCTATGCCGCGCTTTGCCGCAGCAATCGCAAGCTTCATGAATCTCTCATCAATTGCGGATGCCATAATGTGCCCCATTCGTCCCGCTGCTGTCCGCCTTTCGTTCGCCCTGGTTGCGTGCCATGGTTATCCCTTAGAGGATAATTTTCACGCCCTTCTCGCCTATTTCATACTTGTGCCAGGAGGGCGAGGCGCCCATGAGCCCCTTTGCCCGCACCTTGTCCTCGGAAAATTCCACCATGCCGTCCATCAGATGCTCCACCGTTACCACGTCGCGCTCGGAATGCATGCCCTTCTCCATCACATATGTTGCCGTCGCGCCTGCCCGGCGGAACTTGCCGGTAGTGAATTGCATGAAACGGTAGACGCTCTCGGGCGTGTTGGTTTCTAGAAGCGAGGAGAGCGAGTGGAAGACGAGCCTGTGGTTTTCGGCAATCTGCACGATTTGCTCCTGCAGGCTTGAAAGCTGCATGGAGATTGCCGAGAGGTCGCCTGCGTCCGCGACGTAGCACACTATTCCCTCGTCCTCAAGCTTCGGATTGAACTGCTTGGAGTGGCAGTCTATCACCTGCAAAAGCCCGTTTTGTTCGAAGGGTGATATGTCCCATCCCGAGCTTGACATCATGCCCTTCCACTCGTCAAAGCCGAAGTCGGTGAGCACGAAGATGCCAGGTATGTTCATCTTCAGGCCTTCGTAGACGAACTGCATGGCAAGCGGCTTTTTCCCGCACAACGGCTCTCCGTAAAGCAGGATGTTCGCAGCTGGAGGCAGCCCCCCGCCGAGCATGGCATCGAACGATTTTATGCCGGTCGGATAAAGCAGGTCTTGGGGCATGGCACCACGCGAGAGGGATTTCAGGCGAGAAATAGGCGTTGTGCAGGTTTATAAAAGTTCTTGGAGAGGAAGTGCCGACGTGGCGCGTGATTGCATGCCGGTTCCGACAAAACAGACCCCTAAGCTTGTCCCAACTGTCAGGCCGATAAAGGTGCAGACAGGTGGGAGCGGACCGGTCAGGGATGATGTTCCTTCCCCTAGGCCGCCTGCCGCAAAAGGAGAAAAGGTGAGGACTGGTGTTCCTGGGCTTGATGAGCTCCTCTCAGGAGGGCTTGAGCGCTGCAGCACCACGCTTGTGATGGGCGGGGCGGGCTGCGGGAAGACCACCCTTGCTTCGCAATTCCTCTACAACGGCGCTACGCAGTATGACGAGCCTGGCGTGCTTTTGTCCTTCGAGGAGACGAGCGAGTCTGTAATGAGGCACATGGGAAAGTATGGCTTTGACTTCAAGTCGCTTGCTGAGCAGAACACTTTCGCCTCGATAAGCTACCGCCCGCACGAGGTCAGAAAGCTCGTCGAAGAGGGCGGCGGCCTCATACTTGACACCCTTTCCTCTCTGGGCGCAAAGCGGCTTGTCATCGACCCAATCACGCCATATACCATGCTTTTCGAGACTGAGTACTCTGCCCGCGAGGCTGAGATGAACCTGTTCGAGCTTCTCAAGAAATGGAAATGCACCACGCTCGTCACGGCAGAGGGACTCCGAAGCAAGAGCGACAGGATGGTGGGGATGGTGTATCTTGCCGACTGCGTCATTCTCATGCACCACCCGCGCCACAGAACCTCCCGCTACCGGGCAATCGAGGTTCTGAAGATGAGGGGAGGCAAGCAAAGCGAGCAGCTTTGCCCTTTCGAGATTGTGGAGGGATTCGGGGTGAAGGTCTACCCGGGCGAGAGGATATTCTACGACGTTGAGGAAGGGGACTAGCTATTTCCATCTGCCGTACGCTAAGAAGCTTAATCTTCTACTTTTTGTCATCGGTTTTTCCAGCAAGCCGCCCGCTACTTCTTGTCGTCCGCTTTTTTGCGGCTGCGGTAATCATCCACAATCGCAAGCCAGGAGTCGCCTATTTTTGTCAAATAGTTTCCGAAAGTCTTTGAGAGCGTGATTGTCATTGGGCGGAATTTTCTCTTGCTCTCAAGTGCGATTATTGTCTGCCGCTCGACTTTTATCATGCCGACGCGGCGAAGGCGCGGAAGCACGCGGTTGTAAAATGTCGCCTTGGAGATGCCGTTCGATGAGACGAAGTGCCCGATTTCCTCGCCTGTTAGCGTGGTCTTCTCCAAGAGGAGCTTGAGGAAGGCAAGCGAGATTTCGCTGTATTTCTGCTGGTAGCGTTTTGGGAAAACAAAGTTTGAAACTTCCTCGATGTTCCAGGTGTTCCGCGTGAGGTTCTCGTTTGAGTCCTGAAAAGAGCGAAGCTCTGGAGAGTTATGGGGCGGGAGGTAAAGGGAGTCTTTTGAGGGAATTCCGCGCGAGGCGATCTGATGTTTTTCTTCCGCTGGCTCGTCCGACCCAATCGATGCTTCGCTTTCCTTTTCTTCGCCTGCCATGTGGAAAAGAACGCGCAGGATGTTTTTATAGGTTACATAAGGTGCGACCATGCCAGAACGTTGTGCATCTAGGGCATGCCCTGCACACGGGTGCAGGGTCCGTCGCACCTTATGACTTAGGCAGTAAACCGATGCGAAGGCACAAAGGATCAAAAGCCGAAAGCGAAAGAAAAGGTTCGGTGGCAGATATGTTCACGGCAATAGTTGAAAAGGAAAAGAAGCTTTATGTTGCCCGCCTTGCGGAACTTGAGATTGCAAGCCAGGGTGAAACATTCGAAGCCGCACTTGCGAACCTTCGCGAAGCCGTTTCACTCTATTTGAAGCATGCTGAGCACGCTTCTTAGCATAATCAAGCAATCTGGGATGACTAGGGAAGAGTTCCTTAAGCTCCTCGGGGAAAAATAGTTTCCTATCTAAGAACCCAGGGGAACATCGTAAGCACGAAGGAAAGGAGCACGAGCCACATTATCGCGTCAGATGCGAGCTTGTTCCCAACGGCGTTCTTCATTATGTGGTAGCCGTCGAAAAGAGGCAGAGGCACAAGATTTATCGCGGCAACTATGGCGTTTATGGCAAAGCAGAGCGCAATCGTTTGTGCGGTCCATTTCGCCCATGAGGGGGGCGCGGAGCTTAGCCCGCCGAATGCCTGCACGAAAATGATGAGCAGGATGAGGAGGAGAAGCGATGCCAGGAAGTTCGCAGCCGTTCCTGCGACAAGCACGGCGTTCTGCTTGCTTTTTGGCGCTGCGAAAAGCTTTTTCTCATCGATGTCGACAAATGCGCCAAAGGGAAGGAAGCCGAAGAAAACCAAGCCTGCCGACTTGAGGGGAAGCTTGTTGAGGCGCGCGAGTATGCCGTGCATTCCCTCGTGAACTATGAGCACGACTGCAAGCGCGATTACGCCTTGCACCAAGTCGAGGTTTATCCCGGGCAGAATCGGCATGCCGCCTGGCGCAGTGTTCTCAAGATGAGCGCTGTTGCCCAAAAACGCGTTTGCCACTGCTGATGCCACCACAAGGGCGTATGTTATGATGCTGAGCGTGGTGGTGAGCGCGATGCCTCCTATCGCCGTGAGGCCTATTGTTATGTATTTCATGTAGGGAAGCTGTGCAACCGAGGTGCCGAGCTTCGAGCCCGCGGTTGCAAATTCCTCGCCGCCGGTCACCATGGAAAGAAGCGTTGCCATGGCAAGGGGGATTATGCCTGAAACCAGTATGAGAAGGAATGTGCCTACTGCGTAGGTGCGTAGGATGAAGCCCAAGTCGCGCCGAAGGTCAATTTTCTTTCCCATCACGAAATAGGCGAGCGAGCCGTAGCCTATCACCATGCCCAGGTGCGAAATCCACTCCCAAAACGCGGGGTGGCGGCGCGATATGTCGTCAAGAAGCTTCAGTCCCTGTGTGCCTTTGAGGAGAAAGAGCCCGAAGTGGCACTCGAGGTTGAACGAGTGGGCAAGCGCGGTGCCGCAGGCTGCAAGCGAAACCGCGCCGAGGAGGAATTTCACGATTGCCGGGAACGAGGAATTGAGGACGGAAACGAAGAAGAAAATCGAGAGCGCGGCTGCGAGAGCCGCAAAAATCGCCTTTGTGCCTTTTGCGTCCGACGGCTTTTTGGCTAATTGTTTTTTCTTCATAGCTCCACTTGGCTCAGCAAAACAATATAAGGATGCATAAGTGCCTGGCAGGCTGGGATGGCTGGAGCTTGCACCAGAGCCACAAAATCAATATAAGGTTTCATTAGGCACTAATGGATTTGGAGGGAGGGTTTGCATGACTGAATGCGAGATTTGCGGAGCGCCAGCGGCAGGCTATCTTATCCAAGTGGAAGGCGCAAAGCTTACCGTGTGCCGGGACTGCTCTGGCGCTGGAAAGCTCCTTCGAGTTCCGCAAAGGCAGCCTCAGAAGGGCGAGGAAGCGCCGCGCGTGAAGGAGGAGCTCGAAGTTGTCGAAGGCTACGGAAAACTGATGACCGAGGCACGGCGGAAGATGGGCATCCCGATTGAAGTTCTTGCTGAGAGGATAAACGAGAAGCTCTCCTTCCTTGAGAGAGTGGAGCATGAGAGGACGCTCCCCGACGCAAAGCTTTGCAGGAAATTGGAGAAGGAACTTGGCGTGAAGCTCTTGCAGCCGGTTTCATCAGGCGCGCCGATTGTCACATCGCAGTCAAAGGCAGGGATGACCCTGGGCGACATACTGGAGATTGAACAGAAGAAGAAAACGCGGGGGCCATAAGGTGCGGCAAACCCGCACTGATTTGCAGGTATCGCAGAAGGCGAACAGCCGCGGGCTGAAGCCCACCTGCTTTTTGCCTCATTGTCACGGGTAGCCTATTCGAAAAGGGTCTTTGCGCCTTTTGCAAGCTTCACAGTGTTCGTCTTCCCGAACGATTCCACTTCCACTATTCCCTTTTTTGACATGCGCAAAAGGAGGCGGTGCGCCTTCACCTTGCCGATTCCTTCTATGCGCGAAATCTCAGACTGAAGCGCACGGCCATTCTGCTCGCCTATCTTTCGGACTATTTTCCGCTCGTCCGAGTCGAGAAGCAGGTATGCCGCCTCCTTGTCGTGCTGCGGCTTGGGAACGGAAATGCGCTCGGAAAACAAGTAGTGCGCGGCTGCGCCAAGCGCAATGCCGAAGAGAAGAGCAAGCGGGATGACATATGCTATTTGGTCTGCAAAACCCTCGTGCTGGCAGCTTCCGTTTATCATGCACGTCTCTGGCTTGGCGCTATTGATGAGAAGGGGCAACCCGTAAACGATGCATATTAGAGCAACTCCTGTGAGGATGAGCGCAAGCGTGCGGTATTTTTTAGGAATCTCCATGCTCCTATGAAAAGGGCGGGAATTTTTAATGATTCCTTCCCGTTTTTGCGGTTTCATTTGGCGAAACGGAGGTTTCGGAAGATAATAAATATGGTTTCAGCTGCCGAAGTATCAGGTGATAGAATGGTTGGAAAAACTAGGATAATCGCGGCGCTCTTCGGCCTTTTTGCATTCGTGGCCATTGCGCTCGTGATTGGGGGGGGCTTGGGGTTTGCCGCAGAAGGGCAGGCAACCGGCGCTGGAAATGAAGTGAAGGCTGCGGCTCCTGCCGCGCTTTCGTGCGGCGAAGCCGGCTGCGGGGCGAAGGGTGCGGCATGCGGGGGCTCTGATGCGTGCGGCGCAGGCTGCGGCTGCAAGAATGGCGGCTCGTGCAATGCGTCGTGCGGGTGCGGCTGCCAGGGCAACTCATGCGGAGCGTCCTGCGGCTGCGGCGATGGCAAGTGCACGGGCGGCTGCGAGTGCCAGAAAGACGGCGCTTGCACAGGCACGTGCGGCTGCAGCATGAAAGCGCAGGCGACGAAGCCTGCGGCAACAGGCGGCTGTGGCTGCAAAAAGGCGGCGCTGTCTTAGCGCCGTTTTTTTCTTTTTTATTTTCAGCATGAAGCGGAAGACAACGGATTATAAACAGCTTCTTCAAATTAGCAAAATATGGGAGTTGACCTTGGCGACGTGCCCAAGCTCACAGCCGCGATTTCAGACTTGTCGGGCAAGAGGTTTGCGGTTGATGCCTACAATGCGATATACCAGTTCCTATCTTCGATAAGGCAGCCTGACGGAACTCCGCTCATGGACTCTTCTGGAAATACCACCGGGCACCTTGCGGGGATATTCTATAGGAACTGTCGGCTTCTTGAGAACGGCATCCGCCCCATCTATGTCTTTGACGGAAAGCCGCCTGAGTTCAAGGAAGCCGAGCTTGGCGCGCGGAAGGAGAGGAAGCTTGAAGCGGAAGCCGCATGGAAAGCCGCGCTTGAGAAGGGCGACTTGGAAGGCGCTAAAAGGTTCGCGCAGGCGACCTCGCGGCTCACCCCGAAAATGGCTGAGGAGGCGAAAAAGCTTTTGTCGCTAATGGGAATTCCCGTTGTAGAAGCGCCTTCGGAGGGCGAGGCGCAGGCATCGCAGATGGTCATCGAAGGAAGCGCTGACGCTGTAGCCTCGCAGGATATGGACTGCCTGCTGTTCGGCGCGCCCCTCCTCCTAAGAAACCTGTCAATTGGAGGAAGAAGAAAAGTACCTGGCAGGAATGAGTATGTGGATGTTGAGCCGGAGTTCATTGCGCTTTCCGACGCGCTTTCCACGCTTGGGGTGAGCAGGGAACAGCTCATTTGGATGGGAATACTGATTGGCAATGATTTTGACGAGGGCGTGAAGGGGATTGGCCCGAAAAAGGCGCTGAAGTTGGTGAAGGAGTGCAAAACCCTTGAGGAGGCTTCGAAAAAAGCCGGCGCTGAGGGGGAAATTGAGCTTTTTAGGAGAGTGGAAAGATTCTTCCTTGAGCCGCCTGTGAAGAAGAATGTTTCTCCTGAAGCAGGGAAGATGGACAAGGCCAAGCTTGTTGAATTCTTGTGCAAGGAGCATGACTTTTCCGAAGAGCGGGTGTCGAGGGCGTGCGATGCTGTTTCTAAAAAGATGAAGGAGATTGGCGGGCAGACAAGGCTTGGCGCGTGGTCGTAATTATTTCTGGAGAACTTCTACTGAAACCTGAGAACCATCCTGGAGCTTCAGCTTTTGGCGAAGCGAGAAAGGCGCGACAACTTCAAGAACCTGCAGGCCGTGCGCCGAGCGCTCAGGGAAAATTACTGCGGAAGGTATGCCTCCGACCACGCACCTGTATGCGGAAATTTCACCGAATGACTTTCCGCCTTTGCAGAAGCCGGGTATTTTTATGGGCGGCTTTTCGCGAAGCATCATCCTTTTTTCTATTTGGTCTGCAGGAATGCTGACGTTGAGGGTTCCAGGGAACGGGATGAAGCCGAGTTTTTTCCTGAAGTGCTCCTTGTAGCATTTCTGCGAGAGGTAGTAGGCGCCCTGCCCGAGCCCGGCAACCGCCCCCCCCATGAAAACAAGCGAAGATTCGTCGAGTGTGGAGAGAAGTTCGCGAAGAAGCGCCTTTGCCTCGGAAACCGCAGTCGGGGTGACTGAAATCGCTCCGCCGCGCCTTTCCACCCTCCCCTCTTTTTCAAGCAAGATGAGCCTTCTTGAGACGGTCTGCTGGGAGACGCCAAGCTCGGCTGCAAGCTCGCCGGTCGTTATGTAGAGCGGCTCGCGGTGCGCCCCCCGCCGCAGGAGATAGAAAATTATGCCGGATATCATGGTGTTCCAGACCAATTTTCAGATGGCGGCTTTTAATTCTTTGTCAGGCAAGGAATGTTGCCTATGATGATATGAACAACCGCTGACTCCATGATGTTGTTAACAGCGGCTGAGGCAGAATAATGATACGCTGCGGGTGCGGAGGTATTTAAAATCTCGCAGGCAATTTGTGCTTGGTGCGGGCGACAACCCTTCCAGATGGCGGGATTGTCGCGCGTTGGGAGGAGCCGCAGGCAGACGGCTACGGACCGGGGTTGTTTAAGATGCTGGCAGACGAGATCATAAACAAGCTGCATATCGTCCCTGTTGAGAATCTCAAGCAGCACGAGGAGCTCATCCCATATAACTTCCAGAAGCTGCGCGAGGCGATGCTCAATATGGGCAGGCTTGTCGACCCGATAATAGTCGACAGCAAACACCATGTCGTGATAGACGGCAACCATAGGAAGAGGGTGCTTGAGACCATAAAATGCCCGAACGCCGCCTGCCAGGTCATCGATTATGAAAACCCGAAAATAGGGGTCGGCACATGGTTTCCGGTTTCAAAGACGATTGCCCCAAGCGACATCAGGGAATTCAAGGCTGAGAAGGTAGATCATGAAGCCGGCATTTCCGCAATAAGCCGCATGGAGGCGACATTCCTTTATATGAAAAATCTCAACGGCAAGAGGGAATGCTACCTTTATGACTCGAACGAACGAAGCGTGCAGGGCGTGATTGCCCAGCAGCGCAAGTTCCTCACGACAATCGAGGGAAGGGACGTGCAGTATGTCGCGGATGAAAAGTTCGGCGAGTACCTTGATGCGGGCTATGGCGTCTTCTACAGGCGAACCTACACGAAAAAGGAAATAATTGACGAAGCGGTGGCGGGAAGGTTCATGCCGCCGAAAAGCACAAGGCATACCGTCCCTGACAGGATAATTCGGATAAATATGCACCTTGGCTGGCTTGCAGAATCCCCGGATATTGCAAAGCAGATGCTTGATGCGGACTTGAGGAAACGGCTCAACGAAGGCTCGATTCGCAGGTACACCGAGCCGGTCATCGTGCTGTACTAGGTATTTAAAGGGAGATTTTCCTTATTCTCTCCGCGATGATGATGCTTTTTCGCCGCGCTCCGGCGAAAAGACACCAAAAACCTGCTGGGTTTTTGCTGCCGCTCCAGCTATTTTTTAAGCCCCCATTGCAAAATCAGCTTGCGATGATGATACCGCTCCAGGGGGTTAGCCGCAAGCTATGACCCAACGGAGTAGCTTCTGAGCACCTGATATTACTTGACAGAGTAAAATTCTCGGTTATTTTGTGTATATACCCGACACGGGATTGTGCAGGCTGAAGTCTCGTGTCAATTCTTGTGTCATCGCGGTGGATTCTGCTCAGGAAAAGCGAGGACTGTGAACGCCCCGAGTTTTCGTTGTGATGGGATTGCCGCTCCCGGTCAGTATCTTCCTAATTTTTTCCATGTCCGCGCCTTTCACAAGGTTCTGGGTTTCTTTTGTGTAATTGTCATCAATTATTCTCACTATCTCTTCACTGTGCGCATCCAGGCCGGACTCCTTGAGAAAACCGGCAACCTTTTTTCCATCAATTTCAAGCTTGGAAAGCCCCGCAATGTCATGGACGTCCTTCCAGATTTTCGAGCGATAGTAATCAAAATCAAGCCCCGTCTTGATATTGATATTCCTTCCGAAAACTGCGCCGAGCTTGTACGTGAGAAGAAGCTCAACGGTTGGAATGCGGATGGTGGCGCTCCCGACTTTTTTCTCAACACTGTGCCTTGAAGCCCAGCTCCACGGAAGCCTTGCCTTGGAGCCCCCGAATGTGATTATTCTGTCTGAGGAAACTGCGTCAATGATTATGTCAACTTCCCGCCCATCGCTCTTCACTGTCTTCACTATCTCCTTGTCAAATCCAAAGTGCCCCCTGTGCCGCGCAGTATATCCG
>Ga0209835_1000900_pt1 | contig 17748 bp, 17 predicted proteins | sample LakKivwa52mmetaG_FD_184138 | JGI IMG/M metagenome (GOLD analysis project Ga0209835, IMG submission 184138) | Anoxic lake water microbial communities from Lake Kivu, Rwanda to study Microbial Dark Matter (Phase II) - Lake Kivu water 52m metaG... | ecosystem: Environmental > Aquatic > Freshwater >...
AAGCTTTCGAACGGCCTGTGCTCGCTCAACCCGCAGGTCGAGCGCCTGTGCATGGTCTGCGACATGAACATTTCCGCAACCGGCGTCATCCGTCATTACCGCTTCTATCCGGCGGTGATGTGGTCGCATGCCCGGCTCACCTATACCGAAGTCGCGGCGGCACTGTTCGACAAGGACGTGGCTGCACTGGAGAAAATCGGCGCTTTGCTCCCCTGGCTGCAGAACCTCGACGAACTCTATCGTGTGCTGCAGAAGGCGCGCGAGAAGCGCGGCGCCATCGACTTCGAGACCGTCGAGACGCGCATGGTGTTCGACGACCACGGCAAGATCGAGCGTATCGAACCCTACGAGCGCAACGACGCCCACCGCATCATCGAGGAGTGCATGCTCGCGGCGAACGTCTGCGCCTCCGACTTCCTCAAGGAGCGCGAGCATCCGGCGCTCTATCGCATCCACGAAGGGCCGACGCCCGAGAAGCTCGCCAAACTCAGGGATTTTCTCGGCACTTTCGGCCTGCAACTCACGGGGGGCGACGATCCGCAGGCAAAGGATTACGCCAAGCTGATCGACAAGATCGCCAATCGGCCCGACAAGCAGCTGCTGCAGACCGTGATGCTGCGCTCGCTCAAGCAGGCGATCTACAGCCCGGACAACGTCGGGCATTTCGGCTTGGCCTACGAGAGCTACACCCACTTCACCTCGCCGATCCGCCGCTATCCCGACCTGCTGATCCATCGCGCGATAAAGTCGGCGCTGGCAGGACGGCATTACGACACCCTGAACTGGGAAGAAGTCGGCCTCGCCTGCTCGGCCACCGAGCGGCGCGCCGACGACGCCACGCGCGACGTCGAGGCCTGGCTCAAGTGCTGGTACATGCAGGACCGCATCGGCGAAGTGTTCACCGGCAGCATCTCCTCGGTCGTGCCCTTCGGCATCTTCGTGGCCCTCGACACGGTGTTCGTCGAGGGACTGGTGCATGTCTCTGACCTCGGCCGCGATTACTTCCACTTCGACGAAAAGGCGCACGCGATGGTCGGCGAGCGTACCGGTGCGCGCTATCGCCTTTCGGACCGCGTGCGCGTACAACTCGTGCGCGTAGACCTGGATCAGAACAAAATTGATTTCCGCCTCGCGGAGGCAGAGTGAGTTACGGGTATCCGTTCGCCAGCGATGCCACGCGAGCGGCATTACGGTCGAGCCTGCGTGACCGCACCGAGCAGTTCCAGATCTGGCTGCTCGAAGGTCAACTGAAGTCTGTACTCGCGGTGGTCGAGCGCTTTCCAAAGGCGCTCGCCGACCTGCTGCCGATCGTCGCCAATCCGGAAGCGAATCTCAACGTGCGCTTCGGCGCGAGCGCGGTACTCGAACGTTATGCCGGCCAAGCTGCGCTGCAGGCGCTGGTGCCGGCGCTCGGCATGCTGGCCGGCCATGGCGATGCGCGCGTGCGCGCCGATGCCTGTCACTTGCTCGGCTTGAGCGGATCGCGTGATGCAGTCAAATATCTGGAAGCGCGAAGCGAGGATCCCGATGCGGAGGTCAGGGAAATCGTCGCTGAAAGTCTTGAAGAATTACAAACCAAGGAGGAGTCAGCATGTCCCAACTCGATAACCTGAAGCTGCGCTTTGCCGGTGCCGGCTTTCTTGATTTCAGCGAAAAATCGCCCGGTTTCATCGCCATCGAAGTGAAGACGGCGTTCTCGACCGCCACGGTCGCGCTGCAGGGCGCGCATGTGATGACCTGGCAACCAGCCAAACAAAAACCCGTCATCTGGCTGTCGAAAGCGGCGAAGTTCACGCCGGGCAAGTCGATCCGCGGCGGCGTGCCGCTTTGCTGGCCGTGGTTCGGCCCTCATGCGACGGAAGCGGGCTATCCCGGCCACGGCTTCGCACGCACGATTCCATGGTCGCTGCTGAGCGCAGGCAAGCTGCCCGACGGACGTGTGCGCCTCGAATTCGAACCGGTGATGAACGATGCGGCGCGCGCCCAGTGGCCGCACGACTCGACCGTCAAATACAGCGTCACCATCGGGCAGGAACTCGTCGTCGGCCTCATGACGAAGAACACCGGCAAAACACCCTTCGTGCTCGGTCAGGCGCTGCACACCTATTTCGAGATCGGCGACATCAACAAGGTCGAGATCGCCGGGCTGGCCGGCTGCGCCTATATCGACAAGGTGGCGGGCGGCCAGCGCAAGAAGCAGAAGGGTGCCGTGACTTTCGCTGGAGAAGCAGATCGCGTCTACCTCGGCACGGCCGGCTGCTGCGGCATCGTCGACCCGGCCATGAAGAGAACCCTCCTGATCACCAGCACCGGCAGCCGCTCGACCGTCGTCTGGAATCCGGGCAAGGAGAAGGCAGCCAAGATGGGCGACTTTGGAAAACAGGGCGAAGATCGCATGGTCTGCGTCGAGACCGCGAATGCGGCCGACGACGTGATCACCCTCGCGCCGGGCGAAACCCATCGCATGACCGCGCAGTACCGTGTAATCAAGCATGGCTGACGACACAAGGCTGATCCACGGCTTCCACGCCGTCACCGCCAAGCTGCGCCACGACCCCGAGGGCGTGCGCGAAATCTATCTCGCGGCGGGACGGCAGGATGGTCGCATGCGTGACCTCATCAAACTGGCCGAGTCACGCGGCGTGCGTTTGACCACGCTCGATACTGCCCGGCTCGACGGCATGGCTGGCAACGCGCCTCATCAGGGCGTGCTGGCGAAGGTCACCGCGCAGCAGAAATACCTGACGGTCGATGACGTGCTCGATAGCCTGACGGAGCCTGCACTGCTGTTGGTGCTCGATGGCGTCACCGACCCGCACAACCTCGGTGCCTGCCTGCGCGTCGCCGACGCTGCCGGTGCGCACGCCGTCATCGCGCCGAAGGACCGCGCCTGCGGCCTCAACGCGACGGCGATCAAGGTCGCCAGCGGCGCGGCCGATACCGTGCCCTACATCGTCGTCACCAACCTCGCCCGCACGCTGCGGGACATCAAAGATCGCGGCATCTGGACCATCGGTGCGGCAGGCGAAGCGTCGAAAGATCTCTACGCGATCGAGCAAAAGGGCGCAACGGCCTGGGTACTGGGCGCGGAAGGGGAAGGACTGCGCCGATTGACGCGCGAAACCTGCGACGAACTCGCGCGTATCCCGATGTACGGTTCGGTGGAGAGCCTCAACGTGTCGGTCGCGTCGGGGATCTGTCTCTTCGAAGCACGCCGTCAGAGAAGCTGATTTACCAGAGTTTCCACCACGGCACTTCCTTGTCGAGGCCGCGCTTGTAGTACTCGCTGCTGGGGAAGTTCTTGCGCATCACGCGTTCGGCATCGTCGCGCAGGTCGTTCATGCCGAGTTGGTCGTAGCCCTTGATCATGATGAACAGCGCTTCTTCGGTCGCGGGCGCATCGGGATAGGTCTTCAATGCAGCCTGAGCACGATTGACGGCCGCGACGTAAGCTCCGCGCCGCATGTAGTAGCGCGCGACGTGCACTTCGCCGGATGCAAGCGCATTCACCAGATAGGCCATGCGCAGCGCGGAATCCTTGGCGTACTTGCTTTCCGGGAAGGTATTCACCAGCGCCTTGAAAGCCTCGAAGGCTTCCTGCGCTGCCTTGGGATCGCGTTCGGTCAGGTCCTGCATGCTGATGTAGCCAAGCAGGCCGAGATCCTCATTGAAGTTGACGAGACCCTTGAGGTAATAGACGTAATCCACATTCGGGTGGTTCGGGTGCAAACGGATGAAGCGGTCGCAGGCCGCGATGGCAAGGGCTTTTTCACCTTGCTTGTAGTGGGCATAGGCGGTCTCGATCTGGGCCTGCTGGGCATAGCGGCCGTAGGGATAACGCGCCTCGAGTTTCTCGAAATACTTGACGGCCTTGTCGAAGGCACCGTCGGACATCGCGGTCTTGGCTTCGGCGTAGAGCTTGTTGGCCGACCAGCCGGCGGTTTCGTCGACCTGCTCGGGCAGCAGGCCGCAGCCGGCGACGGAGACGGTCAGGAGCATTACCAGCAGTGCAGCTAAACTACGCATGATGAGCGAATCCCCAGTGAAGTCGGCCGATTATAGCGAAGTCACACAGACAACCATTCCGCCCGACTGCGCGGGACTGCGGCTCGACGCCGCGCTGGCGAAGCTGTTCCCCGAGCATTCGCGCAGCCGCCTGCAGGGCTGGCTCAAGGAGGGTCTGATCCGGCTCGACGGCGCCGCAGCCGATGCCAAGCGCAAGGTGCTGGGCGGCGAACGCATCACCTGTGCCGTCCTGCCAGCGCCGACTTTTACCGACGCGGCGGAAAACATCCCCCTGCGGATCGTTTTCGAAGATGACGCGCTCATCGTCATCGACAAGCCGGCCGGACTGGTGGTCCATCCGGGCAATGGGAATTCATCGGGCACGCTGATGAACGCGCTGTTGCACCACGCACAGGAACTGGCCGGCGTGCCGCGTGCCGGCATCGTGCATCGGCTCGACAAGGAAACCTCGGGGCTCATGGTCGTGGCGAAGGCACTCACCGCGCAGACCGACCTCGTGCGCCAATTGCAGGCGCGCACGGTCAAGCGCCACTACCTTGCGCTCGTGCATGGCAAGCTCGCCACAAGCGGCACGGTGGATGCACCACTCGGCCGCCATCCGGTGCAACGCACGAAGATGGCGGTCGTCAAACAGGGAGGCAAGGAAGCACGTACGCACTATGCACCCGTCGAACATTTCGACCGCAGCACGCTCGTCGAATGCCGGCTCGACACCGGCCGCACGCACCAGATCCGCGTGCATATGGCGAACATCAAGCATCCCCTCGTCGGCGATCCGGTCTACGGAAAAGCGAAATGCGGCGACGCGCTGCTCGATGCTTTTCCGCGTCAGGCGCTGCATGCCTTCCGCCTCGCGCTGGTCCATCCACAAACCGGTGAGGAACTGCACTGGGAATCGCCCCTGCCCGCGGACTTCGCCACCCTGCTGGAACACTTGCGTGCGGCCTGACTTCATCCTCCCCGACTGGCCAGCGCCGGCGCATGTCCATGCTTTGGTCACAACACGGATTGGCGGCGTCAGCACCGGCCCGTATGCCAGCTTCAACCTCGGTGATCATGTCGGCGACGATCCGGCCGCCGTCACCGAAAATCGCCGCATTCTGTGCCCCCCCCTTCCCGCCGAGCCAATCTGGATGAAACAGGTTCATGGTGTCCGTTGTCTCGATGCGGCAATCGCCCCGCGAGGCAGCGAAGCAGACGCCGCATTTTCACGCCAACCCGGCGTCGTCTGCGCCGTGCTCACCGCCGACTGCCTCCCGGTGCTGTTGTGTGACGCGGCCGGGACGGTGGTCGCCGCCGCGCATGCCGGCTGGCGCGGCCTCGCCGCCGGCGTGATCGAATCGACGGTCGCGGCGATGGGTGTGCCCTCAGACCGGCTCATGGCCTGGCTCGGGCCGGCGATCGGTCCGCAACATTTCGAGGTCGGCGGCGAAGTCCGCGACGTCTTCATGGCCCATGACCCGCAGGCTGCCGGGGCATTCATCACCCAGCCGAACGGTAAATGGCTCTGCAATATTTACCAACTCGCCACGCAGCGGCTCGCAGCGCTCGGCGTGTGCCGTCCCGTCAGCGCCGACTTTTGCACGGTACGTGATGAGGCAAGGTTTTTCTCCTATCGCCGGGAGGGCATTACCGGTCGCATGGCCAGCTTGATATGGCTGGATTGACAGCCTCTATGGTGCAATGCAAAATCTCTCCATGACACAAGCTCAAGACCCCAATACCGCCCTGCTCGCCCTGCAGAAGGAATGGCATGAACGCCATGCAACGCTCTGGCAGGCCATGCTCCAGCGCGACAAGCAAGCACCCGCCGAACCCTTGGTCAAGCCCGAGCCCGGCGACAAGCGCTTCAGCCATCCAGCCTGGGCGGAAAGCCCGATCTACGACTGGATGCGCCAGGCCTACCTGCTGAACGCCCAGTATCTCAAGCGCATGGCGGACACGATGCCGATTCCGCAGCAACTGCCACGCAATCGCGTGCAGTTCGCGACGCGCCAACTGGTCGATGCGCTGGCACCTTCCAACTTCGCCGCGACCAATCCAGAGTTCATCCAGAAGGCGCTCGAAACCAACGGCGAGAGCATCAAACAAGGCTTGCAGAACCTGATCGCCGACATGGAGAAGGGCCGCATCTCGATGACCGACGACGCGGCCTTCGAGGTCGGCCGCAATCTCGCGATCACGCCGGGCGCAGTCGTCTTCGAGAACGAAGTGTTCCAGCTGTTGCAGTACGCGCCACTGACCGACACGGTGGCCAAGCGACCGCTGCTGGTCGTGCCACCTTGCATCAACAAGTTCTACATCCTCGACCTGCAGCCGGAGAACTCATTCATCCGCTATGCCGTAGCGCAAGGCCAGACGGTCTTCCTCGTCTCCTGGCGCAACCCGCAGGCCGACCTTGGCCACCTGACCTGGGACGACTACGTCGAAAAAGGTCCGCTCACCGCGATCAAGGTCGTGCAGGAAATCTGCGGGCTCGACCAGATCAACGCGCTGGGCTTCTGCGTCGGCGGCACGATCCTGTCGTCGGCGCTGGCCGTGGCCAAGGCACGCGGCGAAGATCCCGTCGCTTCGCTGACGCTGCTCACCACGCTGCTCGACTTCACCGACACCGGCGAGATCGGCTGCTTTGTCGACGAGGCCACCGTAGCGACGCGCGAAGCGACCATCGGCAAGGGCGGCTTGCTCACCGCGCGCGAATTGTCGACCACCTTCTCGGCGCTGCGCGCGAACGACCTGATCTGGCAATACGTCGTCGGCAACTATCTCAAGGGCAACAAACCCGCCGCCTTCGACCTGCTCTACTGGAACTCGGATTCGACCAACCTGCCCGGCCCGTTCGCGGCGTGGTACCTGCGCCACCTCTATCTCGAGAACAACCTGCGCGTGCCGGGCAAGCTGGCGATGTGCGGCGTCAAGGCCGACCTGCGCAAGGTGGACATGCCTCACTTCATCCTCGCCACACGCGAGGATCACATCGTGCCGTGGGAGTCATCCTATCTTGGCCGGAAGCACCTCGGTGGGCAATCCACTTTCGTGCTCGGTGCTTCGGGCCACATCGCCGGCGTGATCAATCCCGCCGCGAAGAACAAGCGCAGTCACTGGATCAACGAGAGCAACACGGCAAACCCCGATGAATGGCTCGCGGCTGCGGCCGAGGTACCGGGAAGCTGGTGGCCGCGCTGGAGCGAATGGCTCAGGCAGTTCGCCGACGGAGAAGTCGCCGCGCGCGGACGGCTGGGCAGCAAGAATTACCCGCCGGGCGAACCCGCGCCCGGCGGGTATGTCAAGCAAAAGGCGTAAGCCGACAACAAAACCCACGAGAGGAGAAATCACATGCAGCGCATTGCACTGGTAACGGGCGGAATGGGCGGCCTCGGCGAGGCCATCTGCATCAAGCTGGCCGCCTTGGGCGATCGGGTCGTGACGACCTACAGCCCCGGCAACAAGACCGCGCAGGAATGGCTGCGCCGCATGAACGACATGGGCTATGGCTTCAAGGCCTATCCCTGCGACGTCAGCGACTTCGAATCCTGCAAGGCCTGCGTGGACGCGGTCGTCAAGGATCTCGGCCCGATCGACGTCCTCGTCAACAACGCCGGCATCACGCGTGACATGACCTTCAAGAAGATGACCAAGGCGGACTGGGACGCGGTGATCCACACCAATCTCGACTCGACCTTCAACATGACCAAGCAGGTCATGGACGGCATGACGGAGCGCGGCTGGGGCCGCGTCATCAACATCTCCTCCGTGAACGGCACCAAGGGCGCCTTCGGCCAGACCAACTATGCCGCCGCCAAGGCCGGGATGCACGGCTTCACCAAGTCACTGGCGCTGGAGGTGGCGAAGAAGGGCGTGACGGTCAACACCATCTCGCCTGGCTACATCGGTACCAAGATGGTGATGGCAATTCCACAGGATGTCCTCGACAGCAAGATCCTGCCGCAGATTCCCCAGTCCCGTCTCGGCAAGCCAGAGGAGGTGGCGGGACTCGTCGCCTATCTCGCCTCCGAGGAGGCGGCCTTCGTCACCGGGGCCAATATCTCGATCAACGGCGGCCAGCACATGTTCTGATGGCCGCTCTCATTTTCTTAACCAACACACAAACCAAAGGGAGCAAGAAATGACTCAACGCGTAGCTTTCGTCACCGGCGCCATGGGCGGTCTCGGCACCGCAATTTGCCAAGCTTTTGCCAAGGACGGCCACAAGGTCGTCGCCGCCTATCATCCCCAATTCGACAACAAGGACGAGTGGCTCAAGGAAATGGCCGAAGCGGGCTTCAAGGACTTCGTCTGCGTCGCCGGCGATGTCTCCTCGCTGGAAGATTGCCAGAAGATGGTGGCCGAGGCCGAAGCCGCCGCCGGCCCGGTCGACATCCTCGTGAACAACGCCGGCATCACGCGCGACCGCATGTTCGCCAAGATGGAGAAGGACCAGTGGGATGCCGTCATCTCCACCAACCTGACCTCGCTGTTCAACCTGACCAAGCAGTGCTCAGCCAAGATGGCCGAGCGCGGCTGGGGCCGCATCATCAACATCTCGTCGGTGAACGGCGTCAAGGGCCAGGCCGGTCAGACGAACTATTCGGCGGCCAAGGCCGGCGTGATCGGTTTCACCAAGGCGCTGGCGCAGGAACTGGCGACCAAGGGCGTCACCGTCAACGCCATCGCCCCGGGCTACGTCGCCACCAAGATGGTCATGGCCATCCGCGAAGACGTGCTGAAGAGCATCATCGACACCATCCCGATGAAGCGTCTGGCCAAGCCGGAAGAAATGGGCGCCCTGTGCTCCTATCTCGCCTCCGACCTGGCTGGCTACATGACCGGCGCCACGATGAACATCAACGGCGGTCTGTACTTGCAGTAAGGGTAATATGTAGCAGCGGTGTCGCCGCCATGGCGGCACCGCATAAGGCAAGGGGAGGAAACATCATGGCCGAACAGAATCGTCTCATCAAAAAATATCCGAATCGTCGTCTCTACGACACGCGTACCAGCACTTACATCACGCTGAGCGACGTGAAGGAACTGGTGTTGAAGCACGAAGAATTTCGTGTCGTTGACGCCAAGACCGGTGACGATCTGACGCGCAGCATCCTGCTCCAGATCATCCTTGAAGAAGAGGCTGGCGGCGCGCCGATGTTCACTTCCGACCTGCTCGCGCAGATGATCCGCTTTTACGGCAACGCCATGCAGGGCATGATGGGGCAGTACCTCGAAAACAACATCACCGCCTTCGCCGACATGCAGAAGAAGCTGCAGGATCAGGCTAAACACTTGTACGGCGACAGCGCCGCAATGAACAAGGACATGTGGGCGCAGTTCCTGAACTTCCAGGGCCCGGCCATGCAGAGCATGATGGGCACTTACGTCGAGCAGAGTCAGAAGATGTTCCACCAGATGCAGGAAAACATTCAGGAACAGACGAAGAAGATGTTCAGCGGTTTCCAGTTTCCCGGCCAGCCGGCAGCACCGGAAAAGATCGAAAAGAAAAAATAGTGGCCAGAAAGAAGCGCGTTCCGCGCGTCGGTTTCGTTTCGCTCGGCTGCCCCAAGGCCGCCAGTGATGCCGAGCAGATCCTGACCCGCCTGCGCGCTGAAGGCTACGAGATCTCCGGAAGTTATGACGGCGCCGATCTCGTGGTCGTCAATACCTGCGGCTTCATCGATGCCGCGGTTGAAGAATCCCTCGATGCGATTGGCGAAGCCCTCAATGAGAATGGCAAGGTCATCGTCACCGGCTGTCTCGGCGCCAAGGGAAGCATCGTGCAGGACACGCATCCGAGCGTGCTCGCGGTCACCGGCCCGCATGCGCTGCAGGAAGTCATGGATGCCGTGCATGCCCACCTTCCCCCGCAGCACGATCCCTTTGTCGACCTCGTGCCGCCGCAGGGCATCCGCCTGACGCCGGACCACTATGCCTACCTGAAGATTTCCGAAGGCTGCAATCATCGTTGCAGCTTCTGCATCATCCCCAGCTTGCGCGGCGATCTCGTCAGTCGCCCGGTCGGCGAGGTACTGCAGGAGGCCGAAACACTCGCCAACGCGGGCGTCAGGGAACTGATCATCATCTCGCAGGACACCAGCGCCTACGGTGTCGACGTTAAATACCGCACCGGTTTCGTCGGTGGCAAACCCGTCAAGACGCGGCTCTACGAACTCTGCAAGGAACTCGGTGAACTCGGTATCTGGGTGCGCCTGCACTACGTCTACCCCTATCCCAGCGTTGATGACCTGCTGCCGCTAATGGCGGAAGGCAAGATCCTGCCCTACCTCGACGTGCCCTTCCAGCATGCCAGTCCCCGCATCCTCAAACTGATGAAACGGCCGGGCGACATCGACAAGGTACTCGACCGCATCGCCAACTGGCGCAAAGCCGTGCCCGAGCTAACGATCCGCAGTACCTTCATCACCGGCTTTCCCGGCGAATCGGAAAGCGAGTTCAACGAACTGCTCGACTTTCTTGACACCGCGCAACTCGATCGCGTCGGCGCCTTCTCCTATTCGCCGGTCGAGGGTGCGGCGGCGAACGCCCTGCCCGGTGCGCTACCGGAAGAAGTCCGTGAAGAACGCAAAATGCGCCTGCTACGCCATCAGGAAGATATTTCGACACAACGCCTTGAATCCAGGATCGGCCAGACGCTGACGGTACTGGTCGACGATATCGACGAGGAAGGTGCCATCGCCCGTTCGGCGGGCGACGCACCCGACATCGACGGTCTCGTCTATATCGCCGACGGCCACGAACTTGAGATTGGCGAATTCGTCGAGGTCACGATCAACGACTGCGACGTGCATGATCTGTACGGCCAGCTTGCATGAAGCCCAAGGTCGGCCTGGCGCTGGGTAGTGGCTCTGCGCGCGGGTGGGCGCATATCGGCGTAATCCGCACACTGTTGGACGCCGGCATCAAGCCTGATGTGCTCTGCGGCTGCTCCATCGGCGCACTGGTGGGTGCGGCTTACGCGGATGGCGATCTGGATGACCTCGAACGCTGGGCCTCCGGGCTGGCGTGGAAAGATGTCGTCGGACTGATGGATGTCGGCTTCGCGGGGGGGCTGATCAAGGGTGACAAGCTGATCAGCTTTTTCGAACGCCACTTCGTCGACAAGGACTTCTCCGCTCTGCCCCTGCCCTTCGCCTGTGTCGCGACCGACCTCGCCAGCGGCCGCGAAATCTGGCTGAAGGAAGGCTCGGTGGCCGCCGCCGTGCGCGCCTCCATCGCCCTGCCGGGACTGTTCGCGCCGGTGAATCGCGATGGCCGGCTGCTGGTCGACGGCGGCCTGGTGAATCCGGTACCGGTATCGCTGTGCCGTGCGCTCGGCGCCGACATCGTCATCGCCGTCGATCTCGGCTCCGACCTCGTCGGTAGCGCACTCAGGCGTACTGCCGACGACGAGCCGGAAAGCTGGACAGGACGCATGCTTGCTGGCCTGGGTCTCAAGCGCGATAACGACCTGCCTTCACTTGCCGCGGTGCTTTCCACCAGTATCAACATCATGCAGGTACGCATTGCCCGCAGCCGAATGGCGGGCGAACCGGCCGATGCCCTGATTGCTCCCCGCCTCGGCCATCTCGGCCTGATGGACTACCACCGCGCCCCCGAGGCCATCGCCGAAGGCGCCGCCGCCGTGAAGCGCATGTTGCCCGCCATCGAATTCGCCCTGAACCCATGAACGCCCTGATCGAGCATCTGCGCACCCGACTAGGTGCCACCCATGTGCTGACCGATGCCTTCGACATCGCTCCTTATTGCACAGACTGGCGCGGCCGCTATTCGGGCCACCCAACCTGTGTGGTCAAGCCTGCCAATACCGAAGAAGTGGCCGCGGTCGTCAGGGCATGCAACGAAGCAGTCGTCCCTGTTGTGCCACAGGGCGGCAACACGGGGCTGTGCGGCGGCGCCACGCCAATCAAGGGCGAGGTCGTCGTCAGCCTCACCCGCCTGAACCGGGTGTGCGCGATCGATACCGACAACAACACGATGACGGTCGAGGCAGGCTGCACGCTCGCCGCAGTGCAGGCCGCGGCAGAACAGGTTGGCCGGTTGTTCCCCCTCTCGCTCGCCGCCGAGGGCACGGCGACCATCGGTGGCAACCTCTCGACGAATGCCGGCGGCGTGCAGGTGCTGCGCTATGGCAACGCGCGCGAACTGTGCCTCGGACTCGAAGTCGTGCTGCCTGACGGCCGTATCTGGAATGGCTTGCGCGGCCTGCGCAAGGACAATACCGGCTATGACATGAAGCACCTGTTCATCGGCGCCGAAGGCACGCTTGGCCTGATCACCGCCGCCGTGCTCAAGCTCTATTCACGTCCGCGTGCCGTCGCCACCGCCTGGGTTGCCATTCCCGGCCCGCAGGCTGCCGTTGCACTCCTCACGCGCTTGCGCGAAAAAATCGGCGGTCGCGTGACGGCATTCGAACTGATCGGCCGCCCGGCGCTCGACCTCGTGCTGCAGCACATTCCCGGCAGTCGTGACCCGCTCGCCGAGCGTTCGCTCTGGCAGGTGCTCATCGAACTTTCCGACACGATGGAGTCCGATCTTTCCGCCCCGCTTGAGGAAGTCCTGTTCGCTGCGGTTGCCGCCGGTGAAGCCGGAGATGCTGCCATCGCCCACAGCGATACCCAAACACAGGCACTCTGGGCGCTGCGCGAGAACATCGCCGAAGCGCAGAAGATCGAAGGGCTTTCGATCAAGCACGACATTTCCCTTCCGGTGTCACGCATTCCCGAGTTCATCGCGCGCTGCGACGCAGCCCTCGCAGCCAACTTTCCCGGTGTGCGAATCGTCTGCTTCGGCCATCTCGGCGACGGCAACCTGCACTACAACCAGTCGCAACCCACCGGGTTCGACAACACCGCCTTCATCGCCCAATCATCCGCCGTCAATCGCGTCGTACATGATCTTGTCAATGAACTCGATGGCTCGATCTCGGCCGAGCATGGACTCGGCCAACTCAAGCGCGCGGAGATCCTGCGATACAAGAGCGATACCGAGATGGACATGATGCGCGCCGTCAAGCGCGCCCTCGATCCGAACGGCCTGATGAATCCCGGCAAAATCCTCTGAATTTTTTTCCACCAGAGGTTTACACACAAGAACGTATCGGTATAATGCGCCCTCTCTTTTGGGGGTATAGCTCAGCTGGGAGAGCGCTTGCATGGCATGCAAGAGGTCCGCGGTTCGATCCCGCGTACCTCCACCAAGACGAAGACCCTATCGTCTAGAGGCCTAGGACAACACCCTTTCACGGTGTGAACCGGGGTTCGAATCCCCGTGGGGTCGCCAAGATTTACAAAAGCCACCGCAAGGTGGCTTTTGGCGTTTACCGGCGAGAAAAATCAGGCGAAAAAAAGCGTCAGCGCCGGGGAGGCTTACTGACGCCGAGGAGGTGATCAAATCCCGGCCGGGCGATATGCCCTTGGCTTATTGCATCTGCTGGATGCCGGCGAGGAGCCAACCGCCATTGCCGCTGCGCGGCTTGACCAGATGCCAGACTTCGTCGAACGATTCGACCGAGCCATTCTTTTCTTCACGGATCTGGCCGGTGAAGCGCACGCCGACTACATAGCGGGTGGCTTCCTCGACAACGTCGATCACATCGGCTTCGACGCTGACCACATCGGTTTCCTGTGCTGCCGTGCCACGCTCGGCGAAATCCATCTTGATCTCGGCGAACATTTCCGGAGTCGTGAATTCGCGAATGTCGTCGAGGTTGCCGGCATCGTTGGCGGCCTGCAGGCGGATGAAATGCACCTTGGCGTTGCGCACGAAGCCAGCCACGTCGAAATCGGCCGGAATGTTGGCGCCGGACGAGTATTCATTGGAAGCCGCCGAGGATGCGGGCATCGACACATCGTAGCCGCGGTTTGCCGCGACGGGCTCCTGTGCCTGGTAGCGCATGCCGCCCGCGCTTGCGAGCGCCGGCTGCTGCGCCATGGCGCGCTTGCGCATGACCAGGCCGACAACGACCACCACCGCCATGACCAGCAAACCAATCATCAGCATCGAGGCCAATTCCTCGCCGAAGCCGAGGTGCGAAGCGAGTGCGGCCAGACCCAGGCCGGCAGCCAGACCGGCGACCGGACCCATCCAGGACGACCGGGGCTTGGCAGCCGCTTGTGCGGCGGCGCCGGGAGCGGCGGCAGAAGTAGCCGGCGCCGCAGTCGGAGGCGTCGCGGGCTTGGGCGCGTCCATCTGGCGTTGCATGCCTGAAGACTTGGCGCCTCCCAGGCGTTTGGCCTCGGCATCGCCGGCGCTCAGGCCAACACCCAACGCCAAAACAGCGGCGATCATCATCGAAAACATTTTCATGGCAGTCTCCTGTGAGTTGCATTACGACGCGGCACAGGATAGCTGCTCCCAGAACAATAGAAAACCAGAATTATTGTTACTGACAGTTCGAATAAATCTAACTATTTGCCACGCGGCTTGCGCTTCTTCGGCATGCCGGCGCCGCCGAAGATGTCGTGCTGGGCGAAACGGCAAATGGAGGCAATGATCGGATGCGTCAGCTTACGTTCGGTGGTGATCGCATAAATCTGCTCCCGAACGGCCTCGATCCGGCCGACAACCTGGACCTCATGCTGCCGGACAATGATCGACTCGATCGCCGTCGGCGCCGCGAAATAGCCCGCGCCCGCCTGACCGAATGCCATCATCAGCGCGGTGTCGTCGAATTCGCCGACGATGCGGGGATGCAATCGCTCGCTTTCGAACCAGCGCATCAAACGGGCATGCAAGGCAACCTCAATCCCCGGCAGCAGAAACGGGGCGCCATCAAGCGATTGCGGAAAACCCCGCGCATCACTTCCAGGCAGCGACTTCGCGCCGAAGATGCTGACACCGCTTTCGCCGAGGAAGTGATCGTAGCCGCGCACGTTGAGATTCTCCGGCATCGGGCGGTCCGCGATCACCATGTCGAGGCGATGCACGGCAAGATCACCCAACAGGGTCGTGAGCCGCCCCTCGCGACAGACCAGCCTGACCGGTTCCTCGAAACCCAGCGACGGTTCGACCAGTCGATAGGCCACCATCTTCGGCACCGAATCGGAGATGCCGACCCGGAAGGTCACGCTCTGCGCATGCGCCTCGGTACGCAGCGACTCCAGCAACTCGTCGCCGAGCGAGAAGATCTGTTCGGCATAGCCGAGCATGCGCTGGCCGGTTTCGGTGAGTTCGAGCCCGCGCCCGACGCGCCGGAACAGGTCGACGCCCAAAACGCCTTCGAATTCGCTGAGTTGGCCGCTGATCGATTGCGGCGTCAGATGCAGGCGCTCGCTGGCGCGCGCGATGCTGCCGGACTTGGCTACCATCCAGAAGTAACGCAGGTGCTTGAAATTGAGGCTGGCCATCGCAAAATATTCGTGGAAGTCGAACAGTCGATAAATATTAATCGATTAGTACGATGTGTCAATTTAACCTAAGATTACATCCGTCATTGACCGCAAGGGGTTTGTCATCATGAAACGCATTCTGCTATTTCTGGGCACCAACATGGCCATCGTGCTCGTCCTGTCGATCACCATGCGTTTGCTGGGGGTCGAGCCCTACCTCAACGCCAACGGCCTGAACCTGGGCTCGCTGCTGATCTTCGCGGCGGTGATGGGCTTCGGCGGCTCGCTGATCTCGCTGGCCATCTCCAAATGGTCGGCGAAGAAGGCCATGGGCGTCCATGTCATCGAGGCGCCATCCAACAGCACCGAGTTCTGGCTGGTCGACACCATCCGCAAGTATTCCCAGCAGGCCGGCATCCAGATGCCGGAAGTCGGCATCTACGAATCGCCCGACGTCAACGCCTTCGCCACCGGCATGAGCAAGAACAGTTCGCTGATCGCCGTGTCGACCGGCCTGCTGCAAAAAATGACGCGCCAGGAAGCCGAGGCCGTGCTTGGCCACGAGGTCGCGCACGCTGCCAACGGCGACATGGTCACGCTGGCGCTGATCCAGGGCGTGGTGAATACCTTCGTGATGTTCCTCTCGCGCGTCATCGGTCATCTCGTCGATCGCGTCGTCTTCAAGACCGAGCGCGGCACCGGCCCGGCCTTCTTCGTGACCATGATCGTCGCCGAACTGGTACTCGGCATCCTCGCCTCGATCATCGTGATGTATTTCTCGCGGCAGCGCGAATTCCGCGCCGATGTGGGGGGCGCCCGCCTCGCCGGCCGCCAGAACATGATCGCCGCGCTGGAGCGCCTGAACAGCCTGCATCCGCAACCCCTGCCCGAGAAGATGGCGGCTTTCGGCATCGCCGGCGGCATGGGCGGCGGACTCAAGCGCCTGTTCATGACCCACCCGCCGCTCGAAGAGCGCATCGCCGCGCTGCGCGCCGCGTCGAACTGAACAACCTACTCAGGCTTGCGCCGCAGCACCATCCGCTCCGCCGTCTGGACCACCTCCAGATGGCGGAGTACGTTCTGCCCCAGCAGCGCTTCGCCGGGCATGCCGGCCAGCACGATGATGCGCACATCGCGCACCGCGAGGCCGCCCAGCGACACGGTCTGCCCCGTCACCTCCTCGCCCTGCGTCATGCCGCCCGCCGTGCCGACCGCGACCGGGCGGCCGCGCGGCAAACCGAGCCGTCCCGCCAGCGCCGAGTTTACCGAGACCGTGCTGGCGCCCGTGTCGACCATGAAGGTCACCGGTTCGCCGTTGATCTTCCCCGCCACGTAGAAGTGGCCATCGCGCGAACGCGGAATCACGATCTCGCCGCCGCTTTCCGCCGTCGCCACCTTGGGTTGCAACTGCGCATCGATCACCATGTAAGCGATGCCGAACAGGGCGATCCAGACCAGCGCCGCGAGGTAATGCTTGCCCGGCAGATTCACTTCGGCTCCACGCGCAACAGGCGTCCGTCTGGGCTGTCGGTCAGCAGATAGATCAGCCCGTCCGGGCCGCTGCGCACATCGCGGATGCGCCCCACCTTGCCGACCAGCAAGCGCTCTTCGCGGATGACGCGCTCGTTGTCCACTTCCAGCCGTGCCAGCAACTCGCCACGCAGGGCACCGACGAAGAGATTGCCACGCCACTTCGGAAAGCGGTCACCCGTGTAGAAGGCCATTCCCGATGGTGCGATCGATGGCACCCAGGTCCAGAGCGGCTGCGCCATGCCGGGCTTGTGCGTGCCCTCGCCGATCTTCGTGCCGCTCCCGTAGTTGACGCCGTAGGTGATCACCGGCCAGCCATAATTCACCCCGGCGCGCATGATGTTCACCTCGTCGCCGCCCTGCGGGCCATGCTCGTGCGTCCAGAGTTCGCCCGTCGTCGGATGCAGGACCGCACCCTGCATGTTGCGGTTGCCGAGTGTGAATTTCTCCGGCAACGCACCTGCCCTGCCGACGAAGGGATTGTCCGCCGGCACGCGTCCGTCGTCGTGCAAACGAATGACCGAGCCGGCGTGATCGTCGAGCCGCTGGGCACGCTGCATGTCGCCGCGGTCGCCGAGCGTAATGTAGAGATAGCCCTGGCGATCGAACACCAGCCGCGAACCGAAGTGCAACCCCGCCGTCGTTTTCGGCCGCATGCGGAACAGCACTTCGACATCGCGCAGCGCGTGACCGTCCAGTCGCCCACGCAGAACTTCGGTGCCCTGCCCGCCCGGCCCGGGCCCGGCGTAGGACAGGTAGACCCAGCCGTTCCGGGCATAGTCGGGATGCAGCGCGACATCGAGCAGGCCGCCCTGCCCGACGGCAGCGACCGGCGGCAGTCCGGCCACCGGGC
>Ga0209835_1000901_pt1 | contig 17718 bp, 15 predicted proteins | sample LakKivwa52mmetaG_FD_184138 | JGI IMG/M metagenome (GOLD analysis project Ga0209835, IMG submission 184138) | Anoxic lake water microbial communities from Lake Kivu, Rwanda to study Microbial Dark Matter (Phase II) - Lake Kivu water 52m metaG... | ecosystem: Environmental > Aquatic > Freshwater >...
ATGAGTATTATACATAGAATTGCAGAATCATTTCAATACGTTTCCTTACAAAACAGCAAAATAGCGCATATCTGCTTAACCCTGGTAAATCCCAACGCCTCGAAAAAACGTCCCGAAGGCTTCCCAACCAGGAAAAATTGGCGCAGAAGGCCTTCGGGACGTTGCTTATCAGGTATACTTTCGTTCATGCACGATTTGATTGGAATTTTTGGAGGCACCTTCGACCCGCCGCATCTCGGCCACCTGATTCTGGCTGCCGAGGCCCAGGCGCAACTCCAACTCAGCCGGGTGTTGTGGATGCTGACTCCCCAGCCGCCGCACAAGCCCGAACGCCCCATTACCCCGCTCGAACATCGGCTCGAAATGCTGCGCCGCGTCATCAGCGATAGCCCCGGTTTCGAACTCTCCAGGGTGGAAATCGACCGGCCTGGCCCGCACTACACCATTGACACGTTGGACCAGCTTCAGGAAAAATACCCAACCGGGAAGTTGGTCTTGTTGATCGGCGGGGATTCCCTGCGCGACCTGCCTGGCTGGAACCGCCCCCGCGAAATCATCGCCGCCGTTCATGCGTTTGGCGTGATGCGCCGCCCCGGCGACAGCATCGAACTCGACGCGCTGGAGCGGGTCTTCCCGCACATTCGTGACAAACTCCTGTTCATCAATGCGCCCCAGTTTGACATCTCTTCTTCCACCCTGCGCCAGCGGATCGCTGACGCAGGTCACTACCGCTATTATCTCCATCCACAGGTTTATGACTACATCCAGCAAAACCATCTCTATCGGTGAAAAACCCGCCGCATTGGGACTTTTACAGAGCGGCGTCTTCTCCTCTGTTTCGCTCGGGCATCTCGCTGTTGATTTGCTCAACGGCACGCGCCCGGTACTGCTCACTTACTTGAGTGTCTCATTAGGGCTTACAAACACCACCCTGGCAGCGGTCAGCACTGGTTATGTCTGGGTGGCCTCGGCCTCGCAACCGCTCTTTGGCTGGCTGGCAGACCGGGTAGGCGCGCGCTGGCTGGCCTCGCTTGGCATTCTCTGGATGTCGCTCTTCTTCAGCCTGGCGATGCTGCTCAACGGCACGCTCTCACTGGCGCTGCTTATCATCGGAAGCCTTGGCTCGGCAGCATTTCACCCTGCCGGGACGATGGAATCGACCCTGGCAGGCCGCGAACTGTATGCCGGACGCGAAACCACCGCTTCGGCGCTCTTTTTCTTCGCCGGGCAATTCGGATACTTTCTCGGGCCGATTGCCAGCGGGCCGCTCATTGACCGCTACGGCGCGCCGGGGCTGTTGGTCTTGGCGGCTTTTTTGTTGCCGATTGGCTTAAACGCGGGCTGGCAGTTGCGGAATCGCTTTCCTGCGCGTAGTCAGAGCGAAAAACCTGATGTTGCTCCGGTTATTGCGCAAACGAGCTGGAAGCTCATCATTCTGCTGGCAGTCATTGGCGCAATGCAGGCCTGGGCGCAGCAAAATATGATGACGTTCCTGCCCAAATACCTGCACGACCTGGGGCAGTCGCCGGTTGTGTATGGGATTTTCGCCGGGTTATTTATGGGCGGCTCGGCGTTTGGCAACGTGTTGGGCGGCAACCTGGCCGACAAATTCGGCAAGCAGCGCGTGGCGATGACTGCCTTGCTGTTCGCCAGCCTGCCGCTTTTTGTTATTTCGCAAATTGGATGGTCGCCCTGGCTATATGCGCTGGTCCCGCTTGCTGGGGCTTTTACCGGCTCGGTGCATAGCATCATCGTCGTATTGGCGCAGCGCATCTTGCCGATGGGGATGGGGGCTGCCTCCGGGCTGACTCTCGGGTTCATCTTTTCCGCCGGGGCGCTTGGCACGCTGTTGTGCGGGCCGCTGGCCGATAGCGTTGGCTGGCCGCCGGTTTTTTTGTTGACGGGCGGCCTGACTCTCACTGCTGCATTGTTGACATTCGGGTTGCGTGAGTAAAAAATGGCAAAGACCGCCGACCAGGATTTTTCCGGTCAGCGGTCTTTGCGATATGGTGAGTTAACCTGCCAGTATCGCTTCGATTTGCTCCAACTCATCCGCGCTGAAGGACAGGTTGCCCAACGCCCCGATATTTTCCTCCAACTGCGCCACGCTGCTGGCCCCAACCAGGGCCGAGGTGACTTCGGCTTTTCTCAGTACCCAGGCAATCGCCATCTGCGAGAGTTTTTGGCCACGCGCCTGGGCCAGGTCGTTCAGTTTGCGAATTTTGGCGATGTTCCTGTCAACATCATCCTTTGTTAGCCAGACGCGCGCGGTTTTGCTGGCGCGCGCGCCTGCAGGGATGCCGTTCAGGTAGCGGTCGGTTAATAATCCCTGGGCGAGCGGCGAAAAGACGATGCAGCCCATCCCTTCCTGGTGGACGGCGTCGAGCAGGCCTTCTTCCACCCAGCGGTTGAACATGCTGTAGGACGGTTGATGAATCAAGCAGGGGGTGCCCATCTCGCGCAAGATGCGCGCGGCTTCACGAGTCTGTTCGGGGGAGTAGGAAGAGATTCCAGCGTAGAGCGATTTCCCTTGACGGACAGCCGCATCCAGCGCGCCCATCGTCTCTTCGAGCGGGGTCTCCGGGTCGAAACGGTGGCTGTAAAAGATGTCTACATACTCCAATCCCATGCGTTTGAGCGATTGGTTTAGGCTGGCGAGCAGGTATTTGCGCGAGCCCCATTCGCCATAAGGGCCGGGCCACATGTCGTAACCGGCTTTGGTGGAGATGATGAGTTCGTCGCGGTAAGGGCGGAAATCCTGCGCCATCAATTTGCCGAAGTTTTCTTCGGCGGAGCCGGGCGGCGGGCCGTAGTTGTTTGCCAGGTCAAAGTGGGTGATGCCCAGGTCGAAGGCGCGGTGGGCGATGGCGCGGCTGTTCTCGAACACGTCGAGGCCGCCAAAGTTGTACCACAGCCCCAGCGAGATGAGCGGCAGCTTCAACCCGCTGCGCCCGGCGCGCTTGTAGGTCATGGTTTCATAACGGGATTCGGATGCGGTGTACATGGGGAAATGCTCCTGTTTTGGTTGCGGAATGAATTCCGCGTTACTGAAGTTGTACCACAAAACGATGGCAATATACCATTTCGTCCCTTAACGGCACACTCCCGCTGTTTTCAGCGGGAGCGGCCAGACCAACTCAGAGGGAGGAGAGAGTTTTTACACGGGCAGCAGGAGGATTGGCTGCCCGGTATGGACGTTAGAGCGGTTCGTGATTGGGGTTCGTGCCACACCAGACGCAGGTGGGCTTGTCGAACAGGTTGCACTCTTTGGCGTTCGAGCAGCGCCGGGCGGTGACGCGCGGCGCGTCGGGCAGGAAATCGATTGGATATACCACTTCAGTTTCAAACGCCACTTCGTGGCCGACGTGGTCACAATAGCGGATTTTGGTCACTTCCCATTTTTTCTCAGCCATAAATACCTCCAAAGTACGTTGTTATTTTAGGATATGTCGGACAGCCTTGCCAGTGACAGGCGTCACAAGCCTGGCGGACAAAGGGCATATATCGGATGACATGTGTCCTATTTCTTTTCCAGCCGGTAGACGATCCCGGTGGGATAGTCGGCCACATATAACTCCCCGGCGTCATCCACGCCAAAGGTGGAGATGCGCAGGCCGGATTTGAACAGCAGCGTGGCGACGGATTGCGTTTCAGAAGCCGGGACCATGTCGGTGCTGGCGGGCAGTCCCCAGATGTTGCCGGAGCAGTAATCGCCGTAGAAGTAGATTCCCTGCCATTCGGGCATGGACTGACCGGTGTAAACGTATCCGCCGGTGACGGAGCAGCCGAACGAGCGGGTATATTCAGCGACCGGGGCGGTGAATTCAGGGCGGTTGTTGCCCTCGAAGGGCAGGGTGCCTTCCATTTTGTTCCAACCGAAGTTGATTCCGCCGGGCGCGCCGCTGGGGACGCGGTTGATTTCCTCGCGGGCGCTCTGGCCCACGTCGCCCATCCAGATGTCGCCGGTCAGCGGGTCGAAGGAGATGCGCCAGGGGTTGCGAAGGCCAAAGGCCCATATTTCCGGGTAAGCGCCGCTGGTGTTGACAAATGGATTATCGGGCGGGATGGCGTAGGGGTCGCCATTATCGACATCGATGCGCAGGATTTTGCCGAGCAGGGAGTTGCCCGATTGGGCGTTGTCGAACGGATCGCCCTGCGAGCCGCCGTCGCCCAGCGCAATATAGAGGTAGCCATCTGGCCCGAATTTAACTGCACCGCCGTTGTGGTTAGCGTAGGGCTGTTTGACCGCCAGGATGAGCTTTTCGCTGCCCGGGTCGGCGCTCTCTCCACGGGCCGTAAAACGGGAGATGCGCGTGTCTCCGTTTCGGTCAGTGTAATTGACGTAGAGATAGCCGTTTTGCGTAAAGTTCGGATGGAAGGCCAGTCCCAGCAAACCCTGTTCGGATGAGTTGCTACCAACCTGGTCGGTGATGTCCAGGAATGGCGTTGGCTGGAGTTGGTCGTTCAGGATGATGCGGATTTGTCCGCGTTTTTCCAGCACGAACAGGCGATTGGAGCCGTCAGCGGCGCCGGTGATGTCGGTTGGCTGGGTTAATCCCTGGATGACGACGGCCCAGGTATAGTCATCCGGGTTGGGTAGTTGGCTGCTGACGGGTTCAGGGGTAGGGGGCAGGGGTGTTGCGAGTTCGCCCGGCGCTTCGGTGGCAGGAACCGGCGTCGTCGGCGGGGCGGTTGGGGTGGCCGGAATGTTCGTTGGTGGAACCAGGGTGACGCGGGGCGAGGGAGCGTCGCCCCCTAACGGGGACTGGCAGCCCGCCAGGAGCAGGGTAAAGGCCAGGATACCGGTAAAAAGGTTGCGGGGTGTCATTTAATCTCCTATTTGATGTCGGTAACTTCTCCATCGATAATATCGTTCTCGTCGGGGGCTGTTTTTGTCGCATCGCCCATATCCTGGACAGTGCTGAGCAGGTTTTTGAGATGTTCACGCACGACGTTTGGCGGGCACATCTCGAGGAACAGGTACATACCCATCCAGACGATGGCAATGTCGTCGGCGGTGCCGATAATGGGCGCGACGGCGGCGGGGATGAAGTCGACCGGCGAAATCAGGTAGGCCAGTGCGCCGACGGGCAGCAATTTGAGCAGGAAGTTGACGCGGCCATCGGCCATCAGGCGCAGGATGAGCCTGGAACGTAGGGCAAAATCACGAAAAATGTTGCCTTGCGAGGGGATGATGTTTCCCGGAGTTTGTTTGTCCATTTCTCCTCCAAATTCTCTGGTTCGATTATAGCCCGGCAAGTTAAGGGCTGCGTGAGATATACGCAGGCCTTCGAGTTTCGTTCCTGAAGTCCAAAATCTCCCAATTTTGGCGAAACCTGCAAATCCGAAGTCAGGAGACTTCGGGCTCCGTTCCAGCAACATTGTAAACCAAAAACGGTGTGATAGAATAGCGCGCATGTCCCCTTTTTATACCCGTACTGGTGATGAAGGCACCACCGGCCTGCTTGGCGAAGGCCGCGTGCCAAAGTTTGACCTGCGAATCGAAGCCTTGGGCGCGCTGGATGAAGCCACCGCTGCGCTGGGGCTGGCGCGGGCGAACGTCACAGCCTCCCAAATTGGGCCGCTCTTGCTGGATGTGCAGCGTGATCTGTATCACCTGATGGCCGAGGTGGGCGCGACGCCCGAAAACGCGGAAAAATTTCGAAAAATTGACGAGAATCGCGTCCAGTGGCTCGAAGAGCAGACCGACGCCATTGAAAAAGTCGTCGAAGTGCCGCGCGAGTTTATTATTCCGGGTGAAACGCAGTCGAGCGCGGCCTTGTCGCTGGCGCGGACGGTGGTGCGGCGGGCCGAGCGGCGCGTGGTGGAGTTGTTCCACGCGGAAGAATTGGGAAATATGGCGTTGATTGCCTACCTGAACCGGCTTTCGTCGCTGTGTTTTGTGTTGGAGTTGCTCGAAAATCAATCGGGTGGACAGGCCACCAAACTGGCGAAAGAATCATGACTGGAACCATCATCAACGTCGTTGCCATCCTGGTCGGTGGGGCTGCCGGGCTTTTGTTCGGGGCGCGCCTATCGGGAAAATTGAAAGAAACCGTGATTGCTGGCATGGGACTGTTCACAACTGCTGTTGGTTTGCAGATGTTCCTGGAGACCGAAAACCCGCTGATTGTGCTGGGCGCGTTGATTGTGGGCGCGATTCTCGGCGAGTGGTGGGGCATCGAAAATGGCTTGCGGCGCATGGGCGAATGGCTCGAAAAACGCTTCGCGGGCGGCGTGGAGGCTGAATCGAGCCGCTTTGTGCGCGGGTTTATGACTGCCTCGCTGCTTTACCTGATTGGGCCGATGGCGATTCTCGGCTCGATAAGCGACGGGTTGACCGGTGATTACAGCACGCTGGCGATTAAATCCGTTTTGGACGGATTCGCCTCGATTGCGTTTGCCTCCAGCCTGGGGATTGGTGTCCTGTTTTCGGCGATTCCCACGCTGGTTTACCAGGGCGGAATCAGCCTGCTGGCGGCGCAGTTGAACACCCTCGTCACGCCGCAGATGATGGGCGAACTAACCGCTACCGGCGGCGTGCTGCTGATGGGCGTGGGAGTCGGCAGCCTGCTGGAACTGAAGAAAATCCGCGTGGGAAACTTCCTGCCGTCGCTGGCAATTGCCCCGCTGATTGTGTATGTGGTGAGTCTGGTGGTGAAGTGATGAAAGCACTCTGGCTCGAAAATCAGCAACTTCATCTGCGCGAGGATGTACCCCTGCCGGCGAAACCCGGCGAGGCGCTGGTGAAGGTGCGCATGGCGGGGGTGTGCGGCACCGACCTGGAGATGGTGAAGGGATACTACCCGTTTACCGGCATCCCGGGGCATGAGTTTGTGGGCGAAGTAGCGCGAATTGACAATTCGCGCCACGATTGGATTGGAAAGCGGGTGGTGGGGGAGATTAATGCCACCTGTGGAACCTGCGAACAGTGCCGGGGCGGCAGGCCGACTCACTGCGAAAGGCGCACCGTTTTAGGCATTCTCAACCGCGATGGGGTGTTTGCCGAATACGTCAACCTGCCGCTCGAAAACCTGCATCTGGTCCCCGATTCGGTTTCGGATGAGGCGGCGGTCTTTGTGGAACCGCTGGCAGCGGCGCTGGAAATCCAGCAGCAGGTGCAGATTAAGCCGACGGACAGAATCCTGTTGGTAGGCGCGGGACGCCTGGGGCAGTTGATTGCCCAAACGTTGGCGCTGACCGGGGCCGACCTGCGCGTAGTGGCGCGGCATCCGTTGCAGCAAAATTTATTAACCAAGCGCGGCATCAAGCTGGTCGATGAAGCAGATGTCCAGCCCTGGCGTTACGATGTGGTGGTGGAGGCAACCGGCTCGACGGCGGGATTCGAACTGGCGCGCAAGGCCATTCGCCCGCGTGGGACGTTCGTGCTGAAAAGCACCTACAAAGGCGACATCACGCACAATCTCTCGCCGGTGGTGGTGGATGAGATTACGATTGTCGGTTCGCGCTGCGGGCCGTTTGCCCCGGCGCTGCGCCTGTTGAAGAATAAGGAAGTTGACCCAACCGTGCTGATTGCGGCGGAGTTTGGGTTAAGGGAATCTATCAAAGCGTTCGATGAAGCGGAAAAACGGGGGATGTTGAAGGTGGTGGTAAACTGTCAGTGAGTTAATCTTATTGTGCTCAGTGAAAAGTTGCCAGTGGGGCAGTGCCCATGCTGGTTTGGCGGTAAAAAATCTCCGGCAGGAAACTGCCGGGGAAATGGTTTAATGCTCAGGGCGGAATAAATTCCGCATTACTATTTGGGAATATGGACGATGAAGGCGGTGCCTTCGCCGACCTTGCTGCGTACTTCGATACGCCCGCCGTGTCCCTGCACGATTTGTTTGCAGATGGAGAGGCCGAGGCCGGTGCCGGTGGCTTTGGTTTCTAGTCCCTTGACGCGATAAAATTTCTGGAACAGGTTGGGGAGGGATTCTTCGGGAATGCCGTAACCGGTATCGGTGATGGAGAAGTGCCAGGATTTTTCATCCATGCCAGCGGTGATGATAACTTTGCCGCCGGGGCGGTTGTATTTGATGGCATTGCTGACAAGGTTCATGATAACTTGCTTGAGTTTGTCGCGATCGCCTGTGACAATGGGCATGTCGCTGGGGATTTTGATATCGATGGCGATGCGGCTTTCCTCGGCTTTGGAACCCAAAACCCCTTTGCATTCCTCGCACAGGGGCTGGAAGGGGAAGCTGGATTTGTTGAATTGGACGCGGCCTGATTCGAGCCGGGCCAGGTCAAGGAATGAGGAGGCCAGGGCGTTGAGGCGGATTGTTTCCTGGTGAATGTTGGTGATGATTTGTTCGGCCTGGTCGCGGGAGATTTCTGGGCGCAGCAGCAGGTAGGTAGCGGTGCTGAGCGAGGCGAGCGGGGTGCGTAACTCGTGAACAAACTCGGCAATGAGGTCGGATTGTTGGAACAAGCGGGTATTTTCGATGGCAATGGCGGCTTGCGCGCCGAGGACGGTCAGCATATCTTCATCGGTGTCGCTAAAATCGCCATTGGTTTTGTTGAGGACTTCCAGCACGCCGACGACTTTTTCTTTGGTAATGAGCGGCACGCCGATAATTGACCTGGTTGTGAAGCTGAGGGTTTTGGAGACGTTTTTGAAGTGGCGCGTGTCTTTTTTTACGTCGCTGATGCGCACCGGCTCGCGGTTGGTGACAATCCACCCAGCGATGCTGTCCATGGGGATGACCATGCCGCGCATCATCGGGTCGGGGTTGGTGGCGGCCTGGAAGTACAGTTCGCGGGCGGTGTCGTCGTAGAGCAGGATGGAGGCGGCTTCGGCGTCGGTGATGTCGCGCGCAGCGTGGATGATGCGGTTGAGCAGCGGGTCGAGTTCGAGGGTGGAGGCCAGGTCGCGGGAAATCTCAATTAGCCGTTTGTAGCGTTCGAGTCGTTTGGGATAATTTTCAAGCATGTCACACCCGTTCTGAAATAGCAGGCAGCACGGCGGCAGCGTCTTCCCGCAGGACGACATCGGCGCGCACGTTCAGGTAGGTATCGCTGTTATTAATGATGATTAAATGTGCGCCCCGGTCAATCGCTTGCATGGGCAGTCCGGCCACCGGCAGGACTTCGAGGGATGAGCCGACCACAATCATCAAGTCGCAACTGCGGGCTTCGCACTGGGCTTCGAACCAGGCTTTTTGGGGCAGTTGTTCACCGAAGAGGATGACATCCGGTTTAAGGATGGCGCCGCAGTGGGGGCAGTGGGGAATTGCGCCATTTTTAACGAAGGCCGGCAGGTAGGTTTCGTGTCCCTGCTGGCGGTAGCATTGTGTACAGGAGAGTGTGCGCAATGTACCGTGCATCTCGATGACCCTGCGCGAACCGGCTTTCTGGTGGAGCATGTCGATGTTCTGGGTGATGACGACCTGGAGGTGGCCTTTTTGTTCCAGTTCGGCAATGGCATGGTGGGCCGGGTTGGGAAGGGCATTGAAAATCTGGCTGGCGAGTGGGTGAAACCAGTGGAAGAACTGTGCCGGGTTGGTGCGAAAGGTCGTCATCGAAGCGACTTCGAGCGGTTCATCGCGCGACCACAGGCCGCTGCCCTCAGAGCGGAAATCAGGGATTCCGGATGGCGTGGAAAGACCGGCCCCGGTAAGGACGACGGCATGGCGGGCCTTGGCAAGCAATTCGGCAGCGTATTCGATTAACTCCAGGGTTTGGCCGGGAAAAGTTTGCATTATGAAGATGTCGGGCGGGGGGCGCGGGTTTCGATTTTCATCGCCAGGTTGGTGTATTGCTGGTTGGTGAGACTTTCCTGTTGCACCAGGTAGGCCATTGTCTGCATCCGAACTGCCTGGAGCAGCAGTTCCGGGGCAGGGGTGAAGGTGACATCAATTGTGTATTTCAGCCGGTCTTGCACCTGTGGCACAGAAAGTTGGGCTTCGGAGCGCAGGCGGTAATTTACGGCAACGTGGATGCGGGTTTTATCGACTCCCAGTGTGGTCAGGTCGTCAATTAAAGCGCGGGATTGTTGCAGGGAGTGGTCGAACGGTTCGGCAATGATAAGCAGTTCGCTGAATGCAGGGACGAGTTTTTGTGACAGCGGGCTGAGCCCGCTTCCCAGGTCAACGATGACATATTTTGACATGTAGCGCAGCCGGTTGAGCAACACATCGAAGTGTTCGGTTTTGGCTTGCAGTATCCCATCTTTGGGCTGGGGAGATGCTACCAGAATATCGATACCGGAAGGGTGAAACAGCAATCGTTCCTTAACTTCGTTGCGGGTAATCTGCGCAGGTTGGGGCAGGTTCAATAGTTCTACCAGTCCTGACGATTTGGTCAGGCTCAAGTCATAAGCCAGGGTGCCCTGCCCCGGGCGGAATTCTGCCAGGATGACCGGGAGATCCAGGTTTTTGTGGATTGCTACTGCCATGTTGGCCGAAACCGAGGTGACTCCCAGCCCGCCACGCGCCGCCAGCACGCCAATCAGGTAGGCGGGTGATTCTGCCGGGGCGGTGGGCGGATTGACCTTTACTTTAGATGACCGCGCCAGCAAGGCTTTGACGTGCGCCTGTAATTCGGAGGGGTGGGTGGGCTTGGTCAGGTAGTCATCGGCGCCTGCCTCGAAGCCTGTGACTTTGTCGTCGAGTTGGCTTTTGGCGGTGAACATCAGTATGGGAATGTTGACGGTCAGACCATTGGCGCGCAGCTGCCGGGCGACTTCGTAGCCGTTCATGCCCGGCATCATCACATCCAACAAGACCAGGTCGGGAGGGCTTTCGAACGCCATCTCCAGTCCTTGTGCGCCTGAACTTGCGGCCATGATACTGTATCCCTGTTTTTGCAACATAAGACCGACCAGGCGCAGGGTGTCAAGGTCGTCATCAATGATGAGAATTTTTTCGGCCATTTTGTCTCCACAAAAATAATCTATACCAGTTTAGCATTAAGACAATATTCAATCAAGCGATTGGGGCGCTGCCGCGATGAACTTGTAACAAAACTCAGGCTTGATTTTATCCTCATACCCAATAAAATGTAGGTATCATTTGGGTGCATTTCAACTGAAGTGAAACGCACCCGTATCATTTTTACCTTGGAGGATGAAATGGCATTCCTGGCGGCCCTGTTTTTCGGTTTTGCTCCCATGTTTTTGTTTGCTTATATCTTGTACTGGCTCGACCACTACGAAAAGGAGCCCTTGCCGTTGCTGGTTGGGGTATTTTCTTGGGGTGTGTTGGTTGCGGCGGGCGGTTCGTATGTGCTGAATACCCTGTTTGGCATCAGTGTATTTACGCTAACCGGCTCACCTGAATTAAGCAGCCTGACAACCGGCTCCATCAGCGCGCCGATTGTTGAGGAAACCTTGAAAGGGCTGGCCGTGCTGCTGGTGTTCCTGGTTTTTCGGCGCGAGTTCGACTCGATTCTTGATGGGATTGTCTACGCGGGCATCGCTGCCCTGGGATTTGCCGCAACTGAAAACGCGCTCTACATCTGGCGCGGATACGAATCTGGCGGGTGGGGTGGGCTGGCCGTGCTGGTTTTTATCCGTGTCATCCTGGTCGGCTGGCAACACCCGGTTTATACGGCTTTTATTGGCATGGGGCTTGCCCTGGCGCGCACAAACCGTTCAGTGTTCGTCAAAATCCTGGCAGTGCTGGGCGGCTGGGGTATGGCAATGTTGACCCACTCTGTCCACAACACGCTGGCAGCCTTTACATCGGTTGAAAACCTGACCTGCCTGATTGGCACGGTTCTTGACTGGATGGGTGTTTTGTTCATGTTTGCTGTCATCATCCTGGCTGGCTGGATGGAGCAGCGCAATATCGTTCGGTATCTCAGGGAAGAAGTGCAGACGGGTCTCATCGATTCGCGGCATTACAGCACGGCCGTTTCGGCCTGGCGACAGGGTTTTGTCCGGCTGACATCATTATTCAGTGGAAATTATCGCGCTACCAGCCGTTTCTACCAGGTTGTGGGTGAACTTGCGCACAAGAAACACCAGCTCGCCAAACTGGGCGAGGAAGGCGGCAACAGCGCCATTATCCAGCGCTACCGCGAGGAACTGGCGCGACTCGCGCCCGATGCGCAGACATAGGCTGGCGATCATGTGCCAGCAGTTTGACTGCGGGCGAACGAAACTATATGGTAAAATCGCCTGCGCATGCCCCTGTAGCTCAGTGGACAGAGCGTTGGCCTCCGGAGCCAAAGAGCACGGTTCGAGTCCGTGCAGGGGTACCAAAAACCCGCCTTAATGGCGGGTTTTATAGTTTCAGTTTGACGGCGCTGCCCATGCGCACGGTTTTACTTTCACCCTGCGAACGGATGGGAAGGATAATGTGGAATTCGCTGCCAGGACATTTTTCATCGTCATAGCCTGGACTGACTACCCAAATTTTGCCGCCGTGTGCGTCGACGATGCCGCGTGAGAGCGCCAATCCCAGCCCCACGCCGGAGCCTTTGAACTTGGTCTTGCCGGTCGAGTGGCGGTTGAGCAGTTCGCCGGGCTGGTAGAACTTGGTAAAGATGACTTCCTGGTAGTTCTTATCGACGCCCACGCCAGTATCTGTTACCACAATCTCCACGCCGCCTTCGGGCAGGTCGCGGTTGTTGGCCGGGACATGCCGCCCGGTGATGGTCACTTTGCCCTTGTTGGGCGTGAATTTAATGGCGTTGATAATGAGATGGTGGAACAACTTGCGCATCGTGTTGGGGTCGGCCTTGATGGAGGGCAGTTGCGGCAAGTCGAGGCTCAATTCCTGTTCGCGCTCGCTGGCAAATTTGGAGAGTTCCTGGAATACCGAGCGAACCAGTTCGGTGACGAAGACATCTTGGCGTTGCAGTTCGATGGCGCGCGAGTCCATTTGCGCCACGTCGAACATCGAATCCATAATCTCGTGCAGGCGCACCGTACCTTTGTGAATCCCTTTGACGAAGGGCAGGATATCCTTCCCCAGGGCGGGATTTTCCAACAGCATTTCGGTATAGCCCTTGATGGATGTGAGCGGGGTGCGCAATTCGTGCGAAGCGATGCTGATGAAATTCGATTTGGTCATCTCCAATTTCGCCAGGTCGTGGTTGGCTTTATCGAGAAAAGCGTAGGCCTCGCGCAATTGGGAGGTTAATTTCTTCTGGTTATCGAACAGGCGGGCATTTTCCAGCGCTACCCCGGTCTGGCTGGCGATGGCCGCCAGCAGGTTCAAATCTTCATTGGTGTAACGGCGCGCAAGTTTAGGGCCCAGGGCCAGCAGGCCAATCCAATCCCCTTTGGAAACAATCGGGACATAGACATCCAGCCCCAATTTGCTGAACCATTTTCGCTCGTCGAGGGGCGCATCGAGGAATTCAGGCGCAAAGTCGAGGTCATATTGCAGCAGCGGCTGGTGTTGCTCGCGCAGGAAGCGCGCAATGGAACTATCATCTGCCAGGATGGTGGTGTTGAGTCTTTTCAATTTCCCGGTGGGTGTTAAGAGCGGATTTTCTTTTGTGTCCTGTGAACTGTCGATGGCGGGCGAATCTTTATCCCCAATTTCACGCAGGCGGAAAATGCGCTCCCCGTATTCACCAATTTCCTGGTCAACAAGGTACATCACCCCCTTTTCGATATCAAGCGCTTCTTTGATGAGGCCGATTGCCACTTCAGACAACTTATCGAGTTCGAGGATGTTGCTAATTGACAGGGCGTATTCGCGCAGGGTTTGCGAGGGGTCGTAACTCTCCAGCCGGAACAGGCGGTTGACCGTGCCGCGAATCAGCCCGAAGATGGGCGCAAACAACAGGGAGATGACCGCCGCGACCCCTGCCCCGGCGAAAATCGTTTGGTAGCCGGGGGTATTACGCAGCAGGGAATCCGCCAGCCAGAACCCGCTGATGTACAACGCAACAATCAACAGCGTGGACAGGATGTAGATGAGCACTAAGCGAGTAAAATCGCGCGTATCGGGCAGGTGATGACTCAGCACAGTGTAGGCCATCATCGCAACCGCCAGGACGCGCATGTAATCGACTTCAATCCGACCCACCTGGTAAAACAAGACCAGTTCGTTGGCAATTGCCAGCGCCAGCACAGGAAGCCAGAAAAAGATGCGGCTGCGCTGCGAATGCTGGCGGGACTGCCCCAGGGCGCGCAGGAGGTAGCCCCCGGTCACCAGCGAAAACAACAGCCACGTCAAAAAGATGAGCGTATAATTTTGAACAGCCAGAACCGCCGCCGAAAGCGCCAACCCGCCCCAAAACAAGGCTTTCAAGGGGGAGCGCGGCAGCGAGGCGCGCAGCCCCAGGAACAGGAACAGCGCCAGCACTAGCGACGCCGATTGGTCGAAGCGCAGGCGATTAACGAAGTCCATCCAGGGCAGCCAGCCGGCCATCCCGGCGACGAGCAGGGCGTGCAGCGCCAATCCTAGCAGCGCATACCCCGCCAGCCAGAAGGCCGGCGAAGTCCAGTCTTTTTGCCGCCGCATTGCCAGGAATAGCACGACCAGGTAAACCAGCGCCAAAAAGGCATCCAAAACCAGGAATATTAAATCACGATTGCTTGCGCCCATTGGGTTAAGTATACTCTAAATCGCTCATCCATAATTCCCCCATTCGGTTACAGTTGGGGTATAGTTAAGGGGAACGGACACCCCAAACAGGAGCCTGCCATGATGTTTTCCCTGCCCTTTGAGTTTCATGTTTCCCGAAAAGCGCGGGACATTTACAACTTTGACGCCTCGCTGTTCTCCACCGATGGACGGGTGGTCCTGGCTGATTTCGCTGCCGCGCGCCGCTTTGCCGAGCAGATGTCTGTTGCGCGCGGCGCGCCTGTCCCGGCCAGCCAGGTATATGCGCTGGGATTAATTGATGAGATTTCGCACATTCTCATCCGGCAGTATGAACTGCAAAACCCCGGAGCGCTGGATCGCGCCTTTGGCTGGTTGCGCGAGCGGATGGGTGGGGAATCTTTCGAGAAGGCGCAGATACGTTTTGTGGAGGAATTCCCTCCGGTGGCGGTGTATCAAAACCGGGTTGAAGGAGCAGATTATTTAAACGGAAGCACGGCGGGGCGCGAACATCGCCAGGTTGTGCTGGAGGAAATGCTCATCCTGCACATCACTAACCTGAATCCGGCAGTTTTTCCTTACAAAGAACTGTTTGACGATGAGCCGCTCAAGCGTGGCACGGCCTACGAGGCGCTCGTCAGCGGGCTGGCCGATTTCTTTAGTGGCGAACCCGGCCTGGGCGGGAAAGACTCCGGCGAAACGCTCATTCACGCGCTGCGCGCCCCGGCGGTCGCCTCCCCCTATTCGCTGGAGGGGCAACTCCAATTCCTGCTGCAAAAATGGGGCATTTTGCTGGGTGACGCTTTCGTCCAGCGCATTCTGCGGGCCGTCGATTTTGTCAAAGAAGAAGCCATCCGTGGCAATTTCGCGGGCGGGTTTGCGGGTGAAGCGCCGGTTATCAGTTTTAGCGAGGCGTATGTTGAGTATGAACGTTTCAGCCCCGATAAAGATTGGATGCCGCGCTGCATCCTGCTGGCGAAAAATTCCTACGTCTGGCTGGAGCAGTTGAGCCGCCAATACCAGCGCCACATTCACACGTTGGACGGTATTCCCGATGAAGAACTGGATGCGATGGCGGCGCGCGGCATCACCGGCCTGTGGCTGATTGGCCTGTGGGAGCGCAGCCGCGCCAGCCAGCGCATCAAACAGCGCATGGGCGACCACGATGCGGTGGCGTCGGCTTATTCGCTCTATTCGTATGACATCGCCGCCGACCTGGGCGGCTGGGGCGCGCTCGAAAACCTGCGCTGGCGCGCCTGGCAGCGGGGGATAAGGCTTTCGGCGGATATGGTTCCCAATCACATGGGAATCGATTCGCAGTGGGTGAATGAACATCCCGACTGGTTCCTGTCGCTGCCCTACCCGCCGTATCCCGGCTATAGTTTCAACAGCGAAGATTTATCCGACAATGAGCGCGTGGCCGTTATCCTGGAAGATCACTATTACTCGAAGTCAGATGCTGCCGTTGTTTTCAAGCGCATTGACAAATGGACTGGTGATGTGCGCTATATTTACCACGGCAACGACGGGACTTCGATGGCCTGGAACGACACCGCGCAGTTGGATTATCTCAAGGCTGAAGTGCGCGAGGCGGTTATCCAGACGATTTTGCATGTGGCGCGCAACTTCCCGATTATCCGTTTCGATGCAGCCATGACGCTCGCCAAGAAGCACATCCAGCGGCTGTGGTTTCCGGAACCGGGTTCGGGCGGCGCGATTCCGTCGCGCTCCGAGCATGGCATGACCCGCGCCGAGTTTGACGCCGCCATCCCCGAAGAGTTCTGGCGCGAGGTGGTTGACCGGGTGGCTGTCGAAGTGCCCGATACCCTGCTGCTGGCTGAGGCCTTCTGGCTGATGGAGGGCTACTTCGTGCGCACGCTGGGGATGCACCGGGTTTATAATTCCGCCTTTATGCACATGCTGCGCGACGAAGACAACGCCAAGTACCGCTCGGTGATGAAAAATACGCTTGAATTCGACCCGCAAATCATGAAGCGCTACGTCAATTTCATGAATAATCCTGATGAAAAAACCGCCATCGAGCAGTTTGGCGATGGCGACAAGTATTTTGGCGTGGCGGCGCTGTTGGCGACCCTGCCCGGCCTGCCGATGTTTGGTCACGGGCAGTTCGAGGGCTACCGCGAAAAATACGGCATGGAATTCCGCCGCCCGAAGTGGGAAGAATGGCCCAACGAGGGCCTGATGCGCGGCCACGAGTGGAAGATTTTCCCGCTGCTGCACAAACGTTATGTCTTCGCCGAGGTGGATAACTTCCTGCTCTACGATTTCTTTGTAGAGGGCGGGCATGTCAACGAGGATGTGTTTGCATTTTCAAACGGATTCGGGAACGGATATGGAACGGAAAAACGGATATCTGAGCGCGGGCTGGTGGTTTATCACAACAAGTATGCTGAGACGGCGGGCTGGGTGAAAACTTCGGTCGGGTATAAAGTTCCCGAAGCTCAGCGGAGTGGGGTGGATAAATCGAGCGGTCAGATGTCGCAGCGGACTCTCGCCGAGGGGCTGGATTTGCCCAGGGACGGCTACGCCATCTTCCGCGATTACACCACCCACCTCGAATACATCCGCTCCTGCGCCGAAATCTGGGAGAAGGGCCTGTTCTTTATCCTGAACGCTTACCAGTGCCAGGTTTTTCTGGATTGGCGCTTTGTGTTCCCGACCGCGGACGACGGACGATGGACGGCAGTTTACGAGTCGTTGAACGGTGCAGGCGTCGAATCGATGCAGGCGAAGTTTGAGGAGATGTTCCCGCCAGTGAAGGAAGAAGTCAAAGTGGAAGTGAAGAAAAAACAGGTAACGCGGAAAAAGGCGGCGGGTGAGAAAAAGGAAACGGTCAAAAAGCCGAGGGTGGGGAAGAAGGCGAAGTAAAAATGCAGACATCCGGGATTTTTAAAAACCCGGATGTCTTTTATAAAGGCAAGGTGTACAAAGGCACAAAACCTGCGAGAATTCAGAGAAAAAATATGGACTTAATAATTTGGGGTAGCTGTCTATCAGACCTTCCAAAGAGCCGCCAAAGATATGGCTCAAGCAGAGCGTTTCGCCACATCCTTGTATATAGTTTTTGTTAGCGCGCCAAAGCGATGGGCTGCGCTCTTGATAAAAATTGGCTCAAGCGAGTATCCTTGATGTCTCTATACCGCCGGGAGGCGATCATCAGGAGACCCACATGAGCCAACTGATAGTGATGATA
>Ga0209835_1000903_pt1 | contig 17704 bp, 5 predicted proteins | sample LakKivwa52mmetaG_FD_184138 | JGI IMG/M metagenome (GOLD analysis project Ga0209835, IMG submission 184138) | Anoxic lake water microbial communities from Lake Kivu, Rwanda to study Microbial Dark Matter (Phase II) - Lake Kivu water 52m metaG... | ecosystem: Environmental > Aquatic > Freshwater >...
GATCAGGATGCTGCGTTGTTCGTCGAAGGGTTTGGCCGGGTCGATAATGGGGTTGAGGTCGGCTTTGATGAAACGGGCTGCGAGGCTGTTTGGGTGGTGTGCGATGATGTCGCCGGCGGTGGTATGAATATCTGTTTGCAGGCGGGTGTATTCGTCCAGTGATTGTTGGTAAAAATTGAGCTCCACAGGATATTGCTGTATCAGCGGCCTGATTAGATCGAGCAGATATCTGTTGTTGCTTTTGATCATAAAATAGTCATACCATGCGGTATTTTCATCCGATCCACCAAACCGTACATCTTCTTCCTCATCGAAGCCTGCTGAAAACAGGCTCACGGGTTGATGGTTGAAAATGAGCCTTATGGACTGTTTTTCATCCGTCGAGAGCACATACATCCCGGCTCTGGCTTGTTTGGGCATTTTGAAGCTGAATGCGCCATCGCTGCGTGTGACTGCCGAATCCACGGCAAGCTGGGTGTCGCCTTTGATGAGCGACAGTGTGAGTTTGCGCCCTGAATAGTTACGAATGGTTCCCGAGATATCGGTTTGTGCGTTTGCCTCAAATGCGATTAGTGTGAGGACAAAGGAAACAACAAGCAGGATGGTGCTGTATTTTCTGTGTAAATACATGGTATGGATGGTATAAATCGGCAACAAAGTAACAGAAATCTGCGCAACCTTCGGGTTTATTCTCCTGCAAACTCCAAAGATTGTTTTTTGCCTTTCATTTCTATATAGTATTCATTCGGACTTTTGCCGGTTTCCTTTCTAAAGGCATTGATAAAAGCCGATTTTGAATTAAAGCCTGCTTCCTGTCCGAGTCCCCAGAGCGACAGGTTTTCGCTGCGTTCCTGCATCAGGCTGATCACTTTCTGCACGCGGAGGCTATTGATAAAGGTATTGAAATTGGTGCCATGTGTTTCGTTGATGACCCGCGACAGGTAGTTGGTGTTTGTTTCGAGTTGGAGTGCCAGATCCGAAAGAGTGAGCACGGGATTGAGGTAGGGCTGTTGCGAGGCCAGATGGTTGTTGAGTTTCAGCGCCAGTTCGCTGAGGTCTTTCCGATGTGTGTCCTTTGCTGTTTCACCCGAAACAGCTCCCGGGTTGCTTTGTGCCAGCAACACCTGTTGCGACAGCACCGTGTACACCAGTTCTCCCTGAGTGTTGTGCGATACCAATGGGGCAACCACGATGCCGTAATAGGCTGAAGAAAACAGCAGTGCCAACATAAACACCACAAAAACAGCGTGGTAATAGTCATATCCGATCACCGAGAGCAGCATCGCCACATCGGCAAGCACATAAAAGACCACGAAGCCTGCCAGCACCCAAAGCATCCATCCGGGTTTGAAGGGGTTGATGTCCGAGTAATACTCCCTGAGGCGGGCAACAAATTTTGGAAAAGTTTGGTAAACGGTGAGCGAATAGATAAACAATTGTACAACAACTGTACTGATAATGATTATGTTGCCCCATTGAACCATCATGCCGGGATGTCGTATATCCGCTTCAGGCAGCTGCTCAGGGCTCAGGCCACGGTTGCTGAACCAGGCACCTGAGAGCACGATAAGCAGGATTAGTCCGACAAAGCCAGCCGGGATATAGTGTTTGAACGACTCAGGGAAAGGTGGCCTGCTGAGGGTGAACACCGATTTAATATACAAGTAGAATGATGGGATAAACAATAGCAGCAAAACAGCCCTGAAATAGATGAATGCTGTGTTGAAACGAAGCTGTTCGGGGTTGAAGGTGGCCAGAAACAGGGCACCGGTAAGCAGAAAGAAACTTAAAAACCGCCTCGAAATGTCGCCTGTTCGCAAAGCGATATAGTACGACACTAAGGCAAGCAAAAGCAATATGCTGACCGAGGCCGTGATGAGAATAATCTCAAACAGTACCATATCCATACCGTTGGTTATTAGTTAAATAATTAGCAAAGTAAAGTTGTGGCCTATTGGTTGATGCAGCGAAAATAACTATTTCTGATTTATGAATCCACACTTCTACAAAATATTTATTTGGTTCTGATTCATGAATTAAGACCAAAAGGCTATCAGTTGTCTTGCATCACTTCAGAAAAGTTCTTTAATATTGTACCTTCCGAACATACGGAGTCCGCGTTAAAGATATGATTCGGTGGAAATAAATTGAATTATTGAGCTTAATTTTTTGACAATCAAAATAATTATTCACTTAATCATTATCGTATGAAACGATTACTACTTCTCTTTGCGGGAATGCTCATGGGTACTCAGGTTCTATTGGCACAACTGACGGTGAACTTGACCAATCCGACCAACACCACGCCCAACATGCAAGCCAGCTATACTTCGTTTGCAGCGGCACTGACTGATCTGAATCTGGTCTCAGCTATGTCCGGTCCCATCACACTTACCTTGCAAGCCGGCTCAGAAACAGCCCCTGTGAAAGGTTTCGTTATCGGGAGTGCATCCCTTAATGGAGCCGTCAGTGCAGTAAATACAGTAACCATTAACACTTCTGGCGGAACAGTGACAATCAATGCGGGAGTGGGTACGTCTGCCGGTCCATCTGCCTTCCCGGATGGTATGCTGGTGCTGAATGGTGCAGACTACATTACCATTGACGGCATTACATTTACCGATGGAAACGCGACAAACGCCACAGAATCTATGGAGTTTGGTATTGGTTTGTTCAAGCTGTCAGCAGGTGACGGATGCAACAACAACACTATTCAGAATTGTACCTTTAACATGCAACGCTTAAACAATGCATCAGGCAGCACACCGCTGGTTGACGGTTCAGTAGGTATCGGTATCTATAACTCCACATACACTGCTGCCACAACTGCACTTACACCGACCAATGGCGGGACACTCTACACGAACGGAACAAATTCCGAAAACAATATTTACAGCAATTCATTCAATGGTGGCAATTACGGTATAGTAATTATTGGATTTGCCGCAACAGTAGGCGTTGGTCCCAATCCGGACATCAATACTTTTTTGGGTGATGTGAACAACGATATCGGAGGAAGTTCGGCTCCAACAGGGAATTCCATCCTGAATTTTGGTGGAGGTGCCGGTGCTACTAACCCTTCTGCAGGTATCCGTGTAAATTCACAATGGGGCATAAACATTTCATACAACACGGTTAACAATAACAATGGTACCGGCGTGAACCATGTGAGCACACTAAGAGGAATTTATGCGCAGACAGCAACAAGTGCCGCTGCTACCATCAACAACAACTCTGTTACCATTAAAGGAGGTGGAACATCTTCACAGGTTGCTGCCATCGAAAGTGGACTGGGAGCCACTCCCAACGGAAATACGGTCAGCATCAGCAACAATACCGTTACGGGTGAGTACCTTACTGCTACTTCAGGCGTGTTCTATGGCATTTACAGTATCAGTGCCACCCCGGCAACACTGAACATTCAAAACAATTCAGTAAACGGATGGAACTATAGTGCTTCCGGCTTAACGGGGTCTGGAGCAGTTTACCCGATTTATACCACTGGCAGCAATGCCGGAACAACCATTAATGCCACCGGTAATACGGTTAATAATATAACACGCACAGGTACAACCGGAGGAACAACAATTGGAATATTTTTAAGTGCCGGAACGACAGGAATGGTTGTGAATGCCAACAACAACACGATAACCAATATGTCCATTGACGGAACCGGAACTAGTAGTACCATGTATGGTATGCAAACGAGCACCGGAACAATATCGATGAACAACAATCAGATAAATAGTCTGAGCTGTATTAAAACAACTGGTACGGGAACTTTATATGGAATATATAATGGTGCTTCGCCCGTTGACGAGAACTACAATAATAACACTGTTCATACTCTAACACATAATGGAACAGGTACCGTTTATGGTATCTATGTTTGGTCAACTACCGGCACACGTACCATGTCCGGTAATCTGGTTTATAATCTTAGCACAGGTGGTACTACAATAGCGGGCTTACATAATATAAGCAGTTCGCCTGTGATCTACAACAATAAGATTTATAACATAACCAGCACTTCTACCGGAGCGCCTACAGTTTCAGGTATTCTTCAGGGTAGTTTAGGTACAGCAGGTTTCGCCAATATTTACAACAATTTTATTGGCGACCTGAAAGCGCCTGCTGCCAACACCTCCTCAGCTACATCGCCGAGTGTCAGAGGGATAAACATAACCACAACCACAGCTAGTTCTAATGTGCGGTTGTTTTACAATACGGTTTTCCTGAATGCATCCACTACAGGAACGAATTTTGGTACAGCAGCTATGTATGCCACCACCAGCACTACAGCAACAACAGCAAATCTTACGCTCAAGAACAATATTTTTATCAACAACTCCACACCTGCCGGCACTGGACTTGCTGTTGCTTACCAAAGGTCATCAACAGCACTGGATAACTACGACAACAGTTCAAACTATAACCTGTTTTATGCTGGTACACCCGGTGCTTCAAACCTGATATTCTATGATGGAACGAATACGGATCAGACGATGGCCGCCTTCAAAACAAGAGTTTCGCCTCGTGAATCGGCTTCGATTTCAGAGAATCCTAACTTCTTAAGCACTGCAGGCGGCAGTCCTAATTTTCTGCATATCAATCCCGCTGTACCTACTCAGATTGAAAGTGGAGGAATGCCCATTGCAGGTATTACCGATGATTATGATGGCGATGTCAGGAGTCTGACCACCCCTGATATAGGCGCAGATGAGTTTGCCGGAATTCCGGTCGACCTTTCAGCACCTGTAATTGCCTATGTGCCTTTTGACAATACTGCCAGCACCACTCCACGTGTACTGGAAGCAACCATCACTGACGCCAGCGGAGTACCGACTTCAGGCATAGGTCTTCCCGTTTTATACTGGAATGTCAACGGAGGTGCCTACACAGCTGTAACTGCAGCCTGGGTTTCCGTTAATGATTATACCTTCACATTTGGTGGCGGTGTTACAACAGGTGATGTTGTGGGATATTATGTTGTTGCACAGGATCAGGCTGTTCCGGCCAATATTGGGGCAAATCCTTCGGGTGGTGCGTCAGGATATACGGCAAATCCTCCGGCTGTCTCCACACCACCGGTTCCACCAAATACCTATACTATTGTTCAGGGACTTGGCGGACTGGTAACTGTTGGCACTGGAGGTACCTATCCTAGTCTTACAGGTGTAGGTGGATTGTTTGCCGATATAAACGGTAAGGTCGTCACCTCAAATATCACCGCCCACGTACTTTCCAACCTAACGGAAACAGGCCTTAATGCTCTGAACCAATGGGCAGAGGATGGTGCAGGGAACTATACAGTAACGATTAAACCCGGACCGTCTGTCAACCCGTTGATCAGCGGTGACTTCAATGGAGGGCTGATCAGATTAAATGGTGCTGACAGGGTAATTATTGATGGATCAAACGCCGGAACAACTTCGCGCAATATGACCATTCAGAATAACTCAACCCTTACAAACAGTGCCGTTATTGCAGTTCAGAGCCTTGGATCCAATATGGGGGCAACAGACAATACAATCAAGAACTGTATTATCATCGGTGGTGAGATTGGGACAACAACGTCAATTCAGACCTTTGGTATTCATGTTGCCGGAACTACCATTTCTAATTCAGCCACAGGCCCTGACAACGATAATCTGACCATTCAGAATAATATCATTAAAAAGGCCAGATATGGAATTTATGCAAGAAGCACAGCAGTGCTCAATGCCAACGATAACCTTCTGATCACACAGAATGAGATCGGTTCAACTAACCCTGCTGAATATGTGACATTCAGGGGGATAGACATAACAAATGCCCAAAATGCAGAAGTTTCCCGTAACTATATCTTCAATATGAAACAGGCATTGTCTGCAAGCAATGCAGGTATTGATATTGGTGCCGGAGTCAATGGATCTGTGATCAATGCAAACCGTATCGAAGGAGTTTACAGCGAAAGCACAAGTGGATATGGTGCTTATGGAATTAACTTCAGTTCATCCACATCAGTTGATAATAATTTTGTTACCAATAACATTATCAATGACATCAGGGCGGTGAATTACTCAACAGGAAGCACTACCTTTAATGCTTTTGGTATCAGATTAGTCGGAGGAACAAATACGCGGATATACCACAATACAGTTAATCTGTTTGGTGACATCACAATTGTTTCAGGCTCACCCTCTCAGCCTAATTCTGCTGCACTGATCGTTACCTCAACATCGGTAACTGGACTGCATGTGGTAAACAATATTCTTGTCAATACGAACACATTCTTCTCGGGCACGCCCAAAACTTACAGTATTTGGGTTCCAGCTTCCTTTAGCGGCTTTGCTACCATTAACCACAATGATTATTATGGAATAGCCGGTGCGCCCACTACCTATTATGTTGGACGACAGGGATCCACAGACTATACTGCACTTGCCGACTGGCAGTTGTATACCGGTCAGGATGGTAGTTCGAAGAATGTTGATCCCCTCTTTGTCAATCCGGTCAGTGACCTTACACCTGCGAATGCCGCACTGGACAACACCGGGATGTTTTTGGTTGATGTTCCCTATGACTTCAACAATGTGCTGCGCACCAACCCGCCGGATATTGGGGCTATTGAGTTTGGAAACAACCCAACCATCACCACTGGTGTAGCCGGACTCGACTGCCTTGATGCCACACTCAACGGAGTAGCCAATGCCAATGGTTTGGTAGTTGATCTGTTCTTTGATTATGGCCTGACAACTGGTTTTGGCAGTGTTGTTAATGCTGCACCTGCACAGGTAACAGGAAATACCGATACTGACGTCACAGCCGGACTGGCAGGTTTAACTGCCAACACCACCTATTATTACCGCTTACGCGGAGTAACGACTGGTGGATTAACCGTATTTGGCGAAACACAAAGCTTCACCACAGGAACCCTGTCAGCGCCCACGGCAACTACTTTAGCAGCATCACCCATTGGCAACACCACGGCAACGATGAACGGAACCGTTAATGCCGGATGTGATGCCACCACAGTAACCTTTGAATGGGGCGAAACACTTGCCTATGGCAATGTGATTGCAGCTTCACAGAGTCCAGTTTCCGGTGGAAATGATGTTGCTGTAAGTGCCGATCTGATCGGATTGCAGATCAACACCACCTACAACTACCGCGTGGTGGCCACCAACACTCAAGGCACAACCTATGGAGCCAATGTGAGCTTCCAGACAGGAGCCTCACCGCCCACAGTAGTTACCAATGCTGCCACTAACATCGGCAATTTCGCAGCCCGATTGAACAGCACCGTTAATGCCAACAACCAGACCACCACAACTTCTTTTGAATGGGGAGCCACACCGGCCTATGGAAATGTAATTGCCGGTGTTCCGCTCACGGTTGATGGGAACACCAATCAGGCCGTTTATGCCGACATCAGCGGGTTGAGCTACAACACCATGTATTACTTTAGAGCTGTAGGTCAGAATACCGCCGGAACCACCTATGGTGATCAACTGACCTTTATGACCTTGTGTCCCACTCCCGAGCCGGCCGGAACCATTGCAGGCCCGACCTCCGTATGTCAGGCCACCGATGGACATGTGTACACTGTTCCAGCCATCCTTTATGCAACCGGATACGACTGGACTTTACCTGCCGGAGGTACCATTGTTGCCGGAGCCAACACAAACAGTATCACCGTCAGTTATGACGCAACCGCTGTTTCAGGCAATGTAACCGTTCAGGGCACCAATGTATGCGGCAGCGGCACAGCATCATCGCTTGCAGTTACCATCAATCCGATCCCTGTTCCGACCATCACAGGTGACGATATGGTCTGTCTGAATGATACAGAAAGTTATGCCACACAGACCGGAATGACCGGTTATGTATGGACAGTTTCGGCCGGAGGCCAGATACTGTCAGGACAAGGCACCAGCCAGGTTTCGGTAAAATGGAACAATATGGGCGCCCAACATCTAACTGTAACCTATACGAATGCATCAGGCTGTCCTGCAGCTTCGCCTACGATGTATGATGTGGAAGTAAGCAACAATCCTTCACCCACAATTGCCGGCAACGATGTAGCCTGTCAGTTGTCGGATGAGAACCACGTGTTCACGACCGAAGAAGGATTTAACGCATATGTATGGACTGTTAGCTCTGGAGGTACCATTGTATCCGGACAAGGCACCTTCCAGATCGAAGTGTACTGGACAGGCAGCGGAATGCAGACCGTTACCGTTAACTATGAAAACGCTTCAGGATGTTCGGCAGCCACACCGGCCAGTTTCGAAGTTGAGATACTTCCGGTTCCCGGTAATGGTGGTACTATCAGTGGCACGGATATGGTGTGCGTGCCTGCAGACAACCTTGTTTACAGCGTCGATCCTATTGCCAATGCCGAAATGTACTATTGGACAGTTCCTTTTGGCGTAACCATTGTTGATGGTATTGGAACCAACAGCATCACAGTTAATTTTGCTGCAGATGCCGAGGCAGGTGCCTTCAGTGTATTTGCCACAAATGGTTGTGGCGAAGGACTTCCGTCAGCAGACTATGCTGTGATGGTAGCACCTACACCTGAAAAGCCGGTTGTGACACTTGAAGAATACGATCTGACCAGCAGTGCAGCAGAAGGCAACCAATGGTACTTCGAAGGCGAAGCCATTGAAGGCGCAACAGGGCAGACCTACACGGCCACCGAAACCGGAAACTACTGGACAGTTGTAACCCTTGACGGTTGCAGCTCCGAGGCATCTGAACCGGTATATGTACTCATAACCGGATTGAATGAAAATGCTGATGGAAGGTTCACCATACACCCGGTACCCAACGACGGTCAGTTTACTGTGACATTACGTTCTGTCAGGGAAGTAACTTGGGATGTAACCGTTTACAACAATCTTGGTGTTGAGGTATATCAGATCAGGGACCTCAGGGTTAATGGAACTGTCAGCGAGCAAATCACGCTGCAGAACCCCGCCCGCGGAACCTATACGGTAGTCTTCAGCAACAATCAGGAAAGAATCATCAGAAAAGTGCTGGTAAGTAACTAAACGTTATTTTTCCAGAACTATCGTTATCAGCCCCGGCTGCCCGTTCATGAGGGCGGCCGGGGTTTTTGTATTGTCCATACGAGGTACTTACCTGAGTAAAAATTTTGATTGTGCTTCAAGTTTTTCGTAAATTTGTATGTCGTTTCAACCAAATTGGGCTAACCGATAAAATCCAATACTGATGAAGAGAAATTTACTTTCATATCTTATTATTGTCCTGATACATATCGCTTTTGTCAGGATAGGGCATGCACAGGTTCCAACAACCCAGGATTGTCTGGGAGCCATACCGGTTTGCGATTATATTTACTCAGAGCCGTTCACAGCTACCGGATCAGGGAATTACCCCAATGAAATCAATCCCAACCAAAGTTGTCCCAACAGTTGTATGGATGGTGAGAAAAACAGCAGATGGTATCAATGGACGGTAGTTCAGACCGGCATGCTCAGGCTTAGAATCACACCGCAGGTGCAGACAGATGACTATGACTGGGCTGTTTTTAACCTTACAAATAATTATTGCAATGAGATTTATAACAATGCCATTGTAATGCAGAAAAGCTGCAATGCTGCCGGCGGGCCAAGTCATCAGGGTACTACAGGTATCAGTACAGCTGACGGAGGTGTAAGTCATTGCAATGGTGGCGGGCCTACCAACAAATGGAATGCTGACCTGATGGTCTTTGAAGGAGAAACTTATGTGTTGTGCGTAAGTGACTGGACACAGACACCGGGAGGTTACACGCTCGATTTCAGTCCCAGCACGGCGGTTATCTTTGATGATGTGCCTCCGGTAATCAGCGAGATCGGATACAATGATATTATCAACTGCGGAACCAATTCGCTGACCATCCGGTTTTCCGAGAATGTTAAATGTAATACTGTTAATGTAAGTGACTTTAAATTATCTGGCCCGGGCGGCCCCTATACAATAACCAGCATAACAGGTGACAATTGCCTGCTAGGAGGCGAAATGGAACGCGAATATAAGATATTTTTCACACCGGGATTGTTTCTAAGTGGCACTTATTCACTCGAACTAATGCCACTTAGTTTCGTAAAGGATGCCTGCGATAATTATGCCACCCCGAATGTGTTTTATTTTGATATTGAACTCGGTTCTCCGGTTGTTTATGCCGGAATGGATATTGACATTCCTTATGCCGGCACCGCACAACTTAATGGAACTGCTTCCGGCGGATCAGGCAATTATGTTTATTCATGGACTCCTGCCGACCTGCTGAATAACCCGAGTATTCCTAATCCGACTACTGTTAGTCTGACCAGCAGCACTCTATTCTATCTGCAGGTAACAGACCTGGGAACTTCATGTTATGGTCGCGATACAGTTTTGGTTAATGTAGTAGGTGGTCCTTTGGGGATACAAGTTTCGGCCAACCCGACAGAAATCTGCATAGGTGAACAGGTTGATCTTCTGGTAATGGCCGACGGCGGTTCAGGAAATTTCTCTATAGAATGGACATCTGATCCTGAAGGATTTACGTCTGATTTAACCAATCCCGTGGTGTTTCCTGAAGAAACAACGACATATATGGTTAGAGTTACCGATGTGGTTACCAATGAATTCAGAACGGATGAAATTGTTGTGACCGTAAAACCTATGCCTGTGGCCAATGCTGGTTCCGATCAGGTAATTAATGAAGGCACAACGGCACAGTTAAACGGTTCAGCCACAGGAGGCTCCGGAGTGTACACCTACTCATGGGAACCATCGGGACTGGTGAGTAATCCCAATATTCCAAATCCGGTAACGGTTATCCTGACGGAGCCTACCATTTTCACCCTGATGGTTTCGGATCAGAATGGTTGTGTTGGACAACCTGATGCCGTGTTGATCAACCCTGCCGGTGACGGTCTTTCAGTATTTGCATTTGCCGACCCGGGGGCAATCTGCCTTGGTGGTACGGCAACCATATCCGCTCAGGCCACCGGAGGAGGAGGCAATTATACATATTCCTGGACTTCAGTGCCTCCGGGATTTACTTCAGATCTTGCTGTGATCCTTGTGTCACCCGGCATAAATACACGGTATAATGTAACTGTTTATGACGGTTTTACTTCTGTTAACGATTTTACTACGGTAACTGTCAATCCGCTACCTGAAATAAATCTTATTCCGGAAAATGCAATACTGTACGGACAAGACACCATTGTGGTATGTGTTCGCGATTCTGTTGTGATTGACGCCGGAAATGATGGTGACCCTCAGGGAACACAATACTACTGGTCGAACGGGCAATTAGGCCGTACCATTACAACATCAACAAATGGAAACTGGATTGACATTCAAACCTATAGTGTGAATGTGACTACCGGAGGTACGGGCTGTCAGTCCCAAGGACAAATCACAATTATCTTCGATTTTAACCAGTGTAATATCGATGTTGGTGAAATCAATACAACTGATATTAATCAGGTTATCCGTATCTTTCCAAATCCCAACAATGGTGAATTTCACCTGTCAGCTTCCGAAACAATCGAAATTGATCGTATCACTGTAGCGGATCAAAAAGGATCTGTTGTATTCCGTCAGGAAAAACAAATCGCTCTTTCACCTGATAAGCCTTATATGCTCAGACTCCCGAATGCACCTAAAGGAGTATATACCTTAAGAATCCATTCAGGCGGATCTGCATCTTCCTATAAACTCATAGTTTTATAAGAATTTTATCCACTGAAGTTAATCATAAAACACAACATATCAATTAAATAGAAAGATATTGCGACTGTTATCCAAAAATAATCTAACTTTCGGCCTTGAAAATCTTTCTTGAAGATGCAAAAAATTGCCAAAACCATGAAAACCCGATTGTTTTTAATTACGCTCATGCTTGGACTTTTGTTCCCGTCCGGCTTAATCAATTCAGCCTTTTCCCAAGGTAATAGTGAGGAATGCGTTTTTGACAAAGAACTTGCCAGTCGCATGCTTGCCTTACGCGATGGATGGATTGAAGTGAACCTTCTTGCATTTGAGGATTGGCAAACGAGGGTTATATTGTATCATTCCATCTTTTCTGATCCGGAATTGTGTGCGAAGCAGTCAGAGAAAGAAGGCCAGCTAAGTGTTGAATATTGTGAAGCGGGTAAACGGTTGGATGCCCTTCACCAAGACCTGATCTTGAAAATTTCGGAGACAAACAAGATTGCTACAGGATATGACAAGGAGATGATTGCCAATATCCTGGATGTTTACGACACAGACAACAGCGGCAAACTTTTAAACTTCCTGATGGGGTCTGACAGAGGCATTAATAATGCACTTTGTGCCAATTCTGATCCGTTCTGTACAAGCGATATTTATACTTTTCCTGCCGGTGTCAATTCAGGGACTGCCGAAAACGGGCCTTACTATGGGTGTCTGGGCACACAGCCCAATCCTGCCTGGTACCATTTGAAAATATCTGTTGGTGGATACCTGCAGATATATATGTTCAGTACTCCATTACGCGATATTGACTTTATCATGTGGGGGCCTTATGATGATCCTGTGAGCCCATGTCCGAATCAGCTGACTGCAAACAAGGTTATCGATTGCAGTTACTCGCCTGCTCCAACCGAGTATTGCGATATTGCCAATGCCCAGGTGGGCAAATACTACATACTATTGATAACCAATTATTCAAATCAACCATGTGATATTACCTTCCAGAAAAGTGCAGGTACGGGTGAAACGGACTGTTCTATTCTTCCTCCGCTTACGAGCAGCAACAGTCCATTGTGTGTAGGTCAGAATCTTGAATTGTATGCAGAAACGATCAATAATGCCACTTACTATTGGTCAGGCCCGAATAATTTTATATCAACCCAACAAAACCCGATCATACAGGATGTTCAGCTGAATCATTCCGGATCATACAATTGTGTGATCACTGTAAACAACAACAGTAGTGACCCAAGTACAGCCCACGTAGTCGTAAATCCGACGCCAACACCGAACTTTAGTTTCAATCCAACCTGTTTTGGCGACACAACATTTTTTGTGGATGAATCAACGGTGAATCCACCTGAAGCAGAAATAACCATGTGGGAGTGGAGTTTCGGTGACGGAACTACTGCTTATGGCCCCGATCAGGAGAAAGTATATGGCAACCCCGGAACTTACCTTGTCAGCATGACTACCTATACCGGGTTTATGCAGTGTCCGAGGACCAAGAACAAAGCAGTAGTTGTAGCACAGGCTGCCGGTGCCAATGCCGGACCTGATGAAGAAATTCCCAATGGTTGGACAGTACAGTTACAAGGCGAGATTGAAGGTGGCTCAGGAGATTTCACTATACAGTGGGAACCGGCTCATTTGCTGGATAATCCTTCCATCATCAATCCTACTACTGTGCCTATGGGTGCAACTACAGTGTTTACAATGAATGTAACAGATAATGCGACCAGTTGCATCAACAGTGACCAAATGACAGTAAGTGTAACAGGAGGTGTACTTGGTGTAACTGCGGAAGCAAGTCCTTCCGTAATCTGTCTGGGCGAAACAGTTCAGCTCAATGCTTTGCCAAGCGGGGGTTCAGGTGGATATACCTATACTTGGACCTCCAACCATGGAGATTTTAATTCGACCGAGAAGGAACCAGTGGTTAATCCCATTCAGACCACAGTCTATCAGGTATCCGTTTCTGATGGGTTTAATGCCACAAGTGCTACAGTTACAGTAACCGTGAAACCCATGCCGGCAGCCAGTGCCGGCTCAGACCAAACCATTAATGTTGGTACATCTACACAATTGACAGGTTATGCTACAGGTGGTTCGGGCGGCAATTATTCCTATCGCTGGACTCCTGCTGACTCCCTTATCAGTGCGAATGTTCAGAATCCAACAACCAAACTTTTGCACAACACAACAGAGTTCTCTCTGATTATTGATGATATGAATGGTTGCTCAAGCACGCCGGATCAGGTACTCGTGCTTGTGGCCGGCGACCAGCTCGCCGTATTCCCCCAGGCCAGCCCGGCTGAGATTTGTGTGGGTGGAAGCACTTCCATCAATGCCAATGCAACAGGCGGCGGTGGAAGCTATACCTACACGTGGACGGCCAATAATTCGGGCTGGACATCGAATAGTCCGAACCCGACGGTAAGTCCTGCACAGACAACGGTTTATACCATATCCGTTGACGATAGTTATAAGATTGTAACAGGACAAGTAACTGTTATCGTTAACCCTTTGCCTGTTGTTGATATCAAACCTGCTGATATACCTTACTTCAGCAACGACACCATTAAAGTCTGTGTACGTGATTCAGTATGGCTCGATGCCGGCAATCCGGGATTTTCCTACTTGTGGTGGAACCAAACGAGCAACAGCAGACTGAGGGCCTCAACGAACGGTAACTGGATAGATTTCCAGACACATTGGGTCAGAGTTACTAACCCGGTAACCGGCTGCGTATCTTATGATACATTGACTGTGTTTTTCGATTTTAATGCCTGTAATATTGGCGTGCCTGAACAACCAAGTCTCGATCAGTATATCAATATTCACCCAAATCCATCCAATGGCCTGTTCAACATTGATTTCAAAGATCTGCACGAGGCTGTAACCATGCGGGTTACTAACATGCATGGCCAGATGGTGGTCAACGAAATATCCTTTAATCCAATGAAAGACGGAAAGTCGTATGTGCTCGATCTGGAACAGTATCCTGATGCCACCTACCTGCTTACCGTGCAGAGTGCCCGTGGCATCCTGATGAAACGTCTGATCAAGAAATAGGGGAGAGAGTAACTTAGGAATGAAGTAGAAAACCAGATTAACCGTATGAATTTTGCCAAACAAATTTCGCGTTTCCTGATTGCAGGAGGAGTGTTGCTTGCATGTACCATGGACCTTAAGGCGCAGGAACCAACACCTTGTGATTATAAAAGACCCATGCAGGCCGACAATTGGAATTTTGGAGAGCGGGCACAATTAAACTTCAATGGTGGTGTTCCACAGGCTACCATTATGCCTGGTTCTATCAATCTGCCTAACGGAGTAGCATCCATCAGCGACGAAAATGGTCAGCTGCTGTTTTTTACTGATGGAATCAGGGTTTGGTCCGGAGGGTATTATTACCTGAATGATGCCACCGACCTGGCAGGAAATAACTTTTCCTCACAGTCGTCCATAATTGTTCCGCACCCCGGAAATCCCGACCGATATTATGTTTTCACTGTTGATATGTATATCCCTCCTGTCTTTAATAAAGGTGTAAGATACTCCGTTGTGGAACGCGTTAATTTCACCTGGTCAATCACACAGAAAAATGAAGTGTTGCTCAACAGTAATGCCCAAAAGATTACTGCTGTGGCCACGGATGATCAAAATGCCTTCTGGGTTATTGTTCATGGCTATGCTGATCAAAGCAACAATCGTTTTTTTGCCTATAAAATTGATGCTGCAGGACTGAATATCACACCCACCATCAGCATTGCCGGTACACCTCATGCAGGTAACGAGAACAACAATGCCGGCTATATGAAGGCATCTCCCGATGGAAACCGGATTGCTCTGGTTATACCGCATGATGGTATTGTTGAACTGTTCAACTTTGATAAAGTAACCGGCAATGTAGCCCTGTCTGACGGAAGCGGCCCAGCAGCTTTTAACTATCCTTTTGGTCTGGAGTTTTCTCCTGATAATTCAAAACTTTATATGACAACTTCTCCGCTGGGCGATAACGTTAATTACCTGTATCAGTTTGACCTTAATACGACCAACTTTTTCTCCAATCCTTATATTGTTCACCAATACACTGTTAACCAGCTCGAGGGTGCTGACAGCCTTATGGGCGCATTGCAACTTGCTCCTGACGGGAAAATCTATATGGCGAAATTCCGTAAAGGTGTTTTGGGCAAACAGGCTTTAGGCGTAATCTATAACCCAAACCGGCCAGGTGCTGCATGCAACTACAACTCGCTGAACAGCATTCCGAACAACGGTCTGAATCTGAACGGTGCTTCCAGTTTGATAGGTATGCCCAATTTCGTGACGAGTTTTCTCGATATTCCACACTTCAACTGGATCAATGAGTGCCATACAGAAATTACTTATTTCGAACTGCGTAACGAAGCCAATATCAGCCAGATTACATGGGAATTCAACGATAATGGAGCAACTTCCAACCAGATTCTTACTCAGCACACTTTCAGTCAGCCAGGAACTTATGTTGTTGATGTTACCGAACGGTTCAACGACCTTGATTACAGCACAAGCCGTTCAATAACCATACATCCACTACCTGTTACAGATATCGGACAGGGTTCGGATACAATTTACCTGTTGCCCAATTCTTCCATAAGACTCGATGCCGGTGAGTTTGATCAGTATCTCTGGGAACCGTCAGGTGCTGTTGATCGTTATTTCGATGTAACAGAAGAAGGTTGGGTAAAAGTTACGGTAACTGATGTGAATTGCTGCAAAAACAGCGACTCGGTTTATATTGTTTTTGCAAGCATTTATCTTCCCAATGCCTTCCATCCTAACAGTACAGTGCAACAGAACCGTACATTTAAGGTGATGGGTGCCACCAGTGCATTGGCTGAATTTGATTTCTATGTCTATAACCGCTGGGGCCAGTTGGTGTTCACCAGCTCCGATCCTTTACAGGGCTGGGATGGCGAAATAAAGGGCGAGCTGGCACCGGCAGGAACTTATGCATGGGTTGTGATTTATAAAAGCTATGAAAGCGGACTTCAGTCAGCTAAGGAAATTATACAAAGAGGCACCGTGAACCTGATACGATAATTAATTCAGATAATATCTGAAAGGGATGTTGCTGTCAATGTCCCTTTTTTGTTTACCGACATTACCATGCAGGAAACAGCACAATACGCCAGTTTGCTGGCAAAGGAATTTAATCTTGATTATCAGCACATCAGAAATGTGCTCAGTTTGCTCGAAGGTGGAGCCACGGTTCCTTTCATAGCCCGTTACCGCAAAGAAATGACTGGATCTATGAACGAAGAGATCATTATCGCTCTTCAGAAAAGATATCAGCAATTGATCATCCTGGATAAAAGAAAGGCTGCTGTTTTAGAGTCAATACAGGAGCAGGACAAATTAACTGAAGATCTCAGAAACCGTATACAGAAAGCGATGACATTGCAGGAAGTGGAGGATATCTACCTGCCCTACAAACCCAAAAGAAGAACAAGAGCCCTAATTGCCCGTGAGAAAGGCCTCGAGCCATTGGCTGCACTGATTTTAAGCCAGGATGTTATTGATATCCGGAATGTTGCGCTGAAATATATTTCGAAAGAAAAAGAAGTAGTTGATGTTGAAGACGCGCTTACCGGGGCACGCGATATCATTGCCGAATGGATTTCGGAGGATGTGCAGGCAAGGTCATCGCTCAGAAGACTCTATCACCGATCGGCCGGGGTAAGGTCAAAGGTTGTAAAAGGAAAAGAAGGAGATGCTTCCGTTTTCAGACAATACTTCGATTGGCAGGAACCTTTGTCCCAGGCACCTTCGCATCGTCTTCTGGCGATGTTCAGAGGCGAGAACGAAGAAAAACTCCGTATTCAGATTTCTGTTGATGATGACAAGGCCCTTGAGCTTATACACCGCAAATTCGTGCGCTCGAGAACCCAGGCCGGGGAACAGGTTCAAATGGCAGCTTCTGATGCCTGGAAAAGACTGCTTTCGCCTTCTCTCG